>Ga0315296_10001507_pt1 | contig 20394 bp, 17 predicted proteins | sample YL17G14_18_MG_FD_203921 | JGI IMG/M metagenome (GOLD analysis project Ga0315296, IMG submission 203921) | Sediment microbial communities from Yellowstone Lake, YNP, Wyoming, USA - YL17G14_18 | ecosystem: Environmental > Aquatic > Freshwater > Lake > Sediment | place: USA: Wyoming | collected...
AGTTGACAGGTCAACATCGACAAAATTAAAGGTAACCTTCTGATCCTTTTTTATTCCAGCAAAGGCAACATTGACAAGAAATGGTGAAGGATAAATGAGAGCACATAAAAAGAACATTAAAAACATGACACTGAAAATGAAAGATAAACGTTTGACTATTATTTTTTTATTCCTTTTCATATTTTATTCCTTTTTTCTCAACCTATACCTTCCTTCTTACTTTTTATTTTATCTGATAGGTCATAGTCATCTTTGCCCCGTTTCTTATAATATCGAGCTGAACTCTGTCCATTCCTTTCAGGGCTGTAAATGTCTGAAGTGCTGCTTCTGGACTTGAGATAGTATACTCATTAATGCGTAAGAGAATATCGCTATTCTGAAGACCGAGGCTCTGGTATATTCCACCAGCTTTTACCTCACTGAGAACAAACCCTTCCTGCTTGCCGTCAACAATATTCGGCATGAGTCGGGCATGTGTCATAATCTCATTAGGGTTTTCTATTGCTTTCCGTACCCTCCTCTGATCAACTACATACGAACTTTCTCCTGTTTTACTCGCAAATCCAGAGGATAGTGTGCCTGTACCTCTCACCTCTTTTATCAGGGTTATATCAGCTAAGGGAATATCTGTATCCTTGCCATTGATATTTACAAATACCCTGTCCTTCTCGACCTTTTTAAGTGTACCGATACCAAACACAGAGTCACCTATCCTGAAGACATCCTGCTGGCCGGTCTTATCCATAAAGATTGCATAACTCAGACTCTTTGGCCCTGAGACAGTACCGACGAGTGATACATCTGACCGGGAGAGTGACTGACCTGATGTGGATGAGAGTGGTTTAATCTCGCCTCCTGGGAATCCGAAAGGGTTATTCTTCAGTATAGGTGCATAATCCTGAAGGGTATACTTCACAACCTTTTCTGCCTTTTTATCTGGCTTAATAACCTTTTCCTCAGAGCTTAAGGAGACTGACACCACATCCCTGATGAAATAGAGAATTGCAATGATGAGCAGGAGGCCTATGAAAATGTTCATAAATAAAATGAGCTTTGGATTCTTCAGGGAATGCCCTAAACTGTATATCTTCATCACTTTGAAAAGAATACCAAAAGGTGTTTATGGATGTCAAAAAAATTCAAGGACGGGATTTTTTATCAGAATCTTCTCTTGAAAGAAAAAGTGACTGTAAAGTCAGGTGCACCTGCAGTATTCGGATCCTCTGTGAAGGAAAACTCAAGGCTGTTATTACCTGAAGAATATCTTCCTCCGAGAGAAAGAGTTACCGCTGTTCTATCAACAGTAGGGATATTTGTCCTTGGGAATGGTGAACCCTGAACAAATACCTGTCCAAGGAGGCTGAAATTTTTCCATAATGCAGATTCAATCCCGGCTCCTCCATAGGCAAAAGTTTTCAGCTTCACGGTCTCATATCCTTTTAAGTCGCCCGGAAAGATAACACCAAGATTGAGATATGCCTTGAATATTTCACTGAGCTTCTTGTCAATCAGTGCAGAAATACCTGCATCAATACTCCCGCTTCCATAGCCCTTTTTCGCATTTCCTGTTGGAAACTCCACATCTCCTTTTAAACTGATAACAGGATCATTATTTAGTATTACCTTCTTTGCGGTGAGCCTTATATCTCCGATACCAATCTTACCGCTCTCACCTTTTATAACGAGAAAACCATTTCTCCTCACTTCATAGAGGAATTTATTGGTTGGTCTATTACTTCTTCCATAATCAGGGAAGCCGAATGTCTCGTGGTAGCTATTAATGAAACCATCCATAAAACCAGAACTGAAACTAAGAAAAGGCACGTCAACACCGAGTTCAATAAAATCCTGGATATTTTTCCTGAACCTGAAGGTAAGCTCTGTTATCTCCATATCAAGTCCGACAGACCATTCAGAGGAGTTTCTGACGAGATTGATACTTGAATGTGATAGATTCATAGAAAAGGAGTTTTCAGTAGATGCTGATTCAAGATATGGCTGATTAATATGAAGGAATAAAAGGAACTGGTTTTTTACCTGTAACGGCCCATCGAAAGAATATGCAATGGATGAGAAAGATAAAAAGGCTAAAAAAGTAATAAATAACCCTATGAGTTTTTTCATAGCTGAAGATAGATTAGAACAGGCGGTTATAGATGTCAAACGATGAGGATTAGGGATGTAAAGAGATTACTACAATAGATTTATCAAGCCTTACAGGGAACTACATAAAGAGGCTGTGTAAAAACTTTTAGTCTGTTCCTGTTCACTGATGAATGTTTAAGAAGGCGGGAAGATCTTTCCGGGATTCAGGATATTTTTTGGGTCGAACACCTTTTTTATTGACTTCATAATTTCAATTACCGGTCTGGGTATCTCCATTCCGATATAATTTAACTTCGTAAGACCAATGCCATGCTCTCCTGAAATGGTGCCGCCGAGTTCGAGGGTGTTCTTAAAAATCTGCTCAACGAGTTGCAGACCCTTTTTATATTCTTCTTCATTTTTCTTATCGACCATAATATTGACATGGATATTCCCATCGCCTGCATGGCCGAAATTCACTATCTTTATACCACTTTCTTCTGATAGTCTCCTCATGCGTTTCAGCATTTCAGGAATCTGGTTTCTCGGAACAACAATATCTTCATTTATTTTTGTAGGAGCTATGTGATAAAGGGCAGGTGAGACTGCACGCCTTGCTGTCCATAGTTTGTTTCTTGCATCCTCATCCTCTGCCATTTTTATCTCTGCACCGAGATGCCCGCATATCTCAGCTATCCTTTCTGCCTCCTTTTTTATTGCTGAGGGATGTCCGTCAAGCTCTATGAGAAGGACCGCGGCAACATTTTTGGGAAGACCCACAGGCTGGAAATTCTCAACAGCTGCTATAGTTTCACTGTCCATGAATTCGAGTGTCCTTGGTATTATCTTAGAAGATAGTATATTTGTCACTGCTTTGCCTGATGATTCAAGACTATTAAAAATGGCAAGTAATGTGACAACCTCTTCTGGCAGAGGAAGTGCCTTTAATCTTATCTTTGTAAATACGGATAGCGTTCCTTCTGAGCCGACAAAAAGTCTTGTGAGATCATAACCAACAACACCCTTAGGAGTTCTTACACCGGTGGTCATTATTTCCCCATTCGGGAGTACTGTCTCCAGCTCCATGACATAGTCCCTCGTGACACCATATTTCAGTGCCCTTGGTCCCCCTGCATTTTCTGCAACATTCCCGCCTATGGTGCAGAAGTTCATACTCGCAGGGTCAGGTGGATAGAAAAGTCCTCTCTTTTCAAGTTCATGCTGGAGTTTACCGTTTATCACACCTGGCTCACAGAGGACATTGAGGTTCTCAGAGTCTACCTCAAGGATTCTATTCATTTTCTCGAGGCTAAGGATGAGTGCTTCTTTTAATGGTACTGCACCCCCTGTCATGCCTGTACCTGCACCACGAGGCACAACAGGGATATCGTTTTCATAGGCATACTTCATGATCTTTACCACATCGTCAGTAGTAGAAGGCCAGGCAACAGCAGAAGGATGTATCTCAATCCCTGAGGCATCGAAGCCATAGCAAATGAGGTCCTCAGGGTCTGTGGATATTTTTATGTGTGGTAATGCATCTAATAGTCTGTTCATACTAAGTACAGCCGTGATGTGTAATCAGTAATGCGTGATGAGTTCTACATATATTCATTCTTCATAATGAGTTGATGTCTTTTCATGCCTCAACAAGTTGCATGGATATTACTTTAGAGATTCCAGCCTCCTCCATAGTTATTCCATATAGATGATCAGCGATGCTCATGGTGGTTCTGTTATGGGTTACCACGATAAATTGAATATCTCTGGAGAGTCCCTGTAACATCTTTGCAAACTTTTCTGTGTTTGATTCATCAAGGGTAGAATCTGCCTCGTCCAGGACACAAAGGGGCGTTGGTTTAATCAAAAAACTTGCAAAAAGCAATGATAATGCAGTGAGCGTCTTCTCACCACCAGAGAGAAGACTTATATTCTGCAATCTTTTCCCGGGAGGTTGTGCGATGATGTCAATGCCGGTCTCAAGAATATTTCCTTCATCAGTGATAACCAGGTCAGCCCTGCCCCCGCCAAAAAGTATCGTGAACACCTCAGAGAATTTTTCCCTGAGAGCGTCATATGCTTCCTTGAGTTTTTTCCGTGTGGTATTATTTATCTTTATGATCGCCTCCTCAAGCTCTTCAATGGATTTATTGAGGTCTTCTCGCTGTTTTGTGAGGAACTCATAACGTGTACGCAACTCTTCATATTCTTCTAATGTGCCAAGATTGACAGGTCCGAGTTCCTGAACCTTTTCTCTGAGTTCTGTCAGTCGATTTTCATCTTCACTTGTAACTTGTTCTATCTCTACGGTGTCGATATCTAATCCGTAGTTCTGTTTTATATTTTCATACAGGTTTTCCATCTTTAGTTTATATTCAACCCTGTACGAATCGATTTCTGATACTCTGGCTATAAGGGTATCTATCTGTTGTCTAAGAAGCTTTAGCTTTTGTTCTGTAGTGAGTAGTTCTTGATTTTCAGCCTCGACAATCTCTTTTTTTGCTGATATCTCTGTCTTGAGTATATCCGCAACTGATATCAGTGATTTAATTTTTTCTTCATACGTTCCTATTTCTGTTTCGCGTTGTGAGATGCGAGTCTCTACCGAGGAAATCTCTGATGATAAAAACTCTTTTTTCTGGTTAATCTCATCAATCTCTTTTGACACAGTCTCTTTTTCTTTTCCGGATGATTCTATCTTTTCTTTGAGAGAGGTGATTGATAGTCTAAGATCTGTTACCTCTGTTCTCAGCATTTCAAGTCCTGACTTTTTCTTTGCGATTTCATCCTGAAGGGACATGCTGTCCTCTTCAGTATCTGTCCTCTTTAAGTCAGCTGACTGAATCTCGGCTTCTTTCACTGTGATGAGCTTTTTTAGGGAGTCTTTTTCTTTAACTATCTGTTCTATCTCTGTAGAGAGGTAAGCAAGTTTTCGATGTATGCGGTCCTTCTCTTCTCTCTGATTTTCAGCAGTCATTTTTAAAAGTGAGACTTCTTTCTCTCTCTCAACAATTGCGGATTCGATATGTTGAAGATCAGTTTTTTTACTTTCAATCAGGTGTTGGAGCGAATGTAATTCAGTCTGAAGACGACCTATCAAGGCTTTCTTATCCACTATTGTACTTTCGAGTTCCTTGATATCCCTTTTTCTCTTGAAGATGCCCTTAACCTCGCCTCCGATCACTGCACCTGATGGTTCTACGACCTGGCCATCGAGAGTTACAAAGAGTAACCTGTGCCCTGCAGTCGTAAGATGTAAAGCTGTTTTCAGATCTTTGACGATAAAGGTGTTTTCAAAAAGTCTTTTTGCAACATCTGAAAACTCTTCTTGAGTCCGCACAAAACGTGATGCTCTTCCTATCACCCCCTCAGGTACATTTACCTCTTCACCACTCATGAGCGGGTTGATGGGTATAAAGGCTGTCCTGCCAACTTCTTTTCCCTTTAATGATGAGAAGGCGATTTCGATGTCGTCGAATGATGAGAGAATAAATAAATTTATCTTTTCAGAAAGAGCACTCTCTATAGCCTTTTCGTATTCAGCATCGACATCAAAGACATCTGAAATTGATGCGAGGAGTCTGATGGCTGGATTCTCTGAGAGTAGCTCCCTTGTTGGCCTGTCAAAGACAAACTCCTTGAGTGACTCAAGTCGCGATGTGAACGAAGCGAGCTCCTCTCTCAACTTCGATAGTGTTTCCCTCAGTTCCTCAATTTTGTTTTTATTCATAGAGAGTTCGTTCATAAATATATTCTTCTTTTCATTGAGCAGTTGAAGATCGTTATTCTTTGCCAGGATGGTCATCTCCACGTCCCTTAAAGAAGAATCTGCCTCGGTTGATACATTCCTCAAATTATCCACATCTTTTATTGATGATACTTCCCTGTGGTTAAGGTCTTCAAAGGATGACTGAAACCTGCTCAGTTCGTTTTTAAGATTACTGAGTTCTTCTGATGTCCTGAAGAGTTTCCTCCTTTTTTCCTCAAGTGATTCCTCATTGTCCATAAGCTCATCTTCCAGAGATTTGACGATGTCAGTTTTTTCCCTGAGCAGTTCTTTTTGGCGTTCCATGTGTGACAGGAGTTCTGCCTCAGTGACATCAAGTTCTGCCTGCTTCGCTAATGCCTCTGTTTTCTTTGCATTGAATTCTTCTTCCTGAAGGAAAAGTTTTGTGAGATATTCTTTGAGGTTGTCCTTATCTGTTTTTGACACTGCAACAGTCTTTTCAAATTCAGCAATCTCCCTCTCCATGTTCTGGAACTGAATCCGTAACTGTTCTAATGCCTTTTCTTCTTCGAGGAGCTTAAAACGTTTAATCTCGGTCTGATTTTCGATATTGCTGAGTTCTGCCCTCTTGAGTGACTCATCTTCTTTTAGAGCATTGTATTCGGAGGATATATTTTTAAATGACTCTTTCAGAGTTTCATAATCTCTTTTTGCAATCTTAAGTTCTATAGAACGGATCTCAGAAGAGAGATTTTTATACCGCTCAGCCTTTCTTGCCAATCTGTCAAGGAGATTAATCTGTTTTTTTACTTCTATAATGATATCGTTTATTCTCTGGAGGTTTGTCCTTGATGATTCGAGCTTCGCAATGGCTTCTTTCTTCCTTGCATTGTATTTCATAACTCCCGCGATTTCTTCTATCAGAAATCTTCTCTCCTGAGGTTTTGAGTTCAGTATCTCTGAAATCCTCTCCTGTTCGAGTATGGAGTAACTTTTTACCTCAAGGCCGGTATCGAGAAAGAGGTCTTTAATATCCTTGAGCCTGCATTGATTTTTGTTCAGTATATATTCACTGTCACCCGACCTGTAAAGCCTTCTCGTCACATATGCGGTGTCTGATGAGTCTTCTTCGGTTTCATCAGGCGTGGACTGCCGTGAACCGTTAAGTCCTGAAACGACTATTGTAACCTCAGCCATGCCCCTTGGTTTCTTTGATACAGAGCCATTAAAGATAACCTCTTCCATCCTCTCGCCCCTGAGGGTCTTTGCGCTCTGCTCTCCGAGAACCCACCGGAATGCATCAACAATATTGCTCTTCCCGCAGCCGTTTGGACCAACGATGCAGGTAATACCTGACTGAAAGTTAAATGCAGTTCTTTCTGCGAAGGATTTAAATCCTATTAACTCAATTTTATCAATACGCATCGTTAAAAATAATAATAAAACTTTGTTATAGAGACTGACAAGGGGATTCTCTTAAATGTGGTTATTCCTTATTTACATATTGTAATCTATACGAAGAAAATGATAAAGAAAAATTTCAGCAAAAAATTAATGGATGAATGTGATTTCGAGCTAAAAAAATAATCAGGAGTAACAAATGTCGATAAGAAAGGTGTTTTATAAAACTCGAACAGGTGTTGTTTTCTTGTTTTTTTTATGGGCGATTTTACTTTTAGCATGTTCAGGTGAAAAGTCAGAACAGCAATTAAAAAGGGATGCTGTACCGGTAACTATAGGTAAAGTTGTTCAAAAAACCGTTCCAGTACAGTTGCGCGCTATTGGCAATGTAGAAGCCTATTCAACAGTATCCGTCAAGGCCCAGGTTGGTGGAGAACTTTCCCGCATTCATTTCAGAGAGGGTCAGGATGTAAAAAAAGGCGATATTCTCTTCACCATTGACCCCAGGCTTTTTGAAGTTGCACTGAAGCAAGCTGAAGCCAACCTGGCAAGAGATACCGCTCAGCTCGAGAATGCCCGTGTAGAAGTCCGTCGCTATGGAGAACTTGTGAGTAAAGGGTATGTAGCCCAGCAACAGTTTGACCAGGTTCAGACCAATGCTGCAGCCCTCGAAGCAACAGTCCTTGCAGACAAAGCTGCTGTTGAAAATGCCCGGTTGCAGTTGAGTTACTGTTTCATTCATTCTCCTATATACGGTCGCACCGGTAGCCTGCTCGCTCACCAGGGTGACATGATCAAGGCTAATGCTGACAATCCTATGCTTGTCATCCATCAAATCCAACCCATCTATGTGAACTTTTCTGTTCCTGAACAAAACCTGCAAGAGATCAAAAAATACATGGCAATAGCAAGACTCAAGGTTGAAGCAATTATGCCGAACGATGAGAGGAAACCTCTACAGGGCATTCTTACCTTTGTGGACAATGCAGTAGATACTTCAACTGGAACCATCAAAATCAAAGGGACATTTGAAAATAAAGAAAAGAAGCTCTGGCCGGGACTGTTCGTCAATGTCATTCTGACGCTCACTACACAACCCGATGCGGTTGTTGTCCCATCTCAGGCGATCCAGACAGGACAGGAGGGATTGTATGTTTTTGTTGTTAAATCTGACCTTACTGTTGAATCTCGTCCGGTAGTGATAAGGAGAAACCTTGATGGCGAAGTAGTTATCGAGAAAGGACTTGCACCTGGTGAACAGGTAGTGACTGATGGCCAGCTCCGTCTTGTCCCTGGCACTAAAGTGGAAATAAAAAGCACTTCTGAGGGTAGCGAAGGAAAGCAATAGTGAATATTTCTGAGCTTTGCATCCGTCGACCAATCATGACGACTCTCATCATGATGTCCATTTTACTCTTTGGTATCATAGGGTATCAACTTTTGCCGGTAAGTGACCTTCCTAATGTGGATTTTCCTACTATCCTGGTTACCGCGAGCCTTCCAGGAGCCAGTCCAGAAACAATGGCTTCAGCCGTAGCAACCCCCCTCGAACGACAGTTTTCTACTATTGCCGGCCTCGATTCGATGTCCTCTACGAGCGCTCTGGGTAATACTCAGATTACGCTTCAATTCGACTTGAGCAGAAACATTGATGCAGCAGCACAGGATGTACAGGCGATGATTGCCAAAGCCGCACGCCAGCTCCCGCAGAACATGCCGAGTCCTCCTTCTTATCAGAAGGTCAACCCTGCAGACCAGCCTGTTCTTTATCTTACTCTGAATTCGCCAACCCTCCTCCTTTCAACTGTTAATGAATATGCAGATACCTTTATGGCCCAGCGTATTTCTATGGTGAACGGCGTGGCTCAGGTTCAGATCTTTGGTTCGCAGAAATATGCTGTCCGGGTTCAGCTTGATCCCAAGGCACTTGCCTCACGTGGTATCGGTATCGATGAAGTGTCAAATGCAGTTCAGCGAGGAAATGTGAATCTGCCTACCGGGACTCTGTACGGACCTCATCAGGCATTTACAATAGAGGCAACTGGTCAGCTCACAGATGCAGCTGCGTACCGTCCACTTATTGTGACTTATCGAAACGGTAAGCCCGTCCGTCTTCAAGAAATTGGACGGGTTATTGATAGTGTAGAGAACGATAAAATAGCGAGCTGGTATGTCAATTCCCGTGCCATTGTGCTTGCAATCCAGCGACAGCCCGGCACTAATACCGTTGAGGTAGTGGATTCCATTAAGAAGCTTCTGCCCACATTCCGTGCGCAAATTCCTGCGTCTGTTAACATTAATATCCTCTATGATCGTTCTGTATCGATCCGCGAATCGGTCAATGACGTTAAGTTCACTCTCTTCTTAGCTGTCTGCCTTGTAATACTGGTGATCTTTCTCTTTTTGCGTAATCTCTCTGCGACAATTATTCCCAGTATGGCGTTGCCTATGTCAGTGATAGGCACCTTCACTGTTATGTACTTTTTGGGATACAGTGTAGATAACCTCTCTTTAATGGCTCTCATTCTCTCAGTTGGCTTTGTTGTCGACGACGCCATTGTTATGTTAGAAAACATTGTCCGGCATATGGAAAAAGGTGAGGGTGTCCTTCAGGCAGCGCTCAACGGATCCAGAGAGATCGGTTTCACCATTCTTTCAATGACGCTTTCCCTCGTTGCGGTTTTTATACCGGTTCTTTTCATGGGCGGAATTCTCGGACGATTACTCCATGAATTTGCGGTGACAATCAGTTCAGCAATCTTAGTTTCAGGCTTTGTCTCTTTAACGCTCACGCCGATGCTCTGCAGCCGGTTCCTCCGGCCTCCCCGTTCAGAGAAGGAACACGGCCGTCTGTATGAACTTTCTGAGCACGTCTTCAAGAGCATGCTGCATGCTTATGAATGGAGTCTCAAGGAAGTTTTAAAGCACCGCCGCGCCACAATGATTATCACCGGCCTTACCCTTCTGGCTACAGGATATCTGTTTGTTACGTCCCCTAAGGGATTTCTCCCAAGTGAGGATACCGGCCAGATATTTGCTTTTACCGAAGCCCAGCAGGGAATTTCCTTCGATTCGATGAAGAAGCACCAGCAAGCATTGGCAGCTATCGTCAAAGAAGACCCCAATATAGAAGCCTTCATGTCAAGCATCGGGGCAAGTGGTATAAGTGTTGCAAACAATCAAGGACGAATGTTCATCCGCTTGAAACCTCGCTCTGAGCGTCGCCTGAGTGCTGATGAGGTGATTCAGGAATTGCGTCCTAAAGTTGCACAAGTTCCAGGTATCCAGATGTTCATGCAGAATGTTCCTCCGATCCGTATCGGGGGCCGTCTGACAAAGAGCCTCTATCAGCTCACTTTACAGAGTCCTGACACTGATGAGCTTTACAAATATTCAGCAATACTCGAAGCCAGAATGAGTGCACTTCGTGAACTCCAGGATGTGACAAGTGATTTGCAAATAAAGAACCCTCAGGTGAATGTTGAAATTGATCGGGACAAGGCTTCAGCACTCGGAATTACCGCGCAGCAGGTTGAAGATGCTCTCCAAAACGCCTATGGATCCGGGCAAATTTCGACTATCTTCACCCCCAATAACGAATATATGGTGATCATTGAACTTGAACCGCAATATCAGATGGATCCCTCTGCCCTGTCCATGCTTTATATAAGGTCTTTTTCAGGAATCTTTCCGGGACAGCTGGTTCCGTTAAGTGCTATTGCAAGACTGACCCGCAGCGTGGGTCCCTTGACAGTGAACCACTCAGGTCAGCTCCCCTCCGTGACCATCTCTTTCAACCTCAGGCCCGGCGTGTCCCTGAGCAATGCGGTGACAGTTATAGAAAAACTCGAGCGCACCACTCTGCCAGCCACCATCACCTCCAGCTTTCAGGGTACTGCCCAGGCTTATCAGGCGTCTTTGAAAGGTCTTTGGATTCTTCTGATCCTGGCAATCTTGGTTATTTACATAGTGCTGGGCATCCTCTATGAGAGTTATATTCACCCCTTGACTATCCTTTCAGGTCTTCCATCTGCAGTCTTTGGGGCACTATTGACCCTGATGATCTTTGGTAAGGAATTGAATATCTATGGCTTTGTCGGTCTTATTATGCTTCTGGGCATTGTGAAGAAAAATGCTATCATGATGATCGATTTCGCCCTTGCAGCCCAGAGAAAAGAAGGGAAAAATGCCCTGGAAGCGATTTATGAAGGTGCTCTCATCAGGTTCCGTCCCATCATGATGACCACCATGTCTGCCCTCATGGGTACCCTGCCAATTGCTATCGGTTTTGGTGCAGGAGCTGAATCACGCCGGCCTCTGGGTCTCGCAGTGGTCGGTGGGTTAATCTTTTCCCAGATCCTGACACTTTATATAACTCCTGTATTCTTTACTTATATGGAATCTTTTAAGGAAAAGGTTAGAAAATGGCTGTTAAATCGTTAACCCTTATAGAATGGTTATCTAATGGCTTCCCATTTGAAATTTATGAAATTTGGAGAATACCTTCTGAAAAAAGGACTTATTTACGAGATTGAGATTCTTCAGCTAACGCCTCAGAATGACAATTGTCGGACAGCCTGCAGGACTACAGGGAATTGCAAGTTGAAAGACAAATAAAGAGGTGAAGAGCAATGAAGGCGATGGTATTAAAAAAGCTCTGCAATCTTAAGGAGAATAAATTACCACTCGAACTGGTTGATATGCCTGTCCCTGTTCCGGGAGAAGATGAAATTCTGGTAAAGGTTTCAGCCTGTGGTGTGTGTCATACAGAATTAGACGAAATAGAAGGGAGAACACCTCCTTCGAAATTCCCTATCATTTTAGGCCATCAGATTATTGGAAGAGTTGAAAAGATGGGGAGTAAGGCAAATAAATTTATGATCGGAGACAGGGTGGGCATCGCATGGATTCATTCTGCGTGCGGCAAATGTACATTCTGTCATGAAGGCAGGGAGAATTTGTGTGATGAGTTTAAAGCTACAGGCAGAGATGCTGAAGGAGGCTATGCAGAATATACCACTGTTTCTGAAAAATTTGCATATAAAATTCCGGAGATTTTTTCTGACGCAGAAGCAGCCCCGTTGTTGTGTGCAGGAGCAATAGGGTACCGTTCCTTGAAACTGGCTATGATCGAGGATGGAAAAAATATAGGGCTCACAGGGTTCGGGGCATCTGCTCACCTCGTGATTAAAATGGTAAAACATTTGTATCCGCACTCCAGGGTTTTTGTTTTTTCCAGAACAGAGAGGGAAAGAGAATTTGCGAAAGAACTTGGCGCATTCTGGGCCAGCAATAGCGAAGATGAATCCCCGGAAAAACTGCATTGTGTCATTGATACAACGCCTGTGTGGAAACCGATAGTTGATGTATTAAAAAATTTAGAAAAGGGCGGAAGGCTTGTGATCAATGCAATCAGGAAAGAGGAGGTTGACAAAGATTCACTCTTAACAATTGATTATCCTCGCGACATATGGATGGAAAAAGAGATAAAGAGCGTGGCCAATATCACAAAGAAAGATGTTGAGGAGTTCTTGCAATTGGCAGCGGAAATCCCGATAAGACCCGACTTTCAGGAGTTCCCACTCGAAGATGCAAATATGGCATTAATAGAGCTTAAAGAAAGAAAGATTCGAGGCGCAAAGGTTTTAAAGATTGAATAGTGTGAGATTATTTCGTTTCGCTAATATCCTGTCTTATAAATAGCTTTACTATAAACGTCATTCCGAATATGAATTTAAATGATTGTTTTCTTTATTCAAACCCCAAAATATGCTATATTCTCTCCATGAAAGTCGAAAATGTGCAATTGGTATAATCATTGTTGTGCATAACGATTAATAACAAAACATAGGGTAACAACTATCATAAGCCCAATATTAATTAATGTAATAGTCGTAATATTTATCTTTGGATTGACGACATATATAAATATTAAGACTAAATTTGCAAAAGACGAAAAAGAGGCAATGAGACACGTCAAAACCTTAGTGCTGAATCTTGCTTTAATCTTTGCTTGTGGTTGGATAATATACCGATTATTTGTTGATTTTTCATCTTCTGCACCGCTTGACAGAAAATCATTATTAATCATATTAATTAATTCCCTTTCTTTGTTCTATGTTCTTATCGCTCGGCATCTTCATAGAATCCTTTCTTTAATCGAAAAAATAATTAATAAAATATGAAAATAAGCCATGCACAACCAATCAATCAAGCGGATGCGTTACACGCACCGCTTATTTCGGCGTTAAGGCAAGACAATGATGACACAACGGGAAATCATTAAGCTCGTAGAAGATTACATAGGGACCAATGGCGGCTACCTTAATCACTTCAGCTACAGTATTCACGATACTTTCTACCACCATTGGTGCGATCTCGATGTTGATGTTTCTGCATATCGCGCCAAAGGCCTCACAACACTTAAAGCTTTTATTCAAATTCTGAAAGACTCAAAACCAAGGGCACAGGCAAAGATCATCAGAGGAATCTTTGACATGATCCCACCTCCCATGAAGGCAGAAGATGATCAAAGCAGGAAGAGGCTTGAAGTACACAAGGAACTTCTCTCGGTGGCGGCCAGGCTGGAGGCCGACGGACAAGTCGACACGCCGGTAATTCAGCATACGATCGAAGTCGTCTTTGAAGCACTCAAAGATGCTGAAGCGCTGCTGAAGACCCGCGGTCCTAAGAGCGCAGTTGATAGAGCGCACACGGCTTTGCATGGATACTTGAAGAGGCTATGTCATGATAGGGGGATCGGAATGCCCAGTGATCCTTCACTTACGGCTGTATTTAAGGTACTCCGAGAGAAATTGCCTGAATTCTCTGTAGTTTTCCCTCATGATACAGAAGCCAAACGAGTGCTCGGATCAATGGCTTCTGCGCTTGATAGCTTAAATACCATCAGAAATCGAGGCACAATGGCACATCCGAATGAACTATTGTTGGATGACCCAGAGGCAATGCTTTACATTAACTTGGCACGAACGGTCATGGCATACATTGAGGCGAAAACTGGACACAAGAAGCCTTAACAACATCATACAGCCGACCGCTTACAGCGGCGGCTGATTTTTACGTTATGTCACAAGGAGAAATAATTGAAACTACCAAACTGGTTTAAGGTTATTTGGTGGCTCGCACTTTTAATAATCTCATCTTACGTTCTATATCAGAGATATCCTGCTCTAATTGCAGGCACGCCATCGTCTCTTGATGTAGTTCTCTTAATTATTTGGATTGCATTAGCCCTCGTACCTATCTTCCAAGAAATAAATTTTCTTGGCATACAGCTAAAACAAGAAATTAATTCATTGAGAGACGAAGTTCGTCTGCACATAAACAGTCTCCAGAGCGAGATAAGGACAAATGTTCGTGCCGAGATTAGTCCTCAGTTTACTTTTCCAACTCCTCCTCCAGATTCTCAACTCCCTGATTTGGAAAAGCGGATACATTTAGTGATTCAGGATGCACTAAAAAAACATGATATTGGAAAAATCGCTCAAGAATTTAAGGAACTTGTTGTTACAGAAGATGTTCAGTATCTGTTCGCAACACGTTATAACCTTGAAAGAGAACTGCTACGAATACGTGACTCACGTGTTGGGCCACAAGCAATAAGAATGCATGTTCCAATTTCTAAGTTGATACAAATGCTTGTTGAAGCAGAAGTTATCGACCCTCGATTGGGTAACATAGTCAAAGAAGTCTATGCAGTTTGTTCTCCAGCGATTCATGGAGAGAGGGTTTCTGATTCTCAGAATAAGTTTGTAAAAGATATAGCTCCAGAATTGATTTCAACCCTTCGCTCCATTTCATAAAGGAGTGAGAAAATAGGGACACATCCTATTTTCCCGACAAGATAAAAGTTTATGTTATGCTAAAATATAAAAAAGAGAGGTGATCTTATGACTACAAAAACAAATGAGATAATTTCAATGATTGAGTCTTTACCAGTTGATATAAAAACTACACTGGTTGAAAAGATTCTCAATAGCTTGCATCCATCAATCAAAGAAATAGATGCATTATGGGCAAAAGAAGTTGAAAAGAGGATTAAGGAAATCAAAACCGGCAAAGTCAGAACCATTCCGGGCAATAAAGTCTTTAAGGAAATTCACGAAAAATTTTATAGATGAAATACTCCTTCCATCCCGAAGCAAAGGAAGAACTGTTTAAAGCGATACATTATTTTGAAGAATGCCAATCTGGGCTTGGCTTGGAATTCTCAAAAGAAATCTTCTCAACTATTCAGCGGATAATTCATTTTCCTGTAGCATGGTCTAAATTTTCAGAAAATACGAGAAGATGCTTAACCAACCGGTTCCCTTATGGCGTAATTTATCAAATTGTTGAAGAAGAAATCGTAGTAATTGCAATTATGCAATTGAACAGGGAACCTGATTATTGGAAAAAGAGAATAAAGTAAAGCATAACAACAGACTCGTTAGCATATAAAAAAAAGATATGAAAAATATATCAATAGAAATTGTACCACGCACAATCGAACAATTTGAAAAGGATATCGTAACGATAAGAAATAATTTCCCTGACATCAACATATTAAATATTCCCGATTTGCTACGGCTTGATATCCGTAGCTGGGATGCTGCAAAAATTGCCAAAAAATATTTTCCCACAGTTATTCCACACCTACGCGCAATAGACTTTAATTTAAGGGAACCTTTTAAATTGATATCATTTTTCAAACAAAATAATATTAGTTCGGTACTTATCATCACAGGAGATAAGCCACAAGACATGTCTAAGAAAGTATATAGGAATTCTTGTCTTGAATTAATCCGAATATTCAAAAAAGAGGCACCAGATATTAAAATATATGCTGGTCTTGATCAATATAGACAAAGTTTCCGCAAAGAATTGGATTACATAGAAGATAAAAGAATTGCAGGAGCAGACGGGTTTTTCACACAACCTTTCTTTGATATAAAACTTTTAGAAATATATTTAGATTTACTAAAGGATTATGAAATATTTTGGGGAATCACCCCTGTATTAAATGAGACAGTAAAAAACTATTGGGAAAGCAAAAATAATGTCTTCTTCCCATCCAATTTTGTTCCAGCTATGGAATGGAATGTCAATTTTGCAAGAAAGGCTGTCGAAATAATTACAGCTTATAAATCAAATATTTATATTATGCCTATACGAGTAAATATTATTGAATATTTGAATGAAATTTTTAAAAAATACTATTAAGCCACTCCATTGGACGGCTGATAGCCGGTGCTGATTTCTCCCGTATACCAGAACTTGCACTTGTAAAGCAACCTTTAAAAATTATTGACTTCATTTGGAAATCATTATGTATCGGCATTATGTATCGGTAAAGATGTTATATACACACTAATATGTAGAAGCATTCATTGAAGCAGAATCTGGCGGATCCGCGCTATCAGATCCTGACTATCGCAAGTAAAATTGAAATTTAGTCAAATAAGGCTGTCAGTGTTTTCGTCTTTTCTTCTATATAGTTTGTGAGTTCTTCCTGCTCGTTTTTTAACTTGAAAAGCTCGTCAGCAATGTTCAGTGCAGCGAGGATTGATGCTTTCACAGGTGTGATGTTGGGTGAGGAATTGTGGACCTCCTTGAGCTTTTCATCAACATATGATGCAAGCTTTATGATATGCTCTTCAGGGGCATCACCCTTTATCGTATATTTCTGGCCTAAGATATAGACCTCGACGCTCCCCATACCATTACTCTACTTCAAGTGTCTCGAGCTCATTAAGGAGACCCTCGATCTGGGTTTTTATTGTATTCTTTTCTGACTTAATCTGTTCAATCTCCAGATTTTTTTCATTCAGTAACCCTTCGAGATCCTTTATTCTCCTCTCCAGTAAAACCTTTTCTTCCTTAAGGGTCTTGACCCTCTCGATTGCGGTAGCGATTTTTTCTTCAAGATTTTTAAGTTTATCCAAAGATGTAACCTCCTTTTTTATTTCTGTAGATTGTTCCCTATATTGGTTATCGTCAAAGAGGGTCTTCATAAAAACCATTTTACCTAAGATAACAGAAGATTCGAATTAAAGTCTACTGGTTTGCAGGAAAATTCTTATCAGGTGGTTGTCTATTGAAAAGCATGTTGTATTCAAAAAATGTGGTAATAACTCTCTTCACATAGTTTTTTGTTTCATTGTAGGGAATATCTTCAATAAATTCATCTACGAATCTATAGTTTCCCTTCTGCATCCACTTTCTCACGGCTTCTTCTCCTGCATTATATGCAGCAAGTGCATATGAATAAGAACCAAACTCATTAATGAGGTTGCTCAGATAATAAATGCCAATATGGAGATTATTTTTTATATTGTATATCTGCTGAGTAGTGTGTATCCCCAGTTTTAACTTATTGCTGAATCGATACGCTGTTCGGGGCATGAGTTGCATGAGGCCGAGAGCTCCTGCAGGGGACCTGGCTTTTGTGTCAAATCTGCTCTCTTCTCTTGCAACAGAAAGGACTAAAAGAGGGTCTATGCTGTATTTTTTTGAAAAACCTTCGACACTATCCCAATATGCGAGTGGGTACAAAAGATGATGCAGTTTTTCTGTATAGGGCAACTTTATAGCGAGCTTTACCATGTTTTTATATTCATCAAGCTCTTGAAATTTTGAGCCAATATAGAGAATGTCCTCTATTGAGTTGTGAGTTCTTGAAATATAAATCAACTCTAACAGAGCCTCTCTGAGCATGCCAAGGTCAAAGAGTGCTTCCATACGGTCAGATTTTTTTGATAGAGAAGGAGTTGCTCTCGCCGTATTTGTTGACCCAAAAGATTTCCGGATTTCATTGGTACTGGACTGCTCGAAAGATCCTTTTGTCTTCACATAGGACATGATGCTGTAGAAGTCGCGATTTTTTTTCATCAGTGTACTATAAAGAGCGAGGCTATCCTCGCCAGCTGCCTCAAGGCTGCGGGCCTTCCAGTAGAGATATCTCGTGTCATTGGAACTGTTGTAGAGTTTTGTAAAAACATCAGTTGCCTTCTTGTATTCTCCTGTGAGGAAGTAAGTCCATCCAATTCCCCATAAGGCAGTTTCGGTCTCTGAAGGATAGAGTTCCATAACACCCTGATACGTTCTTATAGCCTCTTCAATCTTTCCGTCCCTTCTCATATCAGCAGCAACTGTCACAAGAATGGGACCAGCTCTTTTGTCCCCTGTTGTGAGGAGTTCGCTCAGTGCGGAATCGAATGCTTCTTTTTCTCCTGCGCGGTAGAGTGATCGCACCTCCCAGTATTTTTCATTGGCCTTTTCATAAATTTCTGCAGCTTCACGATATTTTTTCTGTCTGAAAAGTGAAAGGCCGATGCCTTTCAGAATTTCATTTTTCAGTCTCCCATCATCCTTACTCATTGCAGACCTCAGAGAAGATTCCGCTTTTTTGAATTCCATTACCTTCATAAGGTTTGATGCCCGTTCGATAAGGTCTTCTGCACTCATATCAGATGAGACCAATTCACTATACGCCACGTCAGAAAAGGGTCCTGCGCCAATGTAAATTTCCTTAAAGAGCGATTTTGCTCTGTCTGTGTTGCCCTTTTTCTTGAGCCATTGCGCATACATATACTTAATCTCAGTATCGTCAGGGTAATCCTTTATATAGGATGTAAACAACTGCTGAATGTTTTCTTCACAGACTTCTTCAGCTTCTTTAATCTCGTGAATACGGGCCTTTTTTCTGAGAGGTGATTGTGGATATTTGTGAAAGAGAGTCCGAATGGTCTTCAGGGATTCCGCATGGTTTCCTGTTTCGTGATACGCATCAGAGAGCCAGAATAACGCATAATCACCTAATAGGGGATATCCTTTTTCCGCAGCAGTTAAACTGGATATGGCATCTTCATATTTTTTACTTTCCAGTTCATTTTTGCCTTTCTTTAGATATGCCTTGCCATCGATCTCTTCACTATAACCAGTTGAACAAGAAACAAAGATGAGCAAGAGAAACACAAGTCGCACCTTCATAAATATATCATAGCGAAAATAGTGTTTTTCGGCAATATACGTGGAAGGTTTACTCTAAAGTGTCGTATAAAAATTTTTCACCAGCCTTTCCTGCTCATGATACTAACGATAGAATATTTTACTGTCACTGTGTTATATTTTTTCCATGATACGAGACCTCAGGTTTCATGGGAGCATTGGTCCTGTCGAGTATTTTGCCTTTGTCGGTGGAGTCAGCGAATATAATACCTATTTCTATGAGGAGAGCCCTTTAAGTGTGCGATTTTTCTCAAAGGGCAATGAATTCGTAATAACAGACGAGGGTGCCCATTATAAAGGAACCGGTGGAAGTTTCTGTGAGTACATGTTCGGTGTAGAAAAACCCATAAAGGACTTAATGAAAAAAGATATCGCGAACAGGCTTGTTATGTTTGGAGCATTTCTCGATGATAATGAAAAGATCATCTTTATAAATGATACAGAAGGCAGGGCGTCTTACTAGCGCCTTTTTCTCCAGGGACATGCGGTAAAGAATTATTACTTTTTTATCTCATCTGATTATAGTGGTGAGTATAAGAGAAGGCAGAAACAGATACTCAGGGCTGTTGGAAAGTTTTTAAAGAGAACTGATTATATAGCTCAAGACATGGATACAGAACTTCTCGACGGTTTTATCGCAGAATTAAAGGAACAGAATTCAACAGTATTTATCTTTAAATTTATCCACAAGGGGAACGAGGAATTTTACAGGGCATTCCACAATTTTTATTCTCAGGAAAAATCACTGGAAATAAATGAGGAACTTTATATTAAGGATATAATTGCAAGGTATGAAATCGACCGCTACCAGCAGGAGAGAATGAAGATTGATATCATGTATCGGCATCCTGATAACAAGCCTGTTGTTGAAGAATACAGAGATATACTCCTCAGCGAGATTTCACGAGAGACATTTCAGCGTGCAGATCTTGCGCGGCTCAGGAGGCTGCGTACACTTGGCATAAGAAACAACATCCCGAGTGTCCTTTTTGACACCCTTGATGAACTGCTTCTGAAGGGCAAAAGAATACAGGAGATAGAAGAACCCCGAGTATCTTAAAGAAACAAGATCAATACTTCAGGGCCTGTTCTTTAAGGACAGATCTCTGAGGAGACACATAATAGATGAAGACATAATAAGATTGATAAAGGCAAAACAGATTGCATATTCA
>Ga0315296_10001509_pt1 | contig 20382 bp, 11 predicted proteins | sample YL17G14_18_MG_FD_203921 | JGI IMG/M metagenome (GOLD analysis project Ga0315296, IMG submission 203921) | Sediment microbial communities from Yellowstone Lake, YNP, Wyoming, USA - YL17G14_18 | ecosystem: Environmental > Aquatic > Freshwater > Lake > Sediment | place: USA: Wyoming | collected...
GGGTAGATGGGCGCGGGCTCTCCTGAGCCCGCGTCCGCCAGCTGGCGGACGGCTCCAGGAGAAGCCGCGCCCACCGTCGCGACGTAGCAGGTGAAACCGAGGTGCGCGCGAAACCGTCATTCCGACAGAAAGGAGGGTAACCTTATGTATCGTCGTTCGGTATTCTTCATCTTGGTCTGCGTGCTGGGGCTTCTGAGCGTTAGCGCGTGCTTTGCCCAGCAGGCGCAGGCTCCCGCGCAGCAAGCCTTCACGGGCACGCCGCGCGCGCCAATCTCGCCGCCTCCGGTGGAAAACGTGCTGCTCATCGGTTGGGACGGCGTTCAGCGGCATCATCTGCTCGAACTGCTCATCGCAGGCAGGCTGCCCAACCTGCGCGCCCTGATTGACGAGGGCAGTTTCGAAACCATTGCCGTAGCAGGTCACGCCACGGACACCAAGTCGGGCTGGACTCAGATCACCACAGGCTACGATCCGGATGTCACCGGCGTTTACAGCAATGGCAGATACCAGCCCATCCCCGCAGGCCTGAGCATTTTCGAGCGCGCGCAGCAGGCATTCGGACGTGATAACGTCTTCACGATGATGGTCATGGGCAAGACGGCCCACACGGGCTCTGTCTGTGCGGGCGAGCCGATGCGAGGACCCAAGAAAGAGCAGATCGAGAAGTTGGGGCAGCCATTCTGCAACACGCGCAAGGCGCTCGACGTATGGGATGGAGACAAGCAGCGTGATGCACCTGAGGTGGGCGCGGCGGCGACCAGCGCGCTGGAGAAGGTCGGCGGCAAGCGCTTCCTTGCCCTGGTGCATTTCAGCGACCCCGATCATCGCGGCCACGCGAGCGGCGAGAACTCCGCGGAATACGAGCAGGCAATCGTTACCTGCGATGAATGGCTCGGCAAGTTGGCGCAGTGGCTCAAGGACAAGGGGCTTTATGACAAGACCCGCATTTGCGTGGTAACAGACCACGGCTTCGACGAGGACGCCAAGTCGCACAGATACGCGCCCCGCACGTGGCTTGCGACGAACGACAATGCGGTCATCATGGGCGGGCACATGCACGACATTGCGGCAACCGTGCTGGTGCGCATGGGGATTGACATCAGCAAACTGGAGCCTGCCTACCCCGGCCGCGCCTTGATTGATGCGCAGCCGTTCATCAGGCAGCCGGCCGCCGCGCGCCCAACCATGTGACCACGGGCTCTTGCAGGTTGCAGGTGCGCACGGCCGCCCTTCGGCGACCCTGAGGGCCGCCCGCAGGGTGGCCCGAATGAGCCGTGCGCCCCTGCATCGCCAGCGCCGCAGGCCCGGACAGGAAGTCCGGGCCTGCTAATAGTGCCACGGCCAAAAGCCGTAGCCGCAACCTTCAGGTTGCGCGGGAATCCCGCAGGCTAAAGCCTGCGGCTACCGAACTAAGGGGCAGAGGAGCCAATCTGATGAAGGTTATGCTGCTGGCGGCTTTCGCGCTTGCTGTGACGGTTGGGTTTGCAGCGGCAGAGCCAGCGCAGGCGGCAGGGGAGGCGACGATGGCGGATTACCCGAAGAAGACGGCCCGCACGCTTCACACCGATGCGGAGTTGGTGATTGCGCGGCAGAACATCGAGCGCTATCCGGCAGCGGCGAGCATCAGGGATTCGGCTGTGAAAGTAGCAGAGAAGTGGGCCGATTGGTCCGACGAGCGCCTCGCTTCTTTGATCATCCCTCCTCAGGTGCCGCGCGCGTTCAACATCAGTTTCTCCGGATGCCCTGTGCACGGCCGCGAAGCATTCAAGTTCGGGAACTACTCGTTCTCGATTGACCTGAACCGGCCGTTCAAGGTCAAGTGCCCGGTCGGCGGCGAGGAGTATCCGTCAAATGATTTCGCAGCATTTCTCGCGACCGGCATGAGAGACCGAAGCCTCCTGACCGGCCCATACCCCGACGACGGCTGGGGCTGGAAGAAGCCCGGCGAGGAGAAGAAATACTGGTTCGTCGCATACTACAATCACTGGGCATACTACAACCACGTCATCCCGGCCGCGTTGAACCTGTCCCGCGCTTACTTGCTGACCGGAAATCCCAAGTATGCGCACCAGGCGATCATTCTCCTGGACAAGATCGCCGACGTTTACCCGGCGATGGACCACAACAAGCAGTCGCGCTATGCAACCGAGTTCGCTCCCACTTACACGGGGAAGATCGTGAACCATATCTGGGAGACGAACGTCGGGCGCAACCTGAGCGAGGCCTATGACAATGTGTGGGAGGCGATTGACCGCGATGCCGCTGCGCAGAAGTTCCTCGGAAAGACGGGCGCGCAGATGCGCGCGAACATCGAGAAGAACCTGGTGCGCGAGGTGATCGAATGCGTTTACGACGGCCGCATCCGCGGCAACTTCGGCATGCACCAGGATACCCTGCTGACCGCGGCGATAGTAGCGCAGGCAGGCGACGAGGCCAAGGTGGCGGACTACCTGCTGAACAACACGGGGGGCGGCATGGCCCTTGAGGGCTACAACTACGCGATCACAAACTACTTCACGCGCGAGGGGATCAGTTGCCGCGAGACTGCGCCTGGCTATTGCCTCATCTGGCCGACCCAACTCGTCTCGATCGCCGACATGATGAAGCGCTTCGGCATCAATCTGTTCGCGCACGAGAAGGTGCGCAATATCATGGTCGGACTCGAGAGGATGATCCTTCTCGACAAGTTCACTCCCGCGACCGGCGATTCGGGAGGCGTAACCAGCGGCGCGGTGCGCGTGCCGGCGGAGACGGCGCGCATCGGTTACCGCGAATACCAGGATGATGCCTTCGCGGACATCCTCCGGCGCAGCGGCTCAGGCGGGCCGGTATTCAGCACGTTTGACGACCTGTTCGCAGAGCAGCCACCGGTCCCGCTGGCCGCCAAGAAGAAAGCGCCGCCCGCCTCGGACCTGATGGACTCTTATGGCCTTGCTCTACTCCGCAGTCCGAAGCAAGCGGTTGCATGGTCGCTGTTCTACGGCCCATCGCCTGGCCACGGCCACGCGGACAAGTTGAACATTGACCTATACGCGCTCGACCACCGGCTGCTGCCGGACCTCGGATACCCGCAGTTCGCCGCCGACGACCCCGAACCGCCAGGCTGGAGCCGCAACACCGTCTGCCACAACACGGTGGTCGTCAACGCAAAGGAGCAGACCACGGTGGAAGCCGGTCGCGCGCGCACTTTCGCCGCATCGCCCACCGTGCAACTCGTGGAGGTGGATGCCCCCAATGTCTATAAGGGCGAAGTCTCGCTCTACCGGCGCACGCTCGCGATGATCGAGGGGCGCGACTGTTCATACGGGGTTGACGTCTTTCGCGTGGCGGGAGGCAGGCAGCACGACTATTCCCTTCACGGCCCCGACGGGGATTTCTCGGCATCGCGCATTGACCTTTCGCCTCCCCAGGAAAAGGGGACTCTCGCCGGGCAGGATGTTCCCTATGCCTTCTTCTACGATGACCCCACCTTCGCGGAAAAGGGAGAGAAGCAGGGCTATTACCGCTACCGCGGCAGCGGTTTCTCTTTCCTGACAAATGTCCAGCGAGCCGCGGGGAGCAAGCCATGGTCGGCTGACTGGCGGCTGCGCGATGATGCCGAAAAGCATGTGCGGATAACATGGCTTCCTCAAGCCGAGCAGGCCGCTTTCGTGTGCGACGGCAAGCCGCCGCTCCGGCCCGACAACCCGGACAAACTGAGGTACATCCTCTCGCGGCGCGAGGGCGCGGAACCCCTGGCGAGCACATTCGTCTCGCTGATCGAGCCATACGAAGGCGATGCGCGCGCCGAGCCGACGACTCTGACGCAGGGCGCTGGCGAGGACCCTGTTGCCATCGAGGTGAAAACGCCGCAGGGAACGGACCTAATAGCCGCGCTGGGCGGAAAGAAAGCATGGGCTGGCGGCGATGCGCGGTGCACGTCTCGCTTCGGCGTCATCTCTGCCGACAAGCGCGGCACTCTTCGACGTGCATTCGTCGCGGGCAAGGGCGAGATGAGCCGAAGCAACTGGGGGCTGCGAGCAACCAGCGAGGTGAGCGGTCGCGTCGTCGGCGTTGATTATTCAAAGCGGCAGGTTGCAGTCAGGCTGGCGAAGGACAGCGCAGCGGCCCCGGCGGCACTGCCTGGCTCGGTGGTTCGCTTCAGCCCGCCAGCCGGCGGGCGCGTGTCGTGTTTCTTCATCGAGTCTGCCCGCTGGGCCGGGCGCGACCTCATCCTTACCTTGACAGAATCACCGGACGCCGGACTGGTGCTCGTGTCCGAGGTGGACGACAAGGCCGGCATCGTCGAGACCAAAACGTTCCTGCCCCAGACCGATGTCGAACGTTACAACGGTATGACCCTCGCCGATGAAACCGGGCGGCCGGTCTATCAGGTTGTGATAGCGAAAGAAAGCGGCGCGAGGATTACCGTCGAACGCCTGCGTGGCTCCGGCCGCGCCAGCCTGGCGGACACGGACAACGACGGGCGGACACTGGGGAAGTTATACGAGTTCGGCCCTGGCGATGCTGCGGAGATTGCAGCGGTAGTGCACCTAGAACGCGGCGGGCGGCTGTCATACCTCGTGCAGGCAAACGCTCCATTTCAACTGGCGCTTCCCATGCGAGATAGCGAGCGCTTGCCTTCTGCGCAATGGCAGCCGGATGGATCAAAGGCCCGCGCGGTGCCCGTGCGCAGGACCGACGAGGGCTGCGCGGTAGTCGTGAGCGCATCCGCACTCGGCTCCGGCCGCGGCCGCCTCTGGATCACCGAATGAGCAGAAGCTCCACAGCGCTGCAGTAGACAGCCGCAGCCCACACCCGGGGCGCTGGTCTGTTCCTGGAAAGGCAATGCGAATGAGCGAAAACAACGATCTGAGCATTACGCTGGGCGAAAAGAACGAGGAGCGCGGCCTCGCGCTGCTCGACGAGGCGCTGCACCTGCCCGACGGCACTGACCTTGACGCTCGCACCGAGCCTGCGACCGAGGCAGGCCGCCCCTGCCGCCGCTTCCGCCACATCGAGTTCAGGCAGCAGCACGGCGGCTGGGCGCGCGGGCCTAGCGGGCAAGTGGATGTCTCTGCGCGCGCGATGTGCTTTCGCTTCGATGACCCCGCCCTGCGCGCCGTTCCGGTTTACGCGACCATAGAGTATTTCGATCGCGGAGTGCGGCCGTTCGCGCTCACGCGCGGCGGCGAACCAGTCCACGGGGCGCTCCTCGATACCGGCGCGTGGCAAACATTCACCGCGTTCCTGGAGCCGACCTCCGAACCGCAGCCCTTCGACATCGCCGTGCAGTGCGATGAGCCAATGTGGATTTCTCGCGTGGATGTGTCCCCTGCGCAGCCTGCGGATTACGAGGAGCCGGAGCAGGCGGTGGCGCGCGCGATGACCGCGCTGGGGCCGCGCGGGGACAAGGATGGATCGCCGCAGATCGCGGTGCCTGTCGGCAACATCGGCGGCATCCAGCAGGAGCACGACGAGGCCACGATGCGCTCCATCAAACCGTGGCTGCCGATCTACAAGGGCCTCGGAGTAACGAGCGTCCAGTCCTATGTTCGCTGGTCGCTCATCGAGCCGGAGCACGGCAAGTTCGACTGGAATTTCTACGATAGGGCGGTCGAGTTGCTCGCTGGTCACGGGCTGAAGTGGGTCGTGTTCATCATGATCGGCCCCATGTATGCGACCCCCGAGTGGTTCCGCCGCTCGAACAAGTCGGTGTATGTGAAATGCTTGGAACACGATCAGGAATGCCCGGTGCAGTCAATCTGGAACCCGCACCTGCTTGAGTACGTGGATCGCTTCTTCAGAATGGCCGCCGAGCGCTACGGGAAGAGCGGCATCGTCGAGTCACTCATGCTCGGCCCGTCGGGCGATTTCGGCGAAACGACTTTCAATGCCGTCTATAGCAGCCCGCCCGAGGGTTATCACACACACCTGGGCTACTGGTGCGGCGACGAATTCGCCCGGCGCGACCTGGCGCGCCATCTGGAAGGCAAATATGGAAGCCTCGACGCGCTGAATCGCGCCTGGGGGACTGACTATCGGCAGTTCGCACAGGTGCAGCCCTTCATGCCCGAGCAGGCCGCCAGCCTGCAGGCTGAGGTTGATTTCAATGACTGGTATATCGGCTCGATGACGCGGTGGTCCGAGCGATGGGCTGAGATAGCGCGCCGCCATTTCCCCGGCGTGCCGATCTATCACGCGGCGGGCGGCAGCGGCGACCCGATTCACGGCGGCGACTGGTCGGACCAGGCCAAGGCCGCCGCGCCCCACGAAGTCGGCCTGCGCGTTACCAACGAGGGCACGCCCTACGCGTTCAACTTCATTTACACCCGCTGGGCGGCCACTGCGTGCAAGCACTACGGCGTCCCGTTCGGCAATGAGCCCTGGGGCGGAGACTGGAGCGCCGTCGGCAACCTGGGGCGCATGTTCAACGCGATAACCTCCGGAGCAAACCAGTTCTGGACTTATGCGGGGCACCTCAACTCGCGCGAATGCATCGAGGCATTCGTCAACTTCCGCCGCCACCTGCGGCTCGAGGAAATGCTGGTTGACGTAGCGGTCTATTATCCCAAGTTGCACTTCGCGCTCACAGACGAGCACGGCTTCGCCGAGGGCAAGCCGCGCTCGATCTTCTGGCCGCAGGGCGAGGAACTGCGCGACCTGACCGACTTCGATCTGGTTGACTCCACGCTCATCGCCGATGGGGCGCTCGAACGCTATCGTTTCTTGATTCTTCTTCAGGGCAATACGATCCGCCGCTCGGCCCTGGAGTCAATCGAGACGTGGGTGAACGCAGGCGGCATTCTCATCTCCCACGACTTCGGCCCGATCTGCGATGAGACCGGCCAGGAATGGCGCTCGCGGCTTTTCGGCGGCGCATCATCGGGCGCGGCTTCCCTGGCCGGGCAGGCTACCGAAGCCGCGGATCCAGGCATCGTCGAGCATTCCCTCCCCAAGTGCATCGTGCGCCGCATGGGGCATGGCGCTACCGCGTCTTTCACCCGGTGCGCCGACCTGCACGGCACCGAGGGCGACCACAAGGACCACCCTGCAACCGACCCAGCCTTCCTCGATATGATCGCCGCCATCCTGCGCTCGCCCGCCTCCGTGCTCGTCCCTTTGGGCGCGGGGTCTCCCGACCCCGCGAAGACGCGGCTTCGGGAGAAGCCGCCCCCCATATCGGCTGGACGTGTGGAGGCTGACTGCGTGGTGGACGGCGTGTTCGCAACCCGCCTGCGCGGCGCAATCCTCTACCTCAACACCAACGACCACCCCGTCGAGAAACACATCACCGGCCCCTCCCTCGACCGGACCGTAACAGTGCCCGCCTACTCCATCCTCCGCGTCCCGGTCCCGCGCTAAAACGTGTAGCCGCAGGCTTCAGCCTGCGCCGGGGTCCTTGTCACCATGAGTCCGCCAGACGGCGGACGAAGGGTCTCATTTGCACCTGACCCGGTGCGGCATAGAGAATGGGATTCTTCGCTCCGCCTAGAATGACACACAGGCGGATTCCATCCCGCACCATCAACGCTTGTAACCTTTTCGCGCGCCCGGGCGTCAAAGGGGTGAAGGATCATGCTGCGGCAAGATGCCGTTGTTCAGGATATCCGGTTGACGGCTGGAATGCCGACAAGCCGCCGGCGGCAAGATGAGGCGACTACGGTCGCGCGCGCCCGGCAGGGCGACGCGGCTGCGCTGGATGAACTCTACCGCCGGTATCGGGATCAAGTGTACACGCTCTGCCTGAATCTTTGCGGTAATAGGGAGGAGGCGCAGGACCTGCTCCAGGAGACGTTCGTTCGCGCCTGGCGCGGCCTGCCGAGGTTCGCGGGCCGGTGCATGTTCAGCACGTGGGTGTATCGCATCGCTGTCAACCTCTCGCGTGATGCGGCCCGCCGGCGCCGCCGCGCGCCTGATTTCGTGCCGAGCGCCCGAGTTGCGCATGACAGCCCCGTTGACGATGTGCGCGCTGCGCTCGCGGGTTTGCAGCATCCGCACCGCGCCGTGCTCGTGCTGCGGTACTTCCAATCGTTCTCGCACAAGGAAATCGCCGAGTGCCTGCACTGGTCGCTTTCGCGCGTGAAAGTAACCCTGCACCGCGCCAAGCGCGCATTCAAGGACTCATACCTCCAAATGAACAGCACGAAAGAGGCCCAGCCATGAACTGCCGCTCTGTGATGCGGGTGCTGATCGAGTATCTGGATGATGAACTTCAGGCAAGCGAGCGGGCTGCAGTCGCTGCTCACCTTCAAACTTGCGCCGCCTGCCGCGCTGAAGAGGCAGCCCTGCGCCGCGCTGAGGGCGCGCTAACTACTCTCGCCGTTGTCGAGCCTGCGCCGGACCTGGCAGCCGACTTGCATCACCGCATCTCCGCCCTTTCACCTCCCCGCGCCCGCCCGCTGCGCTGGGCGTGGTGTGGGGTAGCCGTCGTGGTTGTGGCGGTCGCTACAGCATTGGTCGTGAGAATCTACCCGCGCACCGCGCCACAGCCCATACCCGTGCCGCGCCCTGTAGAGATCGCCACGCCAGCGCCGCGAGCGTCGGCTACTTCTGCCGTCCCACATCACCAACGTACGCGACCCACGGCAGTCGCCCTGCGGCGACCCCGGAGGCAGCACTTCGTGGCGCATGCTCCGCCCCCGAAACCGGTGCACCGCGACGAAGTCTCGGCGGAGCCCGCTACGCTGGAGACAGCGCCGACTCCGCTAGGCCTCATCCTGCTTCTCGGCCCCCCGCGGGAATTGGCACTTTTCTCAAGTTACAACGTCGAGGTCTCAATGCCTGACGGTACACAGTCGCTTCTGCGGCAGGAAATAACGCGGGACGAAACCGGCGAGCCGGTTGCCATCACCATGATCTGCGAGAATATCGGCGGCGCGGATAGACCGCCAAACCAGGGAGGTTGAGAATGAAACGAGCGCTTTGGTTGGCTTTTTTCGTGCTGTTGATCGGGCTTCCGATCTGCACAGCCCGCGCTGAATTGGCCATCGAGAACTGGACCGCGAAGGTTGACCTGGAGTTCAGGGACACGCCGGTCATGGACGCCATCGCGGAAGTGCTGACGGGGACGAACACTCTTGTGGTCCCACATGACGTCCCAAGAGAATTGCGGGTCACCTTGAGGCTGCGCAACACTGAGCGCGAGGAGGCACTTCGCCTGCTGTGTGATGCGGCAGGCCTGGACTACAGCCGCGTGGACTACCTGCCAGCCAACAAGGTGATCCTGTCGTTCGGCAGGCGTGGCGTGGTGGCGCCCGCGCTACTGACCGCGATTCCTGATATCACAGGCAACAGGGTGGTCGTCGTGGGGGCAGTGTCGGCGCCTGGCGTCTTTCAGATGAAGCAAGATTGGCGCGTGAGCGATGCGATCTCCGCTGCGGGCGGACTGACGGGGCGCCCCGAACTCACTCGAGCGACGCTTGTGAAAGCAGACCGGCGCATAATCCCTCTGGATGTCGAGAATGTCCTGCGCGCGGAGGACTCGGCAGAGAACATGCGCCTCGATCCGGGAGACGTGCTGAGCATACAGGCGCTTCTTACGGGGCCACCGCGCGCGGCCGGGCTCGTGCAAGTGCCTATTCTTGGCGCCGCGACCGTTACGGGTGCCACGGCTAGGCTTGAGTTGGCAAGATCCCACCTGATGGGCAGGTGTGCTTCCTTCACCGGGGACGACCGGCTCACCGATCTGGAAGTGAAGGATGTTCCTCTGCGCGATGCTTTGGCCCAGGTATCGAAGGCTGCCGACATTCCCATTCACGTTCACGAGTCTGTGCCCAGAGAGATAAAGGTAACCGCCACGATTTACAGAATGCCTGTGGGCGATCTGCTGTGCCTGATTGTGGGGCAGGCCAATCTGACCTACACGGTGGGGCGTTTCCCATTCCTCACGAGCACAGCCGTCGTTCCCCGAAAGGGAGCTGCTGTGCAGAAGGGGACGGCTGTGCATACTGTGCAGATCATCAGCGTAGTTCCGAAGTCCGAGTTGCGGGTCTCGGGGCCTGGCATCCCCACTGCTGAAGCACGGCAGGGCCCTGGGGTGGCAGTGGTTGGACGACCGACGGGCCTGCTAGAACAGGCCTGGATAGGGAAGGCAGTTACCGCGTCCACCCTGTCCGATATGGAATGCCCCAAGTGCCACCGGAAAGTGCTCCGCGTGCCAGAAGACTGGAGATTCTGCCCCTACTGCGGCGCGCAACGGCCGCCTGCCAAATCCGCCACGGGCGCCAAGTCCAAGTAGCCGTCGTAGGGGCACGGCATGCCGTGCCCCTACAGAACATCGCCTCGCATCAACAACAGACTCGTAGGGCGGGACCTCGTTCACCCTGAGCGTAGTCGAAGGGTGTCCTGCCCCAGATGGCATGGGCGGGAGGCGACCCGTCAGGCAGTGGACTCGGGGCACAGGCAAGAGTGCCTGTGCCACACAGGTCACGGGCTGGAAGCCCGTGCTGCGTGGTGCGCACAGTCAACCAGAGTTGTGAAAAAAAAGCGCTACTTTGCCTTGGGTGCCAGGGCCGTGCCAGCCCGGCCCCACAGCGGGGCGATCAGTTCGGATTCCCAGGCGGCCAGCGCCTTGCCCAGTTCCTCGACGATCTCGGGTTTCTCAGCCGCCAGGTTCTTGGTCTCGCCGATGTCGCTCGCCAGGTCGTATAGTTCGTCTGGCTGCTGCGGCACCCTTACCAGTTTCCAGTTGCCCTTGCGCACCGCGCGCGGCTCGCCGAAGCGCCAGAACAGGATGTCGTGGGGCTGGCCGGTCCTGCGGCCTCTGACATAGGGCAGCAGGTTCACCCCATCTATCTTCAGGTCCGCGGGCAGCCGCGCGCGGGCTGCGGCAGCAGCGGTCGGAAGAATATCCAGCGAGATCACCGGGTTGTCGTAGGTCTTGCCTCCCGGCAGGCGGCGCGGCCACTGCAATAGGAGGGGAACCCGTATCCCGCCTTCATACACTGTCCCCTTCGTGGCCCGCAGCGGCAGGTTGTTCGAGGCATTGCCCCGGTCGGGGAAGGACGGGCCTCCGTTATCGCTGATGAAGACCACCATCGTGTTATCGTGTGTGCCGGCTTCTCTCAGTTTGGCGAGAACGGCCCCGATCCCGTCATCCATCGCGCTCAGCATCGCGGCGTAAGTGCGGCGCCTTTCTTCCGCGATCCCCGGGAAGCGATCGAGGTATTTCTGCGTCGCCTGCATCGGGGTGTGCACCGCATTGTAGGTCAGATACAGGAAGAAGGGTTCGCTCTTGTGCCGCTCGATGAAAGAAACCGCCTCGCGCGTGAAGACGTCAGTGAGATAGTCTGTCTCATCCACCGGTTCCGTCCCGCGAAAGATCGGGGCGGGCATACTAGCCTTCAGGTCCAGGTAACTGTGCGAGCCGTCGAGGAACCCGAAGAACTCATCGAACCCGCGCTTCTGCGGCTGGAAGTGGGGCGCTGCGCCGAGGTGCCACTTGCCCACGATTCCGGTGGCGTATCCGGCTGACTTGAGAACATTGGCCACGGTTACCTGCGACACCGGAAGGCCGACGTCCACATCGGTAACCTTCAGCGGTCCGGGGTTGAACTCGTGGCCGAAGCGCTGCTGGTAGCGGCCCGTCAGGATGCCCGCGCGAGTCGGGCTGCACACGGGGCACGATACATGTGCATCTGTGAACCGGACCCCATTCGTAGCAAGCGAGTCTATGTTCGGGGTGGGTATGTCCTTGCAGCCGTGAACGCCGATGTCGGCGTATCCCAGGTCATCGGCGACGATCACGATGATGTTCGGTTTGCCCGGCTGGACCGCTGCCTCCAGCGCGCGCAGCCTGTCCGTCAGCAGCGCCGCCGCGCCAGCGCCCAGCAGCGCGAGGAAATCCCTGCGCCCTATCTGCCCCGACGGCAGCAACTCATCTTCCGGAACCTGGTCACTCGGCATCGGTTACTCCCTCCTTCGCTCTACATTCGCAGGCACGATTCGTCGTTGCCGGGGTTCCACCTGCACGCCCGGATGCCCTGCCGGAATGCGCGCAATCGCACAGGTTGAAAACCTGTGCCACAGCAGAGGGCAAGGGACAAGCCCTTGCCCTACGCTATGAGTCTGTGGTAGCGGGCGAGCCAGTAGGCGAGAAGGAACGGCGTCGGGACGCGGACGCGGCCAGGGGATGCGCCGCGCTCACTGACCCACATGTTGTCGCTTGACTGGTAGGTCGGGCGCTCAGGCCCCGGCAGCGTTTTCTCCAGCAGCCGCCTCGACCCAACCTGCCGCCACTCGATGTCCTGGCGCACCTCGTTGACAACCGCGCGACCGGTGTGGTCCATCCGGTATCCGCGCAAGATTTCAATCGCAGGCTCGAGGTCCTCGCGCCGCTCCAGCAACGCATTGCACAGAAACGTGTAAAGCGGATTCGCCTCGGGCCGCACGAAATCCCAGAACCGCGCCAGGCTGTCCAGGTAAATCTTTCGCAGCGCCGGGTCGTCCTCATAGCGAATCAGCGGATAATACGCCTGGATCGCAAGGTCGTCATCGAACTTGTGCCCCGCGTCAATCGGCGTCGCCATCTGCTGCGTGTTGACGAAATCGGCGTTGCCGTGCACCTCGACCAATTCGCGGTATGCGCGTCGAAACCTCTCCTCGCCCGTCATGTGAATCGCGCTTTTCACGTGCGCGAGTATTTCCATCGAGTTCAGTTTCCGCTGTTCCAGCCACTCCGGCGTGAGAAGCAGCGTCGGGCTCCACACCCCCCAGCGCGTGTGCTTGCCGTCAACATCGTTCAGCACATAGTCATTCTCAATGATCCCGCCCACCAGGCGCGACATCACGGCCCCGATGCGCTGCCTTTCCTGCTCATCGGCCACCAGGTCGAAGTAGATCCCGATCCCGAAAGTGTCCCCGTCCATCTCATCGGAACTGGTGTCGCCCTTCCACACCCACTTGCCGTCTTTCGAAAGGTGCCACTCGCCCGCAACGGCCATTATCTTCTCATCATCGGCGCGATACATCGAACGGGCCAGGAAACCGGGCAGCCCTGGGGTCTCGATCAGCCTCAGCAGCGCCTCCAGGCATTCGCGCGCATTGGCCTTCGCATCCGGCGCGCGCGTTACCGCGTAGCGGAAGCACTCCGCAGCCATGTATTCGCCGGTGTGCGAGCCGTCGTTGTCGCTGACGTGCCAATACCACGGGGAATCGGGATCGTTCGGCACAGTGTAAACCATGTCGTAGATCATCCCGTCTCTCATGTGCTGCGCCGGCACGAGGGGCTCAAGCAGGCGCGATTTCTCGGCGAGCGTGATGACCTTGCTCTCGATGCGCGCCACGCCCTGGGAGCCCGCCACCCAGACCGTCCCATCGGCTGTCACCACGATTGCGTTTGCGCTCTGTCCCGGAACCCAGCAGTCAGGCGAGTAGTAGCGCCATCCCGCTTTCGTCTTTCGAGATACTGCGGTCGGATGCATGAACCAGACATCTCCATCCGGCCCGAACGCCACCTTGCGCACCCCAGGCACGGGCAGCCCCTCGGCCTTGCCGATGCGCTCGACGACTTTGCCTTCTCTCAGAACGATCGCGCCTTCGCTCGTTCCTACCCAGATTGATCCATCGGGCCCCGAACACACGCCGATCACTTGCTCGCCGCCGATGTCAACCGGCTGCCACTCGTTCCCATCGAGAGCCAGCAGGCCGCCGTTCGAGACCAGGTAGGGACGACCCGCGCCGTCCAGCGCAATCGCAGTCGGGTCGTTCGCCCGCGTAACTTCCCAACATCTCCACCGATCGCCCACCAGGTGCCAGACATCGCGCCAGTTGAGGTCGCCCTCGTGCGACATCACCGCCCAGACCCCGCCATCCGCATCGGGGGCGAGCGAGTGAATCCACCGCGTGGGCGACTCGTACCCCCACCAGTGATGCCATTTGCCCTTGCGCAGCAGCGAAGCCCCTGTCGAGCCCCCCACCCACAAGTCCCCATCCTTGCCGACCGCCAAGCGGCCCACACTTGCCCCGCCCAAGGCGGGCGCAATCCAGACCTTCTGCCATGCTACTCTGCGAAGCCCCGACTGGTCGGGGCGAAGCATGAGTTGCTTGCCATCGAATCGCGCCAACCCGAAAGCCGTCGCCGCCCAAACGGTCCCGTCCGTCGTTATCGCCAGGTCGCGCACATCATTCGAGGGCAGCCCCTCGAACCGCGTGAAAAGCGCCCTGAACTCCTGCACGAACGGCTCGTCAGCCACAGCCTTCTTGTCCATCAGCCTATCCTCCCTGTTGTAGGGGCACGGCATGCCGTGCCCCTACCCCTCTACTATTGCCGCAGCCCGCACGAACGAACTGTCAATCCCTCGCACCTTGAACGGCAGGCCGATAAAGAAGAACTCCCGCTTGCCCAATTCGTCCAGGTGGTCGAGCCACTCGATCAGGCAAACATCGCGGCCCATGAAAATGTCGTGGATCTTCCGACCCTCCTCTACCGTAACACCCAAACGCAGAATGTCGAAGCCGAACATCTTGATCTCGCGGTCGCGCAGCCAGGTCGCCGTTTCCTCGGTAACAAAGGGCACAGTCCGCGATTCCGCCTCCGACACGCGGCCGATGCGCAGATTCTCGTTGTGAGCATTGTGGAACAGGAGGATATCGCCTTCTCGCAGCAGGCCGCCGATCTCTGCCTGCACGTAGGCCGGCGTGATCTCGAGTTGCCCGGCAGGCAGGCGGAAGGGAAGGCACACGCCCCGCCCCATGAAATGGGTCACGGGAAAATCGGTGATCGTCTTGCCCGACTTGTAGAAGTGCCAGGGCGCTTCGATGTGCGTGCCGACGTGCGAGTGCGTCCGCGTGATGTCATAGCGGTAGGTCCCATCCCCGAGCATCCCAAGGCTCATATCAAACGGCCGGTCCTCCAACTCGCCAGGCACCACCTCATACGAAAGATCCACCACCCGGTATTTCGCCAGATCGAGTCCGAGCATCCTATCGGCACGCTCCTTTCTGCCTCCGCGCGGCGGAAAACCCGCGCTGGATCAACGTTCGACCGCCGGCTCCCCTTTCCTTCGGCCCTTAGCCTTATCAGTCTGCGGGCTCCCTGGTCATTCTGGCACGGCCCCTCAACGGAATCCCGCCCCACGTCCACAATCCCTGGGTGCCCAACCGCTTGATATTTGGGGCAGCATGTGCTATCATCTGGCGGCTGAACAGTCTGCTGCTTTCTCTCGTCTCTCGGTAGAACAGGTTTCAGCACTACATCGCACCAGGGGATGCAGACATGAGAACTGCCGCTGCAAGGCTCAAGAACCCCCGTTCCGTCATCGCCACCCTCGTTTCGGAACAGCGCCGGAATGCGCGGCTGCGGCACGAGATAGTGGGCATTGCTCTGTTGACTGCAGGGGTCTTCCTGCTGGTCAGCGCGCGCAGCCCATCGGGCCATCTGATCGCAATCGTCGGCGCGATGATGCGCTATCTCGTGGGTATGGTTGGCGCGGTAGGGCTCGCGCTGGCTCTGGCAGCGGCAGGTGCAGCGAACATCGCCCAAAAGCAAGAGGCGCCTGCCGCCAGGATAAAGGTTGGGCTTGGCTGCGCCCTGTTTGCCTGCCTTGGCCTCAGCCAGTTGCCATCCGCCGGGTCGGGCGTCATTGGTCGCACGTTCACCGAGGAGCCAGGCGGGCTCCTGGGGGTGGTAACCATGGAGGCGCTGCAGCGCATCGTGGGGCCGATTCTGGTGCCTGTTGCGCTTGCGGTGCTGGCTATCGCGGCGGTGGCGCTGGTTACGGATACGCCTCCCAGCGCCCTGGCGCTCGCCACCGGCAAGATGGTGGCAGGAGCGGCCAGGCTCTCCTGGCGGCTCGCGGGGCTTCGCAGAAAGCCCGAGGCACAGGTAACGCCCGCCGCTGGACGTGCTCGGCCATCTGCGGTGCCATCCGCAGTCCTGAAGACCATCAGGGCCGCAGCCCCGCCCCGTTTGCCCGCGGCTGCAGAACAGGCCGTTCCCGCTCCCGAACAACCAGGTGCTGCCTCCCAGGCGGCGCTTGAGGCCGCAGCGGTTTCTGCGGCAGCCGCGCGCGCTGCGCCCGTTCGGCCGCAGGCCAAGCAACTGGCCCTTGACGAGGGCCGTGCCGGGCCTTCGCAGGCCCAGGCGTCGGGCGAGCGCGCCTTGCCCCCGCTCGAAACTCTGTCGGCGACGAATCAGAGGGGCGGCACTGAGGACGTGGGGGACAATGTCGAAACGCTCGAGGAAACGCTTCGCTCTTTCGGGATTGACGCCAAGGTGGTGGAGATCGAGCGCGGGCCGCGCGTAACGCGGTATGAGGTGCAGTTGCCGCCGGGCGTGCGCGTGGCGCGCATCACGAACCTGGCCGATGACCTCGCGCTTGCGCTGGCGGCGCTGGACGTTCGGGTCGAGGCCCCGGTTCCAGGCAAGGGCGTAATCGGGATCGAGGTCCCGAACAAGGACGTGGTCTATGTTGACCTCAAGGAAATCCTGGCGAGCGACATCATGCGCCTGAACCAGAGCAAGTTGGCTTTTGCGCTCGGCAAGGATATCGCGGGACATCCGAGGATTGCAGACCTGGGAAAGATGCCTCACCTGCTGATCGCAGGGGCAACGAATTCGGGCAAGAGCGTGTGCCTGAACTCGATGATCGTCAGCATCCTGTGCCGCGCTTATCCGGACGAGGTAAAGTTCCTGATGGTGGACCCGAAGCGGGTGGAACTCTCGCTGTTCGCCGGGATACCGCATCTGGTTGCTCCGGTGGCGCACGATGCGCGCGAGGCAGCGGGCCTCTTGCGATGGGCGATGCGCGAGATGGAGATGCGTTACCAGTTGTTCGCCGATGCGGGCGTGCGCAATATCGCGGCCTACAATGAGCAGGTTGCCCTGGAGAAGAGCGCGGCCCCGCTGTATTACCTGGTGATCGTGATTGACGAGTTGGCCGACCTGATGATGCAGGCGGCGGCGGAATTCGAGTCCAGCATCTGCCGCCTGGCCCAACTGGCGCGCGCGACCGGCATACACATCGTCGTGGCGACGCAGCGCCCGAGCGTGAACGTCATCACGGGCACGATCAAGGCGAACATCGCGTCGCGCATCGCCTTCGCGGTTGCGAGCCAGGCCGACTCGCGCGTGGTCCTGGACATCAACGGTGCCGAGCGCTTGGTTGGCAGCGGCGACATGCTCTTCCTGCCGTTCGATGCGAGCAAGCCGACGCGCATCCAGGGCGCCTATGTTTCCGAGCGCGACATATTGAACATGGTGGATTGGCTCAAACAGCGCGCCCAGCCCGAATACTGCGCCGAGATCTTGGCGGTGGACAAGAAGGGCGCGACGGCGGAGGACGAGCAGATTGACGACGATCTGTTCCACAAGGCCCTGGAGTTCGTCCTTTCGACCAACTACGCTTCGGCGAGCATGCTGCAGCGCAGGCTGCGCATCGGCTACAACCGCGCGGCGCGGCTGATTGACATCATGGAAGAGCGCGGCTACGTCGGCCCCTCCGAAGGCAACCGCCCCCGCGAAGTTTACGCCGGGCCCCGCACCGCACAGTAGCAGGCATTTGATAGTAAGAATTTGTAGGGCGGGCCTGCCCAGGCCCGCCGGATTGGGCGCGGCTTCTCCCGAAGCCGCGCAAGCGCGGGCTCGAAACGGGCGAAGCGCCGCTTCGCCCCTACAACGGAATCCGGAATACGCGGACTAGGAATACGGCCATTTGCCCTCGTGTTACGTTGGATTTCGGGCAGTAGCATTTCGAGCCGGGCGGATAACCTGATGGGCAAGCGCAGCCCGCCGTGACTGGATTGCCTCCGGGCCACGAGGCAGCATCGGCCAGGCGCTCGATGAATGTGCAGAATAAGCTGCCCGATGGCACATCGGCAAACCTGCCGTTGCACGAAGGCATCGGCTCCTTGCCAGCCGCGATGCAGAGGAACTTTGCCATCTGCTCACGGGTGACGAGTTCGAACGGGCAGAAGTATTTCGCCGTCCCGACGATCTTGCATCCGCTGGTCGGCGGAGTCCCGCCCCATGACGCCGCATCCGCCAGCCGCTCGATGTAGCCGTAAGCCCACAGGCTCTTTGGGACATCCGCAAAAGTCGGGGCATCGTGATTGAGCGGCTCCTTGCCTGCCGCGATGCACAGGAACTTTGCCATCTGCGCTCTGGTTACGCCAGCCCAGGGCGAGAAGAGCGGAGGGCTGGCAGAAGTTCCGCCCGCTATGCCCGCGTCGGCAATCGCTGCGATGTGTCTGACTGCAGAGTTGGTGTCCGGCACGTCGTCGAAGCGCTGGTAGTGTTCGTAAGCCCGGTCCGCGATGCGGCGCTCAAGTTCCGGATATAGCGTGCCATAAAGCACATCATCTATCGGGAAGCCCCACTCATCCCTGAAGCGCGGCCTCAGGTCCTCGCCAGCCGCCGCGCTGAGGGCGGTCACCAGCAGGCTCGCGCGGTCGGTCTCAGTCTGCGGTAGGAAACCGAACGGCAGGGGAGTGTCGGTTGGCAAGAACGCTGAGAAGAAGCGCGGGTAGATCTCCCAGCCGTATTGGTCGGCCAGCACCATGAAGATGCCATCAAGCACTGGCGAAGTGATATTCTCATAGTGGCTCCCGTCGGCAACGTAGGCCGGCAGAGAATTCTCTACGAAGCCAATACGATCCATTGCGAGAGAGGCATAGAGAAGCGGGTCGAGCAGGGCGTCGGCGAGCGCTTGACTGGCTCCGCAGTGACGCGGGCCATACACGATGCGCTGCATGGCGCACATCTTCACGAGCGTAGCAAAACCCTCGGCATACTCAGAATTGAGGGAGGTGGCGGGCACTGCGAAAAAAGCCCGGCAGATTATTGGCGAACCGCCTCCAAGGAAACCATGGGCCATTTCGTGGGCCATGATCCCAAAGTGAGGGCCAAGTGTACCGTGCTGAATGCAACTGGTTGGGACGCGCACGTCAAAACCCATGCTGACCGGGTTGCCACTGACGGAGCAGATCCTGAAGACATCATCTTCGTGGATTGCAGCCAGATCCTTCCTGGCTCCGTAACATGCAAGGAGGCGCGTCAAGTGGTAGATTATGCGGTAGGCCGCGTCAGTCCCGCTAAGCACGTCCCATTGCTGCATCATCTGGTCGAGCGTCATGCCTTCAGGGATTACCGAGATGCTGCCCGGCAGGAAGAAACTGACCCAGCGGCCGCGGTATTCCGAGGGTTGAGGAGTGAGAACCCCGCCTTTCACCACTCGGACGACGCACCACGGGTACAGGTAAACGTCGTCGAATACGGCCGCTACAAAAGTCTGCCTGCCTTCACCTGCAGGCAAGGCATTGACGACGCCATCTGCGGTGACCGAAGCCACGTCGGGCGTATCGTTGGACCACTGGAACGAATGGCCGAGCAGCGATATGGGAGCGCCGCTTGCATCCCGCGCTTCGATTGTGATTTGGCGGCTTGTCTGGGTGAGCGTGTCGAGGTAGATGGCGCTCGGGCGAAGCAGGATGCTGCCAACCATCACGCGACATTTGTTGTAACTCACCACGCCGTCCACGAGTGCCGTAACGTGCGTGAGGCCTGCACTGCCCGGCTTAGCATACATGAACTCGCCGTATGTAGTGAGCACGTCCTGGTAAGCACAGAGACTGATGTTGTGTGCACCTAGTGATAGCCGCTGCCCAGTCCCGTCATATATGCGCGGGTGAACAGAGATTGCGGTGAGCCCGTCTCGCAGGCACTGACTTGCGTCGAGCATCACGCAAGTGGGAACACCAGCGGGGTGGTAACCGGGGGAGACCGTTGCACTGCCTCCTACTTCAATCTCGTCAAAGGTGCCGTCCGATGACTGCGCTCCACAGCTCCAGCGAAAAGAAGAGGCGTTGGCGATCTGGTCGCGACGCACAAGCAGGCGCACCGTATTTCCGCTGATGAACATCGGGGCTTCGCAACACGCAAAGGGTGATGGGGGGTTGCCTGGGATTGCATCAACCATCCCACGCCCGTCCCAAGGGTGCTGCTCGTGCAACACCGCGCGAGGGTTGTACTCGCTCCCGACATCCCAATGCCGCTCCCCAGTCGCCGTGTTCTTGTCGGTATCTACGTACCATATATAGTGCGTACGATGATTCGGGTCCGGGTCGCGCGGAATCGGTGCTGCCACCTCTATTTCGAACTGGAGCAGGTCCTGATCAACCTGCAGCACACGCGCGCTCACGATGTCCATATCGGGACGCACACCTGGCTCACCAGTCGAATCGTAAAGTTCGGAGAGCACTTGCGCCGCCTGAGCCGGCCAGAGAGCCAGGGATACGACCACAACAGGAAGAAGCAGCGAAATACAAGAGGTGTGACGCATTCTTGCACCCCCCCGTGTCGTATTTCGCCACTTGTTCGACAGGAGCCCTGACGTTACCTGCTTGCCTCAAGCGCCGAAGATGGCCGGGGGAGCAGCAGCGCTGCTCCCCCGGCTCTCGCGGACG
>Ga0315296_10001510_pt1 | contig 20377 bp, 22 predicted proteins | sample YL17G14_18_MG_FD_203921 | JGI IMG/M metagenome (GOLD analysis project Ga0315296, IMG submission 203921) | Sediment microbial communities from Yellowstone Lake, YNP, Wyoming, USA - YL17G14_18 | ecosystem: Environmental > Aquatic > Freshwater > Lake > Sediment | place: USA: Wyoming | collected...
ACGATGGCTGAGATGACTCACGCAGAGGCGCGGGCGAGCGACCACCCGACCGTGGGGCACGTCGTGCCGTTCCGGGTGCTGGCCACGGTCTGGCTTGCCCTGCTGGCGCTCACCGTGGTCACGGTGGAGGTGGCAGGGGTGGACATCGGCAACCTCAATCTGGGTGTTGCAATGGCGATCGCCACCGTCAAGGCCACGCTCGTCCTGCTCTACTTCATGCACATGCGCTACGACCGCCCGATGAACGCGATTGTGTTCGTCGCGGCGCTGCTGTTTGTGGCTCTCTTCGTCTCCATCGCGCTCCTGGACACGCGGGCGTACGAGCCCGACCTGATCCCGGGCTACGCGCCGGGGATAACGAGATGAGCGAGCACAGCGCTCCACCCGACGACCGCGCGGCACCGGCCCCAATCGGGACCGGCCTGCTTGGAATGAAGTTGCTGGTTCTGGCGCTCTCCATGCTCTTCGCCGCTTCCATCATGGGGTACCTGGTGATCCGCTCCAGGGCGGCGGTCTGGCCGCCGCCCGGGATGCCGCAGCTCCCATCTGCCTTGTGGATCAGCACCGTGATCATCGTGATCTCGAGCTTCACGATGCAGGCCGCCGTTCGCGCCGCGAAGGGTGGCCGCCAGCGCGCGCTCAGGGCGGGGATGCTGCTGACCACGCTCCTGGGCGTCGCGTTCCTGGTTTCGCAGAGTCTGAACTGGTTCGCGCTTGTGGCCGCGAACCTCACGGCCAGGACCAACCTCTACGGGTTCACGTTCTACATGCTCACCGGTCTGCACGCGGCCCACGTCGTGGGTGGGGTGATACCGCTCGCCGTGGTTACGGCTCGGGCCTGGCGCGGACGCTACTCGGCTGCGTTCCACCCGGGCGTGCGGTACTGCGCGATCTATTGGCACTTCCTGGCGGTCATCTGGCTGGTGCTGTTTACCGTGCTGGTTATCGCAGCCTGACTCTGGCTGTGCGCCGCCAGTCTCCGACCGTCTGCTGTGTCAGGCTGCAGCGCCTCGCGTCCTCATGTAGCCTCCGGCTACGCTCCGGCGCGGGCGCCTCGCCTTCCTTGCATCCGGCCGAATCCGGGCGGCGCGGGCTACACGCCGTCCTCCGGCGGCCTACTCGGCCGGAGGTGCCAAAGACGTGGCCCAATCTTGGCCGCGCGGGCTGCGCGCCATTCGCCGCAGGCCTGACCGATCAAGGCCGGCGGGTGCATGCGCCCGGGCGGCGCGGGCTACGCGCCATTCGCCGTAGGCCTGCCCGATCCAGCGCTCTCGAAGCTGCGTTCTTGCTCGGGCCGAGTTTGACTAGGGAGTCTCGGCAGCTCCGACCCAGGTTGTATCGCCGTGGTGGGTGGCGTACCAGGCGAAGTACGACGCGAACACCACGCCGGTGCCGGGGGGCAGTCGATCGAGCGCGACCGCCACGGTGTTACCTCCCGGCTGGAATGAGAGCGCCCCGACAAGGCCGGCCCACGGCGCTCCAGCCGGCACTCCACTGGGAGAGGCGAGCACCGGGAACGGGAACGCCGTCCAGCCGTGCGGGCCGCCGAGCGCGACCACCGGGGTCTTGAGCGGGTAGCGTGCTGGCGAGGGGAGCGGTTGCACCGGAAACCGCAGCTGATCGGACCCGAAGTAGCTGGTGTACGGGTCACTGGAGTAACGCTGCGCCAGGCGCGGGTCGGGGGCGAGCACGGTGGTGGAAGGGTTGGCCCGCCGCCAGTCGCCCCAGCTCTCCACGCTGATCGGCAGCACGTCCAGAGCCGCGCCGTCCGCAGCCGCGGGCCCGGCGACGGCCTTGAAGAGGAGCTGGCTCCACAGGCTCGAGCGGCCGTCCTCCGGCTGCCGGTCGTACATGAGCAGGTTGGAATCGTAAAGCAGCCCGCTGACCCCAAAGGTGAGGGTGCGCCCGCCAACGCTGCGGCGGAACACGACGGCGCTGTCGCACAGCGGGTTGTAGGTCACCGCGATCGGCACGCCGGCAAGGGTGTCGTTGACCACCTCGTGCCAGACGAGCAGCCGCAGCGGATAGGCGCGCGCCTGACCGCCCAGCCTGATCCCGATGACCCGGTCTCCCGGTACGAGCAGCTTTCTGTAACGGTCCGCTGCAGCGTCGAGTTGTGCCCTCGTCCACGCCGCGGGGTCCACGAGAGCGGACAGGCCGTCACGCGGCATCCCGGAGGCAACGATGCGTTCGCGGGGGACCAGGCAGGGGTCGAGGGGGAAGCCGTAGCTCTCCACGTGCTGTCCGTCGCCGACGGCACGCGAACCGCGATGGCGCAGGATCTGCCCGGCGTGATAGGCGAGCGCGAGGGTGGTCACGACGAGCGCCGCGACGATAACCCAGCCGCCGCTGCGCAGAAAGCCGGTAGGGGCGGTCATCGGCCGGCGAGGTTTGCGACGGCGACCCTGACAGCCTGCGCGGGCAGCCTGTCGGCCACCATCAGTCCGAGCAGCAGGGGGAGGTAGGCCAGTGTGCCGAGGAAGAGGCGACGGGCCACCGGCTCGGTCCGCAGCGCCGCGAGCCGCAACGCCAGCGCCACCAGGCCGGACGTCAGCACCAGCGACCCGACGGCGAAGAGCCACCCGGTCATGCCTCCAAGGGTCGCGAGCACGCCTACCGGCAGCAGCGCGAGCGCGTAGAGCACGACCATCTGGCCGGTCATGCGGCCTGACGGATCCACGACCGGGAGCATCCGGAAGCCGCCCCGCTCGTAGTCCTCGCGGTAGAGCCACGCGAGAGCCAGGAAGTGCGGGATCTGCCAGAGGAACAGCGTGCCCGCGAGCACCCAGGCGCCGAAGGAGAGCCCCGCACCGGTGGCGGTCCACCCCATCAGGGGCGGTATCGCCCCGCAAACCGCCCCGGCCAGGGTGCACAGCGGTGTGCGCGGCTTGAGCGGCGTGTACACGAGGGTGTAGACGAGCACCACGGTGAGGCCGAGCACGGCCGTGAGCACGCCCGCAGCCATCGCCAGCGTCGCAAGCCCGAGCGAGGAGGCGATGAGACCGAAGAACAGCGCGCGCCGGCGGTCGATCGCGCCCGCCGGCAGCGGCCGGCTCCTCGTGCGCTCCATGCGCGCGTCGCGGTCGGCCTCGAGCACCTGGTTGAGCACCATCGAGCCGGCCGCGGCGAGCGCCGTGCCCAGCACGGTCCATGCCAGCGTCTCGGCATCCAGACGCGGGCCGCCGGCCATCAGGAAACCGACGACGGTGGTCGCGACCACCAGTGACGTCAGGCGCACCTTGGTGAGCTGGGTGTAGGCGCGCAGCGCGCTCGCAACGCTGGAAGCGCGTGCCCGCCAGAACTCCTCGTATCGCGCGGCGGTCATTTCAGCCCAGTCCTCAGCAGTTCGTTGGCCGTCATTGTGTCACAGCCAGAACGGCGCGGCCAGTTGGCAGAACAGCAAGCGGCCGCTTGCATTCCCACCTCTCGGCCACGGGTCGGCCGTGTCGCGCGGCGGTCGGCGGCGGCGCGGCAATCCTGGAACCCCGCCGCACGCTGCTTCATACTACGCCGTGGCGTGAAGGGAACTGGAGGGTTCGCGATGGGAACGGAGACAAAGGCGGCCAGCGCCGAGGCAGAGACCCTGGCCCTGGGCTTTGGGACCAGCGTCGCGATGTGGTTCCTCGGCTACCTCTCCAGGATGCCGCCCGCGGCGGTTCCGGGCTGGTTGCTCGGCGCGGGCCTGCTGGCCTGCATGCTGGGCGGCGGGTTCCTTGCGGGCCGCCTCTCGACCCGCGGGTGGCGAGCAGGGCTCGCCGCAGGCCTGCTCTCCGCTGCCGTGAACCTGCTGATTCTCGGAAGCCTGCTTGGCGGCGCCGGGCCGAACCAGGTCGTGCCCTCGGCGGTGTGGTGGCTCCCGGGCTCGCTGCTGCTGGGAGCGGTTGTCGGGACTGCGGGCGCGGTGCTGGGCAGCAGGACCCGGGGCAAGGGCACCCGGGTTAGGGCTTGGACCGGAACGTTGGCGACCGTGGCGGCGTCCGCCACGCTGCTGCAGCTGCTGGTGGGCGGCGTGGTCACCGGCAACGCCGCCGGCCTCGCGGTCGTGGACTGGCCAAACTCCTTCGGCTACAACATGTTTCTCTATCCGCTCTCGCGCATGACCGGGGGCATCTACTACGAGCACGCGCATCGGCTCTTCGGCACGTTGGTCGGCCTCACGACGCTGGTGCTGGCGATCCACCTGATTCGGGTGGAGCGCCGCGCCTGGGTCAAGAGATTGGCGCTGGCCGCGGTGCTGGTGGTCATCGTGCAGGGGATCCTGGGCGGGCTGCGCGTGACCGGCACGTTCACGCTCTCGACCTCGCCTGCCGCGATGGCGCCGTCGACCACGCTCGCGATCGTGCACGGGGTCGTGGGGCCGGCGTTCTTCGGGCTCATGGTCGTCCTGGCGGTGTTCACGTCACCCACCTGGACCGGCGAGCGTGCGCCCACGACGTCGTCACACACCAGGGCGGAGCGCATCTTCGGGTCGCTGCTGGTGGGCGTCGTGCTGGTGCAGCTCCTCCTGGGGGCGCTCCAGCGGCACCTGGCGAAGGGTCTCCTGGTGCACATCACGTTCGCCGTGGTCGTGCTCGCGCTGGCGCTCCTCCACGGCGCGCGACTGTGGGGCCTCTACCGCGAGCAGCCGCTGCTGCAGCGCCTTGGCAGGACGCTCATGACCGTCGGGGGTGTCCAGGTCGTTCTCGGGTTCCTGGCATTCTTCGCGGGTGAGACCCGGTTTGAGGGCGCGCCGCCGGAAGCCTGGGAGGTGCTTCTGACCACCGCGCACCAGGCGTGGGGCGCGGTGCTGCTGGGGTGCGCCGTGATGGCGGCGCTGTGGACCCGGCGCCTGCTTGCCCCTGACGGGGCCGACACGTCGGCGATCGGATAGGCATGGTCATCGCCGAGACGTTCGCCTCGATCCAGGGAGAAGGGGTGCTGGCGGGCGTCCCCTCGTTCTTCATCCGTACGTCCGGGTGCAACCTGCGCTGCGCCTGGTGCGACACCCCCTACACCTCATGGCAGCCCCAGGGCGAGCGTCACCGGGTACGCGAGCTGCTGGCTGCCGCGTCCGCCGCTGGGCTGAGGCACGTGGTCGTCACGGGCGGGGAGCCGCTCCTCCAGCGCGAGCTGGGCGAGCTGACCCGCGGCCTCGCCGCCAACGGCCACCACATCACGGTGGAGACCGCGGGCACGGTAGCCCCGGAGTTCGACTGCCACCTGCTCTCGGTCTCGCCCAAGACCTCCAACTCGGATCCCGAGGGGCGTTTTCGCGAGCGCCACCGGGGCCTTCGGGCGAATCTCGCGCCGCTTCGGCTCCTACTGGCTCGTCACCCCGAGCACCAGCTCAAGTTCGTCGTGGCGGGGGAGGGGGATGTGGGCGAAATCCTGGACCTCGTCCGGCACCTGGATGTCGCTCGCGAACGGGTGCTCCTGATGCCGGAGGGGAGGACCGCCGAGCAGGTCGCAACGCATGCGCCGGCCGTTGCCCGCCTGTGCCTGCGGCACGGCTTCCGCTACACGCCACGTCTGCACCTGGAGCTCTTCGGCCCCGGCCGAGGGGTGTGACCCACAGATGGAGGGGTAGACTATGGCCTCGGAAAACACGCTTCGAACGAAGAGCCCGCGAGCCGTCGCCACCACGTTCGCGGCGGTGCTGCTGCTGCTTCCCCTGGCCGGTCTTGCAGCCCCCAGACAGGACACCGCCCGGTACCAGGCGATCAACCCGGGCCTCGGCGCGCCGCCTCCGGAGGTGGTTCGGAGCTCGCCGGCGGCCGCGTGGCGCTCGTTCATGGCCCTGGCCTCCGCGGGGAGGTTCGACCAGGCAGCGCACCTGCTCGACCTCAGCGAGACGGTGCCGGGGCTGCAAGGCACGGTCGGGGTGGAGACCGCGGAGAAGCTCTACCGCATCCTCCAACTCCTCAAGGCGCGGGAGGATTCAGTCACCACGGAGGACGAGGCGGGGCCCTCCATGGGTGGTCAGCCGACCAACGTCGTCGTGGTGGTGCGTTTTGACAGGGGCGGCATCGCCGGTGAGGTGCGGCTGCGGCACACCCTGGGCCTCGCTCCCTCCGAGCTGGCATGGTTGTTCTCGCGTGAAACGGTTGCCGGCGTTCCGTTCTGGTACCGCGTGTTGGTGAAGGGCGAGGCGGCGCGGGGCGCCGAGCCCCTCGATGTCGGGCTCGGGGCGATTCCCCCGGAGGTCCGGCGAGGCACCCCGCGGGAGTCGATGGCCGGATTCCTCGCCGCCTGCCAGGAGGGGCGTTTCGACCTCGCCGCGTACTACCTGGACCTCGGGGCGATCCCGCCCGAGCACCAGCGCGGGGAGGGGGCACGCCTGGCGCGCCGCCTGATGCTCGTCCTCCAGCGCACCGGCTGGGTCGACCCCAACAAGCTCCCCGACGAGCCGCTCGGAACCCTGGAAACGGGTGTGCCCGAGAACCAGCAGCTGTTCGCGGTGGTTCAGGTCCGGCAGCAGCCGGTGGAGCTCCTGCTCGCCCACAGGTCGGATGCCGAGCTTGGCCACGTCTGGACGGTCTCGCAGGATACGGTGGCGGAGATCGACCGCCTGTACCAAGCGCACGGCTACGGCTGGCTGGGGGACCATGCGCCGGCCGCGCTGTTTGCGCTTTCCGTCGGCGATCTGCAGCTCTGGCAGTGGTTGAGCATCCTGGTGGGCCTGGCGGCCTCATGGCTGGTGGGCCGCTACCTCGGGCGGTGGACGGTGCGTGTGCTGCGGCGCCTGGCGAGGCACACGACGGCCGTCTGGGACGAAGCGTTCGTCAGGGCGCTGGACGGCCCCATGGTCTTCCTCCTGTGGGCTCTGGTCTTCTTTGTGGCGGCGCGCTGGCTCGGCCTCACGCCCGCCGCCTGGGTGGCCGTCCGGTTCATCTGCAAGCTGCTCGCGCTTGTCGGTGTGGCGTGGTTCCTGATGCGTCTCGTGGACGCCGCCGCCGACCGGGTGCGGAAGGTCGCGCCAGAGGGCAGTCAGGTCGGCCTCGGGTTCCTGCCCATGGCGAGCCGGGTCGCCAAGGCGGGCGTCGTGTTGCTCGTCGGCCTGGCCGTGCTCGACGTGATCGGCATCAACGTCATCGCCGGCCTGGGCGCCCTCGGGATCGGTGCCGCCGCGGTCGCCTTCGCGGCACAGAAGTCGCTTGAGAACCTCTTCGGCACGGCCTCCATCGCCGGTGACCGGCCCTACGAGGTGGGTGACTTCGTCAGCATCGGGCAGGACGTTGGCACCGTGGAGGAGGTTGGGTTCCGATCCACCCGCGTGCGGACTCTGGGCAGGACGCTGGTCACGATCCCGAACGGTCTCATCGCAGCCGGGCGTGTCGAGAACTTCTCGGCCCGCGAGCGCATCATGTACAACCCGGTCCTGAAGCTGGTCTATGGGACGACGACGGCGCAGCTCACGTACGTGATTGACGAGATCAAGCGCCTCCTGCGCACGCACGCCGAGGTCTACCAGGACCAGCAGCGTGTCCGTTTCGCGGCCTTTGGCGAATCGGCTCTTCACATCGAGATGTGGTGCTGGGTCACAACGCGCGACTACATCGAGTACACCCGCGTCGTTGAAGAGCTGAACTTCGCCATCGCACGCATCGTGGAGCAGTCGGGCACGTCGTTCGCGTTCCCGAGCCGGACGGTCTACATGGCCAAGGACGGCGTGGTGGACGCCGACCGGGCGCAGGAGATCGAGCGGGAGATGGCTGCCCGCCGGGAGCGTGGCGAACACGGCGCCCAGGAGAGCACACCGCCGCGGTCCGGGGAGCGCGAGCGCTGACGCGCAGAGATGGCGAGAGACCCCGGCCCTTGGCTGCACGACCGCGTCCTCTGGCTCGTGGTGGCCGCCACGACCACTCTCAGGGCGTTCTTCGCATGGCGCTACTTCGGCTTCCTCGGCGGGGACGACGTCGAGATCCTCGAGGAAGCGTTCCGGCGCGCCACCGGTCTCGACTACCTGCCGTGGAACGTGCGCAACCTTTTTCTTCCGGAGGTGCTGGTTGCGCCGTTCGTGCGCCTCGGGAACGCGCTCGGTTTTCACGCAACGTTCCCTCTCGTGCTGTGTGCCACGGTCCCGTTCGTCATCCTCGCTTCTGTAAACGTCGTGCTGGTTTACCTGGTCGCCGGGCGTTGGCTCAACGACAGGGCAGCGGCTCGCGCGGCCATGGCGATCTACGCCTTTCACTGGTTGCCTCTGGCGTTCGGGAGCACCACCTACCCGCGCACTGTCTCGACGACGTTCGTGCTCGCGGCCGCACTGGTGGTCTCGGGGGGTGCGAGGGGCTTCGCTCGGGGAGCCGCCGGGGGGAGCTTGCTCGCCATCGCGTTTGCGGTCCGGTACAGCGAAGGGATGTACCTGCTCCCGTTGCTGCCGCTGTCCGTGCTGGGCGGTGAGGACCGCCGGGGCTCCCGGCAAAGGGTCCTCGGAGTCCTCGGCGGCTTCGCCGTCGGCGCCGCGCTGACCTCCGGCCTCGTCAACGCACTTACCTGGGGCAGCCCGCTGGCGAGCCTCGAGGCGCTCGGGCGGATCATGCTGCTGGGGGAGGGGGCGTCCGGCCTCTCCACGCAACCGCCGCTGTTCTACGTGCAGCGAATCCTGTTCTGGCTGCCGCTGCCGTTGGCGCCCGCGCTTGTGCTCGCGTGGCGTGTGCGGCAGGTGCGGCCCGCCTGGGTGTTTCTGGTTTTACCGCTGGTCGTCCTCTCGTTCGTCCAGCACAAGGAGCTGCGCTACCTCCAGGGGGCCATTCCGTTCTTGGCCATCCTGGCCGCCGCCGGATTCACGGCGATGCGAAAACGCTGGCGCCCGTGGCTCGCGACCACGCTCCTGGTGCTCACGATGGCCACCGAGGTCCTTGGTGTTCGAGTCGTCCGCGGCAAGTCGATGGCGGCCGTCACGGCGGCGCGGTCGATGGCCTCCGAACCCGGAGTCAGGGTGGTCGCGCTCTCGCAGGCGTGGGCATACGGGCACAGGCTGTACTTCGGCAACGGCGTCGAGGTCCGTGACCTCCCGGTCCCACCGCGCGAGAGGGACCTGGAGAAAATGATCCCGGGCGCCGACCGCGTCGCCCTCTACGCGAAGGACCTCGAAGCAGACCCGTCGCTCGGCGCGCTTCTGGCCCGTCACGGCTTTATCTCGTCTGGAACGTACCGGTGGGGCGAGAGCAAGGTCGTTGTGGTGTTCGCGAGGAGAAGTGAGCTGGCGATGACGCTGGACGCCCGGCAGAAAAGGGTCTGATGCGAGCCGGGCAGCGCGTCGGAGCCTGTGGCGCGGTCGTGTTCGTTCTGGGCTCGCGCGTGTGCGCCGGTCAGGTCGACCCCTGGGCGTCGGTGCCTTTCGGCGACCCGCTCCGCTTCTCGTCGCTCCCGGTCTCGGGCACCGAGGTGATCGTGCCGGCTGCCGGGCAGTGGCAGCTCTCCACGGCGCTCGGCTACTTCAACGTTTGGCAGCGCACCTGGCACACCGGCAGGATCCACGAGGTCTTGGGTCTGGCGAAGAAGCCTCTCACCGTTCAGGAGATCAGGATCCTGGAGCAGAACTTCCCGAACGACCAGTTCTACCACCTCGACGTGGAGGGCTGGCGCAACGACCTCTTGATCTCGCGGGGTTTCGCCGGCGGGGTCGCGGCCACTTTCCAGGTGCCGTGGGTGGGAATCGGCAGCCCGCAGTGGGACTCCATCGCCGAAGGGTTCCACGCCAGGGTGGGTCTCGGGAACATGAGGCGCGACTGGTTCCCCCGGGGGCAGTCCACCGTGTATGTGCGCGGGCACCGCGTTGCGGTCGAACGTTTTTCGGGCCTCGAGGGGGCGGGGCTTGGGGACGTGAGCCTGTCCGTAACGGGGCCGCTCGGTCGCTGGCTGGCGGCCGAGCACCGCTGGGTGGTCGCGGTGGAGGCGCCCGCGGGTGAGGCGGGGACGCTGCGCGGGAGCGGGGGCTGGGACACGGGCGTGCGCTGGTTCGGCACCTGGGGGCAGGGCGCAAGCCAACTGCGGGTCGGGCTCGGCTACACGTGGCTCGACGGGGCGGGGAGTTGGCTCGGCGTCAAGCGCGAGGCCACCTGGGGTGCGCTCATCGAGGGCCATACGCCGCTCGGGGGGCGGGTCACCTTGCGCGGTTCCGCCAGGTTCGACAGCTCCCCGCTCGCGGGCTTCACCGACTCGAAGTTGGGCAAGACCTCGTTCTACTGGACGGCCGGCGTGCTGGTCCCGGCAGCGGGCAACGCCTGGGTGGGCTTCGACCTCGGGGAGAACTACGGGAGCAATGCGGAGGTCCCCGATTTCAGCCTGCACCTGCAGTTCGGGTTCAAGCTCCCGCCGTCCCGCAGATGGGTCGGGATTCCCGCCCTCCACCGCCACGGAAAGGAATCCCGTCAGGTCTGTGAGCCGCCGCGCCCTTGATGCGGTTGCCCGTTGAGGTGCGCTGGGGTCGGGGCTATTCTTCCGCCCGATGCTGATGGCTTGTTGGGCGGCGGCGCCAGGCGGTCGGAATAGGACGCCTGGGCCCCTCGTTAGGGAGGCAGATGTTTGGTCGGTTCCGGGCGGCACACGCGGTTCGGGCGGTCTCGTGCCTGGCGGCGTTGCTGTCCCTCGCCGGTTCGCTCGGCCTGCATCCCGAGCCGGGCTCGGCCCATGGGATCCACGCGGGCGCGGCGTTCGCGTCGGCCACCCCAGCAGCGCCCAGCGCGGCGACGCACGCCTGCCTGCTCTGTCTGTTGTACGGCTCGACTTTCCCATCCCGCGGCGCGTCCGTTGTTCATGGCGTCTTGCCCGGCCTCCCCAGGGTGGTCGCCGACCAGGCGACCCGCCATGGTTTGGTCCTGGCTCCGGACCGCGGCGGTCGCGCACCCCCCTCCGTCCTCTAGGCGGCTCCATCTCACATCGCCCTGCCGATCGGGGCGAAGCCGGCAACACGCTGCCAGAGGAGGTAAATTGAGAACCCCCAGACTACTCGTTACCGTTTTTGCATTCGCATTGCTTGCGGGTGCTGGTGTGTCTGCCCAGGAAACGCCGCCGCCTCAGTCGACCCCTACGCCGACGCCGGCGCCCACGCCGACGCCGGTGGTTTCCCAGACCGCGGACTACTTCAACCCCGCGATCTCGGTGATCGGGAATTTCCTCGCGGTCGGCGGCACAAACAAGATTGAGAACCTGCCGAGCGCGAGCCTGCGGGAGTCGGAGCTCGGGTTTCAGGGGATCGTGGACCCATACGCGAGAGCGGACTTCTTCATCTCGTTCTCCGAGGAGGGAGCCAACGTCGAGGAGGGGTACCTGACGTTCACATCATTGCCGTGGGATCTGCTCGTGAAAGTCGGGCGCATGCACGCCGCTTTCGGCAGGATCAACACGCTGCACCCCCACGTGTGGCCGTGGCCGGACGCACCGTTGCCGGTCGTGAACCTGCTCGGCGGCGAGGAGGGCTGGTCGGGTGACGGCGTGTCCGTCGCCAAGCTAATCCCGCTTGGGGATGTCTTCTCCGAGCTGACCCTTCAGGTATTCAGCGGGGACTCCGACGGTCTGTTCTCCGCACCAAGCCGAGGCGATCTCGCGTACAACGGGCACTACCGTGTATTCGCCGACCTCTCCGACTCCACCAACCTGGACCTGGGCCTGTCCTACGGCTTCGGGCCCAACGGGACCACTGCCACAGCCATGACGCACCTCTCGGGGATTGATGCGGTGTTCAGGTGGAAGCCGCTGCGGACCGGGCTCTACCGCCAGTTGGTCTTTCGCGGCGAGTTGTTCCGCAGCAGCCGCGACCAGTCAGGCGGGACCGAAGACGCGCTTGGGTGGTACGTGTCGGGCGAGTACCAGTTCGCGCGGCGTTGGTGGATCGGCGTGCGGGGCGAGGCCTCGGAGCACGCGGACAACGCTGCCGTCAAAGACACGGGGACAGCGGCCACCCTCACGTTCTGGCCGAGCGAGTTCTCGCAGCTTCGTGCCGAGCTACGCCAACGGCGGTACAGCGGGCTCAACAGCGTGTCGGCTTCAGCCTACACCGCCAACGAGGTCCTCTTTCAACTGCAGTTCGCGATCGGCGCCCACGGCGCCCACCCGTTCTGAGGTGATCTCATGAAACCCATATGCTTTCTCCTTGCCGTTCTCGTCCTCGCAGGGCCTGCCGCGTCCGCACAGGCCAAGCTCCGCGTCGTGACCTCGCTCCAGGATCTCGCCTCGATCGCCGACACGATCGGGGGCGACCGCGTCGAGGCGTTTGCGCTTGCGAAGGGCTACCAAGATCCCCACTTCGTGGACGCCAAGCCCTCGTTCATCCTCAAGCTCTCGCGGGCCGACGTCCTTATCGTTGCGGGGCTGGAGCTCGAGATCGGATACCTGCCGCCCCTCATCGACCAGAGCCGCAACGAAAAGATCCACCCGGGCAGCCCCGGCTATCTGGACGCCTCGATCGGGTGCGAGATCCTCCAGCGCCCGACCCAGGTCGTGACGCGGGCGATGGGGGACGTGCACCCGTACGGAAACCCGCATTACTGGACCGACCCTGAGAACGGCCGGGTGATCGCGCGTGCGATCGCGGCAAAGTTCTCGGAGCTGGACCCGGAGGGGAAGGCGAGCTACGGCGCGAACCTGGCCGAGTTCGAGGCGAAGCTCACGGCCAAGGAGAAGGAGTGGCAGGCCAAAATGGCCCCGTTCGCCGGCGCGAAGATCGTGACGTTCCATGACTCCTGGCCCAACTTCGCGAAGTACTTCAAGCTCGATATCGTCGGCCACGTTGAGCCCAAACCCGGCATCCCGCCAACGCCATCGCACACCCTAGAGATCATCAACCTGATCACCGCCGAAAAGGTACCGGTGATCCTGGTGGAGCCGTACTTCGACAGGAAGACGCCCAGCTACATCGGCGAGAAGTCCGGTGCGGTGGTGCTGACCTTCTACCCGTCGGTCGGCGGCATTCCTGAGATCAAGGACTACATCGGACTCTTCGAGTATGACGTGAATGCCTTCGTCGGCGCCATGAGGGGGAAATAATGACCGCGTTCCAGATCCTGCTGCCGGCCTTCGTGGCCAGCCTCATCCTCACCGGGATCCACGCCTACCTCGGCGTCCATGTCGTGGAGCGCGGGGTGATATTCGTCGACCTGTCGCTCGCTCAGATCGCGGCCCTGGGCCTCACCGTCGCGTACCTCGCGGGCTATGACGTGCACACGTCGACGCCGGCCTACCTATTCTCGCTCGGCTTCACCTTCGTGGGTGCGGCGATCTTCGCGTTCACCCGGGCGCACCGCAAGACGCGGATCCCGCAGGAGGCGGTCATCGGCATCGTCTACGCCGTGTCCGCCGCAGTCGCGATCCTCATGATGTCGAAGGCGACCCAGGAGACGGAGCACCTCAAGGAGATGCTGGTCGGGAACATCCTGTCGGTGAGCTGGCACGAAGTCGGCAAGACCGCCGTCCTCTACGCGCTCATCGGGGTATTCCACTTCGTTTTCCGGAAGCGATTCCTGCTGATCTCGATGAACGAGCCGGAGGCGGAGCGGCAGGGGCTGAACGTGCGGTTCTGGGATCTGCTCTTCTATATGTCGTTCGGCTTCGTGGTGACATCCTCGGTCGCGATCGCGGGTGTGCTGCTGGTCTTCTGTTTCCTGATCGTGCCCTCGGTGACCGCTATGCTCTTCACCGAGCGCCTTGGCCTGCGGTTGGCGATCGGGTGGGGGATGGGTGCGCTGGTCTCCGCCGCCGGAGTGGCCCTCTCTTTCCTGCTCGACCTTCCGACCGGGGCGACGATCGTGGCCACTTTTGGGGCAGCGCTCCTGATGGTCGCCGCCAGCCGTGTGGTCGTGCGGAGGCGAGCGCTCGCATAGGGGGGCCCGCCCGCGACGTTGCGGTCACTCGCGTAACGGGCGACGTGAGAAAAAGAAAGCCACCTGGGCTTTCACCCCGATGGCTAAGAGGAACCTACTTCTGCCCGCCTGACCCCGAAGGGGGAAGCTTCCCCTGTCTCCGGAGATCGTCGGTGGTGCGGTCACCCGCATGCGCCGACGAAGCACACCAGCTGGACAGCTAAAGAAAAACCCGCGACGCGCGGGCCTACTTCTTCTTCTTTGCAGCCTTCTTCGCTGTCTTCTTCTTTGCGGGCTTCTTTGCTGTCTTTTTCTTTGCGGTCTTCTTCTTTGCTATTGGCATGTCGCTCCTCCTTGATTTGATTATACACACTTAACGCACTTGTCAAGCCCCACCCCTGGAGCAGTGTCGATCGTCGGGTCGTCGCGTCGTGCGTCGCGCTCGAGACGCGTCGTCGTGACGAGTCGTCGAGCGTTTGCGATGTTTTGAAAAACATGTTTTCGAATGATGAGATCTCGAGCTGCTCATCGCTCGCCTCGTGCAACGTCAACCAATGCGTGCGACGCACACGAGAGGTCGTCGCGGAGTGGGACCGACGCGTGAGAAGGACGGCTGACGTGCCGTCGAGCGCTCGTGCGAGGGGAAGCGGCCGCGTGTCTTCGCGCTTGCGCTCGCCCACCGTGTGATCGAGTGGGCTCATGCGGCGGGCGTGGGAACGCGCCGGCGGCGCTGAGCAACCGCGAAACCTTCGCGGGCGCTCGTGCGTAGACAGGTCGGGAGGTGTGCGATGGCCGCAAACGTCCAGACGTGCCAGCGTTGCCAGCGGGAGGTCCCGGCCGGGGCGCGGTTCTGCCCGGCGTGCGGTGCGCGCGTCGCCGGTGCCCCGCGGACGCTGCGCCGGAGGCGCGAAGGCGAAAAGCTCGCGGGCGTGTGCGCAGGCCTGGCGGAGTACTTCGATCTGGACCCCACCCTCATGCGTGTGGTCTTCCTCGTGGCGACGCTCTTCACCGGCATCCTTCCGGGGATCGTCCTGTACGTGATCCTGGCGTTGGTGATTCCGACCGACTGAGTGGGCGGGGTCAGGGGCAGGGTGGTCGCGAACGACCGCGGGTGGTCGGTCCCCTGTGTCCTCCGCGCCCCTTCTCTGTCTCGGGGCGCATCCTCGTGCTGTCGTCCGTCTGATTTCGGTTCGGGGCCCGAGCGGGTATCGTATGGGCATGAGCCTCGACCGCATCCTCGCTGCCCATCGTTCGATAAGGATTTTCCGGCCCGAGCCGCTGCCCGACGGGATGACAGAGCGCCTCGTCCTCGAGGCGCAACGGGCGCCCTCGGACGCCACTGGCCAGATGTACAGCTTCGTGCGCATCAGTGATCGAGAGCTTCGGCAACGGGTCGCCGCGCTCTCGGGCGACCAGCGCCACGTCGCGGAGGCGGCCGAGTTCCTCGTCGTCTGCGCGGACATCAACCGGCTCGCACGGGTGCTCGAGCATCGAGGCGAGAAGCCGGGTCGCTTCCCCGCAACCGGCCTCCACTTTGCCCTCGTGGACGCGACGCTCGTCGCGCAACGCCTGATCGACGCGGCAGAAGCGCTCGGGTTGGGCACGGTGTGCATCGGCGGGATCCTGAACGGCATCGAGGAGCTGGTGGAGATGCTGGCGCTCCCGGCCGGCGTCCTGCCGCTGTTCGGCCTGTGCATCGGCTGGCCCGGAGAGAAGCCGGTGGAGCGGCCGCGAGTGGCGATGACCTCGGTCCTGCACACCGACCGCTACCGGCAACAGGCGGCGGAAGCAATCGAGAACGACCTGAGGGTGATGGCCCCGACGACCCGGAGTCGCGACTGGGGCAGGGTCCTTGCACGGTACTTCGCGGCGGGCGGCATCATGGAGCAGCGCGAGGCGGCGCTGCGCCGGGTCCTCGAGCGCCAGGGTTTCGCCTGGTGACGGACGAGGGGACCGCCGACGGGGGGCAGGGCGGACGAGTGCTCCTCTCGGGGATGTGTCGCGAAGAGAGGGTCTGGCTCCGGCTGGCCCCTGACCCCTGACGCCCGGGTCGCTATACTTCCCGCGTGGCGCAACCGCTCCTGCTGCTGAGCAACGACGACGGCTACCACTCCGAGGGGATCCACGTGCTCGCGGACGCCCTCGAGAGCCTCGGGGAGGTGTGGGTGGTGGCGCCGGACCGGGAGAACTCGGCGGTTTCCCATGCCCTCACGCTCTCGCGCCCGCTGCGCCTCGCCCAGATCACGGAGCGCCACTTCACCGTGGATGGGACGCCCACCGACTGCGTGACGCTGGGCGTCGGCCAGGTGCTGAAGGGGCGCACGGCCGACCTGGTGGTCTCCGGCATCAACTTCGGCGCCAACATGGGGGACGATGTGCACTACTCCGGGACGGTCTCCGCGGCCTTCGAGGCGGCGATCCTCGGGGTGCCGGCCCTGGCGGTCTCCCAGGTCGTCGGCAAGGAGTTCTCGTACCTTCACGCGGGGCGCTTCGCCCGGTTGATCGCGAGCCGGATCCTCGAACGCGGCCTGCCGGCCGGGACCCTGCTCAACGTGAACGTCCCGCCACAGGCGCCGAGGGGTGTGCGCTTCACCCGGCTCGGCAAGCGTGTCTATACCGAGGGTGTCGTCGAGGACACCGACCCGCGGGGGCACAAGTGCTACTGGATCGGGGGAGGGGACCCGGTCTGGGAGGACATCCCCGGCACCGATTTCGCGGCCGTCGGCGCCGGATTCATCTCGGTCACACCGCTGCAGCTCGACATGACCGATCGGGAGCAGCTGGCACGCCTCGCGGAGGAGGCGGCCGGCTGGAAGCTGGAGGGTGCCTGAGTGAACGCGGCGGTGCCCCCCCGGCGAAAGGTCTTGATCGAGTACCTGCGCGAGATGGGCATCGGCGACGAGAGGGTGCTGGCCGCCATCGCGGCCGTGCCTCGGGAGATCTTCGTGGCGGCCGCGTTTCGTCACCAGGCCTACGAGGACTACCCGCTGGAGATCGGGGAGGGGCAGACGATCTCGCAGCCCTCGGTGGTGGCCCGCATAACCGAGCTAGCCGAGGTGGGAAGCAGAGACCGCGTACTGGAGATCGGTGCGGGCTCGGGCTACCAGGCCGCGGTGCTCGCACAGCTCGCCCGCTTCGTGTTCACGCTGGAGCGCCTGCCGCGCCTCGCCGAGGCGGCGCGCGCACGGCTCTCCGATCTCGGCTACGCCAACGTCTCGGTCCAGGTGATGGACGGCTCGCTGGGCTGGCGAGCTCAGGCGCCGTTCGACGTGATCATCGTGAGCGCGGCGGCGCCCTCGATCCCGAGGGCACTGACCGAGCAGCTCACCGATGGGGGGCGTCTGGTCATCCCGATAGGGGAGCTCCGCCGTCAGCAGTTGGTGCGGGTCTTGCGGCGCGGGGATCAGTTCGCGGAGTCGAGCCATGGCCCGGCCACGTTCGTCCCCCTTGTCGGTCGCGACGGGTTTCAGGGACAGTCATGAACGGTGGACCGGTGGTGCGGCCGTGATCTCCAAGTGTTTTGTCGTCAACGGCCGCGTGCAGGGCGTGGGTTTCCGGTACTTCGTGGTGCGGGAGGCCCAGGCCCTGGGCCTGGCCGGCTGGGTGCGCAACCTCCCGGACGGACGGGTGGAGGTGCTCGGGAGCGGCGAGCCCGACGTCGTAAGCGCCCTCGAGGGGCGGCTCTGGGAGGGCCCGCCGCACGCCAAGGTGAGCTCTGTGGACGTGAGAGAGGCGGAGGCGCCGACCTACGCCGGGTTTCGCATCCTGCCGACCCCCTGGTGAGACCACGCACAGGGACTGGGGACGACCCCGGTGGGCAGGCGGCCGGGGTTGTGATTTCACGGGGCCGGGACTAGCATCTGCCCCGCGGGGCTGTAGCTCAGTTTGGATAGAGCAGCGGTTTCCTAAACCGCGTGTCGGAGGTTCGAGTCCTCTCAGCCCCGCCATCGCTTTGTTGCCGGCAGGCCTTTCCTCGGACTCGTGGCCGCCCCCCGCACAGTCCCACCCGCGGCCGGCGAGTCCTCTCAGCCCCGCCATCGCTTTGTTGCCGGCAGGCCTTTCCTCGGACTCGTGGCCGCCCCCCGCACAATCCCGCCCGCGGCCGGCGAGTCCTCTCAGCCCCGCCAACCTTCGGACGCAAGAGACGCATGTAAGGAGTGCGGTGTCGGCGACGATGCCGGGTCACTCCACGCTCCCGCACGTCTTGCCGGCCACCCAGTTGAGCAGCATCAGGCACGGCACGACGAATGCGAAGATGCCGTACAACGTGTCGCTCGCCGAGTGCGAATGCCGGTCGACCGCGATGAAGACCTGCACGCAGAACACCGCGGCGAGCACGACGAGCCCAAACCCCTGCCAGGAGACCGGCCGGTAGATCCACCCCCAGGACACAAACCAGCGGCGTGGCATTGTTCCTCCAGTCGCGACGAAACGAAGCAACTCTAATGCAGCGGGGTTTGGAGCGGCGCAGATCGGGCCCTGGAAGAAAAGGCCGGGCGGTGTTTCGACCACCCGGCCCAAAGCCACGTCGAGGAAACGTCGCGGTCTCGAACCTTCTACGGCTCCAACGACTGATTGTTGTGGGCATAGGCGGGTCCCGGCACGCGGCCGTCCACCTCGCCCGAGATCACCCACTCCCCCAGCCCGGAGATGCACTCCCTGCAGACCAGGCGGACCGGCCGGAGCTCGTTGCCTGCGACCTCGCCCTCCACGAACATGCCCTTCCGCCTGCGCAGGCAGGAGTCGCAGATCCCTTCGGCCTTCGTGTCGAATTGCCAGACTGGTCCCGCCATGGGAAAGCTCGCCTCCTGTCGCTAAGGGTTAACGCGACTAGAACGGGATGTCTTCCTCGCCCTCGGGCGGGAACTCCGGGGCCTCGCCGCCACCGGGTGCGCCTGGCGCGGCCGCCTCGCCGGCACCCGGCTTCGGGCCGACGAAGCGTATGGTCTGGGAGATAATCTCGCTGAAGTAGCGACGGTTGCCCTTCTCATCGTCGTACGTGCGGGTGCGGATCGAGCCCTCGACATAGACGGTCCGCCCCTTGCCGAGATACTGCCCGCAGAACTCGGCAAGCTTCCCGAACGCGACGATGTTGTGCCACTCCGTGTGCTCCTGCCGCTGCCCGTTCTTGTCCTTCCGCACCTCGTTGGTGGCAAGCGAGAACTTGGCCACCGCGAGTCCGCTCGGTGCGTGGCGAAGTTCAACATCACGCCCGATGTTGCCGATCAGAATCACCTTGTTGACGCTCATGACTCGCCTCCCGGCGTGGACGGTGGCCGAGAGTAGCAGATCGCCGAAAGAAAGACGAGGGGGCAAGCCCCATGGGTGACGACGGGTGGCGCGCCGCTCGCGCCCGCCAGGAAGAACCCCCCGCCTAGGGCCGGTGAAGGGACGAGAGGATCGCGATGGCCAGGCTCCAGTACACGGCGCTTTCGGTGATGCGGCCGATCTTCTCCTGGGTCGTCAGGTCGCGCCAGTCGGAGGCAAACGGGCCGGCCAGCACCCGCCGGAGGTCGGGACCGGGCATGGTGATGAGCATGTTGGTCGCAGTCAGGGGTAGCGGCCCGCCGCGCATCTGGGACGCCTGCTCCCGGCTGATCCCATAGGCGAGGCGGACCATGGGGTCCTTCCAAAACTCCTGCCGCAGGCCGAGGTCGAACTCGGCATGGCCCCGCTCCTGCCGCAGGTCGACTATCTCGTTCAGATGCAGCTTGAGGGCCTGAGGCGGAGGGGGCGGGGAAGTATCGGGCGTCGGGGCAGCCGGCGGCTCGTCCGAGGCCAGGGCCGTCGTGGCAAGCGCCAGCAAGGCGAGGGCGGCGAGACTTGCCCGCATGGTCAACTCCGTGAGCCGCTCACGCCAAATGTAGGCCCTCCGGGTCCCGAATGCACGTTTCCGCGCCGGCGGGGCCGGCATCACGATGTTGGGGAGCCCGATCCGGTTTGGTAGAGTGCCGCCGATGTCTACGAAGAAGCGGCTGCTGACCGCCACCGGTGGGATGGCCGCGGTGACGCTCGCGAGCAGAATCTCCGGGCTCGTGCGGGACAAGGTCGTCGCCTACCTCCTGGGCGCCGGGACGGTGGCCGACGCCTTCTACACCGCCTTTCGAATCCCGAACATGTTCCGGCAGCTCCTGGCCGAGGGTGCTCTCCAGGCTGCGTTCATCCCCACCCTGGCGGAGCTCAAGGCCACGGGGGAGCACGACCGCACGCGCGATTTCGTGCGGGCGATGACCTCGCTGCTCCTGCTGGCGCTGCCCGTCGTCGTTGCCCTCGGAATCTTCGCCGCCCCGTGGCTCGTGCACCTCTTCGCGGCCAAGTTCGCGGCCAACCCCGCGAAGTTCGACCTGACTGTCCGCCTCACGCGACTGATGTTTCCCTACCTGGGGCTGATCTCCCTGGCGGCTCTCGCCCAGGGCGTGCTCAACGTCTCGGACAGGTTTCTGCTTCCCGCCGCGACGCCCATCGGCCTCAACCTCTGCATCGTGGCCGGGACCGTCACCGCAGTGACGGCGGCCGGCGGGAAACCGGAATGGATGGCGATCGGTGTGCTGGCGGGTGGGTTCGTCCAGTTCGCGATGCAGTGGGTGGTGTGCGGGCGC
>Ga0315296_10001511_pt1 | contig 20360 bp, 27 predicted proteins | sample YL17G14_18_MG_FD_203921 | JGI IMG/M metagenome (GOLD analysis project Ga0315296, IMG submission 203921) | Sediment microbial communities from Yellowstone Lake, YNP, Wyoming, USA - YL17G14_18 | ecosystem: Environmental > Aquatic > Freshwater > Lake > Sediment | place: USA: Wyoming | collected...
CCGCAGCTTTGCCCGCGCGGTTCACGACGATGCCGCGGGTCCAAGCGCCGAGCACGTTCGCGAGGCGGATCGTCTTGTAACAATCGACGAGACTTGCGTATGTTGGATTACAAACGGGAAACCTACGATTCAGGAGATGTTACTTCCACTTCAGCGCTCATTTTAGCCAACATGGATGCTATCCCCGAGTGCTCTAATATGCGCTTCGCCAGCTCTGGATCCTCACGTAGAACCTCGCGTATGAACGTGGCCACTGCTTCCTCGGCGCCCTTGTGGTACTCCAGTTTCTCCTCTGAAGGCCTGACGCGGAGCGATATGGAGCACCGCCCGCAGTACTCGAACCCCGCTGGGTTCTCCAACCCGCAGCGCGGGCAACGGGTCGGTCTCAAGGCCTCGCTGGAGCGTGCCTCCTCTTCGGCCACGATGCCGTAGTGCCTCAGCAGGGTGCGGTCCACATCGCGCCCGCTGAGATGGACGTACACTTCCGGCATGTCGCTCCGCTTGGTCCAGCCGAAGAACTCCCGCATCTGCGCCTCCGTGAACACGTTCGCCAGGTGGGTGGCTCTGGTGTGCCTCAGCAAATGCGGGTGGACGTGCTTGCTTACGCCCGCTTCTTTCGCATACCTCACCAAAAGACGGTAAAAGTGCATGGTGGTTATGGATCTGGCTTTGATCCATCGGCTAGGCCAAAGAGGGGCATCCTTGTTGTCTCGTGAGGGGTGGATATTCAGCCACAGCTGCAGATCTGGAACCGATTGGACGAGTCTTATTCGCCTCTCACCAGTTTTGCCCTTTACTATTACAACTGCGCCATAGCGGTCGAGCTCAACATCTCGCAAACGAAGTGAAAGGATCTCGCCAGCCCGTGCGCCAGATTCGTATCCTACCAGTATCAATGCCCGGTCTCGCTGGTTGTTGCAAGCGTCGGCCATTTTCCGCACTTCCTCGGGGGACAGCACTTCCTTTCTGAAGTCAGGTTTCGGGCGAAGTCTTCGGATGGCTCCGAGACATTCTGGGGCTTCGGCCTCTAGCTTAGTGCCGTTGTGAACCCACCGCAGGAAGCTACGAACGAAGCTCTTGTACGTGTCAATCGTTCGATCGCTCAGCCTCCCACTGTTGCCCTTCGCGATTCTACAAGAGGGCAGGCTCCGTTGCCATTCGATCAGGTCTTCGGCGGTCAGTTCCTCGTAGGGTTTGCCATCGGATCCCATCGTTCGGACCGCCTGGACATAGCACTTGGTAGTTTCAGGGCTAAATTGCCTAGCCTCGAGATAATGCAGAAACCGTTCGAGAGTTGCCTCCCGGCTTGGCGATAGCCGGTCAAGCGTTTCTTTGATCCAAGGTTTCAACTCGCCGTTAGGGGTTGCGGCGGGGGTAGCTTTCAAGCCTTTTTCGCCTCCGTTCGATTTTTCTCTCATCATTATATCCCTAATTCCCTATTTACCTTTTTAGTATTTAAGCCTTTTTCCGCATCGAGACTGGCCTGAACCCAGTCCTGAACCCTCTTCATCTGCCGCTTGGTCGGGACCTTGCGTTGCTTGCCGCACCCCTTGCAAAGGTAGTTGTGGGCCGTCCATTCTCCGATGCTTATCGTGCCGTTCTTCACCATCACCCCTTTACAGACAGGACATAGGACGGCAACGCCTGGGATGAACTCCAAAACATCGGGGCCGTACTTCTCCAGTAAATCCCGTAGCGCGTCCTTTTTCTTGCGTGAGCGCTTTCGACGGATGCGCCCAGAAATCTCCTGCGCTCTGCGGAAAGTCTCGGGGTCGACGTGGGCGAGGCTCTGGTCCTCCACCGTCATCTTCCCGGCGAATTGGGGCTTGCCGACATAAACGGGGTCGCATATAATCTGTTGAACCTGCTGGTGAGTCATGAGCTTCTGTAGAAGCGCCTGAAATTCCTGGTTCACGGTATCCGCAACGGCTTTGTAATTCGCGTTTTTTAGATAGAGCTCGTACACCCGTTTAATCAGGGGATCCCAACCTGGCTCTTTTTCAATCCAGCTGTCTTCTCGTCTTCGGTAACCGAGGGGGACCAGCCTGTTCCAGTGCTTTTTCATGAAACTCCGAACCCTGCCAGCGAGCGCAGATTTGCCCCTCTGTTCGTTGACATCTTGGGCGGACCAAGCCTTGATTGCCGAGATAAGCCAGCCCTCTAGTTTTTTTACGTCTATCTCTCCTTCCGGTGTTTGAATAGTGACGCCATAATCGCTGAGATCCCAGAAAAATTCCACAAGCTTCCTAGAATCTCTCCCCAAACGGTCCACATACGCGACCAACAGCTTTTGGATTTCGTGCTTCTCGGCCAAATCGAGAATAAAGTTCAGTTTCCGTCTATCAAAATCCCTCCCCGAAATCCCGGCATCGACAAACCAGTAAATGCGGGAAACCCCAATTTTTCGTGCTAGTTCTCTCAGACGTATTCGTTGGTCTTCAAGGCTCAGACCCTCTTTTGCCTGCCTACGGCTGCTGACTCGCAGATAGGCGCCGGCGTTTATTCCTCCTCCATCACCCAAATCTTCAACCGAGTACCCTGGTGGGTTCGGTTCTTCTCCTTTGGAGGATTCCTCCTGCTCGGAAGGGAAGCCGTACAGGTCTGTTTGAACCGCGATAGCCGCGAGGGGAAACGCCAAAAGCGAAAAGTATGATACGGGATGTCTCACCGAGATTCCGAGAAAAGGCAGCGAGAAAAGTATGATACTATATAAACCCCCGCGAAAGATATATAGGGAAAATATGATACGGTCAGCCAAGGCTGGGCGAATCATACTATTCTTAAAAGCCTTGCGAAATCCATAAAAGAAACTTGGATGGCGTGTCATTCTCTCCCACCTGTTTTCATTATGGGGCATTCCTCAAACCTGCAAGCTCCGTCAAAGTCTGGATGGTGGCATCTCGGAGCGCCATTTTCGTCTATGCAGAGGTGGGGGCAATCCCGCTTGATCTCGCAATACCTAGCAAAGTCGACTAGGAGCCGCATGCTCCCTGGTATGCCTTTTGGGACTTCCCCGACCAATTTTTCATTCATGTTTTTCTGCCTCCATTGCAATTCGATGCTTGAGATCAGCAGAGATAATTTTGAGACTTTTAAGTACATGTTCAAGTCGCGTGTTTTTTGAAAAGAAAATCGCTGCGGCGGCGTTCGGGATTATTCTAATCTCTTGACCAAACTCCCTTCGCAACTCTGCCGGTACATAGAAAACACCGGCATCCGTGATTTTTGCCCTGAGTTCGACCACGATTTTTCCTCGAAAGAAAATGTGTAGAGAACACTACATAAACGCAAGGCGATAATACAATTATTTGGAAAAGATGGACAAGTGTCCGAAAACCAGGAAAAAACGGACAGTTGAGAAAATGGTTGACATAAAAGAGATTAGCAAATTATTCGAGAACGATAAATTTCAGAAGTTTTCAATATACTTTTTCGAGCAGCCGAGAAGCGTTCGAGAAGTTGCAGAACTCAGTAAAGTATCGAAAACAAAAATTTACCAAGACGTGAAAAAATTTAAAATTGAAGAACACATCGCCGGTCGAAAGATAGAGCGTTACGATTCAAATTACATTAAAATGGAGAGTAAACATTTAAGAAAACTCCTTTATTTTTTCACCCAACGTGTTTTGATAGATTGGTTAAAAATAGAAATAGCATTAAACGAAGAAAATGTGAGAGTATTAGAAAGAATTCTCAACGAACCTGCAATTGATAAAGTAGTCCGATCGGGAAATCAATCGTGGAGCGATGTTCTAACCAAATTGGCATTCATTTTGATAACGCTTAAAATATGGCACTTGAGAACTAAAAATAAAGAAATTCCATTGTTTCTGTTGCCTGAAATGTCGAACCCCGAATTGTTCGCTTGTCTTAAAAAAGAGGACGTGAACAATTTTATTTTAGCTATCGAAAAGGCCGCAAATACGGAAAAACAACTTGCATTCGAGTTGGCCGATAAAATAATTGACGCTTCAATTCAAATTACATTTACAACAAAAGATTATGATAAATTTGTGTTTGGTATTAGCGACTCGTACGCAAAATGCGTCATACGACTTTACAAAAAATTACTTTTTCGATTTCCTCGTTACAAACGCATAATTGACCGTATTTTAGTCGAGGCATTTGTTAAAGAACCTGAAAAGAAACCATGACTTTTAACAATAGAAAATCATCGATGAAAATACGAGTTTTTAAAAAGGGATTATTTGGCGCCACGAAATTCCGAAAAATGACAATTCTCCGAGTTCCAAGCGAAACATGCGAAAATGGGGGAAATATAAGTTGAGAAAGCTTTGGGGAAAAGCTAAAGATAGAATTTTAAATTTCTCCACGCCACCGCCAAGAAAATCATTTCAAGTTTTCTCATATATGTCCACCTCTGAAAATAAGAAATCCACACGCAACACCAATCTCGAACACCCCGATAAACATAGCTATTGTCAACACGGCTGGGTAGTATATACCAGACCCTATAAAAGTTGTGAATCCTATTGCAGTCAAAAACAACCCCCCGACAAAACCCACCCACAAACGCTTCGTCTTGGCGCAATATATCCCTGTAAGAACCCCCACAGAAAAAATAGCAATTAATTCAGGTATGTAATGCCACCTGAACAGTTCCCCGTGACTCACACCTTCGTTAAAAGCGATAGCGATAAATACAGTAACTATCGCAGACACAATTGATGTAGCAAATATACTAAGAATTACTTTCTTTTCAAGTTTCCTCATAGATGAACACCTGCTTTTTTAAGCTTTTGAGGCATTTTAACCATTCCCCTCCAACTCCGCCAGACAGCTCTCTATCGCTCCGGGTTCCGCTCACCTTCAAAATATCACCAGCAGGATTATCAAGATGATGACGATTGCGGCGGCAATGCCGTCGTACGCTGGTGTGGATGGCTCAAATGATACTGTTCTAAATCACTTTTTGCGTGTTTTGGCTGTGGCTCCTTCGGTCAAATTTCGTACTCCGTGGAGCTTTCGCAGGGGGCCGTTAGTTTGCACCAGCTTTTGCGTTCCGTTCGCATTTTAGATTCGCACACTTGAAAGCGTTGTCGAGGAGGGGCAAATCCTTCGTCGATACCAACGTGATCCCGCACCTCTTGCACTCGACTTCGGTGACTTCGCGCCCCTCATAAATTATTTTACCCCGCGGTATTACTTCTGTCACGCCACAATGTCGGCAAATTTCCTTTTCTTCCATGTTTACCATGCTCCTCCTTTCAGCATATCCAACGGACAACCGAATCGGGTAGAGACCGCATCGACTATGACCAAGACAACCACAATCAGTATTAGTATTCTTCCCCTTTTCTCGTCCTTCACAAATATCGCAATTGCATTCAATATTGACGCCACCACGGCCAACAACGTTGCCGTCACCCCGCCCCAAAATAAGAGTACGTTGATGACCAACATTATCACGGCGAACGTCTTCACATTCATTTTATCCCCACTATATGCAGTTGTAAAATTACACTTCAGCTACACATTTTGAATAACTTTTTGCATGTGGGCTTGCGTAATAGCTTTTATCCCTAGCCCAAAAATTAACTTGACAATCCGCACCCAGCCTCATGCGGTTAGCCTCCAATTGAGCGGTTGCGGGCCGCGCGGGTCTGGGGTTACTCCTGGCCCGCCAGAAATAAGGCTCTTGATGAGTTTTTAAAACTGTGGTTAATACCCAAATACCTCATCCTGATGTTTTATGGAGTGAAATTTCACCAAGTCTCCTTCTACCTCTAGATAAATAACAAGTCGGCCCATGTAGGCGTAAGAAATGCCCCTTATGCGATATCTTGATTTTGATTGCGCATAATGTGTCGGATTTTCCATAATTTGCTCAATCCTTTTAGTCAAACGTTCGAAAAGACCGCGATCTTGCGTCTTTAACTTACTAAGCTCACTTTTAAATTCGTCCGAATCCCAACGCCGGTAGTTCATAGTTCATCGTAATATCTCTGCAGCTCCGTTTTATTAATGAATATCCTGCCTTTGCCCTCTCTTGCTTCTCTCTGGCTCCTTTCGACAGACTCAATCGCTTCTTTGCTATAAACTAGCTTCATCAATTTTTTAGCGTAATTATCCAAGTCCAAAACCTCTCCAAATTTGGACCTCTGAAAAGGGCGAGTGGACTTCGCAAACTTGACCAGATCCTTAGTCGATTTGAACTTCCAATCCGCTACAACATCATCTAGAATGGATATCTTTTCCTCGGAAAGACTGACTGCCATTCTTTTACCTTCGATTGGCACGAAGAAAGTCGCTTCGTACCCGTCCGGAGTAATTCCGTCCTCCACCTTGATGTCAGTTCCAGAAATAATTTCTCCTTCAGCGCATATTCGGCCACTCCAAGGACCATGATGATGATGATGTAGGAAAGGAACATCGGTCATTCGTCTGCCAAACTTTTCAATGTGGTAAATTTCGCCAACATAAATCAATTTGTTTAGTCTTGCTTCCGTCAGGTGGTGGGTCTTGTACGTAAAGTAGACTATTATGTCTTGCAATTCGCTCCTTTCGGGGCCGGCTATCATTTCTTGTTCCATTTCCATCACAATCTAGAGTTTGTCTACTCTTTTTAAGCCATTTTCGGAGGTAGAGAGGTCACCGAAAGTGATTTATAAAGTATTTAAAGCGTGATTTACGGGCTTTTTCCGATGAGTTTTAAATAAAGATTGCGAGTTAAGGTCAGATCCCGTTCGTTCTTTTGTTTGATTTGATCCCAGTTCCCATCTTGGTAAAAAGCCCTTATTCCTCCCTCCGGCATTTTGAACTCGGGCACGTTTATTCCCAATACTCGACAAGCGATTTCCAAGCGAACCTTTTTCTGTGAATCACCCCCAGCTATGAATCTCAAGCAATCGAAATGGTTGGACTTCGTCATTCCTCTATAGGGGTAAGTTTCGATGCCAACGGAGGGCTTGATTCCCCAAAGCGACGACCTGAACAAGAGAAAGGGGATATCAAATTCGTCCCCGTTGAACGTCACGAGCTGAATAGGATCCCCCATACCCTCGTAATCGCCATATCTATTGCGCTGCAAGCCGTCTACAAACCCCTCCTTTTCTTCGAAAAAGTCCCATAAATCGCTCAAGTTTTCGTCTTCGTGGTCCCCCGAAAAATGTTCCGTTCCTGCTTCCCACATGATGCCGATATGGATAACCTTGGAGAATAAAGGATGAACCTCAAGTATGAGTTCGCTTTTTCTGTGAGCGAAGTATCTGACTACTTCCTCATCACCAATCGTAGATGCAGCCGTTTCTATATCGAGTACAATCCATCTCATTTTGACCACGATTAAAATACGTTGCTGGGTCGTATTTAGCTGTTGCCAAATGCCGACGTTCCTCGAAACTGTTGACTTGTTTTAGACTAAAATCGAATTTGTGTGCAGAACCTAATTTATGTGCAAAGCCGGCTGCTAGTGGTCGGCAACTTAAATTAGTTATTCCTTTTCTCTAGCGGTTATGGCAATATAGTAGAAGTCTATGATGGCGTCTAATCTTGGTTTTACTGTTCTGCTATAGATTTCGCCTTCTCTCCGGTCTAGTTTTTCCAAGGCCATTACTTTCGCGATGATATCCATTTGTTTCTTGGTAAACAAAATATTCGCTGCCTTTTGCGTCCTTAGCGATGATAAGCTTCTCGTCGATTTTGTATCTTTTTGTACAAACATATGTATATATTTGTACAAATTAAGCTATATAACCTAATCGGTTGATTACTAATCATGCAATATATCCCCATAATGCGGCTTGGTCCGGTAGAAACTGCGTTACTGAACGATTTACACGGACTAGATGTATTTCCCTTGTTAGAAGTTATAGAACCGAGGAATTTCTTAAGAGCGCTAAAGTCGGCTAAATCAGATTTTGGCAATAACTTCATGGTTGAGCTTCCGCTGTACCTCTCTGGAACAGATAATAAGTATAGGGCAGGAGTATCGCAACTAATAGCATATTTCCAAACAAAAGACAAATCGGCGCAAACTAACTTTTATATTAAGTATAAAGATATCATTCCAATCCCAGTGATATCGGCCCCAGAACGTGGCCCGAGTGGTCAGTACAGTGAAATGGCCTCGCGATTCCAAGAAATCAAAGACCATTTCGAGCGTGTGGCCTTCCGTATGTTTATTTTCCACTATGATTTGACTGAACAAGAGAAAAACCAGATAAAAATTATTCTTGACCTTATGAGAGGCGATGATTTGCTATTGCTCGATGTAGTACAATTCGAAGGTCTTCAATCAGGTGTTGTAAAGAATCTTTCCGAAATCGTTGAAATCAAATCCAACAAAGGCAACAAAAACAAAGTCTTTGTGTTAAACGCCTTCGACATAAGAGACATAAGATGCGAAACCCACAACTATGGTCCATTATTATGTAAGAAAATGAACCTAGATGGATTAGGGGATTTTGCAACCATGCGGCGTGTAGAACCTTTAGGGGGCGGAGGATCACCTACACGGATAATAAGATATTACGACCCTTGGAACTACAAGTTAGTGCCATTCGTGTCTACTTCAGGCGGCTACACAGATGCGCTTACGCGCCTGAAAACTAGTGGGGAATGGGCAAGAGCCGTGAGTGAAGGCCATGTAAGAAAATGTAAGGCGTGTAAAGAGGCTGAGGTTACTCGGAGTAGAGACCATCGATTCTGGAAAAGGTTCAGAATTCTACACCATGTAAAGTCTATGGTAGCTGATACGATAACAATGATGGGTAAATGTAGCAACCCCGATGATTTAGATATGGATGGGTACCACAACCTTTACGCCAAGACCGGCGATTGATGTGTTCGGACAAAAAAAGCAAGACTTGCTTAGAGACATAGAGTTCGAATTCTTGATTCGTTTCTCCATAGACTCCAGATTAATCAATATCAGAAAGTACTACACAAAAAAAGACGTGGTATACGCATTGTCAAGAAAAATGAATCTTGAACAATGCAAATTTGTTCACGATTCTTATCTGAAAGGAAATAATGCGATTAAGACAGCGGAAGATTTTTTAAACAAAATGAACCCAACATCTAGAACTATAAGGACAAAATTTGTGGAATACTTGATACAAATTCAAGAAATAACTAGTGTCTTGAATGATGTTTGTTTTTTTGAATTTAATGTTGGAGGAGCAAGAACAGATATAAACAGGATTAACAGCAGATATTCCTATGCCTTCGAAATAAAGACAGCTAGAGATAGACCAGAGCGAGCATTTTTTCAGACAAAGGAATTTTCCCAATTGTTTGAGTTTGTATATATTATAAAAAACCCAGATAACGAAATCGAAATCGATGAGAACATAGGGGTTTTTTTAATAGATTATTCTGATGGAGGTATCATCTTCGAAAAAGAAGTGAAGGCCACAAGAAATGAAACAAATCCAGAAAAACAATTAATGTCATTGCCGAAAGCCAAGTTGAGAGAAAAAACAGGCTTGAAATCAAACGAAAAAGCTGACATAGCCAATGATATATTATCAAAGTATGACGGCAACGAGATAAATACCTTTTTCAAGAAGACCCTAAAAGACATTTACATAGAGAGATGGGTCGAATTTTTTGAAAAGCACTCTCCTGTAAGTGTTCCAGAAACGTTGTTGGAAAGACAGGTTTCATTCAACGATTTAGTTTTGGACAATAATTATTAGGAAATTGCTAATCTAAGACTAAACATTAATGCCGGATTTCTGCATTTTTCTTAAACCTGAAACGCGCCAAACTTGAAAAAATCAAGAAACTCACCAACCGACAAGTTTCAGAACCCCGAAAGTAATGTGTTTTATACCTGCAAATGGAAAATACGCTGGGAGGATTTGGAGAAGAACTAACATGACGCGTGTTTGGGTTATTCGCCTTGGAGAGGGTGGCCAACTAGCAGACGATTGTCGGACGAAGCAACTTGCTGCTATTGGATGGTCAGAAGTCGGCGACCTTTCGGCGTTTAAAGATTATGAAAACCTACGCGCTAGCGTTTATGAAAGCTATCGAGATCAATACAAATCGCCTGGGGGGGCCGGTGTTGCTGCTGGCATGCTCTGGTCTTTCGTAAATGACGTGAAATCCGGCGACATCGTCATTTCGCCGGAACGAGAAACGCGAGAATTGATGGTCGGTAAAGTAGCAGGAAATTACGTCTTCGACCCAAGTGCTATAGCGTCTGACTATCCAAACATCAGAAAAGTAGAATGGATTGGCGAGCTACCATTTGAAAGCGTGCCGAGGGAGGTGTGGCGCTCCATGACGGCCTGGCAGACCCTGTTTGAATTGAGTTCACCTGATGCAATTGAGGCAGCAATAAGACTTGCGGATACTCTACGGACAGGTCCTGTTTCTGCAGAACCGCCAGAAGAACGCATGGAACTAGCAGTGGACGAAGGACAAAGGCTATTCGATGAGGCTACGGAAAGAAGCAAGGAAATTTTGACAACCCATTTCAACAGCTTCTCAGGAACTGAGTTCCAAGAACTAGCATGGGCTACTTTGAAAGCAGCGGGATTGTATCCCAAAACAATGCATTTTGGGCCTGATGGAGGAATTGATATTCAAGCATATAGGGATCCACTTCAACTTGGTCCACCCAGAATTCTAGTTCAAGTCAAACATCGCAAGGCTCAAATCACTGGCCCAGAAATGCAACAATTCATTGGAACGATGAACCGTGAAGGAGATATCGGAATTTTCATATCTACAAGCGGATTCAGCGACCCCGCAGAACAGATAGCCGAGCATTCGCATAAACACATCTCAGTTATGGGCTGGGAAGCTTTTGTCAAACTTTTTTTGGAGGTTTATGATCGTTTGGATAACACCTCCAAAGCCAAGGTTCCTATCGGAACAATCAAAGTTCTGCTTAAACAGGAAAAATCTGTTTAGATTGCTTTAGAAATAATGTTAGAAATCTTTTCTCCCAAAGGTTTAGGCGTTTTGGCGTTTTCAGATGTTATATTAATTGTCAAAATTTTGTTTTTGCATTTTGATAAAGAAATTTTTTTTACATCGAGTACGGCGAATTCACCTTTCCCCATGTCCATCGTTGTGACAAACTCACCTTTGTCAAGTCCTTCATAAAAACAAAGTTCTGATTGTTTAATGGTGAAAAGCCCTAAATATTCCTCGCCATGTATATCGCATTCTTTCAGACGTGAAGACCCCCATCTGCTATCTGCATTCCAAGCTTCTCCTAACTTTAAACGACCTCTACAATTTTTGGCTGTATTTCCTTTCTTATTCTTTTTCATAATAATAATTGAATACGAATCAATTTTTGTTTTCGTGTCTCTTTTTTTTATAAATTTGCCAAACTCAAGTTGAGGTTTCTTGATTATTTTATAAACAACTCCACCCACAGCTATGAAAGCAAATATGCCTGTAAAAATAGCCGTGAGGGTTTCGGGACTCGTAAGTATTCCAGATATATCCATCGGTATCAATTAGATGTATCTTCTAACAGTAATAAAATCTTCAGGTCAAATAAATCATGCCTATTAAGAACGGTACCGTTAATCTTGCTCTTATAAATTAGATTGAGCCATTTATCCTTGTCCATTTAAAGCCATTTTTCATAAAAATCAAACCTTTTAACTAATGATTACCAATTATTGCGCAAAGCCCAAGTAGATAGGTGAGTTATAAAACGGGATGGGAATATGGGCGCAAAAGAGTACAAAAGGGAAATCGCCTCCAAACTAGTGCGGATATTTGGAGCGAATCAGGTTAAACTAGAATGGGATGTTGCAAAGAACTCTAGAGATGATTTTACTAGAAAGTTGTATTGCCCCAGAATTGACATAGCGATTGGCCCCTTTAACATAAAACGAGACGTAGATAGGGATAGAGGAGAGATTAACGCTGCCTATTCACGACACAGGTATTTCATCAACAAACTGAATGCGGCAAGCGATATAAAAATTAGTGCAGAGCATTTGAATGAAAATCCCCGTTGTCTTTTTGCGATAGAAATTGAGAATACAGGGTCGAGAAAATCCAGGTTGGGTAGTATCGCAAATGCCGCCGTGATAGGCAAGATTGGGATAATCGTGGCGTTCACCGAAAAAAGCAATAAATCACTCAAAAAAATAAGGGAGTATCTGCGATTTGCGACATATGCTCGCAAGACTAAAGAGAATATCTCTAAGAATGTAGTTATAATCTCAAAAAATGATTTCTTAGGTGTTTTAGAGAAATGTGTTCGTGGGCTACCCCGAAGATCTTAGCAATTTACCAGCTAGCCGACTTTATGTGCAAAGCTCGTTAACCGAGGTACTTTTTAAACACGTGATTGACTTTTTAAACAGGGGCTACTTTTTAAACAAAGCCCCGACAACCAGAACCTTTATAAGTAAATTAATATCGCGGATGCGTTCAGCGACTTTTATCGCATAGTTCTTCGGTTGAATCTTCCTCCTCATCTATCTCCTTCAAGAACCCAAAGTATTCATTGAATATTCTATCAATCTTCGCATTCCTCCTGTCCTCTGGCATCGGCGGTCTTTTGGCCCCATTGCCATCCTCGAACCTGCGTATGATCTCCTTTGTCCGCTCGAAAACACTGCCCTCGACGATTCTGTATTCCTCTACTTGATCTGCAACACCGGCCACGTTGTATTTCCCGATGTAGATTTCGTTAGTCAACACGTCCCTTGTGGCCCTTGCGTTCCATTCCTTGCTATTTTTCGTGGTTATCCTCCTCTTGTTCAACTCGAACGCGACTTGGGGCATCGACTTCTCGCGCAAGTACATCTCGAAGATTCTCCGAACGAGCTTGGCTTCTTTCCTGTCCACCTCGAGCATCCCGTCCTCCCTCTTGTCGTAGCCGATTGGAGGGTGGGGGTTTGGCCACTTGTGTCGCTTTGCCAGGGCGTGCAATCCTATCCTCGCCCTTTCCCCTATCATCTCGCGCTCGAGCTCGGCCACCGAGGCTAGGCTCCTGAAGTTGAACCTGCCCACAGAACTAGTCGTGTCCAAGTACTCAGTGACGCTGCATAGGCCAATCCCCCACTCGCGGAGCATCCTCTCGACATTGACGAGATCCACGAGCGACCGGCAGAAGCGGTCGAGCTTCCAGAAGACTATCGCATCAAACTTTCCCGCCCTCGCCTTCTCGAGCATGAGCTGGAACTTGGGCCGGTCTGTGGTCCCGCCACTCTCGCCCTCGTCTACGAACACGTACTTGGCGGCCCATCCCCTCTCGTCGCAGTACTTCCAGCAGCGGTCCACCTGCTCCTTGATGCTGTAGTTGAACCTCTGATTGGGGGAAGACGTTCTAGCATAGATTGCCGCGAAGATTGGCCTTTTGTCCTTCTCCTCGTTTTCCTCGTTCATACCTAAATCCCTATTTACCTATTTAGGTAGAGGTATTTAAGTCTTTCCCTGTTTTAGGAAAAAGTTAAATAGGGAGAAATGTATTTAGATTTGGTTACCATGGCGAAAGACAAGGCCACGCTAAACATCACTCCTGAGCTCCACCGGGAACTCAAGATCGAGGCCGCGAAGCGAGGAGTAAAGATAAGCGAGCTCGTGGAACAGTTGCTCAGAGAGGATCTAAAGAAGGCTCGGTAATTGGGCTCGGCTTACTTTTGTCCTTGAGCAATCTGTGGGTCTTGGCTAACATCTGGTAGATTGTTGATCACAGCAACATGCGGACGTAAGCGGTTCGACTCCAAGCCCGCCGCGCCCCCACTATTTTTAAAACGGGGGGTTCAGTATCTATAGGGGTTAAGAATTTGGGGGAACTGGTGCTTGTACTCGCGTTCGGACTCGCGCTGCTTGTCTTTGGGCGAGCGAGATGTGCGGGATGAAAAACTAGGGGATATCATTGAAAACTCGAAACAACGACAAATATACGCCCGAACTTGAGAGGGCGTATAGGAAGGCGACCGAGATTGTTAGCAAAAACGAGATTACCAGCTTTGAGTCGCGTCCGTCGCTGAGGCGCCAAATCAAAGTGGCGGATGAGCAGAAACAGATACCCCAAGGTGGAAAGACCGTTGCGCAGGCCATACGAACTATCGTGGACAATATCCCTTCATGCAAGTACCTCTACAGCATATTGGCCACCTGTTTGCTCGTGAAAATTGTGAATCTAAGCCAAGACATAAGGATAGCTCAGAAGCACCTACCTGGCGGGTACTCTAACAGGTCCATCGACGAGAGGTATGTTACTCCTTTCCTCAAAAGCAAGGGACTCACAGCTTGCGCCGCTAGCGGCACAGAAAGCGGACGCAACTTTGAGCGTCCATTGCCCTACAACATCAATTATCCTGCAAATCCACGTGGGCCGGGCAACAAAGGGGCGTTCCTCGGGATTTTACACGCCGTCCAAGAAGAAAATGTGAATGCAGGTGACTGCATCACTTTATTATTGGCGTTAGATTATCAACGCAAACCAAAGGTAACCCAAACTTACCATGCCCCGAGAGATGTAACTATCGATACTATTGTCGAGGCGGTGGCTAAACATTTCGAGCGGTCCCAGGGGCATAACAAGTCTCGTTTGCCAGTCCTCGCCATTTATGCAGCGTATCAGTGCATTGTCCCCGAAATGGAAAGATTTAGAGGAGCTTCTCTAGCCCCCCTGGAGGCACATACTACAGCGGATCTCCGTTCTGGTTGCATAGGTGATATCCAAGTAAACAAAGATGTGGGCGCGTTTGAGGCCGTTGAAGTCAAGTCAGGAATCAGGTTCGACGAGCAGAAAGTCCTATCGTTGCCAAGAAAATTCCGTGGGCAACGAGTCAACCGATACTACATGCTAACCACGGCAAAGGAGTACGTTCGCAAAGATCAGCTGCAGGCAGTTACTAAGGCCACCGCGCGTGTTCGGGGGCAAACTGGTTGCCAGGTCATCATCAATGGGGTGATTCCCAGCTTGAAGTATTATCTTCGTCTTGTCTCCAATCCCGAGCAATTTGCGTACAATTACACAACCTTGTTACAGGATGACGAGTCTGTCCAAGAAGAACATCGGGAAAACTGGAGGAGAATCCTACTGGAGATAAAGAAGGCCCATAAATCGCCCTAGCCTAAAAAGGGAAGCTAGGCCAATGCAAGGCGAAGCCCCATGTCCAAGTTCCGAAACTCTACGAAGCGCAGGAAGCGCCTATTTGCTAAGCGCCTGCTAAGGTGGCACGAAAAAAACAAAAGAGATTTCCCCTGGCGAAGGACCACTAACCCGTACAAAATTCTATTAGCGGAGCAGATGCTACGGAAAACCACAGCAAAACAAGTTGAGGAAATTTTCGAGGCATTTGTCAGTAAATTTGATACCCCCGAAAAGCTGAAGAGGGGGTCTTCAGCAGAAATCCGAAAAATCATACGGCCGCTAGGGCTGGAACACGGCCGCACAGTTTTGCTCAAAAAAATGGCAACTGCGCTTGTCAAAAATCACCAGGGGGAGGTGCCAAGGAGCAGAGAAGAACTGCTTGAGCTCCCCGGTGTCGGGGAGTACACTGCAAGTGGCGTCATGTGTCTGGCTTATGGTGAGGACGTCCCCATGATTGACAGAAATGTGATAAGGATAGCACAAAGAATTTTTTCAATTAGCTGTAGGGGGGAGTCTCGCACCATACGAGAAATTGCGACTTTTCTTAGAGATGCAATGCTCGAAGGGAAGTCAAAACAGATTAATCTCGCAATGCTAGACTTCGCGGCAAAAGTGTGCAAGGCCCAAAGGCCCAGTTGCTCCAGCTGCTTCTTATCGGACATATGTGAGCATAAAGGAAGCAGTACTCGCAAATCAAGATTGTAAACCAAGCCGTAAGTTGGAAGTCTAGGCGGCAGATTTGGCCACGGCGGGCTCCTGCCAACCCACAGAAACCTGCTTATCGATAGAAACTGTGAACGGATAGCAACACCTGAAATAACCGGGAGGAATTGTGGGATTTGTTTCGTGCACGCGGACGTCAAAACGTAGGGATCTAAGGTATTTGACCGTGCCGAGAAAATCAAAACTGCCGCCGGCGCCAGCGAGTGATTTCAGGAAAGACTCCGGATACAGCTTTTCATTAGTGGTGAAATGACTGAAGTGTTTTGCGAACCTTGGCAAAAAGCTGTCCCCAGCGCGATGTATTCTACATTTGAGATCAAAAATGGGGTGAGGCTCAGTGAAGTGGCCGAAGACATCCATCAACGATAAGTAGCTGGAGTTCTTGCGCAAACATGATTCGATAGCATCCCACGCAGATGTAATATCCTCATCATTGTTCGAATAAAGGGTGCATCTGATTGAGGTTATTCCGTTGCCAGCGGGATGATGGAATTCAAGCTGGTAAGTCACCAACGGGGTCGATAAAAATCTCCCCCGGTAGAGCCGGGAAACCTCGATACGGTATTTGCCGCCATCTCTCTTTGTGGCGATTCTAAAGATTGGGCCGGCAGGCAGCAGCCCCAAACTCTTCAGGCGAATCCTCTGCTTTGGTGATGGGTACGCACAGAACTCCTCATCCACGACCTTTGCAACCCCCCCCTCTTCCTTTTTGCCCGCTTTGATAGTTCGCGCCATATTTTTGAGAACCATCCCCCGCGTCTGCTTAGCCTTCATCGCCTTCCGCTTACCAAACGAAAGTTCAAGATCGCCAGGCAACAAATCGACTTTCTTGCTAGATCCAAATAGCTGTTGTAGGACGGCATGTGCGAGCTGTTCGGCAAATCTCGGAGGCACAGAATTGCCTATCTGCCTTGCTACCTCCTCCGGGCTACCCGCAAAAACATAGTCATCTGGGAAAGATTGTAACCTCTTAAATTCACTTATGGTGAACCTCCTGCTTTTCCAATGGAATGGCCCCGAATACCCTCCAAGCCTCGCTACAATAGTCCTCACAGGTTCGTTCGGATCGGCCTTGTACAGAAAATCTGAGAAACGCGAGCGCCAAGCAAATATTGGCCTCGGGTACCCCATTTCTCTCGTGAAGTATTTGTAGTTCATCCCTGGAGGAACTTCTTCTAGAAGCTTGCCATACTTTCCGCCAAAATGATGATTGGGTTCGTTTGGGTATTGAAAATCCGCTATGGCCTTGAGAGCAGACACGTACGACTTGTGGCCCTTCGAGTTCGGCCCGCGCGTTGGGCATGGGAACAAGAAGTCGTCGCCTTTCGTCCCCACTAGAATTAGCCGTTCCCTGTGCTGGGGGACCCCGTAGCCAGCGGCGTCCAAAACCCGATGCGATATATTGTAATCTAACTTCGAGAAAGCTGAACGAATCCGTTTCCAGTCTTCGCCCTTATTAGAATGGATTATGCCACTCACATTCTCAAAGAGAAACCCTCTAGGCTCTAGGTGTTTCACAATTTTGCAATAGTGCTCAAATAAGCTGCCTCGAGCGTCGCCTACTCCCATAATTCCGCCAGCGCGTCTACCTATGGCCGAAAAACTCTGACACGGAGGGCCGCCGATTATGAAATCCACTTTGCCTAGTTCGTCCAGTTGCTCCAAGACCTCTGGCTGCCGCAAATCTTTTTGGAATATTTTACAGCTCTCGCCAAAATACTTGCCCCTGTTCTGCCTTAGGGTTTCGCAACACGCTTCATCAATCTCAAAGCAGGCTGCAATCTGAAACCCAGCGTTATGAAAGCCCAAGTCCAGCCCGCCAGCACCGCTAAACAAGCTGAGAGCTACAACCTTCCTTTTTTTTCGATTCATTTTGCCCCCCCTCGATTTCCCATGGAATTACTCATGACTTTCAGTCCTCATTTTTTTCGCTATAGGCGCCCCCTTCTCTGGAGCTTCAATAATCACCATGCGCCCCACAATTTTAGCGACGAGTTTCTGACCTGGCCGGAAAGGGAAGGCGCTGTCTGTCACAAAATCTTTGCGCAAATAAATAGTATGCTTACTGCCGTTCACTTCAGTGATTTTTACCTTCGTTTCCTTGACCACAATTTCGCCATTCATTTCTTTCACCCCTCTCTACATAAAAACTTAGTTATTTTGGTATTTAAATCTTTCTATACTTTTTTACATACCAATTTACCTACCAATTGGGGGGGAAGGTTGGGAAATGATGTTAGGGCGTCCGTGAATAACATGAACTGATAAACTAGAATTTTACTTTGTGATCTACTGTTCACATATTGCAGACTGGCAACTTGCGAAACGGGGATGTTACTCAAGTGGAAATGAGGGGGACTGGGGTAAGGAAACGGTTGCAGACCGGCCCGGTTTCAGGCTAGTTTTTATGCATGGATTCAGAAACTTGATTGAGGTTAGATTAAATGAGTAAGAAGACAGTCAAACGATCCCGATATGTATGCAAACGCTGTCGTCACACATGGATTTCGCGAAGTGATGAAAAGCCAACGATCTGCCCAAAGTGCAAGTCGCCGTACTGGGATCGCGTACCGCTACCAAAGTGGAAACGGGACATGATCTCGGTAGAACCGGCTGGCTAGTATCTGATTTCCGCAAGTACTTCCTACGGTATCTTTATGTAGGCTAGGAAGTACCTACGACTCCCTTTAGTCGGTCGCAGGCATCTGGTCTAAAACTCGCTTGAAATCCTCGTTTTCCAGGATTTCCCTCGCCAGCTCAGGTGCGCGTTTCAGAACCCTTCGAATGAACGGAGAGCGGCCCTGTTGTTACTCGAGTTCTTTTTCGAGCGCATCAATCCTCTTGCGGAGTTCCTCTTTAATTCGGTCGAACTCCGCGACATTCTTCTTGTTTCCGAGACTTTCATAAATTTTCCGTACCTTCGACCCATCGCCACTGTTCATTGACTTGTATCGAAGCTTCAGCTCCCTCAGCTCCGTCCGCTTCGCCCTTCTACTAATTATCGAGTGCTCCTCAAATCTTGCATATCTCTCCAAGTTCAATCCGCCCGTATACGTGTTCCGCCAACTCCTTGAACATCTCAGGATGCTCCGTGTGTACTGGGAACAGTTGCTTTGGCCTGACCGTCTTGACTATCGCCTCGATCTCCTCCTTCGAGCAGTGCCCCGACGCGTGTACCTGATGGAAATGTAACTTGAAGTGCCTCAGCCAGTTCTGCATGACCTCCGCCTCCAAGTCCTCCTCCGAGTACGGCTCGGACATCGAGTGGATGAAGTGCCCTCCTTGATTCGGCTGGATGTCCACGAGCTCGGCGAAGTGGTAGAAGTCGAGGTTGAGCAGCACCTTCGACTGATGTTTATTTATGTACTCGAAGTTGACTGCGTCCCCGATGAACGGGCGCTCCCATATGTAGTAGTCTTTCTCGTCGAACTTCCCGCTCTTCATCCGCCGGGCGTAGACCAGGAAGTCCTTGCCCAGCTTCGGCACATCAACGCCTTCTTTCGCGAGCGTGGTGAAGAGGAGCGCGGCACGTATCGAGACCACGAATTGCCTGCCGTTGTCATTGGCGACGCGGGCGAATGTGGTCATTCTGTCCACGTCGCGCCCGTAGAACGTGGCCACGACCAGCTTCTTCGTTCCCGCCACGATCTTGTCGCTCTCCACCCTGACTCCTTCCTCCCCGCCGACGTAGTGCCGCTCCTCCTTCGGGGCCACCCTTGTGCCCTCGCAGACCATGGCGACAGGTTTCTCCTTAGCCGCCCGCTTCACGAACTCCTCCGTCAGCTTGGCTCTTGGGCCGTGCTTGCGGAAGTCGCCCGTGTAGACGATCGCCCCCTCGGAGGTGTGGATGATGAACCCGCAGGCACCCGGGATGGAGTGGTCGACCGCCATCGGCACGACCTCGATGGATCCGACCTTGATTTTTTTCCCCGGCTCGAACGGGCGGTAGTCGTGTTCTCCGAAGTCGGCGCTGCTTTCCTCCCACGCCTCGACGATCGCCCTCCCGACCTTGCTGATGTGGATGGGGATCGACTCGTCCACGAACTCGATGTGGGCGATGTGGTCGAAGTGGGGGTGGGAAATGAATACAGCGTCGAACTCGGGCTTGCGGTACTTGAGGTCGGTGAACTTCAGTGCGTCCTCGGAGTACAGCCCAGGTATTCTTGGGAGGAGGTCGAACTCGAAGTAGTCGCGCAACCCGACCGCCCCACGCGCGTTCAGCCAACCGGCGAAGTAGTCCTCGCCGCAGGTGAAGCTCTTGCCGAAGTCGAACCATACCCTGGTGTCTTTGTCCTCGAGCAGGATTTTGTTGCCGCCGATCTCGCCTACGCCGCCGTAGAAGGTGAGGGTTGTCATTTTTCTTTTCTCTTACCTTTTCCATTTGCCCTCAAGCGAGTATTAGACCGCCTCACAATTTCCAAAAGTGTCGAGCGGTAACATCACCCATTCCGCGGGTTACAAACGGGCAACATTTCTCGCGCCGCCGCTATCGATATCACGGTCGCGTCCGCTATTCCAGCGGGGGCATCTATCAGCAGAAATTCAGTCTGACGAAGAAGCTCCGTGATTGCGCCCTCCACGC
>Ga0315296_10001512_pt1 | contig 20359 bp, 21 predicted proteins | sample YL17G14_18_MG_FD_203921 | JGI IMG/M metagenome (GOLD analysis project Ga0315296, IMG submission 203921) | Sediment microbial communities from Yellowstone Lake, YNP, Wyoming, USA - YL17G14_18 | ecosystem: Environmental > Aquatic > Freshwater > Lake > Sediment | place: USA: Wyoming | collected...
TCCCATCCTGCAAAGTCAACGAGTTGCGCGCCAAGCGATCGATGGGCCCGAGCCAGGTGAAGTTGTTTCATCTTGTACCCAGAGTGCGATGATTGTCATCCAAATTAAACTTTGCGAGTAAAGTATTGACAAAATTTTATATCATGATTAACTGAAGTGTCCTGTCGCTAAAGAGATTTGACCTTAAAAACTCAATATAAGACGGTGAAACTATGGAAAGGGAAAAAGTAGTATGCTTGTTTTCGGGAGGGATAGACTCACCCGTGGCATGTGTGTTGGCAGCTAAGCGTTTTGAGATAATACCCCTTCATCTCTGTACCTATCCCTACACAGGCAGGGAGATGCTTGAACTCACGATAGACTCGTTGAAAAAAGTCATGAAAGTAACCAAATTTGAGAAAGCGGTCATCTACCCTTGGGCTGAGATCATGGACGCTATAGTCGAGAAACTTGACCGTAAGGAGTATACTTGTTTGGTCTGCAAAAAAAGCATGCTTAAGGCCGCTGAACTTGTCTGCGAAATGGAGGGGGCCGGAGGAATAGTCACTGGAGAATCTTTAGGGCAAAAAGCGTCGCAGACCCTAAGCAATATGACAGCGATTTCCAGAGGGATAAAATTCCCAATCTTGAAACCACTTCTCGGGCTAGACAAACTAGAGATAGAAAAAATTTCGAAAGAGTTCGGAATTTGGCAGGTCCGACATGCAGGTGGCTGTAAAGCTGTCCCCAAACATCCACGTACAAGGTCCAATGCTATCGAGGTTGATGAACTCTTTAATCAACTAAAGCTTGCTGAACTCATCCTAAAAAATTTCAGAAGGGTTAAGGAAATTAGTACGTTTAAGGAAGATCTAAGCACTCTTTTTGCGAGATAGTAATTTTAGGGCAACCTCAGCTGCTTTTTTACCTGAGAGCAACATCCCCCCGAATACCGCCCCCATGCGAGGTGATCCGAAGACGGTGTTGGCCGCCATGCCCGTCACCACTAGGCCCGGGTATATCTCACGCGTATTATTGACGATCTCTTTCTCGCCCATCTCCGCCCACATCGGTTTTTCCCCCACAACGCCGCCCGTGCTTGTCGGAAACTTAGCGCCTGGTATCTTTCGCTGCACGGTGCGGGCTATGGCCGCGTCGTGCCCCGTGGCGTCGATAACTACTTTGGCGCTTATCGCAACAGGGTCGACATGCAGACCCGCCAGCTCAACCGCTTTCCAGTTGACAACGACACCTGCCACGCGATCATTCTGACGTACCATCACATCTTCCACATTTAGCCCGATCATCACTCGCGCTCCGGCATCGATAGCAGCTGCGGTACACTTGGACACTACTTCGACCGAGTCTGCCGTGTAGTAACCAGCCTCACGTGACTCGAGCTTGATTCCGACCTCTTCCGTAATCTCCTTCGCTTCTTCTTGGATTACGATGCGCGGGAAAAGGATTCCACCGCCCCACACACCTCCTCCCACGTAAAGGTTCCGATCTAAGACTGCAACTTTGGTGCCTGCCTTGGCTAAATAGCGGGCCGCGGTTATGCCCGAGGGTCCAGCTCCGGCTATCGCCACATCAAGTTCAGTAAAAACCAAGAAATCTCGCAAAAAGCGCTCGACGATTGCGGCGGTGATTTGCGTGTCTTCAAGCTTCAATTCGGCACCTCCTCTAATGTCTTTTTTAAAATTTACAAGTGGAGTTAATAAATCCATACAGTCTTTCGCTCCATGCTACATTCCATCATTTTTAGATAGGATGCCCAGCTGCTAACAAAGGCCCCTCACGACAGTTTGAGCACCTTCTTTATGGCATCTCTATCGAAGCCAACGATTATCTCGCCGTTTATGTCAATTGTCGGCACGCCCATTTGGCCTGATTTCTCTATCATCTCGTTGGCAGCGGCTCTGTCCTGTGCGACGTTCTTTTCGACGAACGAGACCCCATGCTCCTTCAGAAACATTTTGGCCATCGTACAGTAGGGGCATGTTGAAGTTGTGTAAATTATCACGGTTGGTTGATTTTCGACCATCTGTATCCACCCATCCTATACCTTATTTAATCCCTTTTATTTTTGCGCAGTATAAGAAATATTGGCAACATGGCAAAAAAGAGGACCATCATCCGGATTAGCGGGATGCGCTGCGTGAGTTGTGCCCAAAGCATTGAGAAAGCCCTCGAAGGACAGAAAGGAGTGGAGAGTGCTAACGTTAACTTTGCCACAGAAAAAGCCGTGGTCGAATACGACGATACAAAAGTGGGTCTTGATCAACTTGGAAAAACGGTCAAAGCTACTGGCTATACTCCTGTTGGCATCGGAGAGGAACGGACGCGCGAAATCACTTTGAAGATCACAGGAATGACATGCGCTGCATGCTTCGCGAAGGTACAAAAAGCTCTTTCGAACGTCAAGGGAGTAAAACGCGCTAACGTCAATCTGGCTACCGAAAAAGCAACAGTTGTATATCTCCCGGAAATCGCGACTCTCGTGGACCTCCGAAAGGCTATCCAAGACGCAGGTTACGGTGTGAGCGAGGAGGAGGAAGTTGACAGGTCATTGGTGGAGATGCAGCGAACTCGCGTGCGCATGTTCGTGGCGTGGGGCTTCACCATCCCCATTATCGTTTGGATGTTCGCCGAGATGATTTTCGGCGTGGCTTGGCCGAACTCAGAGATTTACAATTTAGGAATCATGCTGCTCGCCGTGCCCGTGCTTTTCTGGACTGGCCTACCAACATTTCGCTCGGCATTGAAGTCGATAGCTCACAGGACGGCGAATATGGACGTCCTCATAATGATGGGGACCACGATAGCCTTCCTCACAGGTTCGCCCATGTTCTTCGGAATCCCAATCCTGAGTTACGCAGGTGTCGCTGCGATGATAATGTCCTTCCACCTCACGGGGCGATACGTTGAGGCCAAGGCGAAGGGTCGCGCTTCGCAGGCCATCAAACGCCTCTTGACGCTCGAGGCGAAGTCCGCGCGGATACTCGTCAAAGGCAGGGAAAAGGAGGTTCCAATCGAGGAGGTGAAAGTTGGAGATGTAATGGTCGTTCGCCCTGGCGAGAAGATTCCAACTGACGGGATAGTAGTCGAGGGCGAGAGCGATGTCGACGAATCGATGGCAACGGGTGAGTCCATGCCCGTGCACAAAAAGAAAGGAAGCGAGGTCATAGGGGCCACGGTCAACCAAGATGGCCTGCTCAAAATTAAGGCAACGAAGATCGGGAGAGACACCTTCCTCTCGCAAGTAATTAAAATGGTCGAAGAGTGTCAGGGGACCAAGGTTCCAATCCAAGAGTTCGCGGACAAGGTCACCAGTTATTTCGTGCCTGCCGTGCTGCTGATCGCCACGGCAACTTTCATCCTGTGGATTACCATTCCAAGCACTATCGGGAGCATCGCCCGTTGGGCACAACCCTTCCTCCCATGGGTAAATCCTAACCTTGGCACCTTCACCCTCGCAATCTTCGCCACGGTCGCCGTGCTCGTCATCGCCTGTCCATGCGCTCTGGGTTTAGCGACGCCCACGGCCTTGATGGTCGGGAGTGGATTGGGCGCAGAAAACGGCATCATCATCCGGAAGGGCGAGGCCATCCAGACTCTCAAGGATGTGCACGTGATTGTCTTTGATAAAACTGGAACCATCACCCAAGGTAAGCCAGCACTTACCGATGTCGTCGCAACAGGAGATTTCGCCAAAAACGAAGTCCTGCGGCTGGCGGCAAGTGTCGAGGCAGGATCCGAGCACCCCATCGCCAAGGCCATATTCGAGGGAACGCGCGCCAAGAAAGTCAGGCTCGCAGCGCTCAAGGGATTTAAGGCTATGCGAGGGAAAGGCGTTCGAGCCAAAATCGATGGCAGGCAAATCTTAGTTGGAAATCGTCTCTTTCTGAAGGAGGCCGGTATAGATGTTGCTCCGCTTGAAGGTGAGCTGAAGCGCCTCGAAAATGAGGGCAAAACTGCTGTGCTAGTTGCGGTCGGCAAGAAACTCGCGGGAGTATGCGCAGTGGCTGACACTCTGAAAGAGGACTCGCTACAGGCAATCAAAGAATTGCACGAAATGGGGCTCAAGACGGTCATGATCACAGGTGATAATTTACGCACGGCCAATGCCATCGCAAAGCAGGTGGGCATCGACCGCGTGGTTGCAGAAGTGTTGCCAGACCAAAAGGTAGCGGAAATCAAACGCCTGCAAGAAGAGGTCGGGATGGTGGCGATGGTGGGTGATGGGATCAACGACGCCCCGGCGCTGACCCAATCTAATGTCGGCATAGCGATCGGTACGGGTACGGATATCGCAATCGAGGCTGGCGATGTAATTCTCGTGCGGGGCAATCTCTCAAGCGTGATCGGCGCCATAAAACTCTCCCAGGCGACGTTTCGCAAGATCAGACAGAACCTCTTCTGGGCGTTTGGCTACAACACCGCCGCGATACCTATGGCCATCTTAGGTCTGCTCCACCCAGTAATCGCTGAGCTGGCTATGGCGGCGAGTTCGATAAGTGTGGTAAGCAACGCCAATTTGCTGAAACGCGCCAAAATCCAGCCTTCGTATTTATCCAAAAAATACGATATTCCTGTGGGTAATTTTTAAAGCAAAAAATATAAATACCAGTATTTCCAACTATTTTCTGTTTCAGGAGGGGTAAAGTTGGCCGATACCAAAGTTAACAAATCGGTTGCCGAGATAAACGACCGGATTAGGCGCGGCGATGCTGTGGTAGTGACAGCGGAGGAAATGGTGAAAATCGTTCAGAACAAAGGCGAGGTCGAGGCAGCCAAGGAAGTGGACATCGTCACCACAGGAACTTTCGGGGCGATGTGTAGTTCCGGCGCATTTCTAAATTTTGGTCATGCGGATCCACCGATCAAACTTGGCGGGGGTGAGATCTACCTGAACGATGTACCTGCTTATGCGGGGCTTGCAGCTGTCGACACTTACATCGGCGCGACTTCGGTGTCCAAGAGCAGGGGTTTTGAATACGGTGGCGGGCACTTAATCGAAGATCTCGTTCGTGGTAAAGAAATCGAACTTCGCGGCACAGCCTACGGCACCGACTGTTATCCTAGAAAGGAGATAGAAACGACCATAACCATTCAAGATATCAACCAAGCCGTGCTCTGTAATCCACGAAACGCGTATCAGCACTACAATGCGGCGACGAACTCGCGCAGCGAAACTATCTACACCTACATGGGCACTCTGCTCCCCAATTACGGCAACGTGACATACTCGGGCTCCGGCAACCTGAGCCCGTTGCACAAGGACTTCAACTACGAAACAATCGGAATTGGAACACGCATCTTCCTAGGAGGTGCGCAAGGCTACATTTTCTGGGAGGGCACTCAGCATGCCCCGACTAAGGCAATGGGTACCATCATGACCGTCGGGGACTTGAAAGAGATGGACGCACGCTACATCAGGGGAGCAACGATTGAAAAGTACGGCACGACACTCTACGTGGGACTGGGTGTCCCGATTCCAATCGTGAACGAGCGGGTCGCCAAGACAACCAGTTTCAGCGACGCAGAGATAAAAACAAACCTTCTCGACTACGGGGTTCCTAGGAGGGACCGTCCGATCCTAAGAGAGGTCTCCTACGCCGAGCTGAAATCTGGGAAGGTTGAAATCAACGGCAAGGAAGTCCCAGTTAGCCCCCTGAGCAGTCTTAAGCGGGCGAGAGAGATTGCCAACACCCTTAAACAATGGATTGAGGGCAAGCGATTTTTCCTCTCCCAACCCGTGGAAGGATTGCCTACAAACCAAGTGTTCAAGCCGATGAGACAGGTCACGGCTGTCCCCTTCGTGAAAGACGTTATGACGAGAGAGGTCGTGACTGCCAAACCAGAGGACTCCATAACCAGCGCAGCGAGAATATTCTCCGAGCGGGGCTTCGACCACCTCCCGATTGTGGACGTAGGAGGGAAGCTAGTGGGAATCGTGACGTCTTGGGACATCGCCATAGCCGTTGGAACTGGCAAGAAGAAATTGTCTGAGGTTCTGACCTCAAAGGTCATTACAGCGACGGAGGATGAGCCTGTTGACGTGGTGGCAAGAAGACTTGAAAAACATGAAATATCTGGAATCCCTGTGGTAAACATCCGCGGAGAGCTGAGAGGAATCCTGACGAGTGAAGATCTATCTAAGCTGTTGGGGAGGAGAGGAAGATGACTAGAAAAGTGCTGCTGAGATACTCCACATTAAAGGTTGGAGACCCAATCTTGGCAACAGTGATAAAAAATAGTGGGATAGAACCAAACATCCTGTATGCTGAACTCAGTGCCAAGGGAGGAGAGATACTTCTAGCGATAGATGCTCCAGATGCGGAAACAAACCGTGCAATTGAACTGTTCAAGGAAAAAGGCGTCGAAGTCAAGGAAATCAAACGTGCAATAGAACTTGACCACGATTTATGCTTCGACTGTGGGGCATGCCTTTCGCTCTGTCCGACCGATGCGCTTCACCTAACCGATGACAAGACTGTCGAACTGGACGAGAACAAGTGTATCTACTGCGAACTCTGCGTGCCATCATGCCCGGTGCGTGCGCTCAAACTGTCAAAGTTCTAGGTGATTTAATTGTACTCGCAAACTTGGTCATTCAAGGAGACCAACCTCCAGATAAAGTGCGACGATGCGCGGGCGATAGATACCGTAATCGACGCCAGTCTAAGGGCCCGAAGCGAGGTTGAGCGATACGTCCTAGCGCACCCGGAGTTTCGATGGTCGCTCGAACCTGTGAAGCTTGAGGGAAAACACCCTAGAGTCATCGAACTTATGCTGAGGGCAGGTGAACTCGCAGAAGTTGGGCCTTTCGCAGCTGTTGCCGGAGCCATCTCACAGGTCGCGGCTGAGGCAGCACTGAACGCGGGCGCAAAAAACGTGCTGGTGGAAAACGGGGGAGACATCACCATAATCGGCGCCAGAGATTTTCGCGTGGGGGTCTTCGCGGGGGATGCAAAAGGTTCCGGGAAAATTGGATTTCTTGTTCGGGCCGGTGAGTTGCCAATAGGTATCTGCACGAGTTCGGGAACGGTTGGACACTCGCTAAGCTTTGGAGATGCTGATGCCGTCGTCGCTGTTGCGCACGAGGCCTCGATTGCGGATGCGGCAGCGACCTCTATAGCGAACGAGGTTAAGGGAGAGGACATCAAATCGTCCATAGAGCAGGGATTGGGCCGGGCCAAGTGTATTCGTGAAATTAGAGGTTGTCTGATTGCAAGAGGAGACTGCATCGGAACTTGGGGTGAACTCCCTGAGTTAATTAAGGTGACACCAGAATCTCAGGAACTCTTGAACACTAGGGAAAAATATCAAAATTACCTGCTAGAGCAGACACGCATTTTATAGCGAGACTCCAACGTGAGATGGGAAATCGATGGCAGTTTCTGGAGGTCAGCTCAAGTCAGAGGAGTTCGATAGATACAGCCGCCAAGTGGCCATTCCTGGCTTCGGCAGGGCGGGGCAGCAAAAGCTGAAGGCCGCCCATGCGGTAGTGGCGGGTCTAGGCGGGCTCGGGAGCCCTGCTTCGATTTACTTAGCCGCTGCAGGGGTGGGGCATCTTACAATCATAGATGCCCAGCGGGTGGAACTGAGCAACCTCAATCGACAAATGCTACACTGGGGGCCAGATATAGGGCAGCCGAAGGTGAAGTCCGCTACTGAAAAGTTGAAGGCGATGAATTCGGACATAAAAGTCAACGGAATATTTGAAAAGATAACTTCTGAAAATGTAGTTCAGCTCGTCAAAGGGACGGATGTCGTGGTCGACGGCCTAGACAATTACTCGACACGTTATTTGCTCAACGAAACATGCGTGCGAAATAACATCCCATTCATTCACGGTGCGGTAGCGGGATTGCGTGGTCAATTGATGACAATCTTGCCGGGTAAAGGCCCATGCCTGAGATGTGTGATATCAAGGGAACCACTTAAAAAATCCCTTCCCCCAGTGCTCGGAGCAACGCCAGGGGTGATAGGGTGTCTGCAGGCGATGGAGGCGATAAAGCTGATCACAGGAATTGGCAAACCCTTTGTAGGGAAAATGTTGATATTTAACGGCATGGATATGACCTTCGATGAAATAAAGGTAAACCGGGACCCTAATTGCCAAGTATGTGGCAAACGGGGCAGGTGAGATATGTATGCCGAGAATACCAAAGGAAAGGCTCGCGCGGTACATCGGCCTGAAGCGCGACTTCAATGAGGATCGATACATAAACCTCCAGCCCATCCAGAGGGGAGGAGTGCTGACTCCGGAGGCGCGGGAGGCCCTGCTTGAGTTCGGCGACGGTTATTCAACATGTGACTGGTGCCCCCCCAAACAGGCGCGATTGGACGCGATCGAAAGCCCACCCATAGCCCAATTCATGCAGGACCTAGCGGAATTCTTGGGTATGGATGTTGCCCGAGTGGTGACGCGCTGCAGGGAGGCTAAGTTCATTGCATTCACGACATTGGGAGAACCCGGCGACTACGTAATCGTCGACGGCTTGGCTCACTATTCAACTTATGTAGCCGCCGAACTCGCGAGGCTCAAAATCAAGGAAGTGCCTCACGGCGGTTACCCAGAGTTCAGAGTCGACCTAGACGCATATGCCGCCAAGATAGAGGAGGTCAAGCGTGAGACCGGAAAACTGCCTGCGGCGGTGCTGCTCACACATGTCGATTACCTCTACGGCAACCTGAACGATGCTGCCTCTGTGGAAAAGATATGCAAGAAATATGGGGTCCCTTTCGTGCTGAACGCCGCTTACTCAGCTGGGGTCATGCCAATGGACGGGAAGAAACTTGGAGCGGATATAATCGTGTCAAGCGGGCACAAGTCGTGGGCAGCCAGCGCCCCGACCGGAATTCTAGCGATGAAAGAAGAGGTGGCAGACCGGGTGCTGGCGCGTTCGAAAATCGTGGGTGATTGGAGCGGGCGCAAGTTCGGGCTCAAGGAGTACGCCCTGCTGGGTTGCACGGTCATGGGAGGGCCGCTTATTTCGCTGATGGCCTCGTTTCCTCATGTGGTCGAGCGGGTCGAGCGCTGGGACGAAGAGGTGGGAAAGGTCAGGTACTTGATTGAACAGCTCGAGCGGATCGAAGGTACACGCCAGCTTGGGGTAAAACCGAAACAGCATACCCTCACCCACATGGAGTCGGAAGGATTTTACAAAGCCTCGGAAACGCACAAGCGGCGCGGGTTCTTTCTCTACGATGAGCTGAGAAACAGGGGCATAGTTGGGATACAACCCGGGCTAACAAAGCACTTCAAGCTTAACACGTATGGGATTTCCCGTGAGAAGGTGGAGCGAGTCGCGGAGGCGTTTCTTGAAATCGCCAAGGAACAAAGGCTGAAAGTCAACTAAGTTGTGGGCCTCGTCTTTAGATGATGGATAAGTTCCATGAAACACTCAACCCCATCTTTTCACGATTCCATCGAAGCCGCGGTCGAAGCTCAGTAGAGCGTCTATCTTTTCCCGCTTCATCAGAGCGACGGTGGTGCAGTCGGTGAAGCTCAGTCCCTTTACAGCGTATCGTTTGAAGATGATCCAAGCGTTCGAAAACACTTCTTCGTTTACACGAATGAACTTAGCAAAACTTGAGATGCTGCGGGATGGATTTCCCAAGATAAACTCCCCCACCCCAAACGCAAATTCGGGGTTCTTGGTCCTCGCGAGCATGAGAGCGACTGCCTCGTCAAAAATGTAGTCGGAGGTGGAAAGTGAGCCGTATTGTCCCTTTATGGCGTTGTTGACAAGGTCGATAGCCCTGCTGTGGTTATCGTCCCGCGTATTGTATGCGGCGACAAATATCCTCGCGTCTATAAACGCAGACATCTCATTCCTTTCCGTAGAGGTACTTGTCAATGTCTTCTTCTCGCGTTACCACTCCGCAGTCTCTCGGCAGGCTTAGAATTTTTGATCTCCTTATAGCTGAGCGGTACCTTCGGGCGCTCGGCAATTTTTGAGATGAGTTCCTCCTTACTCTGTTCCGCATCGGCTAGTAGTAGTTCGAGTAGTTCTTGTTGGGAAATCTTGCTGCCGGATTTGAGAGTTACCTCTGCCTGTAAAGCGTCTAGCACCTTCTTGCTCTGCTCACTCAGTTTTACGGATGTCACCATCGGGCCACCATTTAATTCTGAATACTTTTCTACCAATACCAGATGTATCCATCTTCCCGTCGAGTCTTTACGTGTAGGTTGTTTACAAGAGAACAAATTGGGATTACTCAGATAGAGTTTGCTCGACCTGCTCCCTCCAAATGCACATCTCGCAGTCCTCGCTTCTGGGTGGTGGGGTTTCCCTCTCTATGATTTGCTTGGCTCGCGCGAGGACAGGCGGGATGCGGCTGGGGTCTACATTAGTCCGCACAGGAGTTATCTTGAACGGGAAGAGCCCTTCGGAGAAGTCACCGTGGTCAGGTGTGAAGTATAACAGCACGCCATCCCCCAAGGGCCGAAAGCCGTTTTGCTCGATGAGATACGCGTAGCCGTCGAGCTGCATCTGGTAGTAATTCGGGACCTCCTCGGGTGGCCTGCCGGTCTTGTAGTCGATGATGTGGTACTTTCCGTCAGGGGTCATCACGAGGGCGTCAAGCATCCCCTTGAGGGTGACGTCGGTGCTCGGGTCCTTCGCCCTCAGGGTTCGGCTGATGTCGAGGAGCGTACCGCGCGCAGGGAACCAGGAGGGAAGATCGGAGCTCCCGATGAACTGGCGCATGTATCTCTTTATCACGGAATCCATTTGGACGGTGATCCCGGCTACGATGCGCGGAGGTGAGCCGACCCTCTCCGAAACCCAGAAGCAAAAGGGACAGTCTAGAACTGATTGTAGGCGGGTAACACCGATCTCTATGAGTTCGGCCATTGTATTCCTGCTACAATGTTGGAGGACCGTGTCTTAAATTTGAGGGGCAGCAACGCGAGCTTTTCAGAGGGGCGGGAAACATGTGCAGGCGCGAATAGAGCTTGAGATGTAAGAAAAATAAAAACTATCACAAAAACGACATTATGAAATAAAACAGTCCGATTGCAAATATCGGGATATACACGTAGAGAACATCTTTCCGTTTTAATAATACCCCCAAAGAGGCCAAAGTTGCCGACACGTTGAAGATGAGTGCCCCGGTGGACCTGTAATCAGCCACTTTTCCGTAGGCCGTCGTTGAACTCAATGCTTCCTCGTAGCTGCCGTAATACAAATTCGCCCTGTTCTCCGTTATCAGCCACCGACGAATGGAAGTTTGACATCGCTATTGACTGGTACCCTAGGTTTTCCAGATAGCTCCTCATTTCCTCGTTGTTTTCCTTATCGGCATATGCAAAGTACATCCTGGCCTGCGTCAGATACGATTGCGCTTGAACCCTGGAGGTGGACGCTTCGGTAGAGGACTCCAACCGCAGCATCATAAAGCCGAGGGCAGCCGTTTTGCGGTCGCTCGCCTCACCACCCGCTTTACCAGATGTGATCCAGCATACCGCCGCAAGCATCGCTGCTACTGTGACAAGTATCGCGGCAATATTGACAAATTTTGGTATCTCGATCCATTTCTTTCTAGTTTTTTTCACCATCCGTAAACAGATTTTATCGTAGGAAACAAGGAAATTAAAGTTTTGCTACGCTACACGGCCTTTCAGGTATTTCAATAGATGTCCCTGACCTGATGTCCTCAATCTTTCCCCGATTACTCTCATCAAATCAGATACACCATCACCTGTTTTTGCAGATATTGGCACCACCACATCTAGCCACTGTCGCCACGGAGATGGCATGCCCAGCTTCTCGCATATGTTGTCGAGTACCTCATCGCGCTCCTCTGGATAAATGAGGTCTATCTTGTTCACAACCACGATGGGGTTGAGCCCCAGCTCTTGTAGAAACGAGAACATTTCCACATCAACGGGGATCTGTCCGCGGCTCTCCCACCGCTCGACTATCTCGGAGAAGGCGCGGGCGTCTATCACCTCTAGGGTGAGCAGGATTTTCTCCCGGTTCTGCTCCAAATATCTGACAATTTCCGTTTTGGTGCGCTCCTGCCGTTCGCGGCTCACGCCCGCCATGAAACCGAACCCAGGCATGTCGACCACATCGAGTTTGCCGAAGTTATATCGGGAAATCTCCCGCGTGACTCCCGGTCGCCTTCCAACGCGCACCCGCTTTCCCGTGAGTCGTCTGATGATGCTTGACTTCCCGACGTTCGAACGGCCGACAAGTACCAGCTCCATTTCGACCCCAGTAAACTCTCAGCGATGCGTTTAAACTAAATTTATGAAGTGGACTGAACGTCTGCCGTTACTGGTGAAATCGTGACCTCGTCCTTGTGTTTGAGCTTGGTGTGAATCCCACGAATCTGCTGGACCCGCCGGCCGTTAAGTAGGATGTCGTAATTCTCCCGGATATCTCCCGTCGTGGGGTCTAACACCTCTTCGACGACCTTAGGATATCTCCGGCTCAGCTTCATTAACAAAGTATCAACGGTTTCATCGTCGCCGATTGGCACCCTGATGGTGTCAGTCCCTGCAAATTCCCGAAAATCGCCGTGTAATTTGACTATGACTTCCATTATATCACAGTCTATACGTTAAAGCGGCCGCCATTTTTTCACTGCCGAATCAGTTCTCCATCTGAATTTCAACAATAGCAGTTGGAAGGGTTGCTAAAAAGGTTTTCGGGAGTTAGGAAAGCCATCGCCCGAACAAGTTTAAATCAAACCAAGATAATTAAAATGGTTGGAAAAATGGTCGAAAAGATTGTGCTCGCATTTTCTGGCGGTCTAGACACGAGCTTTTGCGTGGTTTACCTTAAAGAAGAAAAAAAGTTCGATGTTATAACCGCTACGGTAGACACGGGTGGGCTCAGTAAGGAAGAGCTGAGATACATTGAAAATCGCTCCAAAGAACTCGGAGCGGTGGAACACCATTTCATCGATGCGAAGACGGAGATATTCGATGAGATAACCTCCAACGTAATCAAGGCCAATGCGCTGTACAACGGGGTTTATCCACTCATGTGCTCCGACCGCTATACCATCGCAAAGCATCTGATCGACATCGCCAAAAAGAAAAATGCCAACGTGGTCGCACACGGATGCACTGGTGCAGGAAATGATCAAGTGCGGATCGATGTCACCGTGATGAGCTTGGCCCCAAAACTCAAAATAATCGCCCCCATCCGTGAGTTGAGCATGCGGCGACAACAGGAGATAGAATACTTGGAGAAGAAAGGGTTCAAAGTAAAAAGTGAGACCAAAAAGTACACCATCAACGAAAACGTGTTTGGGCGCACGATATCTGGCTCGGAGATAGACGAAAACAAGGCGCCGAGCGAAGAAGTATGGGTGATGACCAAAGTACGGAAGAAAGAACCCGAGCGAGTCAAGATATCCTTTGAAAAGGGCGTCCCCACAGCAATAAACGGCAAGAGGATGCACGGGATAGAAATTTTGCGGAAACTCAACGAAATGGCAGGGGGACACGGATATGGAAGAGGGTTGTATGTGGAAGACGAGACCTTTGGGATAAAAGGATATCAAGCCTTCGAAGCACCTGGAATGCTCTTGCTCATAGAGTCACACAGAGCACTGGAGAGGCTCGTTCTCACGCACTATCAACTCAACACCAAAGCGCCCTTGGAAAATATCTATGCTGATTTGTCTTATCGCGGCCTGTTTTTTGAACCCGTGATGCGGGATATCGAAAAGTTCGTGGATTCAACCCAAGAAGTTGTGACCGGGGATGTCGTAATGCGATTGCACAACATGAGCGCGATGCAGGAAAGCGTTTCTTCCCCATACTCCCTAGTGCGAGAGGACATAGCACGCTACGCACAGACGGCTGGTTGGAAGGGGACAGACGCGGAGTCGTTCATCAAAATTTACGGATTACAGCAGAAAATCGCTTGGGCTAGGAAAAAGTGAACTACCCATTCCAATGAAAATATCAAACTTTTTATGTAAACCCGCTAACAACAATTCGTGACGAAGCAGGTGCCGGTGTTAGAGATGTTACGCAAAGGACGATTCGAGCGGCCGATGGAATCTCTCGCCGCCGAATACACTTCCTCGATGCAGGCCGACGTGCGAATTTTCTCCTCTGTTGTGCAGGTAAATATGGCCCATGTCATCATGTTGGCGGAGCGGAAGATAATCGCCGAACAGGACGCTGCGGCCATTCTGCGTGCTCTCATCGACCTTCAACATAAGGGCTCGGGGTCGCTGGAGTTGCGCCCAGAGTTAGAGGATATCCACATGGCGATCGAGGAGTTCGTCAGCAAGGCCACAAGCGAGGAAATCGGGGGCAAACTTCACACCGCTAAGAGCCGAAATGATCAGGTCACTGCGGCGATTAGGCTTACCCTGCGCAAGGAGATATCAAGCGTCGAATCGGCATTTCTGGAGCTAATCAATGCATTAATCACGCTAGCCGAAAACAATGTTGATACTATAATGCCGGGATACACTCATCTACAGGTCGCTGAGCCCACTACTTTTGGTCACGTTCTCGCGGCTTACTGCTCTGTCTTCTTGAGGGATGTTGAGCGTTTGGAGCACGCTTATGAGTGCACGAACTCCTGCCCGATGGGGGCTTGCGCGTTGGCCGGCACGAGTTTTCCAATCGACCGTGCAAGAGTAGCCCACCTACTCGGCTTTCGGCACATCGACGAGAATACGATCGACGCTGTAAGCTCCAGGGATTTCGCTCTGCAGGCCATGAGCGCATTGGCAATCGCTATGGTTAATGTGAGCAGGCAGGCTGAAGAGTTCTCGTTGTGGAGTTCGGCCGAGTTCGATATGATCGAGATGCCGGATGAATTTTCCTCCCCCAGCAGCATCATGCCCCAAAAGAAAAATCCAGTTGTGGCCGAGATGGCGCGCGCGAAGGCAGCGCGTGTCTTGGGAAACCTCGCGGGAGCCCTAGCGATGATGAAAGCCCTGCCTCAAGCATACAATCTCGACCTTCAGGAACTCACCCCGTTGCTCTGGAGCTCTGTCGATGATGCCAGAGAGAGCGCGGAGGTGATGGCAAAGCTCATCAGCGCGATCAAGCCAAAGCAGGAAGTAATGCGTAAGCGGGCTGAAAGCAATTTTGCCGTCGCGACGGAATTCGCAGACATGCTCGTGAGGAAAGCTGGGTTGAACTTCAGGGAATCCCATGCGATCGTGGGTCGGATGGTTGCTGAGGCTACTAAAAAAGGCCGGGTCGCTACCGACATGAACCTCGAGGATCTGAGGGCGGCGTCTAAGGAAATCCTCGGCAAAGAGGTCAGCATCAGTCAAGAGGAACTTAAAGAAGCGCTCGACATAGCCAAGTGCATAGCCGCTCGGGAGCTGCCAGGAGGTCCAGCACCGAAGGCAGTCAAAGATCAGCTCAAGTCATTTAAGAGCAAAGCGAAAAATTACTCCAAGCTCGTTAGTGCCAGAAAGCGAGCAATTAGCAAATCAGAGGTAAAATTATTGAAAGAGGCCCAGGGGCGCTGTAGATGAAGATAAGGGCAGCAGTTGTGGGGGCGTCCGGGTATACGGGAGAGGAGTTGTTCAGGCTTCTTGCCGGTCACCCAAAGGTGGAGTTAGTTGGCGCTTATGATGTCTGCAATTTTGGAAAGTCGGTAGGCGAGATCCACCAGAACCTCCGGGGAATCGTTGATTTGAAGATAGCCAAGCCGGACTACTCTAAGATGGGCAGACAGGCCGATGTCGTCTTCGCAGCTACACCACATAAAGTAGCGATGAAGTTTGTGCCGAAGCTACTCGATGGAAAAGCGAAGATAATCGACCTCGGCGCGGACTATCGATTCGACGACGTGAAGGTGTACGAGAAATACTACGGCAAACACGAAAGTCCTAAAATCAAGGGCGTTTACGGATTGCCAGAACTACATCGCGCTAAGATCAAGCGTGCACGGCTAGTCGCGAACCCTGGTTGCTTCCCGACAGCCGCTATCCTGAGTCTAGCTCCGCTGGTAATGCGCCACCTCGTCGACCTCGACCACATCATCATCGACGCCAAGACTGGAACTTCCGGGGCCGGGGCAACTCTAAGTGAAGTGACGCATCACCCGATAGCAGGCGCCAACATTCGGGCTTACGCTGCGACCACTCACCGTCACGCCCCAGAGATCAACCAGGAACTGACCAAGCTTGCGGGGCGAAAGGTCAGGGCCCACTTCACCCCTCACCTTGTCCCGATCGTCCGCGGAATATTGTCAACCACGCACGTTTTCATGAAAAAACGAATGAGCAGGAGAACGTTGTTAAAACTTTACAGGGAATTTTACTCTCGTGAACCTTTCGTGCGCGTGTTAGACGGGCTGCCGGAGATTAACTTCGTGGTGGGCTCGAATTACTGTGATATAGGCATAGAGGTCGACCAAGAAGGTAACCGTGTGGTCGTGGTGGCTGCAATCGACAACCTCATCAAGGGCGCATCTGGGCAGGCGATCCAAAACATGAATTTGATGTCTGGCATCGATGAGAGGGAAGGACTGAGAACTCCGGCGCTGCGGCCGTGACCTTCACTTTCCCAACAACTTTTAATGATGTCATCACTCTTTTGAGATTGGTGTTCGCATGATAACAATACTTGAGGGCGGCATAACGGAGGTGCCGGGCTTTCGCGCTGCAGGCGTGCGGGCAGGCATCAAACGTCGCGGGCCTGACCTCATGCTCATTGTCTCCGAAGATGGTCCGGTACCCGCCGCAGGGGCTTTCACCACCAACCTCGTCAAGGGCGCGCCGCTCATCGTCACAAAAGAACACATTAAAAAAGGCAGACTTGGCGCGGTGGTCACAAACTCCGGGATCTCGAACGCGTACACTGGGGCGCGAGGAATGCGCGACGCTTACCGGATGGCCCAGCTTACCGCGAGGCTGCTGAAGCTGCGGGCGGCTAACATCGGCGTTGCATCAACCGGTATTATCGGGTGTTACCTGCCGATGCACAAGATCGAGGCCGGTATCCGCGCCGTGGTGAAAGAGCTGTCGAACTCTAGAGAGGCGAGCCTAAACGCCGCAAAGGCCATCATGACCACAGATACCACCCCAAAGGAAATCGCCGTTCGTGTCGATCTTGAGGATGGTACACCCGTGACCATCGCAGGCATAGCGAAGGGAGTTGGGATGATTTGCCCTGATTTGAAAACCGCGACCATGCTCGCTTTTATCGTCACAGACGCGGCGATAACCTACGATGCCATACGAAACGCGCTACAACGAGCGGTGGATCAGAGTTTCAACATGATAAACATCGACAATGACAGAAGTACTAGCGACATGGTCTTGGTGCTGGCAAATGGACGCGCCAAAAACCGCCGCATCACGCTTGAGCGCGGGGACAAACAGTTCCAAGCTGGTCTTGATTGTGTGCTCACCGAACTAGCATGGATGATGGCGAGGGACGGGGAGGGAGCCTCGCACCTGATCGAGGTCCAAGTGAAGAACGCCAGCAACATGGACGACGCCCGCTGCGCTGCTCGGACTGTGGCTGGATCGAATTTGGTCAAGGCAGCTGTGTTCGGGCGCGACCCTAACTGGGGTCGAATCGTCGCTGCGCTTGGTCGTTCGGGCATTTCTTTCAATCCAGCCAGACTGAGCTTGGAGCTGGTGAGCGAACGCGGGCGTGTTGACTTGGTGAAACGGGGAAAGCCGATGCCGAAACGTGTGGTCGAGAGGGCACGAGACATCATGCGAAGCAAGGAGATTGAAATCCACGTAGATTTGGCCGCTGGAAAAGCGTGCGCCACCGCTTGGGGGTGCGACCTCACCTACGACTACGTGAGAATCAATTCCCGCTACACTACGTAATGTTCAAATTACTTCTGCTATCAACCGTGTAGCCTAGTTTTTACTACCGTTTTCTCTTTTCAAGTAAAATGAATGATATGACACCGACCGCCCAAAATACCAAGGGGATGTACCAGCTCTCTTTCATGCATGTGCCAAGCCTGTACCAAAAGTCGGCTTCAGGTATCCAAAAAAGTTGCATTTGACGCACATAAGCCCAAACCACCCAGACAAGGAGCCCGAAAATGATCACGAAGACGAGGACAAACTTGGGGACCCACGACCAGACGCCCGCCGCTCGAGACCTCTTGATTTCAGCGCGCCTAGGCAAGAATTAATCACCTTCGGGGTTTTTCAGCTAAAAATATCCCTACATCGAGCAAGCCTTTAACTATGGTCACGTTTAGTTTTTTCAATCCTGTATGCTTTATGAGGTCCATCCAATATTCTTTCGGGCTCCACACGAAACCAAAAAAGAGCATCAGCAGGAAGAGCTTTGGCGTCCTTAGAATTTCAAGCGTGACGAATTTTCCACCCGGCTTCAGCACGCGGTAAATCTCCCGCATTGCCTTTTGTTGATTTTCATGCCCGTGTATTTCGTGCAAAACCGAACTCGCGTTGACGACATCAAATGTGTTGTCCTTGAAGGGGGTGTTCAAGATATTGCCGTGCCTGAACTTCACCTTGTCGGCGACTCCCTCGATTTTTGCATTTCTGCGTGCAGGCTCAGGTGAAGTTCCACTCACGCCCCTGAAAATGTCAATGCCAATTACTCTTCCTGTAGTCAGTTGTTTTGCCAAACTGATGGATGCCCTACCCATGCCGCAACCGACATCCAAAATTTTTTCATCTCCTCCTAAATCCGAAAATTCGGTGATTCGCCTCCATATCTTCTCCTGACTTTTCCTCGTGAAAAGTAAGTTATAGAGCGGCACATACGAAGTTGCTATCCAAAGCCCGACGAAAGCTACTGGTATCCCAACAATCATCAATAGTGCGCTCACGGGTGGGTTTAGAAGTGTTCCGACAAGTGCTACGCACAATCCAATGAACCCAATAACTCCCATATAAGCGAAATATTTCAGTGCAGTATATCCGTAGTTAGATTTTTCTTTCTGCATATTCTGAGATCTCTTGATTCTAGCACGGCCCACGCTGAAACCTCCTCCACCTCACTTTATTTCCAACTCACACCATACGAACTTAACTACTATTAATTTTAAAAGCATGAACACTAATAAAGTGAATTTGTGGTAAAATGCAAGATCGCGCCACTGTAATGCTCGAGGCCCTTCCCTTCATCCGGGAGTTTCATGGCAAAACCATTGTCATCAAGCTCGGCGGCGGCGTGATGGAGAAGGGCAAACAGCTCGACTCGCTTCTGCGCGACATAGTCCTCTTGAGCTACGTGGGGATGAAGGTAGTGGTTGTCCACGGCGGGGGGCCCGAGGTAAGCGAGGAAATGCGCAAGCAGGGAAAAAAACCTAAGTTCATCGAGGGACTGCGGGTGACCGACGAGGAGACGATGGAGATCCTCCACGAGCAGCTCGCGGGAAAAGTCAACAAGGAGATAGTCCTGGGGCTGAATAAATATGGAGCCCGCGCGGTCGGGATTTCGGGGATGGACGGGAACTTCATTCGCGCACACAAGCTTCTCTACAAAACCACCACAAGCAAGGGGCGCGAGGTTGAGGTGGATCTTGGCTTCGTGGGAGAAGTAGAGCTGATAAACCCAACTGTTATCAACTATTTGGTCGGCACTGGTTACATCCCAGTAATAGCTCCAATCGGCATAGATACCGAGGGACACAGCCTGAACATAAATGCTGACACGGTCGCTGCCGAACTCGCTGCGGTCATACACGCAAAAAAACTCGTTCTTCTCACAAATGTCGCGGGCGTGATGCGCGACCCAAGCAACGAAAAAACATTGATTTCGCAGTTGACCCCCGAGGAAGCACAAAAGCTCATACAAGAAGGTGTGATTAAAAAAGGAATGATCCCGAAAATCGAAGCGTGTGTAAAAGCAATCCAAGGTGGCGTCGAGCGTGCACACATTCTGAAAGGTACTATGTCCCATGTCCTCCTGCTCGAGATTTTGACAGAGAGCGGCGTGGGCACGATGATCGAGCGAGGCAAATAAATGGAAATCAAAAACCTGAGCGAACGCTACATCGCCCACACCTACAACCGTCAGCCGATTGTCTTGGTCAAAGGACAGGGGATGCTTGTCTGGGACTCACAGGGCAAGCGCTACTTAGATTTCGTCGGAGGGGTAGCCGTCTGCTCTCTTGGACACTGCCATCCTGCGCTCACGAAGGCTATTTCCACACAGGCGAAAAAACTGATGCACGTCTCAAACCTTTACTACATTCAGCCGCAGGCGGAATTGGCTGCGTTGCTCGCGCAAATCGTTCCAAAATCCATTGAAAAATTTTTCTTCTGTAACTCCGGCGCCGAGGCCGTTGAGGGGGCCTTCAAACTCTCGGTCAAACACACGAAGCGCCAGCGCATCGTCGCTATGGAGAACTCCTTCCACGGGAGAGTTGCGGCTGCTTTGGGCGCAACTTGGAAAGCCGCCTACCGCAAACCGTTCGAGGCC
>Ga0315296_10001513_pt1 | contig 20350 bp, 22 predicted proteins | sample YL17G14_18_MG_FD_203921 | JGI IMG/M metagenome (GOLD analysis project Ga0315296, IMG submission 203921) | Sediment microbial communities from Yellowstone Lake, YNP, Wyoming, USA - YL17G14_18 | ecosystem: Environmental > Aquatic > Freshwater > Lake > Sediment | place: USA: Wyoming | collected...
CAAAGGAGTTATCAAGATTTAGAGTGACTTGAGAGGGCTGCTCAGTATATTGAAGAAAAAATCCGCTCTTTTGGATGCGATGTAAAAAGACAGACGTTTAACTATACAGGAAATAATTATCACAACATTATAGGAGAGGTAAGAGGGAGATGGAGACCAGGTGAAATTCTCGTCATAGGTGCACACTATGACACGGTATTTGGTACACCAGGTGCTGATGACAATGCGAGCGGAGTTGCAGGATTGCTTGAGCTCATAAGACTCACTGTCCTTAGACCTTCTTCAAAGACAATTCGATTCGTTGCGTTTACCCTCGAAGAACCACCTGTATTCAGGACACGACATATGGGGAGTTATATATATGCAAAGAGCCTTAAAAAAGAAAAGGTAAAGGTTGAAGGTATGATATCCCTTGAGATGATTGGTTATTACTGTGACAGGGAAGGCTGTCAGTACTATCCGTTCCCATTCTTTAAGTGGTTTTATCCGGAAAAAGGAAACTTTATTGCATTTGTAGGGGATATTTCATCAAAGGCGTTTACAAAAAGGGTAAAAGATGCATTTATGAAAGCATCAACACTTCCAGTGGAGTCCATCAACACGTTATCCATTGTTCCTGGTGTTGACTTTTCTGACCACGCATCGTTCTGGGATTTTGGCTATCAAGCGTTCATGATTACAGATACTGCATTTTATAGAAATCCTCACTATCACTCTGCAGGAGATACGGCGAATACGCTCGATTATAAAAGGATGGCTTTGTTAATCTGCGGGCTTAAATCTGCTCTTACTCCTTAACCCTCCTGACATCTGCTCCAAGCCTGAGGAGCTTCTCTTCCATCTTTTCGTATCCTCTCTTAAGGTGATAAAGCCTGAGTATTGTTGTTTCCCCTTTTGCCGCAAGCGCTGCGACAACAAGTGATGCACTTGCCCTTAAATCAGTCGCCATTAAAGGAGCGCTTTTGAGCTTTTCAATTCCTCTCACTGTTGCAGTTCCGCCTTCTACAGTGATATCGGCTCCCATCCTCCTCAGTTCTGCAACATGCATAAACCTGTTTTCAAAGATTGTCTCTTTGATGATGCTTGTCCCGTCAGCAATGCTCATCAGTGCCATAAATTGTGCCTGCATATCTGTTGGAAAACCGGGATATGGCCTTGTCTTCACATCAACAGATTTCGGTCTGGAGAGTCCATGTACACGTACACCATCTGACACATGCTCAAATACAAGACCTGCCTCTTTAAGCTTCAGCATCGGGGCATCAAGATGATCCATCCTGCACCCTTTAATAAAGATGGTACTCCCTGTAATACCTGCAATCGTCATAAAAGTTCCTGCTTCAATCCTGTCAGGAATAATTGAATAGTGTATTGGCTTCAGTTCATCAACTCCTTCTATCTCTATGATGCTCTCACCTGCACCTTTAATCTTTGCGCCCATTGTGATAAGAGCATTTGCGAGATCTACTATCTCAGGCTCCCTCGCAGCGTTCTCCAAAAATGTTGTGCCTTTTGCAAGAGCTGCAGCCATCATCAGGTTTTCAGTACCTGTGACTGTTGGTATATCGAGATAAATGGATGCACCTGTAAGTCTCTTTGCTTTCGCAATGACATAGCCTGATTCGAGTTGTATATCTGCACCCATTTTTTTGAGACCCATCAGATGGAGGTTTATGGGTCTCTCACCGATCGCACATCCTCCGGGAAGCGATAGCTTTGCTTTACCGAATCTCGCAAGTAATGGCCCGAGTACAAGGATTGATGCACGCATTGTTCTCACAAGGTCATATGGAGCTTCAAATATGCGAATCTTTTCTGTACGTATAAAAGCTTTTCTCTTTTCATAGTGGAACTCTGCACCAAGATACGTGAGCAGTTTACCAATAGTAATCACATCCTTCAAATCAGGAACCATACTCACCGTACCAGATCCGGAGGTGAGAAGTGATGCTGCTATTATAGGAAGGGCTGCATTTTTTGAACCACTTATCTCGACCTCACCTTTAAGTTTCTTGCCACCACGAATGATAAGTTTATCCACAGCGATACTCCTTCATTGTCCTTTCCTTATTTTATAAGTTTCTGCAACAAATTATAACAGATTAAAGTCTGCGAAGGCTTAAGGAGTTACTATAAGACCCTTTGTTATTTGAAGTGAAAATAGAATAAAATTATACAAAAGCATTTGGCTAAGAAAGGAGGCAAAAGAATGGTTATGAGAATGCTGACTTTTTATGTATGTGTTACACAGACCCCTCTCACTGGTACCACAGATTGGACAACAGAGGAAACCCCGTTCTTTTTGAGAAAAGGTGAAAATCCTGACAATGTGAAACTCAATCTGGTTATCAATGGCAAGGGCACAGCCTGGATTGACGATATTCGTCTTCTGAAAGGGCCGCTCCAGTAACAAGTGGATATGGATGTCACGCTCGACACTATCCGGGACATAAAATTATATCAGTCAAGAACAGGATACCGTTTTTCTGTTGATGCTCTTCTTCTCTACGACTTCGTGAACCTCCAGAAAGTAATTGGTATTGCTGACCTTGGATCCGGATCAGGAATTGTAGGAATTTTGCTTGCAAAGAAATATCCCGATGCAGAGGTTACCCTTTTTGAGATTCAGAATAGCCTTGCCATGCTCGCAGAGAAAAATATTGTTTTAAATTCGCTTGAAGATAGGATAAAGGTGATTAAAACAGATATTAGAGAGATAAAAAACGTTGACTCATCGCCAGTCATTCCTCAGAATTTTGATCTTGTGGTATCAAACCCTCCTTTTAGAATTCTGAAGAGTGGTCGTATCAGTGCAGAGGAAGAAAAGGCCATTGCACGACATGAGATAAAACTAAAGCTTCATGAGCTTGTCAATACAGCATCATATCTCTTGAAGGCAAAAGGCAGGTTCTGCATTGTGTATCATCCTCACAGGCTTTCAGAACTTATGGAGCTTTTGAAAAAGAAAGATCTGGAGCCCAAAAGGTTACGATTTGTGCATTCGCATTTTTTATCAGAAGCAAAGATGGTTTTGTTGGAATCTGTAAAGGGAGGAAGGATGGGGATGAAGATAGATAAGCCACTTTATATTTATAAGAAAGACGGGAGTTATACAGAAGAGATGGAGAAGATATATAATCCAGAATAGGAGTTTTTTATGGACCAGCTCAAGAGTTTTCTCACCTATGTGTCGGTAGAGAAGGGACTATCGAGAAATACTATTGCAGCATATTCGACAGACCTCACAAAGTTTCAGGAATTTCTCTTATTAAGAGACAAAGATTTTGTTTCATTCTCCAGGGCAGACATAATTGATTTTATTGAAAGGCTCAGGAATGAGGGATACTCTGTATCGAGCATCTGCAGGATTATATCTTCAATCAAGAGTTTATGCAAATATCTCATCATTGAGAATGTGATAAAGGAAGACCCGTCAGAAAACATGCAGGCACCGAAAAAGTGGGAGAGACTTCCAAAAGCACTCAGTATTTCTGAAATCATGTCCTTTTTCGAAGTTGATCCATCTCTTACGCACTCCGGTCCTACCACGATAAGGGACTATGTAATGCTTGAACTGTTGTATTCTTCAGGCCTGCGTGTGAGCGAGCTGGTGTCACTTAAACAAGAGGATGTGAATTTAGAGGCAGGGTTTTTAAAGGTTTTAGGAAAGGGTTCAAAAGAAAGAGTGGTACCTGTTAATACACGGGCGATAAAAAAGCTCAAAAAATATATAAACCAGCAAAGGCAGGAGATTCTGAAAAAGAGACAGTCTCCGTATCTTTTTGTGACGGGAAGAGGGAGGCCAATGACAAGACAGCGGTTCTGGCAGACAATAAAGGCATTGGGCAGGAAGCGGGGGATCGAGATTTCACCACATACATTACGACACTCCTTTGCCACACATCTGCTTGAAGGTGGGGCCGACCTCAGGTCTGTACAGAAGATGCTCGGCCATTCTGATATATCGACAACCCAGATTTATACAAAGGTGACAACTGATAGGATAAAGAAGGTTTATGAGAAATACCATCCGAGAGCATGAAATAAGTTTCTTTATCACACATTTTGCGAAGCTGGCGTCATTGAGGTTTAGTTTGGTTTTGTATTGCAACTAACCAGAAAAAATGTGTAAACTGTCTAATCTAAATAAACATTATTGCGGAGGTAGTGATGCCTGATAAATTGAGTATTGATAAACTTTACAGATACTGTGACCCCAATGTATTTACTTTTACTACAACCGAAGAGCTTAAAGCTTTTACAGGGACTGTAGGTCAGGAAAGGGCATTGAGTTCCATTGACTTCGGTCTCAGTCTTGACAGTATGGGATTTAATATCTTCATTTTAGGTGAAAATGGCACAGGCAAGATGACAACAATCAGGTCAATTCTTGAACAGAAGGCAAAGGACGAACCAGTCCCCCAGGATTGGTGCTATGTATATAATTTTAAGGACCCTGATGCGCCGTTGACAGTTTCTCTTGACCCTGGGAAGGCAGTGTTATTTCAGAAGGATATGGAAGAACTCATCAAGATACTAAAGGTTGAAATTCCAAAGGTTTTTGATTCAAAAGAATATGAAAAACAGAAAAATAAGATTGTAGAAGAGTCTCAGAAAAAACAGAAAGAAACCTTTGCCAGTCTTGAGGAGGAGGCCCGGGAGAAAGGTTTTTCAGTTCGGAAAACAGTCAGCGGTTTAATGATTATCCCTGTAAAAAAGACAGGAGAACCACTGACTGAAGAGGAATATGAACTCCTTGATGAGGGGACAAGGAAGAAGATAGATGAAATAGGAAAGATTCTTCAAGAGAAGCTTAATGATATGGTACGTGTCATAAGGGAAAGCGAAAAAATGGTGAAGGAAGCAATTGCAAAGTTTGAAAAAGAAACGGCTCTCGCTGAAGTGGGCCATTTTATAGATGAAGTCAAGAACAAGTATAAGGAACATGAGAAGATTACCGCATATTTCGATAGCGTAAAGACTGATATCCTTGAACACCTTGACGACTTTACTGCTCCGGAAGAGCAGGCTCCTGCATTGCCCTTTATGAAGCTTCCAAAAGCAGAACCCGCATTCACGAGATATACCGTGAATGTACTTGTGAATAATGAAGCGTGTAAAGGTGCACCCTGTGTATTTGAGAGTAATCCGACCTATTATAATCTCTTCGGAAGGATTGAGCATAAAATACAATATGGAATCGCACTTACTGATTTTTCGATGATCAAAGGAGGCTCGTTGTACAAGGCAAATGGTGGGTATATTGTTATCAATGTCCTTGATCTCCTGAGAAATATCTTTGCATATGATGCATTGAAAAGAGCGATCCGTAATAGAGAGCTGAAAATAGAGGATGTGTGGGAACAATACAGGCTCATATCAACAATAACCCTCAGGCCTGAAGCGATACCACTCAATGTCAAAGTGGTCCTTGCAGGAAACCCATATCTGTATTATCTCCTCTATAACCTTGATGAAGAGTATAGAGAATTATTTAAGGTGAAGGCTGATTTTGACAGCAGGATGGACAGAACAGATGAGAATGTTCAGAAATATGCCGCGTTTGTTGCAACGAGGTGCAGTGAAGAAAAACTCCTTCCCTTTGACAGGACAGGCGTTGCAAAAATAGTAGAGGTTGGTTCGAGGCTCGCAGACCATCAGAATAAACTTTCCTCAAGGTTCAGCGAAATTACTGACATTATAAGGGAGTCAAGCTACTGGGCATCAAAAGCGGATAGTCATGTGGTCACAGAAGAGCATGTCAATAAGGCGATGGATGAACGGGTATTCAGAACAAACAGGATTGAAGAACGCTTAAGGGAGATGGTCTTAGAGGACACTATTATTGTTGATACTGAAGGAGATAAAGTAGGGCAGGTTAACGGTCTCGCGGTAATCGACCTGGGCGATTATAGTTTCGGGAAGCCCTCAAGGATCACTGCGAAGGCGTATGCAGGTAAGGCAGGTGTGGTGAATATAGAGCGCGAGACAAAGATGAGTGGCAAAATACATGAAAAAGCCATACTTATCATCACTAACTATCTCGGGAGTAAATACGCAACGAAGAAACCAATAAGCCTTTCAGCATCTATCACATTTGAGCAGCTCTATGACATGGTAGAGGGTGACAGTGCCTCATGTGCCGAGCTCTATGCACTTCTGAGCAGTATCGCAAATATTCCCTTAAAACAGACTATTGCGATTACAGGTTCGATGGATCAGAACGGAGATGTTCAGCCTATTGGTGGTGTCAATGAAAAAATAGAAGGGTTCTTTGATTTGTGCAGGTTAAGGGGACTTGATGGCAGCCACGGAGTCATCATACCGAAAAGAAATGTGAAGCATCTCATGTTAAAAAAGAATGTCGTTGATGCAGTAAAAGAAGGTAAATTTACCATCTACCCCATCGAAAGGGTTGAAGAAGGTCTTGAAATACTTACGGGTTTACCTGCAGGTGGACCAAAGGAAGATGGAACATATACCGAGGGTACAGTGAATTATTTTGTGGTCAAACGTCTTACAGAAATATCAGAGGCGGTCAAGGAAAAGAAAGAGGAAGAAAAAGAAAAAGGAAGAAAAAGAAAAAGGGGGAAAAGCAAAGGATACATGAAAAAGGTCCATGACTCGTAGAGCGGTATGGCTGGTTGAAGCCGGTTTATTGATTATTCTGTCCATACCGTTCATCGTTTTACCATTAGGATTTTCAATGAAGGTCGGGGAACTACTCGGCCTTTTGCTTTTCTATGCATGGGGAAGCAGAAGAAAGATTGCGATAGAAAATATGAGAAACTCTCTATTGTCTCGAGCGATAAATGTCTCGGGACCGGTAGAAAAAATAATCAGGGATAGTTTCAAAAACTTCGGGAGGTCATTGATAGAAGTCATAAAAATCTATTATGGTTCTGGTAAAAAGATAATAGATTCTGTAAATTTTGAAGGCGTTGAACATTTCAACCATGCACAATCAAAAGGTAAAGGAATTTTATTGTTAACTGGCCACTGTGGCAACTGGGAGCTCCTGGCAATCATGGCATCTGTAAGGACCTCTCCTATCTCTATTGTCGCAAGACCAATTAATAATCCTTATATCAATAAAATTGTTGAGGGTGCGAGAAAGAAATATGGGAACACGGTGATTTACAAGCAAGGCGCACTCAAATCTATCATTACCACATTGAGAGATAACGGATGTGTGGGCATACTGATGGACCAGGCAGTAATACCTGATGAGGGATATGTGATAGATTTTCTCGGCAGAGGTGCATGGACAACAAAGATGCTTGCCCTCATCGCAAGGAAAACAGGTGCAGCAGTGGTGCCTGCGTTCATACATCGAACTGACAATGGTCACAGAGTAACAGTATATCCAGAAGTGGAATTATCAGAGAGTAAAGAGAAAGAAGCTGCATTACGTGAAGATATGAAGAAATTTTCAGGTTTTATCGAGGACTACATTAGAGAACACCCTTCAGAATGGCTCTGGATCCACAGGAGGTGGAAGAGGGTGAATGAGAACATTTCATAGTGAGTTGTTAGGCACTCTTTTGATAATGTGAAACGTACCAATCTATAAAATGTCTAATCATTTTTTGATATGAAGTATGATGCTTTTTGGCCTTACCACCCCTTCAACATTATACTCTCTCATTAACTTCCTCATGAAATTGTCACTTCCATAGATAACTCTCCTCTCCATCTCCCCCTTCATCGCCTTCTTTTGCTTCATCTCTCTTACAAATTCTCTGTAGTTATTCCTTCGTTCTCGTTCATCTGTCGATAGGTTAGTATAGATGTGATGTTCATCTACCAGTGGGTCTCTCTTCCCGTATGCATAGGCATGGTAACTGCTCCATTTGTAATCCTTAGGGTCTTCTACTACCTTTGCCCTCACAGGGTTTAATTCTACATAGCTCCCGCAGGCAAGGAGATACTTGTCCTTTGATATGATGATGCTCTTGTATCTGTCCTGCCAGAAATGCCCTGTGTGTTTGTACCTGTTTTTGTAGTATTGTGCATAGGAGAGGTTTATCCCCTTCATGATCTCTGCAAGTGTACCGCCTCTCTCTGTTGGCTCAAGAACAAGATGAATATGATTCCTCATCAGTACATAGTGATAGAGCTTAAATGTATATCTCTCTTTGTATAGAGATAATTAGCGAGATAATTTAATTAGGGACACATCCCACATTATTCCCTATTCTTCCTCGGTCTGCCCCGTGGCCTCAGTGCTAAGTCCCTCCCAGTTCTTTTTTCCATCCTCTTCATGAAAGCTTCATCTCCCAGTGGCTTTCCTGTCCTCGTATGATAGCGTATCAAGTCCCTGTCTTTCTCTGCACCCTTTTCCCTGATAAACGCCCTATATTCCTTTCTCTGTGTTTCTGCAATCAGTTCCTCGTTCAAAATATTGTCTTCTTTCCCGATGACATGAGCCTGTGCGCTTGAGTAGGCATAGTCTTCTGCTTTTTTCACCATCCCGGCACGTACGGGGTTCGTCTCTATGTATCTTGCAACTGACCAAAGATAGGAGTCTTTGTCCACAACGCAGGAATGGTATCTGCTCTCCCATAACCTTCCTGTGCGGTTATATTTCCTATTTGCAAATTGTGTATAGCAAAGCGTAACCCCCTGCATCATCTTATACATGGATTCATTTTCTTTTGGTTTTACCAGCAGATGCACATGGTTCGTCATCAGACAATAGGCAAGTACCTGGGCATCCCTTTTTCTGGAATATTTTTTTAGAAGATCAATATATTTCTCTCGGTCTTCATCATCAATGAATACCTTTTCTCTGTTGTTTCCCCTTTGCACTATATGATGGGGAAAACCAGCAGCAACAGCTCGTGCGATTCTCGGCATGTAGAAATTCTATCGAAGAGAGACAGGTATGTCAAGGAAAATAGGATGTGTCCCTATTTTCCTATTTCTGGATAACGTGATGCGGAAACCCTGATGCTACTGCCCTTGCTATCCTCGGCATGAGGAGATTCTACCAAATGAGTACCTTCCTGTCAAGAAATATGGGATGTGTCCCTAATTTATTTTATTTGGGATGTGTCCCTAATTTATTTTATTAATTATGGCAACTTCAAGAAATGGTTCGTCATCAGTGTCAGGGAGCGAATTAGACACAGGTGAGGGTGCCACTGTTTGCCCCCGATACACAATATAGTCAAGAAGTGCAGCCACCTTTTCTGATGCAAACTTGAACTTCGGCCTACTGAGCACTTCATTATACTCTGATAGAATACGGGCATCAAAAGAAAGTATCAGTTCTCCAGATGAAACCATGCGGACGATTTCACCGCAAGCCCCGAATGGCGACAAAAGGCCAGCAACAAGAATATTAGTATCTATGACAATATTCACCGAGTGCGTTTCTTGCGAGCAGACTTTATTTCTTCGTTGATTTCGTCCATCGAAATCTTGCTGGTTCCTTGCTGAACAGAACGACGCTGAAGAGAGACGACCGCTTCAACAGCACGTACCTGCCTGAATGCCGATAACGATTCCTCAAGGTTTGCTTCGGTTATTGCAGCAAGAATGGCTATAGGCCGTCCGTTGCTGGTAACAACCATTTCCCTTTCCTCTGGAAGCTCTTTCCAGACTTGTGCTGATTTGCCTCTTAAGTCGCGGACGCTTAAAAATTTCATGGTTTTATCCCCCATTTGTGTATTATATTATGTACACAAATGTCACTCGTTGTCAATTTATATCTTACGCATAACGGCCTAAATCACTGGCGGCTGTTCGCCGTCCAGTGGATTTGTTTGTTAAGCACTCTTTTGATGTTGTGAAGCATATAAATCTATCAGCCGTCGAATCATTTTTTGATATGAAGTATGATACCGTTGTGCCTCTCTTTTGAAAAATTCAATGCTCGATTTGTTCAATGCAATGGTTACCTTGACATTTTCCTCTTTCAGTACCAGTTTGTCAGGTGATGGAAGAAAGTCTCTAATTACTTTCAACTTGCCCATCGGTTCATCAGTATATTTTATTTTTCTCTTCATATATCTTCCCCCTCATCCCAGTCAAAGCGGGTTTTCCCCATAGACATACTATACTACAGATATAATGGATTTAGCAATATAAATATATGGCTAATTGTATGGGTTAGATTTAGGTGCTTTGGTGTATAGCGTTGACTGCCCTTGCTATCCTCGTCGTGAGGAGATTCTACAAAATGAGTACCTTCCTGTCAAGAAATATGGGATGTGTCCCTAATTTATTCAGGTATGTCAAGGAAAATAGGATGTGTCCCTATTTTCCTTTTTTTAACAGTTCCAAAATTGCTTCCATATCTTTCTTATGGTCTCAAGTACGGTCTTTGTTTACGCTAAAGCCTATCTTTTTTGATCCAACTGAATTTCTTTTTTGATTTCTTTTCCCTCTCTCAATATTTCAACGATTACCTTTTGACCAGCAAAATTAACAATTGTCTCTTGATAACTTTTTCGATCGTAAAGCTCAACATCATTAATTTTTCTTAAGATATCTCCTTTTAGAATATCAGCTCGAAATGCTGGTGAATTCTTGATAACTGCGTTCACAAGGACACCCTTATTGCTGCCGATGCTTTGGCGAATTTCAGGAGTTAGGTCTTGTGTAACAACCCCTAGAATAGGTAGTTTCTTCTTTATCCAATATGTTGCTAAGTAATCATGCCGATCTACGTTATAAGGAATATACGTGGTTTGTGTGCCATAAGTCGTTGTATTTGCGGTGCCATAAAAACTGCCGTAACTACCAGATCCAAATGTGCTGCCTGATAGGGTTGTCGTTGACGTTCGTGTATCAGGAAGCGTTAGGGGTACCACACCTGAACGAGTGCCCGTATATTTTGAGAACACAAGTACAATCTCGGCGTAAATCGATTTAGCTTGTATGAGAGCGTCGCCTATGTTAACGTTTCCCCCATTGAAAGAGGAGAAACCTATCAAGCCGTAACCGTCTTCAAGCATACGTTGGTGATCGGCTTCGGGGTTACTTCCTTGAAATAGCTTAGGCTCACCGGTAGGAAGAACTACAGTGGGCACCTTTGTTAAATCAACACCGCCCGTTCTGTCTTGATAGTATTTCACGAAAGGATTTGCGCACCCAGTTAGAGCTAAAGCCACAAGAAGCAAAATTGCTCTCATCATATTTTTCCTCCTTAAGGCATAACGTTTTAAATAACAAGCCGAGGCAACCAGATAGAGTCAAAATCAAACTAGGTTTATTCCCAGTCGAGTTGTTCGTCTTGTTAAGGCGCTTTTAGTATTTTTTCGATAATTTCTTTGGTGTCCATAATTGCATTATAGGCATCTGAGCTATTGACCGGCTCTAAGCGATGCACCGCTTTCCTTCTGAGTTCCCTGATGTTATGTGCCTTGGTGCTTTCTTTTCTATCTAAAATATTTTCCTTAGTTGCATTATTAATGAGTTCCCATAACTCTCTGTCCTTCCAAGCCATATCTTTTAGGTTTACTTTGCGTACTAAGTTTATATCAATCTTCCACAATCTTTGCACCAAAAGATTCTCTATCACAGAACAACACAATATTAATGAAGCATTATTTAAACCAAATAGCCAAGAATCAATAGCATTTTGGAAATATGCTGAAGTATGTGCATCTGGTTTGACATTGACCAGCGTTGGTTTGAGTTGCTGGGCGTGGTCAGTATAGTCGCCGATTATAGCGACCATATTACCTGAATTTATCATTTCGTCAAACAAATCTGACGTATCTACGTTCTCCCAAATAATCTTCAGAGCATTGCTTGCCGCTTGCATCAAGTCAGTGTCCTCTATATATATCAACTGACCGGGGTTATCCAGAAGCAATGATATGACTTTCTCTGCACATTCCCTATATTCATCGTATTTTCCTTTTTCAACAAGATCAATAGCATCTTTTATTAAAATCACAATGGGAGCACTTGTAAGGTCAATTTCAGAATCAAGGAGTTTGTCGCCAATGCCAATTAGATAAACGGAAGCACCGCACTTCATGCACTTTATTTGAGATGTAATATCCTTAAGCCATTTGACAAGAATTTCATGATCATCTTTTTTGTCATCGAATAGAGGGGTCTTCTTTGATATGTCATAGAACTGCGGATATTCCTCAAATGAAAATGATTTCTTGCACCTTTGACATTTAAAGCGAAGCATAAGTGGTTCCCCGCTTGTTTATTAGTTGGCCATAAAATTAATTATACGAAATACCTATTGACATATCTAATGGAGAAAATATAGCACATTTTAGAATTTGATAAAAGAAAAATCAAAATGATTCATTTAACGATTCACATGAGGTTCTGTGAGTTTGAAGGTTATTGGTGCTATTATTTCGTGGTTTACTTCTGGGAATGGGGCAGCCTTTCTGAGTATCTTTGATACCTCTTCATCAAGTATCTGATAACCAGAGCTTTTTATTATCTGTATGCCTTGTGGTAAGCCATCTTTATTTATTATAAAACTGACCAGCACAGTACCTTCAATCTTCCTTTTCCTTGCAAGGAGAGGATAGCTTTTTGCTTTTTCTATAGCAGTCCTTATAATCTCGAGGGTGAAAGAATTATCTTCTGTATTGCCTCCTTGAATTGGTTCACCTGAAAATGACTTTTTTGTCAACTCAGAAAATCTGCTTCCATCTTGATTAAAACCTATTGTTACTGCATTTTTTTCGTATGGTTCGTTTACACGGGATGTTGTGAGCTCATTGAAAGAAGCATTGTCATTATGAGGCAAAACTAAAATCGCCTCGTCTTTGTGAGACCTATCCCTTATCATTTCATCTTGATAAAGAGAATTCAAATGGAGTGGGGTATTTTTCATATAATATTTCTTTGTGTTTTGAGAAATTGTGGTTGTAATGTCAGTCACTTCTTTGAGCAAAGAGACTACTATATAGTCTGCAGGGAAGTGGTTTGCCACGTCCTTGATTCTACTGCTGATAATGAAGACAGAAGCGATAACCATTGTGTGAATCATGATAGAGATAAATATATTTTGCCTGATTCCCATCAGAAATTAAGACTTATCCCGCCAACAAATTGTACTGGTGGCATCGGATAATTTGTTACTGTCTGAAAATCTCTGTCCAGAATGTTTTTGCCTATGATGAATATCTCACCTGAAACACCATTAGATAGTTTTATCTTCTGGCTGAGTTTTCCATCAAGCAGGAAATAACAGCGAGGGTCTCCTACCTGAACAACGTAATTTGTTATATAACTCCCCTCTAAGGAAATAGTTGTCCCTTTTGCTGGATAAATAGATGTTGTGCCTTTTATTTGATGCCTTGTACTGAATCTTAACTTCTGCCCTGTTGTTTTGTCTTCAGGATCCGTGAACATATAACTTAACCCTACATCTGCTGCATTGATATGGAGTTTCCCTTCTGTTTCAAACCCTCTTATCCTTGCTCTTGCCACATTCACAGGAGACCATCTCCATGGGCTAATCTCCTGCCATTGGATAAGGTCTTTGGATCTTTTTTCAAATGCAACTATTTTGACATTACCGGTATTTCCAAAAAATTTTTGTATACTACCTTCGTACTCGGTTGATTGTTCAGGCTTGAGATTCGGGTTACCTACGGCCCAGCCTGTATCAGGCCAGTAAAGGGAATTCATTGAAGGAACGCGGAATCCCTTTCCGGCGGATAAAGAAATGTTTATCTGATTTGGCAATTTTACCAGAAAAGATGCCTTGGGACTGAGTCTGTTTTTAGAATCAATATCGTCATATCGTGCCCCAAGTGTTAAAACTGTTTTTTCAGATATCGATGTTTCATTTTGCAAAAATATGCCTTTTCTTGTTCTGCTGTGTTTTCCCACAGAATTAGCAGTATTTATGTTATCCCTGCTATCTATGTCCTCTTCTAAAAGTTCAATTCCACCTGTAAGTAAATTTGATGAACCTATTAATATACTGTGCTGTAAATCAAGTCCATTGACATGGTTTTTATGGGTGTTGTCTTCACTACCGGGGTTTATATATCGTATCCTTGAATTATGACTGTAGAGCTTTAACACAGCGTCTTTTATTTTTAAAGTTACGCCAGTTAAAAGGTTCTCATCTGTTTGAGTAGCAAAAGGGGTTGGCCACGTTAAGGATCCAGGGGAGCCGACATCCTTATGGTTATAGTCAATATTGAGATCAGCACGGATGTCTTTCGATAAATCAAAGGTAATTTTGGTATTTATTGCATCAATGTCATAATCTGAATTAGCCCTGAATCCTTCTGAACTCCCCTTAGACAGGGAAAGATAAAAACCGGTCTTTCCTATTTTCCTTGAGGTGTTGAAGCTGAGATCTCTTGTGACAAATCTACCATATGATGCACTGAATTTTGTTACAGGTTCATCAGGGATTCGTGTAATTATATTTATGACACCACCCATAGCATCCGAACCATAAAGCGCAGATGAGGCACCTCTAAGTATCTCAATCCTCTCTATGTTTTCCAAAGGGATAGAAATCGTATTAAGGTCAACCTGTCCGTCTCCGGGCTTATTAAGGCGTTTGCCGTCGATCAGGATAAGTACCTGTTCAGATGTAGAGCCCCTTAAGCTCACAGAAGCAGTTGCGCCGCGATTGCCATATTCGAACAGGTTGATGCCCATGACATTTCTCACGACCTCTGATATGCTTCTATAACTGCCAGATTCTATCTCTTTTTTTGTTATTACAGTCACATCCTGTGCAACGTCTTCAACTGATTTCTCTATTTTTGTAGCAGTAACAACCACTTCTTCTAATTTTATTTTCTCCTCTGCCCATACAGATGAAATCATAAGAAATGGCAGAAGTATCAACAAGAATCTATTCATAATGGTCTTCTCCTTTTCTAAATTTTAGTTCTTTATTAGACTACCTGCTCAAGACTGGTGACCGACAATTAACCTGTATTCAATCTCATAAAAACCTCCTCTTCCCTCGAAGGGTATAAGTTTTTCAGGTATAGAGGGTATCCTGACTCAGGGCGACCTACTCGCCAACCTTCCCGGCGGATTGAAAGCCACCAGTGGTTTTAAAACAGTTCAAAGTTGAAAGTTAAAAGCTTTATTATTTCTTTACTCTTAACTTTTCAGTATTCACTAATTACTGTTTTGTCTAACTTTCGTTCCCTTTACAGTTGCGGGGCAGTTCCCGATTTTCACGGGATTCCCCTCAAATACCTCCTTATACTGCCAATGGCAGATTAGATATTTTAATCTTTGTCTTAGCCATTAATTATCCCATTAATGAGTTTCACAACTGGGTATTTATCCCAGAATTCAATAATATTTAATGCTGCATAATCCTGTTCAATCCTGAAGATATTCTCTAAAGGTATTCCAAGGATGTGACAGAGGATTATCCTGTTAACACCGCCATGGGCAACTATGACAATATGCTCTTCATTGTGCTTCCCCATAATTTCATCAAAGGCATTTATAACCCTTTCTCTTACCTCCAAAGTGTTTTCACCTTCCATAGGGCTGAATTTAAGAGGATTCCCTGCCCATGCAGCAAATTCCCGTGGATATTTTTCTCTTATCTCATCAAAGCTCATGCCTTCCCATATCCCAAAATTTCTTTCTCTCAAAGAAGGAATGACAATTGGGTTAATAGAATGAGGCTCTGCGATAATCTCGGCACTTTTTACAGCCCTGCTTAAATCAGAACAGTAGACAGCACTTAGTTTGTTATATATTGAATTGTTTTTAATGTATTTTGAAACTTGTTTCATCTGTTTTATCCCCCTTTCTGAAAGCGGCACATCGATTGTCCCCTTGTAACGCCTTTTCTAGGCACCTTCTGTTTCGCCGTGTCTTATTAGATAAAGTGTTGTAACTATATTGACGTCACCATTAAAAATAGTATTTCTGATATTTCACTTATTGCACCGAGAGTGTCTCCTGTGAGCCCACCAAATTTCTTTTTGCAGAATTTCACTGATATAAAACTGAATATGTATAACATAGCAAACAGAATAAGAAATAAAAATATAGCCTCCGGGCCATATACCTTATGTAGATGCAGTTCCATAATCAATAAATAAAAAATGGTTATTAATAAAGATGAAAATATAACAGTATTTATTCTGATATTATTAATAAATATTTTACCCAGTCCGTTCTGTCTTGCAGATATCCCATGATACATAGCAGGAATCATTACCCACTTTGAAAATACTGGCATGAAAAACAACATGTAATAAACTGTGAAGATGGAGGATTTTAAAAAGAGATTTTTTATGAAGAGGAATTTCAACAGGACTGTGAGTACTATTGCAACTACTCCAATTGCTCCTGTGGCACTATCTTTCATCACAGATAGCCTTTTCTCTCTGTCAATTGCTCCATCTCCACTGGATTTTATAGCCAATGCGTCAAATGTATCAGCAAGACCATCAAGATGAAAACCTCCATTAGTGATTATCAATATCAAAATGACCAGTCCGCTTACGATTTCTGAAGGAAATAATTTTATTAACAATAAAGCAGCACAGGCAGCCAACAAGCCTTGAAACGCACCTACAATCGGGAAAAAGGCAGATGACCGTGATATATCTTTTTCGGAGATATCACCTTTAATCCTTAAAGGTATGATCGTAAGGAATTGAAATGCAAGAAGCAATTGTCTCATCTTTTTAACTCTAAACTCCTAACTCTGGACTTTTTCTGATACCCCTGCTTCACCAAAGGTCGCCATCTCTTTGTAAATCTTAAGTCCGGCCTCTATAATAAGCATTGCGAGGGCAGCCCCTGTTCCCTCGCCAAGCCTTAAATCAAGGTCGAGTATTGGTCTTAATCCCATTTTTTTAAGCATTGCTTTATGTCCGATCTCAACAGAGTTGTGTGCTGCAAACATGTAGTCTTTTGTTTTTGGTTCAATACAATAAGCTATCAATGCACCAGCTGCAGAGATAAATCCGTCAATAACAACAGGAATCCTGTTTGATGCTGCACCGATAATTAATCCAGCAATACCCCCAATTTCAGTACCGCCGACCTTCGAAAGAATATCAATCGGGTTTTTTGAATCAGGCTTATTTAAGGCTATTGAATCCTCAATAACTTTAATCTTCTGTATAAGGGACTCATCAGTGATACCTGTGCCTTTACCTGTGACCTCTCTAACAGGTTTGCCTGTGAGAACTGCCGCAATCGCAGATGAAGGAGTTGTGTTGCCAATTCCCATATCACCTGTACCAAATATTCCATATCCTTTTTGGGCGTAGTCATTTGCAAGATTTATCCCCACCTCTACACATCTTACTGCTTCATCTCTTGTCATGGCAGGGCCATTTCTTATGTTCTTTGTTCCCATGATGACCTTTTTTGAAATAAAAGCTGTAAGGGGGCTGTCCCAAGATTTACGGGCTAAACGAAGCGATGCCGTAGAATCTGGACTGTCTCCGGCTTTGGTAAAATCGTAATCAACTCCTATGTCAATAACAATCACTTCAGCGCCTGCATGTCTTGCAAGAACATTTATTCCCGCTCCGCCACGAAGGAAGTTGAAGACCATCTGTCTTGTGACCTCTTTTGGGAAAGCTGAGACCCCTTCATCTGCAACACCATGGTCACCTGCAAAAGTGAAGATTACCTTTTTATCAAGTTCAGGCATTGTGTTTTCTGTGATTGCTACAAGTTTTTTTGCAAACTCCTCAAGCCTTCCTAAACTTTCCTGCGGTTTTGTGAGATTATCGAGGCGTTTCTGTGCTTTCTCAGCAAACTCAATGTTAACAGGTGCTATCTTTTTAATTGTCTCCTGCATCATGCCTCTCCTTTATCTTGATGGATATGCCTGCTACTACCAAATATACTTCGTCTGAGACCTCAGACACTTTCTGATTGAGTATTCCCGCCAAATCCCTGAATCTCCTTGCCATCTCATTCTCTGGAACTATTCCCATGCCTACTTCATTTGAGATGATATACACTATTAGCGAGTGACGGGTGACAAGTGACAAGTCTTTTAGTGCCCCAATCAGATTCTCAATCTCTTCCTCAATGTTTAATTTGCTGTGCATCAAATTAGATAGCCATAATGTAAGACAGTCAATCAAAATAACGCTATATCTGCCTTTTATGTTTTCAACCAAATGAGCAATCTTCAATGGCTCTTCATACGTTTCCCAATCCTTTCCCCTCTGTTTTTTATGTTCTTCTATCCTCTTTCTCATTTCCTCATCAAGTGCTTCTGCAGTGGCAACATATGCCTTTTTGCCATTGATCCTCGATGCCTCAGCCATTGCGAATGAACTCTTTCCGCTTCTTGCACCACCAGTGATGAAGATTATCTTCTTGTTCAACTAATAACCCTGTAGTCCTTTATATCCAGAAACCAGTATCCGTTTCTGTTTATAACTTCTTTTTCAGTTATCTTAATCCTTCCTTCCTTAAACAGAGGTCCAGCAATAACAAATGTGTGATACTCTCCATTTTCACCGCATATATCTACATCAGGTTTTGTCTTCAGATATTCCATAAAATCTCTGTTAATCGGTTGTCCTATCCATTGTTTATCAATAAACTTTGCCTGCCCGCTTACAACAACAGCATGAAAGCCATTATTGATAAAATCATGCATTAATTCTTCTGTATTTCTTTCCCACAGGGGCTCTATTGGCTCAAGCCCAAGTTCTTTACAGACCCTTTCAACCCATTGTCTGTGTTCTTCAAGATATATATCACCAAAGACCATACCCTTTATTTCATGATGTGCAAGACTTTTTACAGCATCTTTAAATTCACTTTCATAGTTATTAGGTGTTGTCTCTTTTTGATAAAGAGGGATTCCAGCAAGCTCTGACTGTATTTTTATTAATCTACCTTCAATCCCATGAAAACTTACTCTCTTATATTCCTTTGATATAAAATTGACAAGGTATGTGACCTTGTATCCTGCCTGTAATGCCTTATAACATGCAAAGCAACTGTCTTTTCCTCCGCTCCATGATGAAATATACACTGCTGCCTTCTCTTCAGAAATTATTTTCATAGCCGAAAAACTCTTCCAATATGGATGTTTTCCCCTCTGCTAAAACAAAGGCAGGCAAAAATAGAAGAATGGAAAGTAATAGGTAATAAGTGAGAAGTTTTTTCATCTTTTCCTCCCTCGAGAAAAACTTTTGGATTATTATTTTTTAGAGTCTTCTGTTCGTGTTCTTAACGCATAACTCCGAACTCTTAACTCTGCGCTTCTTTTGGTCTGGATAGGTCTTCCGGCTCAGGGCAACCTACTTACCCACCTTCCCAGTCGTTACGACCAGTGGCTTTTGATTCGGGCTTTCGTTCCCATCACGGCTGCGGGGCAGCAGGAGACTTTCACTCCACTTCTCTGACATCCAGCCAGTATATGATTTAGATACTAACTCTTAAATTTATACTCACCTCCTTTCTGATAACTCTTACCATTTATTCTGGATTCTGAAATATTTTTGCAAGCTCTTTGATCAAAATTGTGTTTTCCTTGTGTGATTTTATTGCAACCTGTATATAGGTATTGTCGAGACCTCTTAAATTTGAACAATCCCTGACAAGGATGCCTTTTTTCTTCAGGTGTTGGCATATCTCATATGCATTGCTTATTTTTATTAGATAGAAATTCACATCAGTATGGAAAAACTCGATCCCTATTTTTTTAAAACTTTTTTCAAGAAATTTCTTCTCTTCCTTCATCAACCTGAAAGTCCCATCTCGATATACCTTATCTTTCAGTGCAACAACTGCTGCCCTCTGTGCAAGACTGTTTACAGTCCATGGTTCCTTGTTTTCTTTTAGTCTGCCAATAAGATGCCGGGGGAAGACACCAAATCCAAGCCTCAGACCTGAAAGAGCATAAAAATGAGTCATTGACCTTAATACAATAAGATAAGGATTATTTTCTGCTTCCTTTATTACTGAAATTAGGGACAGTCCCGATTCTACCCCTTGCCTCTGGCTCGGCGGTAAATCTGGGACAGTCCCCTGACAGAAATCTATAAATGCCTCATCGACAATTAGATAACATTTTAAATCTCTGGCTGCCTCTGCTATCTTCAGGACTGAATCTTTTCTGAGGAGCAACCCATTTGGATTGTTCGGGTTGCAGAGAAATGCCATATCACAGTCTTGCATGGATTTAATAAGTTCATCAGGAATTATTTCAAAACCGTTTTCTTTATAAAGGAGGAAATGTTTGATAGATTCAAGATTCCAGAGTACAGGGTCCGGACTTTCACCCCCTCCCTTACCCTCCCCCCTCGAGGGGGAGGGTAAGGGAGGGGGGCTCATTTCTGTGTTCTGTAATAAAGCTATTGCCCTTTCATATTCTGAAAATGTCGGAGCTGGTATAAGGACTTTCTTTGGTTTCAACGTTCTTGCG
>Ga0315296_10001514_pt1 | contig 20348 bp, 20 predicted proteins | sample YL17G14_18_MG_FD_203921 | JGI IMG/M metagenome (GOLD analysis project Ga0315296, IMG submission 203921) | Sediment microbial communities from Yellowstone Lake, YNP, Wyoming, USA - YL17G14_18 | ecosystem: Environmental > Aquatic > Freshwater > Lake > Sediment | place: USA: Wyoming | collected...
AGACTATGACACCGGCTTTGCCGGCAACCTGGATCTGCAAGACCTTGCCCAGTATCTCGAACAACTTCAGGCCTCCGCCCAACCGTCTCCTTGAGTCTCAAATGTCCCCTGATAGAACACTAAGCCCGCGTCGCGGGCCGCCACCCCGGCCGCCGCAGGCGGCTTAGGGGCTTCTGCCCTACGGGACACAGCCGAGGCTACTTCGCCCTGCGACTCGTGCTTCGCAGCGAAGCGCCGCTTCGCAGAGTAGCAAGCCGGGCTACGAAGCCCGCGAAGCAGGGGCGGCTCCTTCGACAGGCTCAGGACAAGTTGTGCCACATGCCCCGGCAAATAGCCGGGGGGTGACAGCGTTTGAACCGAGGCCATCATCTAAAAACGGAGCTCCTGCACGCGGGACTCCGGCCCTTGACACTCCGTTTCTTGAGATGCTATTCTGATCTGTGGGTGCGCCGGTTGAGGCGTGCTGCCCGATTGCGATCCTCATCGTCCCGAGGCGAACGATGTCAGAGCAACCGGCGGCCAAGAAGATCCTCATCGTGGATGATGATCGCGCCAGCCGCGTGCTGATGCGGACGATGCTGCAAGCGCTGGATGTGCCGGTGCACATCATGGAGGCGATCGGCGGCCAGCAGGCGCTGCGCATGATCGAGGTCAACCACCCCGACATCGTGCTTCTCGACGTCGTGATGCCGGACCTTGACGGCGTCAGCCTCTGCGACACCCTCAAGCGCAATCCGCAGACGCGCCGCACCATAATCCTCATGGTGACCTGCCGCCGCGACGAGCGCATGATTCGCGCGGGCCTGCTCGCCGGCGCCGATGACTATATCACCAAGCCTTTCACCCAAGCCCAGTTTGTCGCCGCAGTGACCCGCTTCCTGAAAGATTGAGCAGGTTCTTGATCGCCGCCGGTTTCGAGGTTGAAAAGCCGCGCGGCCGCTGCTGGGCGCTATTCACCTAGTAAAGCAGCGAGACCGGAAGCCAGTGATGGCGCTCCGGCCTCGCGCGTTGGAGGTGGTGTTCGGTTACTTCTTCTTCGCCATCTTCTTGCTCGACTTGACTGCCTTCTTCGCACCGGTGCCGCAGGATTTGCCGCAAGTCATGATATTCACCTCCTTGTCGGCAAGATACGCATCACAACTTATATCGCATATTCGCTGTGGTGTCAACAGGTTTTGCAGTCTCACGGTCACCCACTTTGCCGTGCTCTGGAGGGGAGATTCTTGCTACTCTGCGAAGCTGCGCTTCCGGCCTTCGCAGCTGAAGCTGCTTCCGCCTTCGCGGGCGCCGAAGTGCCGCTTCGGCGGACGAAGGCGTCGGCGCAGTCGGCTCGCTGCGAAGCACGAGTCGCTGTCGCGGCTAGGTCGCTGCGCGACCGCCGTGGCGGCCCCGAAGTAATGGGGGCCTAGCCACTCAGAATGACATCGTCCGGACCGTGTCATTCTTCACTGCGCGTGCTCGCTTGAGCATGGCGAGCACGCGCAGTGAAGACTTGTCCCGGCTTGTCCTAAGCACTGTCGAAGGAGCGAAGTCGAGGGAATTTCGGTGGCGTCGGCGGGAAACTGGGTACCTGTCACGTCGTGTAGTCGGATTAGGTCGCGGCCATCATCTGCCATAGGGGCCGCGCTGGCGTAAGCGGGACGCAGGTGAGAATGCGGGAATGTGGAATATGCGCAGACAATTCAAATGCGCGCGGGAGCCGGCGCTCCCGCGACCGGAGGGCAAAATGACGCGTCGAGTCGCCGCAACGGCACTGGCTATCGCGCTGGTGATGGCGCTGGCCATCACCCTCGCCGCCTGGGGGCAGGAGCAGCCCGTTCAGCCGCAGGAGCAGCCCAGCGAATCCGTGCTGCTGCGGCTCAAGTTCCCGGCCGGCGAGGTGATGCGCTATCGCATCTTCGCGGACGTGCAGGGGACAATGCGCATGGACCTGCCCGCTGGTCCCCAGGGCCAGCGCCTTCCCGGCGAGATGCCGATGCACGTCGTAGTGCAGGGCGAATGCGCGGCCAAGGTGCTGCGCGTTGATGACGCCGGTGCCGCGCGGCTGCGGGTGGCCGCCGGCGATTTTTCGCTGACCATGGAGTTCATGGGGCAAAAGGTGCGGATAGGCCTCGTAGGCGGCAAGTACACCGTGACGCAGAACGGGAAGCCGCTAGAGAAGGGCAAGCTACCGATGATGCCGGGCGGCATGAAGATCCCTTTGCTGCAAGAGCCGATCGAGGTCAAGATCGGCCCGCGCGGCGAGGTGCTGGAGCTGGCCCTGCCCGGCCTCAAGGACCTGATGACAATGATGCCGGGCATGTCCGTGAAAGACATGCTCAAAGGGCAGATCCTGCTGCCCGAGCAACCGCTCACGCTGGGCCAGACGTGGGGCGACAGCCGATCCGAAACTCTGCCGGGCCTCAACGCGCCGGTCAGCTACGAGGTCAAGATGGCCCTCAACGGCATTGAGACGTGGACGGGCGATCGCAAGGTCGCCAATATCCGCGTGGAGTCGGTGACCACGGCGCAGGACATGGATTTGAGCCAGGCGGCGCCCAAGGGCGCGACAGGGGTGCCGCCAATGGCGGGGACGATGAGCATGAATCAGCAACTCGCCGGCACTATGCTCTTCGATGTCACTCGGGGAGTGGTGGTGCGCTTCGATTTCCAGGCCGACCAGACCATGAGCATGCAGGGCAGCGTCACCGCACCGCAGGGTGGGACGCAGCCCATGAATATGGACATGCAGTTCTCGGTCAAAGGCGCGGTGGCGAAGATTTGACCCCAGTCCTCGCGGCCTGGCGGCCGGAAGATGTCCGTAGGGCAGAGGTCAGCGACTAGCGATGCCAAGGGGGCGGTGGCGGGTCAAGCGGCAACCATGAAGACGCCCTCGTAGGGGCCCAGGGAGACCGGAATTCCGTCGGCGCCGTGGGCGCGGAGCACGGCGCCCGTGCGCGGCCAGCAAACCCAGGCGCCGCTGGCAATGGGAACGCGCGCAGTCACCTCGCAAGCCTCGGGCGAGGTGTTGCTCAAGAAGTAAACGTGCAGCCCGTCGTCTCGCACGCGATGAAGCGCGAGCACCTGCGGCGCCGGCGGCTCCAGCCACACCTCGGGCGGCACCTTGTCTGCGGCCTGTGTCAGAGTGTCATTCAGGGATCGCGCTTCGATTCCGGCAGCGTGCAGGCGGTTGGCCAAGCGGGCGACCGCGTTGGCGTCCGCCGAGCGCGCTGCTCTCTGCGGCAGACATCCGACGGCAATCACCGCACCGCCCGATTGCGCGAACTTCACGACGCTGGCGAGGGCGCTGCGCTCCATCACCTTGGCGCCCGGAAGAATCAGAAGCCGATACCGTTCATCGCCGATGCGCAGGCAGCCGTCGCCGACCTCGGCTTGGGCGAGCGCCTCGTCATCCACGAAATCGAAATCCAGTTGTCGCTGGAGCAGCCCGCGCGCCAAATCGCGCAGCAGAGCGTCCAGCGCCGCGACCTCGGGGCCGTGGGCATCAGCCTGGTAGTAAGGCCGGTCGGTGGGCTTGAACAAGGCTTGCATCGTGCGCACCGGGTAGTACACCGCCACCGGACAGACGTGGCACCCGCCCCGCAGCATCACCGCCAGCCGTCCCACGTAATCACAGTAAGCCCGATACGCGCCCCCGGGCACCGCGGGCGCGCCCCGCATCCACGTCACCGCGTCATCGTTGCCGTAACCGCGCCACGGGTAGTAGGAGGTGATCAAGTTGACGCCTAGCGCGAATTGGAGCCCGGCGGCGCCCGCCATTTGCTCCAGGGTGGCCGCGCCTTTGCCCATGCGCTGCACATGGTCGGAAGTCTCGCTCATCACGACCGGCCGGCGGCCAAGGTGAGCCACCGAGCTGACGAACTTCGGCGTCAGGAATGCTTCGCCGGCGAGCAAATCTTGCGGAACCGAGCTCAGGATATCAATGCCCGGCCAGTCCATGCGGCGCAGGCAGCGGAAAAGATCACCCTCGAACCATACATGCCAGCTCAACCGTTCCTCGCACAACAAGTGCCCGCTTGAGGCAATCCGGTTCGCATGGCACCACTCCTGAATGGGCGCGAAGAAGTTGTCCGCGAGGAGCTGCGCGACCACGCTGTAGAAGTCACAGCGCACCGTCTCGAAATCGTCGCCGATATCATCGAACAGCTCGGGCAGGTGCGGCTCCAGCGCGTAGCCGGCGCGATCGGCGCACCACGGCGCGGCCGCAGGGCGCGGCGTCTCGGAAGAGTTGTGATAGGCGACGATAAGTGAAGGCTCGTCGGTGAAAACTGCGGCGACGCGGCGCAAAGCCTCGGGCCCCATCCGGCGCGCGTACTGCTCGTGCGTGGCTTCCACGAAGCGGCGTCCCACGCGCGCATCGAGCAGATTGACGTAGCGCCGCTGGGCGAAAACATTCGTCGTCGCGTGAGTGCCCTCATACATGATCCGCGAACTAAAGCAGTACAAGACCCAGGGACGCGCCGCATCTGGCGCACGCCACTCGACCGGCTGCGCGCCGCTGGCTCGCAGCACAACGCGCTCCGCGACATCTCGCGCGTCCGCCAGCAGCGCGACGGCGCAAACCCAGGCCTCGGCGCCCGCCGGCAACTCGATGCGCGCGGTCTCGCCGGGCTTCACTTCGGCGGAGACGCATACCAGGCCGCGCGCCTCCAACTCGGGGTGTTGATCGAGAACGATTCCGCCCGCGGCGCCGCTGGGATAGCCCTCCTCATCGTAGATCCACAGCGACATGTTCCGGCGGCGGCTCTCCTCGGCGCCGAGCAGGAAGCGGCACCACTTCTCTTCATCGCGTAAGTAGCCGGGCCAGGCGACGTTCGCCACCACGCCGCCACCGCCCGCCGCGCTCAGGTTATCCAGGCCGGCGCCGATAGTCGCGGCATCGGCGCCCAGGGAATCGAAGCCATGGATGATTTGCAGCGGGCGGAATTCAGCCGGGGGATCCTCAAACTGCCGCCGCAGTTGCTCCTTCATCTTGCCTCCAGGCCGCGCCCCGGGTAGGGTCAGAATGGGGGCAGGATCTGACGCTAGGCCCTGGCCGCCAGGCGCTTCTTCAGCTCATTTATGGCCCTGATGTCATACGGATCAACGCCGTTGAGGAAGGCGAGGTAGATGCTGGTGAAATCGCCGACATACATCGCGCTCAACACCCGCGCGAGGGCGGAATCGCCGCGCGCCGGCTGTTGGTGGAGGTCGAGGTCGCCGAGCAACTGGCAGGTGATGTCGAGGCGCAGCCTCATGCGATCCGACATGTCGGGGTCCACCAGCGCGATGACGCACCGTTGCTTGAGCATCTCGCGGCCGAGCTCCCAGCCGACGATTTCGTTGTGATCCAACTCCGGCAGCTCATGAGAGAGCGCCAGCACTTTGGCGTTCTCATTGCATTGGGTGCGCCAGCGGTAGGCGACCACCCCAAAGGTGGGGGCGGAGGCGTAGATAATGGGTACCTTGCCGTGCATCAGCGCCGCAAGCTGCTTGGCGCGATTGGCGTCGGTGGGGGACTGACGGCCATACTCCTGCGCTTGAGCCTCGAGAATACCCAGGCATTCCTGCCGCACGGCTGCCTGGTCGCCGATCAACCCAAGCCGCTCCAAAACCGCCACCATGGGCATGAGCAGATACCCGGTCGAGGCCCGCGGCGGCTGTCCGCCGGGGACGATGACGCAGGGCAGCCGGTTGCCGTCGCAGATGCGGGCCAATTCGCCGCCGCTGGCGATGCCGATGACCCTGGCGCCGCGCTTACGCGCCTCGCTGAACGCCGCCAGCGTCTCCTCGGTGTCGCCGGAATACGAGACGCCGAAGACGAGGGTGCGCTGCCCAACCGAGGCCGGAACAGAGTAGTCGCGCACCGTGGTCATGGGGACGCGCAACTGGTCGCGATATGCGGCGGCCACCAGGTCGCTGCCAATCGCTGAGCCACCCATGCCCAGGCCCACGATGGCGTTGTACTCGATGCGATAAGAGTCGTCGAGCCCCACTTCGTCGCCGAGCCGCAAGCCCTCGCGGCAGTGGTTGGGGAAGTCCATCGTCATGCCCAGCATGTTCTTGGAATCCAGCGCCCGAAAGGTTTCAGGTTCATCCAGCGAGACCGGCAGCGGCGGTTGGGGTTTGCGCTCTTGCGCCATCGGTGTGCTCCTCCAGTTTTATGGGGTCGTCTCAACGCCGAGGCCGGCTTGAGAGCCGGCCTCCAGTTTCTGCGGATAACGAAGGCGTCCTGCCGTTGGATTGCGTCATTCGATGACGAAGGGCAGCAGGGCGATCTCGCGGGCTCGCTTGATCGCGGCGGTGAGGGCGCGCTGATGATGGGCGCAGGTGCCGGTGCCGCGCCGGGGCAAGATCTTGGCGCGCTCGGAAGTAAACCTGCGCAGCGTGTCAATGTCCTTGTAGTCAATATGTTGGACCTTGTCCACGCAGAACTGGCAAATGCGGCGGCGCGGACGGCGAAACCTGCCGCCACTGCCGCCGCCACCGCCGCCCCCTTCGCGTCCGCCTCTCCATGACCTGCCTGTATCGCTCATGGGCTCCTTGGAACTCCTGTCGAAGTAGAATATGGCAAACGTGCCGGGCCCCTCCGCTCACTGGTCGGCGAAGGGATCGGCGCCCGATTCCTCGTCAAGGCCCGACGGCTGCTTCGTCTCACCCTCACCGCCCGGGGCTCCACCCTCACCGCCCGGGGCTCCACCCTCAGCGGCCGGGGCTCCACCCTCAGCGGCCGGGGCCTGACCCTCGCGCGGGCGATCGAGGCCGCGCACGCGATCGGCAACCACCTCAACGCTGCGCCGCTTCTGGCCGTCCTGGGTCGTCCAGTTGCGCACCTGGATCCTGCCATCGATCAGCACCAGCCGCCCTTTGCCCAAATAATTGGCTGCGAACTCGGCGTCCTGACGCCACGCCACGATGTCAATGAAGTCGGTTTCGCGTTCCCCCTGGGGATTGGTGAACTGGCGGTCCACCGCCAGCCGGAAGTTGGCTACCGCGACCCCGCTCGGCGTGTAACGCAGCTCGGGATCGTTGCACAGACGCCCGACCAGGATGGCTTTATTGAACACTGCCCCCCGCTCCTTGCGCCGGCCGCTGCTTTTCTTGCTGGGCCACGACCATGTGCCGCAGCACCGGCTCGGCCAGCTTGAGAACTCGCGTCAATTCCGCCATCGCCGGCGGCTCGGCGCGCACGATCATCACGACATAGAAGCCCTCGTGCTTGCCATTGATGCGATATGCCAGACGCCGCTTGGGCCATCGCTGCGGCTCGTCAACTTCGGCCCCTTGGTCTCTGGCAACCTGGACGAAACGCTGCACCGCCTCAGCGAGCTGTTCCTCGTTGAGAGCGGAGTCGAGAATATAGATGACTTCGTAAGCCCGCAATTGCTTACCCCTTCCTATGGTCTGTGGCAGCCCCCGGCGGGGGCAGGAAAGGCTGGCGAGCGCTTCTCGCCCGGCGACATTCCACACACAGTGCGCGTATTATAGCACCGTGAGGCCCGCAGAACAACCTCGAACCCGGCCGGGGTGTGACCTCGAGACTTCAGGATACCCGCGACCTCATGTAGCATAGCCGCCCCCGGCTGTGCCGGGCGCCGCGACTGCGGCGCCGCTTATTCACAGGCGAGGCCTGCTCTGCGAAGCGCTTGCTACTCTGCGAAGTGGCGAGGCTACTTCGCTACGACGCCTTCGTCCGCCGAAGCGGAACTCCGTCGCCCGCGAAGGCGGAAGCACGAGACGCAGGCTCGCGAAGCGGAGGCGCCTGTGCCACAGCCGGCAGTGGACGGCGTCACCTACGCCTGGCCGCCCGACCAAAGAAAATAAGGTCACCCCCCTGGCCGCGAGTTGCATGGAAACGGCCCGCAGGCGATGCGCCCGGGCCGTTTCCAATCAGGTGGTGCGGCCGACTGGATTTGAACCAGCACGGGGTACTACCCCACTAGGCCCTCAACCTAGCGCGTCTGCCATTCCGCCACGGCCGCACAATACCTACCAGTTGTGCATGCCCCAGACCGAGGCGAGCAATGAGAGCGCGAGGAAGCCGATCGCCACCCACATGGTAATCCGGCTGAGGTGCTCCTCCACGCCCCAGCGCGTGCGAATGCTGGAGGTGCTCTTGCCGCCGATCACGCCCCAGCCCATGCCGCTGGTGCCGCTGGACTGCTCGCTCTTGGTGGTTTGCAGCAGGATGGCCATAATCATGGCCAGCGCGGCTATCATCTGAAGAATACGTAACGCGATGCCCATAGTCCTGATGTTTCCTCGCCGGCAGATTCTACCACAAACTTGCGCGCGCTGACAAGGCTGGTCGGCGGCCATCTGGTCGGGAGCCGCGGGCTGGTCGGGGCCCACCATTACAGCGATCGTCTGACTCTGCATCTCAAGCGCTGCAAAACGCCGGCCCGCCCCGACAGGCATCGGGGCGGGGCCGGATACTTGCGTTACATCGCGCACGACGCCGCGCGATCCCTTGCTCTCGGTCCCCCGCCGATGCGACGCGCCAAATGCTATTCATCGTGGTAGTGGCAGCCGAGCCACCTACACGCAAGCCTGTGCGTTCTTTCTCTACCTTGGCTGCCGCAGCGCCGAGGGCAGAAACTCAAGCAGATCGCTGGCGATGAGGCAGGGCTCGGTTCGGCTTTCCGCTGCGTGGTCACCGGCCAGGCCGTGAAAGAAGACCGCCGCGCTGGCGGCATCAAAAGGCGCCGCCCCTTGAGCGAGCAAGCCCCCGATCATCCCGGTCAGGACATCGCCAGTGCCTCCCGAAGCCATGCCCGGGTTCCCGGTCGGCGAAATACGGGCGTCGCCGTCTGGATGCGCGATGATACTCCTCGCACCCTTGAGCACCATCACACAGCGCAGATCAGCAGCCGCTCGCCGGCACACGCGCAGCCGATCTCGCTGCACCTGGTCCGCGCTCATGCCGAGCAGCCGGCCCATCTCGCCAGGATGCGGCGTGCACACCGTGGGCGCGCGTCGCGCCTTGAGCGGCGACGGGTCTCCGGCAAGCGCGTTCAAGCCGTCGGCGTCCAGAACCAGCGGCCGCTCGATGGCGCTGACGAGGTCTCGAACCAGCGCGACCGTTTCCTGATGGCGGGACAACCCCGGCCCCATAACAACAACGTCGCCTTCATGAGCGAGACGCAGCGCCGCCTCGCGCGCGCCGAGCGACAGCGTCCGCGCCGGGGTCTCGGGCAGCGGGCGCGTCATGACCTCCGTCACCTTTACCTCAAGGATGTCATTGAGGCTGGCTGGCACGCCCAGGGTCACCAGGCCCGCTCCCATGCGCAGCGCCGCCATGGAGCACAGCGCCGCGGCGCCTGTCATGCCCACCGAGCCGGCAATGACCGCGACCCGGCCAAAGTCCCCCTTGTGGGCGTCGGGCCGCCGCCGCGGAAGCACCGAGTCCGCCCATGCGCGCTCGATAAGCTCGGCCTCTGAATCCGCCTCGGCGATAACCTGCGGGGGGAATCCGATGTCGGCAATGGTCAGTTGCCCGGTATGCGCAATCCCCTCCCCCACCACCAGGCCCAGCTTCGGGAGCCCCATAGTGATCGTGTAGTCGGCGCTGACCGCGCGGCCGCAAACAGCGCCGGTATCGGCGTCTATCCCAGAGGGCGCATCCACCGCGACAACAAAGGTCCGGCCCGCCTGCCGCGAATCATTGATCAGATCAATGAGCTCGCCCACAACCCCGGTGATCTCGCCGCGAACACCAGTGCCCAGCAGCGCATCCACCAAGACATCAACACTCCCCGCCCTGGCCAACAACGCATCACGCGCGGCAGGATGAAGCGCCTCAACAATTTCCTCCACCGGCACTCCGGCGTCGCGCGCGGCGCTCAGATGATAGTGCGCGTCGCCCGCAATGTCCGCTGCGCGGCCGGCGAGCACAACATGCGCCGCCATGCCCCACTGCGCCAGGTGGCGCGCGGTGACGAATCCGTCGCCGCCGTTATTGCCCTTGCCGCTGAAAATGATGGCCGTCGCCCCGCCCGGCTCGGCGACGGCGCGACGAATGAGGTCGGCGACGGCCTTGCCTGCGTTCTCCATCAGCACGCGACCTGGCACGCCGCGCTCCTCGATCGCGCGCCGCTCCACCTCGCGCATTTGCGCCGCAGTGACTATCTTCACCGATTCGCCCCGCGCGCGACCGCCGCCGCCACGGCGATGTCGCCGCTATGAGATATCGAAATCACCACGCTGCGGCCGGCGGCCGCCGCGAGCGTCTTCCCGGACAGTTGGACGCCGGGCGCGCCGCCCGCGCCAATCACCTCGATCTCGCGCCAGCGCACGGGCGCCTGGAGCGCCTTCGCCACCGCCTCTTTGGCGGCGAAGCGCGCGGCGAAATGCTGAGCGGGGCGGCGCTGTCGGTCGCAGTACTGGCGTTCAGCCTGGGTGAAGCAGCGCTCTTCCAGCCGCGGCCGCCGCCGCAGCGCCGCCTCCAGGCGGCCGATTTCGACCACGTCTATGCCGAGTCCGATGATGGATGAGGCGATGACAGTCCTCCAGTTTCATCCAGCCGCGCCGGCGCTTACTTCCGCGCTGCGCGCCAGCCCACCTCTCACGGGTGAGGCGCAGGCGGCGACCGCGGGCCGGGCCGCGCCGCCCGGGACGGTTGAAGCTCAGCCCGCCAACAATGGATGAGAATACACGCATCGAGCGCAAAGATTTTTGCGCTTGGTCTCCCTGGAGGATTACCCGCTTGACGCCCGTGGTACAATACGTAAGTAGGAGGCACGAACCGCGCGAGGGGCGTGCGAGGCGAGCTGAGCGTGTTACAGATCGGCAAAGATATCTTGCAGCAGATCATAGCGCAGGCGGAGCGGGCCTATCCCGCCGAGTGCTGCGGCATCTTGGTCGGGCGCCGCGAGCAGGTGCGCATTGTGACCTGTGCGCGTCCCGCCGCCAATGTGAGCCGCGACGGCAGGCGCGATCACTACGAGATTGACCCTGCCGAGATCTATCGCATCGCCCGCGAAACCGAGGATACCGAGGAGCAGATCATCGGCTTTTATCACTCTCACCCCGATTTTCCGCCCCATCCGTCGGTGCACGATGCGGTCAAGGCCTGGCCCTGGTACTCGTACCTGATCCTCTCCATCCGCAACGGCGGCAACAACGGGCCGAAGATCTCCTTGCGCTCGTGGGTCTGGCAAAACGGCAAGGGCGAGTTCCGCGAGGAGCCGGTCGAGGTCAACCTGGTTTCCGCGCCCGCCGACGCGATGTCGTAATGATGTTCGTGTATTATGGGAGGGCTGAAATGAGCCAAAAACACGCTCAAAACCGGCCTTTTCGCGCCCTCCGGTAACACGCGAGACTCTTTAGATTATCCTCGGCGTTGCCGCGGCGGGCTTAGAGCCTATCCTAAAATTCGCAGTTCACAAGCATGTCATTCCGAACGAAGTGAGGAATCTCGCTCGGCACCAGATGCTTCGCTGCGCTCAGCATGACAGCTGACCGTTTTCTAGTATTACTCCGTTAGCTTACGTTGTTAGCAGTAAAACGACTCAATTTCTCGCGGCAAATAGCAAACGTCTGATTGCACTTCACGCTGCTCCTGAGCACTATTGAGGGGCAGTGGGCAAATATGTGTTTTCCGGAATGGTGCCCCCTGTGAGGTCAGCGGATCTCCCTAGATCAACATAACGGAGTAATATTAGGCAACGGCCCCGCTCGCCGGTGGCCGCGCCCATCACGGGATGGCGCTTCCGCTAGTACCATTCTCCCAAGCTGGTATCAAGGTATTGGCCGGAGCGGCCGACGCCGAAATCGGGGCGGCCCCACTCGAAGGCCTTGATGCGAAAATCGAGCCGGAACAGGTTGCGCTGCAAGCTGTAGTACGCCAGCGCCTGCCAGCAGTGCAGGTCGCGGGTCACCAGCACCTCTCCCCACACAAACTGATGCTGTAAGCCATCGTAGCTCGACAGGAGCTGCACCCGCCACTTGGGATTTGCCACCCAGTCCAGATAGGCCGTCGCGCGCTGCAACTTGCCCTGCTGAGGCTGATAGCGCGCGCTGAGGTCGAGCGCGGTGCGATAGTCGCCAAAGCGCAGGCGCGTCAGCAAATCGCGCGGCACGCCGCGGTTCGGGTCATAGCCCGCCGAAAGCCCGAGCTGAAGGGTTCGCTGCAAGGGGACATCCACCCGCGCCACGACATCCGACCAGCGGCTGAATTGGGCGTCATATGCGGTGCGCAGGCGCGCCCGGTAGCGCTCGCCGCGGCGAAAAGCGAGGTCGAATGCCGCCGTCTGGTAGTTGCCAACGTAGTCAAAGCGAAATGGCGCGAAGCCCTTCGGCTCGAGCAGCGCGTAGCCCAACTGCGCCTTCCAGTTAGCACCGAGATCTTGCTCCAGTCGCACATTTCCCCCGTAAACGTACTGAGCGGTGCGGTCGCGGTCCCCGTACAGGTATTGCTGAAACCGCGCCTGGGCGTTGACGCGCGTCGTCGCGCCGAGCGGAATCGTCTCCGGGATGCCCTGGTAGCCGAAATAAACCCGATATGCGGTGAGATTGGTCGGCTGCTCGAAGAAATTGCCCACACTCAGGGTCAGCCTCGCGGGCACCCCCGCCGGTGCGGCGCGCATGCGATAGGTGTCGGTGTCCAAGACCAGCTCGGGCAGGTGATCCGCCACCTGGTAGAAATCGTCGCCGGTGAAATCGCCGCGGTCTGGATCAAAGCGCTTGCTGACCAGGAGCCGCGCATCCATGCGCGCCTGGCGATCGGTAAGCTCGAGACGGTTATTCAGCTCCAGGTCCTTCGCCTCGCCGGCGAAAGTGGTCTGGCTGTCATAGCGAGAATCGAGGCTGAGACCATAGCGCGGACCGCGTTCATCGTCGCGCAGGGAAACTGACCAGCGGCTGAAGTCAATGGAGCTGCTGGTCTGGTTGTAGTCGAAGGCGAGCGAGGAGCGAGATCCGGCCCGCTCGCGGTCAAGGGAGAGCTGAGAGTTGGCGATACGGCTGCCCGCGAGGTAGTAGAAGTTGTCGTTGCGCAAATCGGCGGCGGCGCGCAGGCTGAGGCCGGCGCCGAGGTCCTGCTGGTGGGCGGCGCGGGCGGTCAGTTCGTCGGCGCCGGTCGTGGTATTGTGAACCTGGTAGAGGTAGAGATTGGTGCGGCCGCGCGGATAAACCTCGGTATGTTCAATGCCCTTGCCGAAGCCGCGGCGGGTCATCAAGTCGAGATGGGCGGAGCCGTAGGAGTCATCGGTGCGGACGTAGTTGATGAGGGTCTTCAAGTAGTAGCCCTCGAATTGGTTCTGGCCGACCAGGGGGATGAAGGGCTGGCGCTGGGCCTCGCGCAAGGGCACGAGAAACCAGGGCAGGGTGAAGACGCGCCGGCCCAGGATTCGCAGGGTGGCGTGATCGGCGATGAGCTTGCGCCCCGGCCAGATGCGCAGGCGGCGCGCCTCGATCTCATAGTGCGGGTGCGGCAGATCGCACGTGGTGAAGTCAGCCCCGCGCACCAGCAAGCGGTCGGGTAAGCCTGTCACCTCCCGCGCCCCGACGTAAAGCGGCGCCAGCACTCCGCGCTCGAAGTACCTGGGCGAGATGGCGCTGCGCGCTTCGGCGAACTCCCACTCGCGGGTGTCGAGATGGACGAGCAAGGTGTCGCCGTGAAACTCCTCGCCCCGGGTGCGCAGAACGACGTTTCCGCTCAAGACCGCAGTGTTGGCCTGCAAGTCAGCCGCCAGGTCGTCGGCCGAAACCTCCACCTCCTGGTATCCGAAGCGGACGTTGCCGCTGGCGCGCACCACGCGACGCTCCATATCGTAGCGGATGTGATCGGCGGACTTTAGCTCGACGAAGTCCCCTGTCGCCTCCGGGGCGGCCTCAAGCTGTGGAGCAACCGGGGGAGGCTGCGGAGCGTTCGGCTCCGGCGCGCCCGGCCCTGGAGGGGCCGGCGCTTGGGGCGCGGTCGTCGGCTGGGCGCTGGGCGGCTGCTGCTCTGATGGCTGCGGGCCTGCCGGCTGTGGCGCGCCCGCAGAATCCGATGCCGCCGGCGACTCCTGGGCGCGGCCGCGACCGGGTGCGACCAGGAGCATGGCCACCACCAGCATGGCGATACCTCCGCCCCCGCTGGTACGCATCGTCCTCATGCTCGCGCGCCTCATTCCTGTTTCGCGATGAGGAGAACCCCGGCGGCCCCGAAAATGAAATTCTGGGACCATGCGGCCGCTACCGCGGGCAGCGCGCCCGATTCCCCCAGCAACCGGCTCCACGACATCAGCACCTGGTAGAGAAACGCAAGCACGAAGGCCACCGCCAGCCCCATCATGCTCCCGCCGCGCGAATAACGCAGCGCCAGCGGCGCCGCCAGCAGCGCGAACACCAAGGGGGCCAGGGGCAGCGCGAACTTGAAGTGATACTCCAGCTCCAGGCTGCGCACATCCACACCACTGCGGCTGAAAACGCCGATATAGCGGCTCAATTCCGCGGCGGTCATCTCGCGCGGAGTCTTCTGCGCGGTCCAGAAGTCCGCGACCACCTGGCGCAAGTTGATGGTGGCGCGGCCGAAGCGCGCCTCGTATTCCCATGATCCATCAGGCCGCAACTTGTGACGCACGCCGTCGCGCAGGTAGAGGATCTCGCCCTTCCAGTAACCGCTGCGGGCGGCGGTCAGCAGTGGATAACCCTGGCCCGTCAGTTCATAGACGAGCAGGTCGTAGAAATGCCTGGTCTTCGGCTCCAGGCGATGGATGTAAACGTAGTAATTGGGCGGCACGCGGAAAAAGACGTCCTGCTGAAAAAAGGGGGCGGGCTGGCGCAGCACCCAGCGGCGCACGATGTTTTCGGCGGCGTGGGTGGCCCAGGGGACGGCGCGCTCGGCGTTGAGGTAGGCCAGGCCGCTGACGACTGCCGCGACCGCCATGATCGGCACCAGGATGCGCCGCACGCTCGCGCCGCCGGCGCGCAGAGCGGTGAACTCGCTGTCGCGCGCCAGCCGGCTGACCGCCCATGACGCCGCCAGGAGCATGGAGAAAGGAATGCCATAGACTCCGACCTCGGGCGCGCGCAGGGCGAGAAGCCGGGCCACCACCGGCCAGGTGGCACCGGCATCATGGATCAGGCGCCAGTACAGATAGAGGACGTTGCCGAGCATGAGGAGCTCGAAACCCACCAGGCCCACGAAAAATGGCGTCAGGAGCTCTCTGGCAACATAGCGATCAAGGAGTTTCATCCGTGGTCCGCAGTCCGTGGCTCGCGCGGACCACGGACCGCGGACCACGGACAACAAACGACGTTATCACCACCCCAGGCCGGGCACCTGGCTGCGTGGGGTCAGGCTGATCGCGTCATTGGCGCAGGCAGCCCGGCAGACGCCGCATCCCCAGCAGCGCGCCTGATCTATCACGCACTTCTCCGCTGACGCGCTGTAACCGATGACCCCGAACTGGCACTGCCTCATGCACGCGCGGCACCCGCGGCACGCATCCCAGTCCACCGCCGCCACCCATTCTGCTTTGAATAGCATCTTGACATCGTGGCCGACGGTGGCGGTCATTGCCAAGCAGTCACTGCGGTCGCAATTGCAGATGCCCCCGATGAACGGCGTCACGAAGGTCCAGACGGTGTGCACCAGCCCCTGCTGCTCGAGTTCACCCATGATCTCGACCGCCTTGGCGGGCGCGACCCGCTCGGTCATGCTGGTCTCGGGTCCCGCCGTGAAGCTCGGCTTGACGCCGGCGAAGGCGATGGCCTCGGGGCCGACGCTGACGCCGAAGCAGTAGCGCGCGCTGCGGTCGCCGCGGTTGATGGCGCGGCAAATGCACGGCACCCGCACCACGGAGTTGACGATCCCCATCACTTGTCGCACGTCCTCGAGCGGCAGCACCTGCCCGAAATGCCACTTCTTCATCTGGCGGCTCACCCGCCACCGCACCAGTGATTGCACTACGCGCGGTGCGCGATCAAGCTTGCCCAAATCCCGGACACTGTTGCGCAGTTCGTCGGGCTTATTGAAGAAATCGGCGATGAATCGCTGGCGCCGCAGGTCCGAAGCCAGATCGAGCCCGTAGTTGCGGGCCTGGAGATACCACTTCTTCCCCTCCCCGTGCTTGACACAGAACTCACACATTACTTGCGCGCCTCCGTCAGCAGCTCCAGCAAATGGCTTAGGCGCTCGATATGGTATTCCTCGTCGCGCTTGATTTGCTCCAGGCGATGGCGCAGCTCCGGGTCTTCCACTACCGCGAGACAGCGATCATAGCAGGCGATCGCCCGCCGCTCCCCTTCAATCGAGGACTTGACGATGTCCACCGCTCCTGCGAACCAGGGCGGCGGCGGCATCTCCCATTCCGGCAATCCCCCCAGGTTGATGATGAGCGCCATCAGCTGGTGCGAATGGCGCACCTCCATCTGCCCAATATCTCGCAGCTCCTTCGCCAGCGCCGGATCCTCGATCTCCTGCGCATAGCGGCTGTAGTGCACGATGGCGTGGTACTCCAATTGCCCGGCCTCGGAGAGGCGGCTGATCAATTCCCGGTTGGCATTGGTCATGTAGGAAAACGCTCCCTTGCGCGCGCTGACGGCCAGTTTCGACCGCCGCGGTCTCGCCTCCTGCACTTTAATTCGCAGGAAAGCGACCGCATCCGCCGAACCATCGCCCGGGAGAACCCGCTATGCTCATCGGAGTGCCGCGCGAGATAAAGGACGGCGAGAACCGGGTCGCCATTACGCCCGCAGGCCTCACCGCGCTGCGTCATCACGGGCATCAAGCGCTGGTGGAGACCGGGGCAGGAGCGGGCAGCGGTTATGCCGATGACGAATACCGCGCCGCCGGCGCCGACATCGCCGCCACCGCCGAGGACGTTTACCGCCAGGCGCAGCTCCTGCTCAAAGTCAAGGAACCTCTACCCCAGGAGTACCCGTGGCTGCGCCCCGACCTGGTGCTCTTCACCTACCTGCACCTGGCGTCATCGGAGAGCCTGACCCGCGCCTTGCTCGATTCCGGGGTCACCGCCATCGGTTACGAGACGGTGCAGACGGATTCGGGCGCCCTGCCGCTGCTGATACCGATGAGCGAAGTCGCGGGCAAGATGGCGGTGCAGATTGGGGCGCGCTACCTGGAGTGCGATTTCGGTGGACGGGGAACGCTGGTCGGGGGCGTTCCCGGGGTGCCCCCGGCGGAGGTGGTGATCATCGGCTGCGGCGTGGTGGGGATCAACGCCACCAAGGTCGCCATGGGCCTGGGGGCCCACGTAACGATACTGGATACTGACCACGAGCGCTTGCGCTATCTCGATGACATCATGCACGGCAACGTCATTACCGTGTATTCGAATCCCTTCAGCGTGGCGCGGGCGGCGGGCTATGCCGACCTGCTGGTCGGGGCGGTGCTGGTGGCCGGGGCGCGGGCGCCGAAGCTGGTGAGCGAGGACATGGTGCGCGGGATGAAGCGCGGGTCGGTGATCGTGGACGTTGCGGTGGACCAGGGAGGATGTATAGAGACGACCAGGCCCACCACTCACTCTGATCCGGTTTACATCAAGCACGGCGTCATCCACTACGCGGTTCCCAATATCCCCGCCGCGGTGCCGCGAACCGCAACTCATGCGCTCACTAACGCTACCCTGCCCTATGCCCTGGACCTTGCCGACTACGGCCTCGACCAAGCGCTGCACCGCAACCCCGCCTTGCGGCGCGGCCTCAACCTGCGCGCCGGGAAGGTATGGCATCCCGCGGTCGCCGCCTCCTTCGGCATGGAGTGGGAACAGGGGTAAGTCTTTGCCGCGGATTGACGCGGACATGCGCCGGGCCTATTGCACGACCGGCGCCTATTCGCTGCTAGCTCTTGCCCCCGCGAGCTGGCCGCACGCAGCCGCTACCTCCTCGCCGAAAGAGCGCCGCAGGGCGACCTCGACGCCGCCTTCGCGCAGCGCGCGGCGAAAGGCCGCCACCGCCGCCGGCCGCGGCCGGCGAAAGCCCCCGCGCGCCTGGTTGTAGAGGATGAGGTTGACCATGCACGGGAACCCCTGGAGCAGCCTGGCGGTGGCGACAGCCTGCGCGGGCGAGTCATTTATCCCCTGGAGCAGGCAGTACTCGAAGGACACCTTGCGCCCGGTGCGTCTCGCGTATTCCCGGGCTGCGGCGACAACTTCACCCACGGGGTGGCGGCGGTTGATGGGCATGAGCTGGCTGCGCAGCTCGTCATCGGGCGCGTTGAGAGAGACGGCGAGGTGCAGGCCAAGCCCCTCCGCGGCGAGTCGGCGCATCTCGTGCGGCAGCCCGCAGGTGGAAACCGCGATATGCCGCGCGCCGATGTTGAGACACGCGCGCTGGTTCGTAATGCGCACCGCCTTGATGACCGCGTCATAATTGGCCAGCGGTTCCCCCATCCCCATGAACACGACATTCGTCACTGGCGCTGCACTCGCCGCGCGAGCATGTAAGACCTGGCCGACGATTTCGGCGGGCGTGAGGTCGCGCTCCAGCCCAAGGCTGCCGGTGGCGCAGAAAGCGCAGTTGTATGCACAGCCTACCTGGCTTGAGATGCAGACTGTGGCGCGCGCCTGGTAGGGCATGATCACCGTCTCTATGACCGCTGCGTCTGGCAGTCGAAAAGATAGCTTTGCGCTGCCATCGCGGGCTCGTCGCTCCGCTGACAGGTGCAGGGGACTGACCGTCAGCCGCCTGGCCAGCTCTTCCCGCAGCGGCTGCGGCAGGTCACTCATCCGGGAGAAGTCGCAGACCCCGCGCTGATAGACCCACCGCAGGATCTGGCGCGCACGGTAGGCTTTGTGGCCAGCGCCAGCAATCGCCTGCTCCAGCTCGCCCGGCAAGAGGCCGCAAACGTAGGTCGTAGCCTCCATGGGGCTGCTTCTACCATGCATGGGCCGCCGCCGGGGAACTGGTCTGTCCTAATATGGTGACAAGGTTTTCCCGCCAGGCGCGTGGAAAAACGCACGAACAGCGTCGCTCGCTTGGGGGCATCCCGTGAATATCCTGATCGCCGAGGACGAATTCCTGATCACACTCGCGCTCAAGGCGCAGCTTGAGGCCATGGGGCACCGCGTGGTGGGCATGCCGCGAGATGGAGAAACCGCGGTTGCCCTGGCCAAAGAGCTGAAACCCGACATCGTGCTCATGGACATCGGGATGCCGGTGGTGGACGGCATCACCGCCACCGCGAGGATCATGGCGGAAGCTCCGGCCCCGGTAATCATGCTCACCGCTTACAATGACCGGCAGCGGGTACAAGAAGCGATCCGCGCCGGGGCGGTCGCCTACCTGCTGAAACCGGTGAATGAGTCCCAGCTCAAGCGCGCGATTGATGATACCGCGGCGCGCTTTAAGCAAGCGTGGCCCCAGCCCCCCAAGCAATAGGGCGGTCACGATAAACGATAAGCGGGGCAGCCGCCCGGCTGCCCCGCTTGCGCTTCCTCGCAAATACCAGCTAGTAGCTCGCCTCGCGCTCACTGGGCGGGCTGAGGTAATAGCTCAGCCCAATCATGAAGCGGTAATCGTTCTGCCCCAGGATCGTCCCCGCGCGCGCCACCCCGACCTGGGCCGTTAACATCGAGGTGACGGGGTAACGGATAGCGGCGGCCGCATGGTCATCGCCAAATTTGGTCCACTTGTATTCCGCAACAAACGCGGTTCCCTCGGGGCTGGTGACGTCCAAGCCCAGGAAGGGCTTGATCTCATCATCGCTGGCGCCGTTGGTGACGCGGGTTAACATGAGTCCGGCGTGGGCTCGCAACCGCGCCCGCCCCGCCTGGTAGGGAGTGCCCCGGGGCCCGGGCATCGGGAATTCCTTGCTGGCGACGGCATATACGTTGAGCAGGTTTTGCGTCGTGCCGTCAAGCGTGGCGGCGCCCACGGCAAGCCCGAAGCGGGCCTGGGGCTCGCGCATGAGAGTCATCTTAGCTGCAAAGCTGGTGATGTCCTCGCTGGTGCCATCCTTGATCTTGGCAAAGCCAACCCCGAGTTCCGCGGCATCAGAAACGCCGAACAGAATGCGGGCCGGCCAGGTCTTCTGGCCACTCTCCAGCTTGGTGTAGTCAACCGCGAATTCCGCGACCCCTTGCTCGATCACGTCGGAGGTGGGCAAATCCACGAGGCCGGTTGCCGGCCCAAAGCGCGTGGGGAAACACCACGCTGTGCCGGTAACCAGAGCTACCGCCAGCACTGCCGACAACCTGCCCAGCCGTAGGTTCATCTCGTTCCTTCCTTCCTGCGCTGCCGCTTCACGCACTGCCAGCGCCGCCATCAAGCCGGGGGTAGTATAGCCGCCGCCTGTTCGCCTGTCAAGCGCAATGCCGCCTGGGGTTGGAACTGCACAGGTTGATTCTTACCCCCTGGTGGAGGCAGAGCAGTTGAGGATCCACAGACTCAAATCTCTTGCGCCCGCGAGCGAAAAGCGACTG
>Ga0315296_10001515_pt1 | contig 20343 bp, 17 predicted proteins | sample YL17G14_18_MG_FD_203921 | JGI IMG/M metagenome (GOLD analysis project Ga0315296, IMG submission 203921) | Sediment microbial communities from Yellowstone Lake, YNP, Wyoming, USA - YL17G14_18 | ecosystem: Environmental > Aquatic > Freshwater > Lake > Sediment | place: USA: Wyoming | collected...
CGTTTCAGATACCATATACATCTCTCCTTTCGAGTCGCGTCACTTCCGTGGAGACCGCCCCGCGGCCTCTTTTCTCAAACGCGGCATGGATATAGAGGACGGGCCGGCTATTTAGGCATGTCGGGCATACACGGTTGGACGGGATGGATACAATGTCCAGGCGCGGTGAACGGAAAGGCCTTAAATACCACTTCTGTCAATGTCATCGTTTGAGGCCTGAATATGAGGATGCTAGGGAGTGTCAAGATTTCGACAAACAAGCGGGTGACCGTCCCCGATGAGCTGCTGGATGCACTCAAGATTAAGGTGGGGGATTTCGTCCTTTTCTATGAAGACAAGGGCACAGTAACCGCAAGGGGCGAGAAAGGCTAGCCGGGTAGTGCATACCGGCATCCAGGATCAGCATTCGGCTCTTGCTCGCGTCAGCGGTTCGGGTCCGGTTGGGCCCACTTTCATTATACTGGCCAAAATCTAATCAGCAATCTGGAGATTCCTGAGAGAACGCACCAAACCTTTTCCTATTTCCCGCCTGAGGCACACCCTTCCGCCTAGGTTCGAACCCGGGTTACTGGGTGGGAATCAATCAGGGGTGCAGGCTGCCAGCAACCCCTTCACTCTTCTATTTCCTCATGTGCTTCGGTTGTCAATAGGAAGGGTTGGTGTACAGAGAGCCGTGTGTGAACATGGACGACTGGCTCTTTTTCAGTCAGAGGATTATTGCACCGAGCTAGACTCCATCTATGATTCCCATCTCGGGGCTATGTCAGAGGGAGACTCAGAAGGCCGAACAAGAATGATACGGTCTTGAGAATCCGGATATGGTCTCGAAGCAGCGTCAGTACGCAACGTACTGCGCCATTCAAGTCCTCAGGGCTAGAATGTTGCGTATCATGGAAGCAGCTGACGAATCCGATTATGTGAGCCTGCCGAAGGCCGTCGCCTTCTCCGACCCGATAAGCGCGGTCTTCGAACTGAACGACGAGATGCTTGAGAGGATGTCCAGGATAGGCTACGTGGTGAAGTACTCCTTCTGGGCGGGCGCGCTCATGGCGCTCCTGGCGGGAGGGTACCTGGTCTACTCGCTGTTCGAGGGTCCTGCGGACCTGCTCATCCTGTTCGCGCTGTCCGTGATAACGATCGTCTCCGTCACCGCCAGCTGGTACGCCCGGGGCGAGAGCCCGTTCCTGGAGGAGTACAAGGTGATCTCGTCCGCGGTCAGCAGGGCGAGGAGGTGGGAGCCGCACCCGAAGCTGCCAGAGGGGAAGGACCCGGGGGAGAGGCTCGTGAACTACCTGAAGTCAGTGGACGAGCGGTTCGAGTACTGGCTCGAGAGGGAGCCGGAGTGCCTGAGACGGAACGCTCAGGTCAAGGGCAAGGGCAGGAAGGCCTACGGGTTCGACTTGGTCTTCGAAAGGCCCTTGCTGAGCACGTCGTCCGAGGAGTCCGTGAGGATATTGGTCAGGACGGTGAAGACCGTCACTGTCGACGACGTGAAGAACATCGTCAAGGACGCTGAGGCCGTGTTGGACACGGGTAGCGATGTGGGGAGCCCCGCGAGGGCGATCCTGCTGCAGACGGGCGGCAAGGAGATGTCCCAGGCGGCGATAGAGCACGCGAACTCGAACTGGGTGAAGTACTCGAGGGATCTGGGGAACATGGCGTATGATTGGGAGTTCCCGGTCGAGCTGATCGCGGAGGACCCGTCAGGGGTGTACAGCTTCGGGAGCTTCTACTTCGGGTAGTCGGCGGGCTCTCTGAGGGTCCGGAGGTAGGGGACGAGCCTCTCGGGCGAGAGGCGGTCGAAGACCCTGCGCAGGTCGACGAGGAGAGCGCGCCCTTCCTTTGTGATCGAGTGGAGGCCGGCTTCGTCCCTGAGGACGAAGCCCTTGCGGACAAGGTGGTCGACGAGGGCCGAGGTCACCTTCCAGTTGCCCCTGAGGGCGCAGCTCATGTGGTGGAGCCTGCAGTGGTCGGATGGGTCGAGGCCGGAGGCGTCGACCCAGTCGAGGTAGTGGAGGAGGGCCCAGATCCTGATGCTGGATGGCCCTGAGTAGCTTTGTGAAGGCGTGTGAGTCACCCTGAGAGTCCAGATCGCCAACTCTTCTGGTGCGGCAAGGAATGGCAGAGAGACGGTATCGGTCTTCACGATACGGTCATGGGCTTTCGGTTGGGCGTGCAGGGAGCCGGACTTGAACCGAGACGTCTGGCCATTTTTCAATTCGGGGTTTTATGCACCGAGATAAAAACCTTTTGCGTTTTCTTTTCCGTCAACGAGCGGATATTCCGTCTTCAAGCTGCACTTCGGGTGAATCTGAACCTCGCTAGATCCGTGATGTTTCTCAAGAATCGTGATGCCCGACGGATGCACGACTATGGTGGACTCTGTGGGATTTAAACCCACCAAATTGACTGGCTCGACTCGAAAAGGTACAAGATCGGCTAGAAATCGCGTCTATGGAAGGCAATCGAAAACTGATGCTCAAACCCCTTTCCTTTTCCTACTGATCAATATGACTGTCGCCAACATCAGTATGATGGGAACGAGGTTAGGTCCAAATTCAGGAATCACGGTGCTTGGCAAGTCAAGAGCCAAGATTGCCAGGCTAGTTGTCTCAACATTCGTCGAACCTTTCGCAATAGGATCAGGACTAGAATCAGGCCAGGAATACCAAGTCGAGAATCCTCCGTCCGTCTCCGGCACTACTCCTCCGTGTTTCTGCATCTGCGGAAGCACATTGAGCGCCTGAGTATAGTTGACAGAGTCGACTCTGCCTAGCAACTTGCTTGCGTAGATGTACAGGGCTACCTTGTAAGTCGGGTAATTGTCATGGATGTAGCCGTTTCCTTTGTCACAGAAGCCCTTGCCGTCCCAAAGAAGGACCCCAAGGTCGAAAGAGGTATTCGCTTTGACCGGGTCTCCCCACTTGGATTCATTGATCGCCTGGAGGAAGGCAATATCAGCGTATTCTGCTGGGCTCAATATTCCCTGGTCGGCTACATGGGTCATGATGTAGTAACCCACCTCGCCCGCTGGTGTGATATTGGTGCCACTGAGGTTAGCGCCTCTGAAAGCAGATACAGGCTCGGTAAGTGCCATGTAATTACTACGATAGTCGGTGATTCCAGCTAGCTCGAGATAGCCTGTCATATTCTCACGGATGTTCGCAGTCATTCCGGGATTGTAGGTCTCCAAGACAAGGCCTGCCAGGAAGTTGTCAGAGTAGACCCAGTAAGTCTTGTCCCGGTCAGGATCCGTATCGGGGCTTTCATGAATGAGACCTGTGCCGCGCGTGTCATTGTTGTAGTTCTGGACCAGGTAGTTCACTGCATCCAGAACTTGGCTCGACATTGAAGCTCTGTTTCCGGAGCCCGACCGGTCGGCGTATAGAACCACCAACGCGGCCGTAGCCACGAGGACACAAACCAAGCAAGTTGCCGTGAATGCCATTCGCCGATTTTTCCTTCCTGCAAATGCTTCTCTTTCCGCCGTAGGACGAATGCCTGGATGGAGCCCAAGTGGGACTCCCATTCGCCGTCTTGAACCTCTCATCGCCATCTCGCCCGCGCGCGTATCGCCTTTCCTCCCCTAAGGTCTTTTCCGAGGCTCAGGTCCGGGCCGTTTCCTGCATTCGAACTAGCCTCTCGGCATCTTCGTAAAGAGTCTTCTCGCCGGTCTCTTCTCTCTGGGCCATGATCCACGGGCGTAGCACCAAGGACCCTATCATGTTCCATATGACGGTATCATGCCGTTTTCGCGAGGCCAGCACCACAAGGAAGAACTAGTTTATATGCCAGGACGGAACTGCCATCTGGGAACGGTGGTACAATGGTTAGTGGCATATGCGTGAATTGTGGGCAGCCGACCTCATTTGCAAACACAGGGTGTCATTGTGAGACGCAGGGGTGCGAGAACTTCGGGAAACTGTACTGCTACAAATGCACTGCCAAGATGGGCTTTGCAAAGAAGCCCGTTTGCGCCAAGTGCGGTCGGATGATGAGGAGATAGGTGAGCCAGCTGTCCTACTCATCCCCGGCACGGTACAGAGCCAACAAAGGTGTACTGACTCTGGACGGAGGGAAGCTCGTCTTCTCTAGGCGGGGCGGCCTGTTGGATCAGAGCGAGTACATCATTCAGACGATACCACTCACGTCAATAAGGTCGGTTGAAGCCCGATATGCAAGAAGCCCGGTGCTTGTGATAACGGTGGAGTCCTCCTCCTTCTCAGGGATTCCTCGTCACGAGTTTCTTGTCGATGCTCCAGGGCCGTGGGTTAGTTCAATCCAGATCGAAATGAAGAAGATGCAGGAACGGCCAGTTCAATCGCCTGAGCGGGTCCATGTGAAGGAAGTGGTGAGGGAAATTGTGAAGTATCCATGTCCGTACTGCAACTCTTTGATAGAGGTCACTTCAAGTCGTTGCCCGATTTGTGGAGCTCCTCAGAAGAAGTAAGCCAATCGCTGTGGGCTTTTCCGAAGCGAGGGTCAAACCCCTTCATGCGGTCTCTCCGCTGTCCTGTTATCGTCAGCCTTGCGTATTTGCTGCTCGATCCATTCAGCGAAATCCAGGACCAGCAATTCAAGCTTCCTTAGCCGTCCGTACTCAAACTGAATAACCGAAATCCCTAACCACTTGGTCCCCTCATGGACAACCGCATTTCTAATCTTCGAAATCCTTATCAATTCTCCAATATGGGGATACTTTGAGAGGGCGAATCCAAAGCATTGTTTGTATGCCGTGTCGGCGTTGCCTGATTTGCGAAGATTGCCATATGAGAAGTCCAACGACTGTAACACGAGCTGAAGAATTCTGTCTGAAAAATCCTTCACTATGACGTGTTTCCCAGTGTCCTTCCATTGAGTCGGCAGCCTCTTGACGGGGAGGTGACCAGCAAATGCTTCAAACATAGCTGGAGACGATAAGATTCTGGCCCTGATCCTGTCTTGAAGATACGATTCCAGAGCCGTCCATACTGACAGGAAGACGACTGGAAGAAGTATTCCCCTAACATCCGACCGCTGAAGCTCTCTCAACGATTCTTGTGAGCTTGGTAGAGTCAACGGGCTCTTAGTCAATGGAACCAAGACTTCTCTCATTGGAGCTTCAAACTCATCTATTGTCGCCCCTGCGAACTCGCCCTCAATCGTTAGTGGATTCACCTTGAATTGATTCTTCCTTTGCGCAAGATTCTTGGAAAACCCCATTAGGTCATTGGCTTCGATGAGCCTCTGAATCAGTAAGACCATGGGCAGCTTCTCGCTGGAGATTGATGACATTCTTGTTTCGTACTGCTTGTATCTTCTCCTGAAATTTTCCCTGCTGACTCCTTCTCTTCTTTCACTCATCAGGACTTTGAATACTTCTTTCTGCAATTCCGGCAAGATCGCGGCAAGTATCTCTTCCTGGAACTTAGTCACTCGTACCATCTCGGTGCCTCGAAAATCCTCCTATCAGCTTATGACTCTTTCCCATGGCCATCAGCTAGTCTTTCGTCTCTGGACCCCGTGAACGATTCCTTGGTTTGCTGGCAACTCGACCCATATGATGGAATCATAAGTCTTGTTCTGTTCCGCATCCTTGAGAAGAAAGTGCCAAGTGAAGGACATAAGCCCCTTGGAACCCCTTATGTCTGAGCGTGATTCGTGCATGAACGATACGATAACACAGGGAATTGGGCCCATTCGCCCGTTCTCGTCCATCTGATTATGAAGGATTCCTTTCTACTCCTATAAGCATTTCATAGGGCGACAAGAGCCCTCTTCCCGTCTGAGAACCAGAAATTTATACAGGGATTGAGGACGCCCCAGGGGCTCCTCCAACCAAGTCCGTCCATTCCCTTTCCATTCTCAGTGTTATTACGCATCTGATCCTTCTGAACATGTGTCGAGCCATGTTCTCATAGACTGTATGCACTCATTGACATCGCCCTTCCGCTCCGATATCTCCTGGCTCTGATAGTTGTTGCCGATCCAATCGCTCAGTTTCTCGGTGTCAATGAGGTACCGCCGCAGATTCTCTCTTCCTCGCGAGTTCAAGCGGAATCCAGACTGCTCTAGCCTTTTGAGAGCGAGTTGAGCCTCTCTGGCGGTTATCCAGAGCGTGTGCATTATCCTCTCAAAGTGATAGACATCAAGTTCTTCCAGTATCAACTGCTCTCTGCCCTTCTCGTGCACGAGAAAGCCATAGAGCCCACCGATCAAAGAGGCAAGATACCTGAAGGGACCGGTGCCATGACGATTCAGCTGAGCCCTGGCGTCTGCGAGAACCTCTTCATCGGTGGGATTCTGAGTAAGCCTCGTTGAAATGTCTCTGAGAACGAGTCGCTGTTCCCCGATATTGTCTCGTTGCTCTTTGAAGAAATTGATGTATGAAAGGTGGTACATTCGGACAATCATCGATTCCTGTCTAGCAGAAACCACCTTAGAAATCAAGATTGTTAGAAAGAGCAACCCGAATAGACCTTCGATGACAGCCAAGAATCTGGAGGCTCCGAGTGGAACGATATCACCAAATATCTGGGACACAAACGCAGAAGCGCTGAAGTAAAGGGCAATCAGGAAATCCGGCTTTTCTCCCGATATGCCGTTTGAGGGGCTGGTGCGTGACATCAAATAATAGATCGTCCCGAAGGCAACAATCGTAATGAAACCAAAGAGTATGATGGTTCGCCAGGACAGGCTTCCTAAGTTCCTGACCCATCTCCATCCTCCAGACAATGAGAAACCAGCTCCTTTACGCTACTATCTCGGATGTATGCCTAGAGCAACTCGTCGGCACTTGCTCGTCTCAACCATATCCCCAAACAGAGGGCGAATCGCCTTTCCTCCATTAGGTCTTTTCCGACTATGATGCCTTAAGGGGTCTTGCGGAATATCCTGAAGAGTTTCTTTTGTCCCTTTTCCTCGCAACAGGGACAAAGCCAGCATAGCATTTATCTAGTCCGGCGTTCTAGTCATACTCGTGGATAATCTCGACAAGATCGTCAGCATAGCAATGAAAGAGCTGATAGCAAGCCCGTTGCTGGGAGCACTATGCATCATAGGCGGCGATCTGGGCATCCTTCTCTCAGGCATAATAGCCGTCGGGATAGCAGTGGGAGATTTGGGAACCATTCAATCAATGCGCACGCACGGGTAGTCTGGCCCTGTTCCTTATCCTCTTTCCTCCCCCAAGGGTTTCTTCCCAACTGGGCGACAGGAAATGACTTACCTCCGTCCGGCCTTCTTCTTCCTCTCCTGCGTAGCCTTCGTCACGAAGTACGGTGAGTATATCCAAAATGGTTCGTCTTGTCTATCCGATTCCTTCAGTCCCTCACCGAGACCCTTTACGAGCGGGTTCTTCTTCTTTCGGCCATAGTCTTCGACAATCACTCCGAAGTCGCCATGGTGCATTATTCGCTCCTGATTCCAGACATGCTTCTCTGAATCAGACAAGGACTTGTACTTCTCATTCGCAATCTCGCCTGCTAGGAATCCTAAGGTTTTTCCAAGCCGTTCCTTATCCTTCTTGGACATGTCACCCATCAAGTCATCGATGAATGCCAAGGCCTTCGTACTGAATTTCTTTGCCATTCCTTCTCCCCTGTTCCCTATCGCCTTTCCCCCGATATGGGCTTTTCCGAGGATCCTTTTGGAACGTGAGTGATAGATGAGCCAGTGCCCCCTGTGGAGTCAATCTGTTTCTCATTTCCGAGCTTCTAGAAGTTGAAACTTGAGTATATCGTTGTCCCAGCTGCTTTCAGCATCTTTCTTCATCTTCTCGTAGAATTCCCGGGTACTGGAACCTCTTACGACCCAAATATCAAGATGGTCAAGACTGTGCTGGTTACCCGCTAGCGTCCTGAGGTCATGGAGTTGAAGTTCGTATGGCAACTTGTATGAGCAGAGAATCCATGGCATACTCCTCTGTTCCACTTCTTCAGATTTGATAATTCCATCTGAGATATCTACCTGGCCGTCTCTGAAGGAACACGCGACAATAGGGGCGGTTGTGACCACAACAGGCAACAGGGCAGTACGCCTGGGCACTACATCCATCATCATACCATTTCCAGTCTCCCTGCTAATATACAGGTTGCGCATGACTCCTCTCAGGCCAACGGCAACCTGATGAAAAGCGCCCTCAATGTCATCAGGCTTCACGTCATTCTCGCTTTTCCGTTGGAGATAGTAGTCGTACACCGTTCTGCAATTTCCAATCTCATTCATTGTAAGAGTGATGTACTCCGCCTTATGACCGTAGATCACGCCATCCCTGCCCACTGCATTTGGTGTACAGAATATCACGTCACACGTTTCAGCGGAACCGACACTGCCCGTAGTGTCAGCAGCTCTTGAAAAGAATAGCCAGCTCACATGTCTCGGATCCCTTCTCTTACATTCTACAATAGAAGATGTCTTTGGAGCGGGTGAACCGGCGATACCAAGACTAGCTAAAATATCCACCTTGGCCCTGAGCTCTTCAGAATTTTCAGTGAAGAACCTTGTATCATGCTCGAAGTCCACTCGCCACCCAGCATCCCCGATTTCCTTGGCAATACGCCTTTGAAAAGGATATCCCACTCTATTGACGCTAGGGACTACTCGTTCATCACAAAGCCCATTCATGATCTCCCTTTAGGTCCTCTGTCCGAAACACATCCGCGATTCCCCAGAACGCTCACCATTAGAGAAAGACTACAACATAAGTCTTGTTCTGTCCCTTAACTCGTCTTCGTGTTCCATTCCCTTAGGCATGATGAGGTCGGAGCTAGAATCCTTCACTTTTCATTCCATTTCTTCGTGATGTAAACATACCCGAGGACGTCCGCAACTACAACGATGAGGAAGACTAGTCCGATCTTCAGTTCTGAGGCTGGCAACAAGGTAATCACGATAAGGCAAGCACTTATCGATCCAACAGACAGCAGCGCCATCTTCAACAGAACTCTTGGATTCGACAAGCCGGTGGCCAGCTGATCCCAGATGCTTGACCAATCTTGTAGGCTGGGTTGAAAACTGTGGCCGCACGCTTGACAGAATCTTGCGCCTTCAGGATTCTCAGTCCCGCATTTCGGACACCTCATACCATTCCGCTCTGGCTGGTATCGTCTTTCCTTACCTATGGGCTTTTCCCAGAGCGCATCCTATCGGATGTGAACTTTCGCAACCGACCTGAGGCGCGGAGCTCGCCAAATCACGTAATCATATTACCCTTTGTGAGACATTCTCCAACACATGCTTTGCCTTCATGGTTAATACATGGAATGCATATATACGCCAGTGTATTTGCCATTGGAGGATTTGCGCTGACCAGCATCATGGATACTTGCACTCCCAGGAAGAAAGTTCTCTCGGGGGACCAGATGTTGCAGAGGACTGAATGTTGGGGGGCAGGACGATCGTCAAGCTGGAAGACGTGAAGCGGGGACGTCGGTTTGATGGAATAGCCCACGACAAGACAGTCGAGGTCATAGAGGTACAGTGGCAGGGTACCGAGGCCATCTCTGTCTATTACAAGGATGAAAGGGGCAAGCCGGACTCTCGCGTCGTCTTCAGATCAGATGAGGACAAGCTCAGACTCGTGGACACCGCTGTTAGTGCTAGGGCATACAACGCTGACGGCGACAAATTCAGACTCGTGAGCGAGGCATATCGTATCAAGCTCGCCTACCTGTTCGATCCGATGCTCGCTGTCCATACATCAAGAGTCATTCCGCTACCGCACCAGCTCACCGCGGTCTATGAAGTGATGCTGCCGCGCCAACCGTTGAAGTTCCTCCTTGCAGATGACCCTGGCGCGGGTAAGACAATAATGGCAGGCCTGCTGATGAAGGAACTGATGGTTCGCGGGGATTTGAAGCGGTGTCTGATTTGCTGCCCTGGTAGCCTCGCCGAGCAGTGGCAGGATGAAATGGACCAGAAGTTCAACCTGCCTTTTCAGCTCGTGAGCAGAACGTCAATTGAGGATGACCGAACCGGCAACCCGTTCGCCACCCATGACTTAGTAATCGGTCGTCTGGACATGATGAGCCGCGACGAAACCCTGCTCGCGAAGATTAGGCAGACGCCAGACTGGGATTTGATTGTTTGCGATGAGGCCCACAAGATGAGTTGCCCTTGGTCAGGGAACGAGCCGAAGCCAACTAAACGGTTCCGACTCGGCAAGGAATTGTCGAAGAAGACACGGCACCTGTTGCTCATGACCGCAACGCCACACAACGGCAAAGACGAGGATTTTCAATCGTTTCTGCAGATCATCGACCCGGAGAGGTTCGAAGGTCGTCCGCGTGACGACGAGAAAGTCGACGCGAAGGACATCATGCGGAGGCTCGTCAAGGAGGAGATGGTCAGGTTCGACGGGACACGCCTGTTTCCGGAACGGAAGGCGTACTCACCTGTCTATGAGCTCACGCCTGAGGAGATGGCGTTGTACAACTCCGTCACGAAGTACGTTTCAACCGAGATGAACCGAGTCGAACGGCTCGCGCGCGAAGGACAAGGCAAAAGGGGCGCCATCGTGGGTTTTGCTATGACCGGGCTCCAGAGGCGCTTGGCGTCCAGCCCAGAAGCCATCTTCCAATCGTTGAACAGACGGCACGAGAACTTGAAGAAGGAGCTCGAGGACATCAAGCAAGGGAAGAGAAGACCCGCGGATATTCCGGTTGGCGGAGAGCAGTTGAGCCTCGACGATGAAGGGGAGGTTGACGAGGACGAATACGAGGAGACCGAGGTCGAAGCTCTGGAAGCCGAAGTCACGACCCATGTCACGGCAGCTGAGACGATCCCAGAACTCGAGGCTGAAATAGCGACCCTCAGCAAGTTGGTGGCTCAGGCCCAGGCCGTGCGTGCCTCGAACAATCACGGAAAATGGAGGAAGCTGTCCGAGGTTCTGAAGGAAGAGCCTTTGCTATATGGAGCGAACTCCAGGATGCACAAGATTATCATATTCACTGAGCACAGGGACACGATGACGTACATCACCACCAGGATTCGGTCCCTGCTCGGGAAGCCTGACGCGGTGGTCAACATCCACGGCGGGATGGGTCGGGAGGAGCGGCGCTTCCTTCAATCCAAGTTCCAGAACGACAAGGATGTGCTTGTGCTTGTTGCGACCGACGCCGCAGGAGAGGGCATCAACCTCCAGCAGGCCCACCTAATGATAAACTACGATATCCCCTGGAACCCTAACCGTTTGGAGCAGAGGTTCGGACGCATTCACAGGATTGGCCAGACGGAGGTCTGTCACATGTGGAACCTCGTGGCCAAAGACACCCGGGAGGGTCATGTGTTCCAGAGGGTCTTCGAGAAGCTCGAAAGGGAACGCGAGGCGCTCGGGGATTGCGTGTTCGACGTGCTCGGTCGCGCTATCGAGGCCAAGGCACTCAGGGACCTCATCCTTGAAGCGATTCGCTATGGCGACCAGCCTGAGGTTCGCGCGCGACTGAACGAGAAGATTGACAACTCTCTGGACCGAGAGCGAATCAAGGACATCCTCGAGGAGGCGGCGCTCTCTCGGGACTCGATGGCTTGGGGCGACGTACTCCACATCAAGGAGGAGCTGGAGAGGGCCGAAGCGCGGAAGCTTCAGCCGTTGTTCATCCAGGCTTTCTTCGTCAAGGCGTTCCAGTCTCTCGGAGGGACGATACATAACCGCGAGGGGAAACGGTTCGAGGTCTCTCACGTCCCCGCTGCCCTCAAGCACAGGGCCGAGGAACTGCCAAGGCACGCGAAGCTCCAAGACAAGTACGAGCGCGTCACCTTCGAGAAGGAGCTGATTACAGTTGCCGGGAAGCCTACAGCCGAGCTGCTAAGCCCAGGGCATCCCCTACTCGACGCGACGATTGAGCTTGTTCGCGACAGGAATCCCCGGGTTCTCGATGACGGCGCGATTCTTCTGGACGAACGTGACAAGGGGACGGAGCCCCGAGCGCTGTGGTACATCCAGAGCGAAATCCTGGATGCCCGTACCGATTCCGGAGGGAACAAGTGTGTGATATGCAAGCAGCTTAATTTCGTTGAGATGGATGGCAAGGAGAAGTTCTGGAACGCCGGCTACGCTCCCTACCTGGACTACAAGCCTCTGACAAGCGAGCAGCTCTCCCTAGTGTCCAAGGCGCTGATCCCTGCTGTTCTCTCCGGGTTTGCCGAAAGACATGCTCTCGACTTTGCCTCAAGCCACATCCTCCCCGAGGTCTACATGGAATCGAAGAAGAGCCGGGAGGAGCTGGTGGACAAAACATGGAACGCTGTCAAGGCCCGACTAACGAAAGAGATTGCCTATTGGGACCAGCAATGCGAAGAGCTGAAGGCCCGTGAGTTGAGTGGGCAGCATACGCGATTATCCTCAGGGAACGCACGGAAGCGCGCTGATGACCTCCAAGCCCGGCTAAACGAGCGAAAGGTAGAGCTCGACAAGGAGCGCCACGTCGAGATACGGCAACCCTATATCATCGGCTGTGCGCTGGTCGTTCCGATGGGCATGCTTGCTTCTATGACAGGGGATACAGTGAATCCTGACCTTGGGGGGGTCGAGCGGGATGCCGTGGAGCAGATGGCGGTCGAAGCGGTCATGGCAACGGAGAGAAAGCTTGGCCGAGAACCGAAGGATGTTGGCAGGCTCAAGATTGGCTACGATGTTGAGAGCAAGGTGCCATCGACCGGCGAGCTGTACTTCATCGAGGTCAAGGGTCGCCAGAAATACGCTCATACCGTGACGGCAAGCAGCAACGAGATAAGGACAAGTCTCAACAAGCCTGACAGGTTCATCCTGGCAATCGTGCTCGTCGACAAAGATGGCGCGAAGGAGCCAGTGTACGTTTGGAAGCCCTTCATGATCGAGCCCACATTCGATACCGTCAGCGTCAATTTCGACATCGGGAAAATGCTCGAAAGAGGGAAGGCGCCATCTTGATAGCCCAAAGAAAGAAACTGATAGAAGTGGCACTTCCATTGGATGCGATTAACGACGCTTCTGCATACGACAAGATGCCTGGCATAGGTCCTCACCCGAAAGGTATCCATCAATGGTGGGCTCGACTACCATTGCCGTGTGCGAGGGTGATGCTATTTGCATCTCTCGTTGACGATCCGTCTACAAATCCAGAATTCGCGGGGAAGTCAGAAGACGCCGTCAAGGCGGAAAGGAAACGCTTGTTCGGCATCATACGCGACCTTTGCCAGAAGAAGATTCACGAGCACCCTGATGTGTTCGACAAGGCCTATCGGGAAATCATGCACCATACGGGCGGAAAACTCCCTGTCCTCATTGACCCATTCTGCGGCGGGGGCTCGATTCCGCTTGAAGGCCAACGTCTCGGATTGACAGTGCATGGTAGCGACCTAAATCCAGTGGCAGCGTTAATCACGAAGAGCTACGTCGAAATCATTCCACGCTTTCTCGACATGCCGCCGGTGAATGCGGATGCACGGAAGCAGAAGGCCTTGGAGCTAAGAGACTGGAAGGGATCGGATGGGCTTGCAGCGGACCTGAAATACTACGGAGAATGGATGCGCCAGGAAGCGGAACGGAAGATTGGGCATCTGTACACGAAGGCGAAGCTGCCGGATGGAAAAGAGGCAACCGTGATAGCATGGTTGTGGGCGAGGACGGTCAAGTGCCCGAATCCGGCATGCGGCGCGACGATGCCGTTGGTGCGGTCGTTTTCAATGGCTACAAAGGGAGAGAAGAAAGTCGGAATTCTACCGATTACCAAGAAAGCGTCAAAAGAAGTAACATACCGAATGAAGACATCCGGAGAATCTACCCCGGGCACAGTCACCCGCAAGGGAGCGACTTGTATCTTTTGCCACCAACCAGTACCCTTTGAACACATTCGGGCGGAAGGCAGAGCCAATCGATTGGGTGCGGACTTGATTGCCGTGGTAGTAGAAGGAAATCGTGGAAGGGTCTATGTTTCCCCAGAAGATGACCAGCAAGAAGTTGTCGAGAGAATAGTTCCAACTTGGTCTCCTGAAACAAGTCTGCCAGAGCATGCGCTTGGCTTTCGTGTTCAATCATATGGAATGGTGAAACACAGTCATCTCTTCACCCCACGCCAACTCGCTGCACTCTCGACGTTAAGTGGGCTGATTCCAGCGGCTAGAGAGCAAGTGCTGAAGGACGCGGCAACTAAGGGGATGAAGGACGACAATGTGTCACTTGACAAGGGCGGATCTGGGTCGAGAGCTTATGCGGACGCTGTGGTGACGTTCCTGGCATTCGCAATCGATCGGATGGCGGATTTCAACAACTCGTTGTGTCGATGGAGCCCTTCCAATGAGAAGGTGATGAATCTTTTCAATCGGCAGGCTATACCAATGGTGTGGGATTTCGCAGAGGCGAACGCTCTCGGAAACTCAGTGGGTAGTTGGACGACCTGCAGTGACTATGTTGCGGAATGTGTGTCGGTAGTTTCAGTAAAGCCCGGACCAATCGGGAAAGCACTACAGCTGGACGCAGCAAATTCAGCATGGAGCCTACCACCGATGTTGCTCAGCACTGATCCACCGTATTACGACAACATCGGATACTCCGACCTTTCTGACTTCTTCTATGTCTGGCTGAGGCACTCCATCGGCTCGCTTTATCCGGACCTGTTCAGCACCATGTTGACGCCGAAGAAGCCGGAACTGGTGGCGACACCTTATCGGTTCGATGGGGATGGTGAGAAGGCGAAGGACCATTTTGAGGATGGGTTCAAGAAGACTTTCAGTTCGCTCAAGGAGAAGCTGGATCCTCGGTTTCCGATAACTGTCTACTACGCTTTTAAACAGTCTGAGGAATCCGAAGGGGACTCGGACGAGGAGGACGACTCCCTCGTTACGCTCACAACTGCCTGGGAAACGTTACTTGAGTCGCTCATCCAGACCGGGTTCCAGATCACGAGCACGTGGCCCGTTAGGGCTTCCCAAAAGTGGCGCATGGTCTCGATGGGTACCAACGCCCTCGCTTCGTATATTGTGCTGGCGTGCAGGCCGAGATCACCAGACGCACCGCTCGCAAGGCGCAGCGATTTCGTCTCAGATATGAAGAAGGAGTTTCCAGACGCCTTGAAGAAGCTTCAACAGACGAGCATCGCACCAGTGGATCTCGCCCAAGCATCGATTGGTCCGGGCATTGCCATATACAGCAGGTACTCAAGGGTAGTGGAGCCATCCGGCTCCACAATGTCAGTTAGGACCGCCCTATCACTTATCAATCAGGAGCTTAGGTCTCTGGTGAAGCACGGTATCGGAGACATGGATTCAGAAACGCAGTTCATGATTGAGTGGTTCGAGCAATACGGCATGCAGCAGGGGGAGTTCGGCAGAGCTGAAACGCTTTCGAAGGCCAAGAATACCTCTGTGGATGGCCTGTCGAGGGCAGGCATCCTCGTGAGCCGGGGAGGAAAGGTCTCGATAAAGGTGCGAGAGGAGTACCCCGACGATTGGGACCCTGTGACCGACCGAAGGTTGACGCTGTGGGAATGTACTCAGCACTTGATAAAGCGACTTCAACTGGGTGAGGACGAGGCGGCGAAGCTTGTCACCCGACTCGGCGGCAAGAGCGAAGATGCGAAGAATCTGGCCTACCACTTGTTCAACATCTGTGAGACAAAGGGAATAACCGACGAAGCGATAGCCTACAACGAGCTGGTGACTTCTTGGCCAGAAATCCAGCGCAAGGCCGCAGGAATCACAGGATCTGGGCCGCAGAAGATTCTCAACGTGGGAGTGGAAAGGAGGGAAAAGAAATGAGCATGAAGCCGTGGCGCAAGGTAGCGATACCACACGATGATGTTTCCTCTGGGAGGTTCCAGCAGGCGCAGTTCGCAGCGGACATGTCTGAGGTTCTCAATGGGAGCGCGCAGCCTGAGTACCAGGATCCATCCGAATTCTTCGCCAGGACGTACCTGACTGAGGGGATGAAACGCCTCTTGAAGTCGGCGCTTGGACGTGTCACTGGTGCCGATGGCGAACCCGTCGTAAAGTTGAAGACTTCATTCGGGGGCGGCAAGACGCACACGCTGCTGGCCCTCTACCACATGTTCAACGGGACGGAGCCGAGGAAGATGGCAGGAGTCTCGGAGCTGATGAATGAAGCCAAGGTCGCCAAGATTCCGAAGTGCGCCGTGGCTGTCCTCGTGGGCACGGCCCTCGACGCCACGCAAAAGCGCTCTCACCCAGAGTACAAGGGAATCACTGTGTCGACCCTGTGGGGCGAGATGGCCGTGCAGCTCGGCGGCAAGGAAGCTTACGAGCTTGTAAGGAACGCTGATGAGAAAGGTGTGGCTCCCGGCAGCAACAACCTGACGGCGCTGTTCGAGAAATACGGACCCTGCGTTATTCTCATAGACGAACTCGTGGCCTATTCGAGGAACATCTACAAGGTCGAAGGTCTTCCATCTGGCAGCTTCGACAGCAACATGACGTTCGTGCAGAACCTAACGGAGGCGGTGAAGAAGAGCGGGACGAGCATCCTGGTGGCAAGCATACCTGCGAGCAACATCGAAATTGGAGGCGAGGGTGGAGAAGCCGCCCTGGCTCGCATCGAGCATACATTCGGCAGAGTAGAGGCAATCTGGCAGCCCGTCGGGCATATCGAGAGTTTCGAAATCGTCAGACGGCGCTTGTTCAGCAAAATCTCGAGCGAGAAGGACAGGGACGACACGTGCTCGGCCTTCCACAAGATGTACAGAGATCAAAGCGCCGAGTTCCCCACAAAGTGCAAGGAGAAGGACTATCTCGACCGACTGAAAGCTGCATATCCGTTCCACCCAGAGTTCTTCGACCGACTCTACGAGGACTGGGCGACGTTGGAGAAGTTCCAGCGGACGAGGGGCGTCCTGCGCCTGATGGCCCTGGTAATTCACGAGCTTTGGACGAAGAACGATCAGAGCTACCTCATTATGCCCTCGAACCTCCCGCTCTACGCTCCGAAGATACGGGACGAGCTGACCAGGTACGTAGGCACCGAGTGGTCGATCGTCGTTGACAACGACGTTGACGGCGAGCAGAGCGAGCCTGCGAGGATTGACAAGGAAGTCAAGCGCATAGGGGCGCAGATGGGCGCGAGGCGGGTAGCAAGGACTATCTTCTTGGGGAGCGCGCCGAGCGTGAGGCAGCAGAACCTCCGGGGCATCGAGGACATCAACATACGCCTAGGGGTAGCCCAGCCGGACGACAACCTTGCCGTCTACGCGGACGCCCTGAGTCGGTTGACGGACAAGCTGACATTCCTCTACAGGGACGGGAAAAGGTACTGGTACGACACCAGACCGAACCTCAGAAGGACCGTTGAGAACAAGGCGGCGATGATAGACCAAATCGACATCGAGAACGATTTGACAGAGCGCCTCCAGGAAATTCGGGGCAGGGGGGCGTTCGCGAGGGTGCACGTAACCTCTGATCCATCGTCAGTTCCGGACGAACAGGAAGCGCGCCTCGTAGTCATGGGACCGCAGGACGTCTACAAGGCGGATCGGGTTAGCCTCGATTCCCCGGCGATGATCAAGGCTAAGGCCATCCTCGATTCAAAGGGCTCCGGTCCAAGAATCTACAAGAACACCCTGCTGTTCCTCGCCCCAGACTCCAACTCGATTGCCAGCTGCCTGCAGGAAATGAGGATGCACATGGCCTGGCAGAAGGTAATCGACGAGGAGGACTCGCTCGGTCTTAGCACCAGCCAGAAGAAGCAGGCGATTGAGAGCGAGAAGAAGTCCCAGAGTACAGTCAATCTAAAGATGGTGGAAGCTTACTGCTGGCTCCTCGTCCCTGGCCAGGACGTTTCAGCAGAATCAGGTCCTGGAAATGTCCGCTGGGACGTGACTCGCCTCACCGGGAGCCACGACGGCGACATAGTGGCGAGGGCGAGCAAGAAGGCCGTGCCCGATCATCTGATAACTGAATGGTCGCCTGTGAGCCTGAAGCTCGAGCTCGATAGGTATCTCTGGAAGGACAAGGATTCGCTCGACCTCAAGCAACTGTGGGATTACATGACGACTTACCTGTACCTCAGCAGGCTCGCAAACGTCGATGTGTTGACGGCGGCAATCCAGGATGGTATCAAGACAAAGGAGTACTTTGCCTACGCTGCGGGCAAAGACGCGACCGGGAAGTACCTCGGGTTGAACTGGCAGACACTATCACAGCGCATCCTCTTCGACGGGACAAGCGTACTGGTGAAACCTGAGATTGCAGAGAAGTACATCGCACCGCCCCTGCCATCTGGGCCACCGCAACCACCAGGAGGGGAGAAAACTGGAGGAGAGGGCGAGATAAAGCGGCCAATTGAGCCTGAGAGAGAGCTACCGAAACGGTTCCATGGCTCGGTTACGCTGGACCCGGAGAGAGTGGGCCGAGACGCCGGGCAGATAGCGTCTGAAGTCATTTCCCACTTAGTAGCGTTGCCGGACGCAGAGCTCATGGTCACGCTCGAGATCGACGCCAAGTTCCAAAAGGGGGCGCCAGATAAGACGGTCCAAACGGTCACCGAAAACGCGCGGACGCTCAAGTTCAGGGTGAGCGGGTTTGAGAAGGAGTGAGCACAAGAGCACGCTCGATCGACAACTAGTAAGGAGAGCCTAGTGCTTTCTCATTCTCTTCTTTGTCTTCACGCCGATCTCTTACACTTCGCCGAGCCAGGTGGTAACCAGTAGTTCTTTAAGCCGGAATTGACGAGAAGCTAGCCATCATGGAGTGCAGGGAACAGCATGTAGACTACTGGGCACGTGAAATACCTAGATTCCTGCTCGCTAGGAATCGCTCTTTCATCAACGTTAATATCTGGGCTGCAAGATAGGGTATTCAACCTGGGGGTAGTGTCCGATGAAGACCGAAGAGGAAATTCAGGATGCATTCAGATTGCTGGGCATTGACAACGATGAGAAGCGAAAGCAAGTACTTCGAAGAATGGATCATATGAAGAGTCAGGCACCAAAGAAAGGGGATAGCTACATACTTGTTAGCGAACTAGGCCAGAAGGATGGGTAATGCCCGACTGGAATCAGCTCCTCGATGAAATCAAAGCAACTGGAGGTGCTTGTGACGTCGTTCGAAGAAAATACCTTCAGAAGCTTCATGAGATTACTGAGAGGAATGTGATTATCTATTACTCGGGCTGGCTTCAGAAACACGGTGTTGAAGGTGCCGGAATTGACGATGGCGACAAGATTGGATTCATGACGACCATCCATGGTCTGGATCCGGGGAAAGGATTGGACCTTGTTCTCCACACTCCAGGAGGAGAGACGGCCGCGACGGAGTCAATAGTCGACTATCTTCGCCGAATCTTCGGAACGAACATCAGGGCGATTGTGCCTCAGTTGGCCATGTCAGGCGGAACCATGATTGCCTGCGCTTGCAGCAGCATAATAATGGGTAAGCAATCAAGCCTCGGTCCCATAGATCCCCAGCTCAGTGGGCTGCCTGCGCACGGAATCCTAGAAGAGTTTGAGAAGGCTTTCGAAGAGTGCAAGAAAGACAAGGCGAGAGTCGACCTATGGCAGCCGATAATTGCGCGATATAACCCGACTCTGATAGGAGAATGCCAAAAGGCCATAGCATGGGCCGAAGAGATGGTTCGAGAATGGTTGACCTCTGGAATGTTGAAGGGCAGATCTGATCTAGATGCAATCGCAGACCGGATTCTGGCCGAACTCGGAAGCCATGCATTAACAAAATCCCACGCAAGGCATCTGTCAGCAAGCAAGTGCAAGGAGATCGGCCTCGTGGTTGAAATGATGGAAGACAACCAAGAGCTCCAAGATGCAATCTTATCAGTCCATCATGCATGTATGCACACCTTCTCGAGCACACCGGCATTCAAGATTATTGAGAATCACAATGGAAAGGCGCATGTTCTACAGGCGCAGCTTGTTGCTGTGCCATCGAGATAAGAGCAAGCTACCCCAAGCCGGCACCGATGACTATCGTGGTTTCGACGCTTTGAACACGAGATTGTGTGTTCATAAGACACTGTGATGTGGTCACCGAAGCGTATTGGATTGGAGTGACAACAGGAGTCTGATTGACAGCGTGCTATCATCATCAATTCAGATGCAATGGAATGCAAACCGCGCGATCTGGCTAGAAATCAATCCGTGCAGGAAGCCAGTTGCATGCTGGGAGATCGGGTTCCCTCAACTGGTCTCACTTTCCTTGGGCACGGAGAGTGTGAGCGTTAAGCATTCCTTGCACGTGGTCGGGTTCTCGAGCGAGCGTGTCTCCTTCAAGATAATCCATCCCTGATGGGGCTCGGCCCGTGGAACGTATGTCGTCAGGCATAAAGAATGCTGGTGTTCATGGTTCGGTGTCCATGTTTGTTCATGGACGCTACTAATGCTGAGTTCAACGCAGCGCGTGAGCTGCCGATTCCCCAATCGTGAC
>Ga0315296_10001516_pt1 | contig 20333 bp, 24 predicted proteins | sample YL17G14_18_MG_FD_203921 | JGI IMG/M metagenome (GOLD analysis project Ga0315296, IMG submission 203921) | Sediment microbial communities from Yellowstone Lake, YNP, Wyoming, USA - YL17G14_18 | ecosystem: Environmental > Aquatic > Freshwater > Lake > Sediment | place: USA: Wyoming | collected...
GCTTCGCGAAGTTCTTCGTGTCCACGGCTGCGAACCGCAGGAATGACTCTTCATTTACGCCGCTGGAAAAGAGAAAACACTTCTTCGGGTCAGCCCCCATCTTGATCTTTGCGTCCTTCTCATTAGGTGTGACGACAAGAACAAGGTTTGCCGTCTTCAGGATCTGAGATAATGATAGCCTGTTCCAGGCCATGCGAAAAGTTCTCTCTACGAGGGAGTAATGTTTTGCGGAGGGTTCTTGAAAGTGAGACATATGACAAAAAACAATGGTATCCACGTAGCCCCCAAGATCTTTCATGTATCGTCTCCAAGCGACAAACTTGGCGACTTCTTCGGGTCCATTCCAAAGAGTGCTATGAGTGATGAGCACGTTCAACTTGAATTCGTCGACTATTCTTTCCAGAACATGAACGAAATCCCGAAAGCTGATCCTTCGACGGGGCCATTTTATGACGTAGCTAGCCACGCGAATAACGGGAATCTCCAGCTCTGCGTCCTCTACCAATACATAGCCTTTGCCGTCCGTCAGGCTGTTTGATGAGATGACTTCGGCGCCATCATGATAGACGCTGGTAATCAGATAGGCATCGTGGCCCAATGAAACGAGATCTCGGACCATTCGTTGGGCAACAAGTTCTTGGCCCTTGCTGGTACTTGTTTGATACATCAAAACGCCTATTCTCTTGTGCATTGTCGCCTCACCTTTTCAAAATTCCTTCTGATCATGGGAAAACTAGAATCAAACAAGAAATGATTCGCCAGAAGCCTGCCCAGAAAAGAAGAAACATCCTCAAACTTGACAAGATAGTCGCAAGCCAACTTTTCTACGCAAGTCTCCTTATGGACCACTCCCACGCTAACATCAGACCTTTCGAAAGCAGGGTTGTCCGCTTCGGTGTCGCCCATGTAAAGAACCCCGTTCTTAGACTTTAATTCTTTGAGCATCTCCTCGAGAGCCCCACCTTTGTCAACAGGCAGGGGATACACGTCAAAAAAAGGCTGGCGCCCATAACCAACAACTTTCAAGCCCAACTCTTCGCAGTAGACTGCCACCTTGTTTGCCTCGTTCATCGCTTTTTCAGTGCCTTGGGCCCAACGCCAATCCACACAGAAAGCAATTGTGCGGCAGTTCATATCTCGCTTCTCTTCAATCTCGATTCCATAGCCGGTCAAACGTGACCTTGCATATTCTAGAGCAAGAGAAACACGCTTCAACCTGCAAAGATAACCCTTCTTTCGCAGAATCTTTCCGTTTATTTTCGCTTCTAGCCCACTCACCGCTGACCATGCGTGGGCAAACGACGTTCTTGGCATGACAAATGAGAGGTCTTTCGTGGTGACAATGGCGATTGGAATGAATCTGCCTATTCTCTGGAGCATCACACGCGTTTTCTCAGGAACCCTTGATTTAGTTCGAGCGACATTCAAGGAACTTATAGTTCCATCATAATCCAAAACTAGAAGCTTGACGGGTATCCTTGCAGTCACATTGTTATTACTGTTCGCTTGACGCACTGGTAGGTCGTCATGAAAATCTAAAGAGGGAACCTGCTTTGCGACTTTCAAAAGACTTTCCCAAGCCTATCCTATTCTCATTTGAAGAGCCGCCAATATATCTTTTTACTAACGTGTTGAACACGTAGGAAAAACTGGTTGAAGGACGAATATTCGACTTTTTTGCTCAGCTTCTTTCAGAAGCAGAATAATGTGTTGGTTTTTGACACGGTTTTTCTTACTGCTTCGTTGAGCTTGAACTGCAAGAGTTATGAGGAGTTGGAGAAGGAGGCTGAGACGGCGGATGCGTTTAGGCTTTCATTTAGGTCGCCTACGTATTTTGCCAGTTTGGGGAGTGGTTATCATTGGATGTTTCCCGATGCTGTGAAGGGTTTTTCGGGATTGGTGCGTTGCTGGAACTTGTTCAGTGTTGGTAGACGGTTTGGGAAGGAGGAATATGTGGCGTATAGGGAGTGGCTGGGCAAGAATGTTGGTGTGAGTGAGTATGACTTGTGGACTCGGTTGGCTGTCATGAAGCGTAAGAAGGCGACAGGATTTGTTGGCTGGGTCACGTACGAGTTGAAAGGCAAGGAAAGCGAATGGAACAAGATAATGTGTATGCTGGTAAAGTTCAGAGTATGCTAATGTTTGGGGGAATAGAACAGGCGGGTTCGGTGTGGTTAGAGCAGCGTTGAAGTCTTGGTGCATTGGTTTACAGTGTTGTGTTTCACTTTTCGGTGAAAGGCTTATATATGCACTTTTTGTAGAAGTGAAATCGATTCGTTGAGGACGAGGGATTTGACATTGCGAAAGTTTGAGAGGATTTATCGTGAACTGCTCCTCTGCAGCCTACGTGAGATTTCGTTGGTGCATCAGGAAGACATTGCTTCAGAGTGTGAGGTTTCACTTGGTTTGGTTAACAAGACGGTGAAGAAACTTGAGGTGGCTATGTCGGTAGAAGCCACACGAAGCGGTGTTAGAGTGTTGTCGCCCGCGAGACTTTTGAATTTGTGGGCTGCTGAACGTGACTTAGGCAAGGATGTTTGGCAGTCGTTTAGGCTTGATCCGATTACAGAAGTGGAGAAGGATCTTCCGAGAGATGTGCTGGTCACTGGTTTTTCCGGGTGGTCTAGTGTTCCTGGGCGCAGACCTGCTGAGTATGATCGCTTGTATTTTTACGTAACGGATATGGAGAGTTTCGAGTCGTGGTTTGGCTTCAGGAAGAGTAGGGTTCGTAAGGTGAACGCGAACATGTTTGTATTGCGTGTTGATGATGAGCATCTTGTTCGCTCTTCCGAGAAGGGTGTTGTTTGTGTTCCGCAGGTTTATGTGGATATATATTCAGCGGATGGTCCTGAGGCGTCTCCTTTTCTGCGGGATATTGCTTCAGTGTATCCGAGTTTGAGTCTTTGGTGAGCGTGGTTGGAATGTGGCGGGATGAAGTTGTTGAAAGGTCTTGGCGCGTTTTGGGTGAGCTTGAGGGTTTTGCGGATTTTGTGTTGATTGGCGGTTGGGGAGTATACTTATGGACTAGGAAGCTGAAGAGTCGGGACATAGACGTCTACATTGATCAAGATAACTTTTACAAGCTGCAGTCTGAGTTGACGCAGAAGGGTTATGCACTGAAGCGTAATGTTCGTCTGATGACGTTTGAGGCTTTGATAGGTGATGTGGAAGTTGATATTTACACGCCTTTTGTGAGTAGGTTGGTGGTTCCTTGTTTGGATGTGTTTGATCGGAAATTGTATTCGGTGATTGAGGGTTTCAAAGTGGCGATTCCTGAAGTTCTGCTTTTGCTGAAGGCTCAGGCTGCTTTGGACAGGTGGCATGCAGAAAAAGGGTTGAAAGACAGAGTGGACATCATTTCTCTCTTGAAGTTTGCTGACGTGAAACGGAACGTGCTTGAACAAATGCTAAGGCAGTATGACACACAGCATACGCTGCGAGATGGTATTAAGCGAGCAGTATCTGAAAGCAGAATCGAATACAGATTTCTGGGACTTGCGTATGAAAAGGATGGCGTTCAACTGAAAAAATCTTACGCAAACCTGTGAGTCAGGTTTGGATCCATGTGCGTTTGGTTTCTTTTATTGCGTCGTAGTGTGGGTCGTCAGAGAGTATGCGTGCTTGGTTGGTTATGGCGGTTGCGGCTATGATGCAGTCGTCCATGGGGATGTTTTTGTGCTGGCATTTGATGAAGCCGGCCTGTTTGGCGATGGTTGGGGTCAAGTTTTGGATTTGCAGTCCACTTTCCATGAGTGCATGATAGCGGGTCTCTGCTAGATCTTTTCCTCTTTTTTCGCAGGTTATTTGGATGACTTCAGAGATGACGATGGTGGGCAATATTCCTTCGTTTCTGCTTGTCAATTCTCTCAGTCTTCTTGCTGTTTTCTGTTTTGTCTGCGCCTGATCGGAGTAGAAGTGTTCAGTGAAGAACCTTGTGTCCAAGACTTCTTTCAAGCCTAGTATTCCTCGCGGAGTTTGTCTATGTGCTTCTTGATTTCTTCTACTTTGCCGTATTTTGCGTCTACGCCTGCCATGTCTTCAAGTCTGGGGATTAGCCTGAAGAGCAGTCCTTTCTCAGTAGCTTCAACCATCAGTTGATCTCCTTCCTTGATTCCAAACTTCTGCCTGAATTCCACAGGGATTGTGGTTTGTCCTCTTCTCGTCACTTTCACGACGTTCTCCATGCTGGTTGCCTCATACAATAGAGTTGATGTACTACTGTATAAGAGTTTCCTATTCAGTGTGTCAGATAGGATTGGCCTTTGTGCTTAAGAAAGGCAGTTGCACTAGATTTCCAGAAAGGATTTGAAGTCGAAGACGAAGGGGTTCACCGGAAAATCCCAACTAGATGGAATTGAAAGAGGGTAAGGCCCCAACAACCGGCACTATTGGTTTTTGGTTTCGGAACACTCAGGTCGAAGACAATACTTGGTGGATACATTGTACACGCCATAAGCAACATCATTACTTTCACTTTCCTCTTCAGCCGATTTCTGTTTTTGGCGGAAAAGCTTTAGCCGAACCATCTTCATCATTTGGATGGGTAATAGGATTTGCTTGAAGGCAAGAGTGTTAATCTGAGGGTCATAGAAAAGGAAGACTTGCCGTTGTTGGCAGATTGGAGCAACAATCCCGCGTATTTGGGTGAATATATTTGGCTTCCACAGCAGTCCAGAACGGAGTGGGCGAAAAAGTATGATGACCTTACTCCTGATACGAAGTGGTTCTTCATAGAGAAAAAAGATGGAACCAAAATTGGGACTATGTTTCATTGGCCCATAGGGAACCTGTTGGAAATAGGCTGTGTTCTGATTCCAACTGAAAGAGGAAAAGGCTACTGCACAGAAGCAGTGAAGATTGTTTTGGACTACCTGTTTCTTTCCAAAAACATTGTTCGCATACAGGCCCACACGGATGCAAGAAATATGACTTCTCAGAAGGTTTTGCAGAACGTAGGGTTTAAGAAAGAAGGGACAATTCGCAAGTCCGTTTTCGCCAGAGGAGAATGGAAGGACCGCTGTCTATACAGCATTCTCAGAGAAGAATGGAAAGAACCAAGAATACTGACGAAGACAACCTGAAAAATCAGGATAGGACTTTACCTCGAAGCCAGTTTGGGGCAACTCAAGTTTCATTTTTCCGTTCGTGCCTGAAAGCAAGCAGATGCTTGTGGATTTTTGTATGATGATTGACCATGCAATTGTGGAACTGTGGTTGGGCACGTGTCGGCTTTGGTTGGACGTTTGGCTTGACGTACCGGACCAGCATGGCCATCATGGTTATGCTGCAGTCACTATCTACTTTGACGAGAGAGGTCAAATGGTAATACCAGAGGGTGCTTGGCGCTGTGACGAACAGAGCAAGGATGGAACGAATTGGCTGGAATTTGAGCAGAGGAGAGGAAGCATGCACGCGCTCAAACACACATCTGGCATCTAGCTCAGCGATCTTGGATATGATATGTGGGCGCGCCAATCATAAGCTAACCCTCTTATGGTTTCTTCTCGCATAAATCATACAAAATCGGGGTTCTAGGCAAGTAATATAAGAAGATAGATACGTACTGAGGTGTATCGGTTCGCGTTCTGGGGGCGATGCAAATGTCAGAAACAACTTGCTCTCTCGAATTCAAAAGGCTAAGCGCCGAGTTTTGGTTGTTTGCGGTATTGCTACTGTCACTACTAATTCTTGCTTCAGTGGCACTATGTGCTCCAATCAGTGTCCTCACTGCTTGGTCTGGTGCCAAAGCAGCTATCGGTTATGGGTCTAGCCTTCTTTTCGTTCTATTGACCGCTTTTGGTGGGCTTGATAGGTGTGAGGAACGCTATTCTTCTTTGGGCGAGAAAGTTTGAAAGCGATGAGTTTTCCTGAACCCTCAGCGCAATCGTTCAATAGGGAGAGAAAAAAATGACCGATCAACAAAACAAAGAATCCCCAAAAACAGTAGAGGACACAAGGCTTTATGAAGTCTCCCTAGGGCTTTCACAAGAAGATCGAGAGCGTCTAGGGTTGCGGTTTCCTGTGAAAATTTTCGTCCAAGACCCTCTTGTGGCAAAAAAACACGAAAAAGAAGGAATATTGGGAATAGAACAGATTCTCTTGGATTGGGAACCCGGCCTCATGGACGGCCCAACTAGCGCGAGAGTCGCTGTCGTAGATTATAATGCTGATACAGGCACTGTAGTTAAGCCTGTCACATGGAACGCCGAAGCCAAGAGATTTGTTGGAGCCGATGACCCCAAAAGCTTTGGTTTCCATCAAGTAAACGTTTGGGCCATAGTGCAGAACACACTATCTTTCTTTGAAGATTCATACGTAATGGGACGCCCAATCCCTTGGGGCTTTGATGGTAACAGGTTAATTGTGGTGCCACACGCTGGCGTAACGAAAAACGCTTTTTACAACAGAAGCGGCAAATGTTTGCAGTTTTACTACTTCATCTCTGATGGCAACCCAGTTTACACATGCCTATCCCATGACATAGTGGCTCACGAGACTGCGCATGCCATACTAGACGGCATCCGGCCTTTCTACTATGAACCTAGCTCTGTTCAGACTCCATCTTTCCACGAATTCATAGCGGACTTGACTGCCATACTTTCAGCCTTACGCTTCGAACATGTCCGACACGCAGTAGCCAAGATTTCAAATGGCAACATCTGGGGGAATAATGTCATTTCTGCCTTAGGAGAGGAGTTTGCCGAAAAGGATGTGGAGAGAATCTACGGGGATGCCCAAAGGTACTACCTTCGTACCGCCTGCAACAGCAAAACCATGAAGGATATTGAGAACAGCTATGAGGTCCATGATTGCTCTGAAGTATTGACTGGCGCCATGTTCAAAATATTGGCTCGTATGACAAAACTCCATATAGATGATTATGCCCTGTCACCCAAGGAGGCCCTTTGGAAGGCAACTCAGCACCTCAACAGACTTGCCTTTAGAGCGCTTGACTATGGCCCTCCTGTCGACATCCAGTTTATTGATTATGCTCAAGCTGTAGTCCGCGCAGACGAACTAGCCTATCCCGTGGACACCTTTGGGTACCTGAAGATCGTTCGAGAGGTCTTTAAGAGCCGAGGCCTAGAAGAACTAGACCCAATAGCGCCGCCATATAGCGTTACACTAACATGGAAGTACAAGCTATATAGCGTGGCAAGTTCACGTACGGCCGCCTACCATTTTCTAAACGACAATCGTGGTCGCCTCGATATTCCCACAAATCAGGATTTTGAAATAGCCGATCTCTATTACACCGACAAGGTAGTTGGAGCAAACAAGAGGCTACCGCGAGAAATCATTCTGGAATACGTCTGGAAAGAAGATGTTACCTTAGAGGGAGAGCGCTTTGGTCCGCTTAAAGACAAAATCATCCCACTCCTATGTGGAGGCACACTTGTTTTTGACGAGCGAGGGAACACCTTGTATTGGAGCAAGAAAGGAGGAACACAAGCAGGCGAAGCAGAAGGAGAAGGCGAACGACGAAAAGAAAAACTTCTCGGCTACATTGAAAAACTAGTTGAGACAGGTCAAATCGGACTGGTAGATGCTGAAGCAGTTAGTAACATAGGCATCTATCAGCCCTCAATTATGGGTAAGCAAGATGGCAATGTGCTGCATCTTGAAATGACCCCCCAGTTCTTACACCCAAGCAAGGAGTCTGCTGAATAATGAAAGAAAAACTCTTTGTGAGAATATACAAAGTTGGATGTGGTGACTGCATCTTTGTTCGCGTCCCAGACAAAGATCGTCCCTATCACATGCTTATTGACTGTGGCAACTACTATGGGGAGAGTTCAGCGGATTTGAAACAAGCGATGGACAATGTGAAGGTCCTATTGAATGATGAGACTGTTGTGCCAAAAAACCATCGCGGACATCTAGACCTTCTGGTAGCCACGCATCAACACTGGGATCACATAAAAGGCTTTGAATCATCATTGGAGGTCTTTAAGACAATCAAGATAGATCGCGTGTGGTTGTCCGTTGGAATGAAGAAGGACCATCCCCAGGGTAGACAATTGCGTGCATTCCAAGACCAAGTTGACAAAACCATCAAACGGTTTGAAAGCGATCCTGAACTCAGCTTGAACCCTGGCTTACTCTCCATGCTAATGATGATGAGCCTTAGTAACCAACAGGCCACTGAGGCACTTACGAACACCTTACCTAGTCAGCAGGGAATTCAGCCCTCGTATGTTTACCGAGGATTTGAAAAAGACTTGCCCAAGGAAAAAGCACAGCGAGCTACACTGGATTTCAAAGAACCCAAAACAAAACTGTTTGTGTTAGCCCCAGAAAAGGAGATTGACAAATCTTACGTGGGTAATGCCTTTAGTTTGCTGCAGAACTTAGACGAAGGAGAAAAAGAAATTTACAATCTCGTTCCTGAAACTCAGCGACTTGATCTGCCCCCAAACATCAGCAAGAGAGATTTCCGTCAACTTAAGACTCAGCTTAAGTATACTTCACTTTTTGCTGCTGCTCAGAGCAATCATGTTGTAAACAACACAAGTGTAGTTCTGCTCTTAGAATGGAAAGGTAGACGGCTTATCTTTCCAGGCGACGCAGAGCAGGAAAGCTGGAGTCTGATGTGGAAAAACGCACGTTCAAAACTCATAAAGCCGATTGATTTCTTAAAGATCTCTCATCACGGCAGCTGGACCGGCACGCCCTATGATCTGAATGATCCAAAACGCGCTATCAACAGCATACTTGAATCAATCCTTCCAGAGGAAAATGCCAGTATTGCTCAGGCTGTTGTGTCTACCGAAGCTGACGTAATAAAAGCAGGATCCCACCCAGTGCCTTACCCTGGTTTGATGAATGAAATAGCCCGGCGCGTAAAAAACACCAACGAATACCCTCCCGAGACAGGAAGACAACCTCAGAGAACTGACAAAGAACAAGGAAACTGGGTTGATATCAAGATTGAGCCAAAAACAAGCTAACGTCCCCTCCCCCACTTATGCATAAGATTGACGAAGGAGGTGATTGTATTGCCTCAGAAATCACCTTGGCATTCAAACAAGCAAGACGTCTACCACAATAACAGCAGCTGCAAGACAGGAAACAACATAGAACAGGAAAACTTGCGGTCAGGAACGGGTGGCAACCGCTTATGTTTTGAGTGTGCCCGACTAAGCAAGAGGGGCAAATAGTTCGCGCTGCAGAGCCTCAGAAACAACCCTGAGGATGCGAGCTAATCTTTGCCTTACGATACCTAGCAGATTACTGAAGGATCTCTGAGAAAGGATAGGCGAGCCAAACGCGTACACGGATCAACAAAATAGAGCAAATGCTTATGCATATAAGGAATTTAGTATTGGGAAGAATGCTCAGAAGGGTGTTACGATTGAAAATTCACTGCTCCGAGAAGATTCTAAACACTGGAAACAGACAGCAGTAGTTTGCTAGAGTGAATTTCTTTGCTAATATTTGATGAAAACCACTAGGTGATAAGAATGCAGGAGTACAATCTGAGATACTGGTTTGAGGGGATTCCAGTGCTGGGAAAACTACCGCCTAGCAAGATAGCACCCAAGTATAGAGAATTGGGTGACACCGAAATGGCTCAGACCATTGAAAACAGCATCAAGAAGGAAGATCGTTTAGTGAAATAACAAAAAACTGACTGGGAGCCATAGACTTTTGTTAACCCGTCTTGCTTGGTTCGGTACTGAATTTGAATGGACCAATCTCTATCGATGTTTTGTGTTCATCAAAGAACTTCTTTATGCCCGGGAGCTTGGAGAGAAACTCGGTTATTCTTCTATCGTTATGAACTTTTTCGGCTTCTTTGATAGCTTTCTGAACATTACCATCGAGGAAAAGCAAATAGAGGCGCTCGAAAGTCTTTTTCGCTAAGGGAACAAAGCTGTCGCCTTCCAGTGTTTTTTCATCGTCGATTCTGGCGTATACCGTTCTTGATGTATTATGCATTTCCGCAAGTTTCGGCTCTGCTGTCATCACTATGGCTGGAAACTTTTTGAGCCCGAAGGAGCCACGGACTTTGTTGAAGTCTTTGTCATCATTAGCCCAGAATCCAACAAAGAGGTTCTTCCCTGCTCCCTTGCCCCATTTGACCAATTCTTCTCGAAGTTTCGGGTTTAGCTGGCTCATTCCTGTAAATGCGAAGAGATAAACACTACAGTCTGTGTCAACGTTTCCAAGGCAAACCCCTTCCTCAGGTGAAAGCGCCTTAGAGGCTACAGGGGAAACAGTTGAAATCACATACAGTCTAACCATAAATACTAATGTCTCCCGCTACGGTTATAACGTTTACGATAGGTATGATCTGGCGCATTGCTGGCAACTTGATGTTCCTTTAGGTCAAAAGAGTTAACAGTATCGCTTCCCCGAATTTCGGAGGCTACAATCACGTTATGTATGAAAATCATGAAAAGGCTAGGAGCTGATTTTGAAGTAGGATATTTAATGTCTTGAAGAAAATAACGTTTGCCTCTAAGTATATTATTACGCTATCAACTAGGGCAGCTAAATCGTGCACATTAAAGTAAGGGGGCAAATAACGCGAAGAGTAATATGCCAAATGCCAAGACAATTATGCCATTTACGATTAACCATAGCCGTGTCATATTGGGAGGCAGTACTTTTGTCATTTTCTTTCCAAGAAGAAACCTTTTCGGGAAATGTATATTGTACGTACCGCTCAGTCTCTTCAAGTCTCTCTCATCTAGATTTTCAAATGGCGTAAAACCGACAAGAAGTGAACTGGTAACCTCTTCACCCACTCTTTCGTATTTCTGCTGCGCCAATAGTTTCTCTATATCAACACTGGGAAAATAGTCAAGAAATAAATGTGATGCAAAACCAAGAAAGAAGCAAATCATTAGCATCGCATAGTATTGTAAAGGTGTTGGATACCAATAGATCATCATTGCAATGGTTGGAATTAGAGCAGAATGTGTTATCACACTTCTGTGATGCCAAGGGTTCAGATATTTATAAAGTAGGTCAAAATCGGACAATGTTGAGCCGAACAAGGCTAAAAATAAGCCTAGTGTGATCCACTTATAGTCTGATATTAAGGACAGCATGTTGAGCCTTACTCTGAAAAAGTTGAAATAAACAAAGTATGCAACTGCGAATATTACATAGGAAATAAAGCCTGCAAGAACATGATATTTTGCGGTAGCCATAATCTGTCTCTTAAATATTATATGTTTTTTGGTTCTGTCAACTCTCCGTTTGGTTTTCCATCGTGTAAATTTTCGTTTGGCAACCTAGAAACAAGTCCACAAAGAAAATCAACGATAACACGGGATTGCTTTTCATAATATCTCTCTTTTTGGGAATAATTCTTTCCTCGTATCACTTGGCTTGTCATATGAAGCTCTGTCTACTACCATTATTACGAAATAAATGATAAGCAGGACCAGACCTATTATTGACATTAACAAAGCTCCTTCAGCGAACTCGGTTAAGGCTAGAATTGCAGATACGGCAAAAACAGCTTGAGCAGAAGCTAACCAGCCAATCGCCACTGAAATAGATGTTCCTTGTCCAATCCTTTCAAACCTTTCTACCACAGCTACCAAAAACGCATAGAACACGAACAACCCCGCTATTATTGTACCATCGAAAGTCAATATGACAGATGCATCTATCATTCAAATCATTTGACTTATTTGTTGCATTTTCTATTAAAAGCTACCGTGCAGGGTTCTGTAAAGTCTAGCGCGTGCGATGAAAACGAGCCCCCTGTAAAAAATCGATTTCTACTTCTTTCTCTTGTTGGAATACCATTTTGCAGCTTTAGCAACTTCTCTTCCGAACTTTGCTCCAACATCGCCGTCTAATGCCTTTTTCCAGATTTCTATATCTTCGATTATTGTTTTGATGAAGCGCTCAAATGCCTGTCTATGTACGACATCAATGGATAGTTCAATGTTATAGTTGCCCGAAATATAGTTGTGTAACAAACCTATATGGTCGGTAGGGTTTAGAGTCATGTCTTTGCCTTTTTGGGTTTCCTCAACTGTGTACATCTTGCCATCAAAGACAATTATTGGATAAAAAACCTCTGCATAATTCAAGTATCCACAATCTTTCCAATCTTGTACAGTAAACCCATTAACCATCTCTTTATGATCAGAGTTGAAAGTTACGACCTCATGATTTGTTGCCTTTGCAAGCACGGTAACAGCTTCAAACAAGTTTATGTCAAGTTTGTTTGATTGCTTCTCATTCACGATAAATTCGTCGTAGATGTTAGTCATAGGCAGCTTTCTGAAATGAAGACCTCCAAGGCGTATGAAATCTAGGTGTTCTTTTGGAGCCCATTGCAGTACATCTAAAATGCTTGTGCTTTCGCACTTAGGCTCAAGCTTGTGAGGTGACTTGAAGAAGACCCATGCATTCCCTAGAATCCTCTTGCATTCAATTAACAGAGTCAGGAAAATCATAGGCGATGTCGTCTTTGAACTTATTGGAATTGTCATTTTGATGTCCAGCTCTCTTCCTATCCCTTTGTCCTTATCTAGATAGTGCGCACTGGTCGAAATTCCATAGTCGGGGGACATCAGGGTACTTTGCTCAGCAAGATAAGATGCGATTTCGATCTCAAGTGGAAAACCAGACTTTAGAATAAGCTCTTTCAGGTGGTCTGTTTCAGTCTTGTGAGTCAGTCCATTATCAGACATTCTCAGGTACCTTCTGAGACACGATTGTATTTTGCATCCAATTCTACAGATTCAGTTAGCTTATAAGCTTGTCAATTTCGGATGCTAGAAAACTCTTTGAGATGGGCAAGAAAGCAACTGGAAAGAAACCAATGACGATAATAACCGATGGACTACCAGCTTATCATGATGCTTACAAAAAGGAATTTCGGACATTGAAAACGCCTAGAATGGAGCATATTAACGCTATCGAACTTTCAGGTGACATGAACAACAACAAGATGGAACAGTTCAACGGTGAAATCAGAGACAGAGAAAAGACGATGAGAGGACTCAAAACCAAAGACACACCAATCTTAGTTGGTTATCAGATTTTCCACAACTACGTAAGACCACACGAGGGCTTGGATGGCAAGACTCCAGCTGAAGCATGTGGAATAGAAATCAAGGGAAAAGACAAGTGGGTCACGCTAATACAGAATGCCACAAAAAAGATTTAGAGGAATTAGGAACTTAATTCTTCAAGGTTTTTCCTTGCTTCATTGCATATCTTTTGTGCAAAGGGGTCTATTGGAGGGTAGTGGCTGCTCTCTTCCATGATGTATTCGATAGCTTTTGTGCATTTTTTCTTGCAAAGCCTCTGTAGGGCTGTTTGAGCATTCTGTTTCTTTTGAGATTCAAGAGGGTTAGCCTTGAGTCCCTCAAGAACTAATTCCATGAGTTGGTCACATTCAGGAGTAGTCTTAGGTTTCGTTTTCAACTTCTCACCACATACAGAATTGAGAGTTCTCTCTTTAAATTCTTTTAGCAAATGAGAACCGTTTCAGTAGTCATCAACCGAAAGATAACAACTTCAAAAACCGTCTTGGCTCGTTTTTGGTTACCAAACGAAAGTTTACAGGGAAACAAACCAAACGGAGAGTTGACAGAACCTGTTTTTTGTTATTTTTTAATTTTTGCAATGGTTATCCAAAAAAAGCTTTGTCTCGTTGATCTATTGATACGTTGAATTGAATACCGCAACGATTAGCCTAGGCTCGAGGCGAAAACCATGCCAGAAAAGCCAAGAATCCATTACCAAATCTGCACTTCGGTCCTTCTTGATAGGCCTCCTTGTTTCGCCTGTCCAAAGCAGAGGCATGAGCATCTGTGACTCACTCAATATCCCTGTCTACGAGACCAACTACTAGCTCATAAGAGGCTAATCTTATATTACTATCACAATGGTCTGTCTTGCACGCAGAAAAATAGATGAATTTCAGGCAGATCTCAAACGAGATAGAGTAAGAGGTAGGCATGTCACCATCTATCGAGCGATGGACATACTATTGCCAGGCAAAGTTTTCTAACGTCTTTTCTCGTCAGAACAAATCATGTCAAAGAGAATATCTTTGAGCATACCAGATAAGCTGTATGACGATGTAATTTCTCTAAGTGCTTTCTATAAGCAGAGTCTCAGCGACACTATTGCCAACATTTTGGATGCAGTATGCAGGAATCAGTACTATGTCACAAAATTGAGCAAAGAATACAAGATGCCAATGAATCCTACATAGGAAATCGGGAACATTTTGGAGGCAGGAGTCAGCTCAATAGACCAGTTATACAACAAGATCCTCGAATGCCTTGGGGTTAAAGGTCTCTACTGGCTTGATGACTGGGAGGCAAATGAGATTGACTTGGAAGAGAACAGAACACGCCTTGTTTATACTGGTGGCGGAGAAAATCTGAGAGTTGACAGACTCGATTTTGCCACGGATTGTAGTGTAAAGACACTCACTGCAGAGTCAACTATCTATAGGGAAAACGTAACGAAAGAAGCACTGAGCAAGCTCAGGAGGCTCGTCAAGAACGTCCAGCCGACTGAAGAATTTGGTGAACCGGAAACCTTCACAATTGAGATCGATGAAGTGGACTCAGACACGTATTGTCTCAGAATTAACTTGACAACGGAACATTTTGAGGATTTTCCAAGCGTCGTCAAAATGTCCGAGCTAGTTGAGCAGATTTTCGAGAAAGCGGGCACAGAATGATTGGAGCTTAGCCGGCACCGACCTTCACCACTACATCTAATCGATTGAAAGTTCTGGCTATTTTTGAAGATCTTAAGTGACTCATGTGCTTTTTTCACTACTCTGTATTTCCGACGATTTGATTCGAAAGGTTTTCCCTGAAGATTTGGAAAGACATCAACTGTAACAAGCGATTTAGCGCGCTCGATTGTACTCTTCGTAGATTTGCTCTTTTCGTTCTTTGAGGATAAAACTTTGCCGTAACAACCGACGATGCAGAAGAGTCACAACTGAAACGAAACGGCTATTTCAGAGTGAAGCTGTCCTGATGAAAAGTGTAGCCTTGATCGTGCGTCAAACAGCATTAAACAGGATCTTCCCTAACGGTTTCCACTTTCTGTTGGAAGATGATGCGTCCATTCTTGACACTATCAAAGCGGCGGATGAAGAAATAATGAAGAAAGTGAACAGGTTTCCCATAGAAAAATGCAGAAGCCTGCTCCACATGGTTTATCATCCGAGTGAAAACAGGGGAGCTGTAAAGTTGTCGGTTGATGATTTTCCTGTAAAAAATCGGTTGATGAAGGTAATTTGAATGATGAGAGATTCGTCGGAATTGGGTAGACGCAAAAAGCTTTTTATAGCCCTTAACCGTCGGTACCGACACAAGGTGAAACCAATGCCAACAATAATCGTTGGTTTTAAATGTACAGACGGAGTTGTGATTGCTTCTGACAGTCAAGCTGAGTTTGGCAGAGGTGTCGATGTTAAGCGATTGAACGCTAACAAAATATACACAATTGATGGAAGATACATTATTGCTGGCTCAGGTATACTAGCACACATACAGGTTCTAGTTGAGAACGTAGAGTTTTGCCTCAGGAACAGGGAAGGTCAGCAAAGATCAGAACTAAACAAAGATGAAGCCGAGAAGATGGCTGAAGAAGCATTATGGTCATTGGTTAAGCACTACAATGTTGATAGGTCAAATCTGCTAGGTCTGCCAGAAAGAGAGTATTTTCAGCCGATTGCTATCTTTGCGGGAAGGAGTAGAGAGAACAACATCGAGTATTATGTATACTTCCTTCATGGCTACGATGGCACAATTGAGCCTGTAACTGACTATGGTGCCGCAGGTTCAGGAGCAGCTTACGCAGAATTACTTTTGAAAAGCCTCTACTATGAGGATATCACTGTTGAAGAAGCAATCAAAGTCGCCATCTATGTAGTTGGTGAGGTTAAGGCTATTGACCCCCATTGCGGGGGAGATACTCAAGTCGCTATCTTAACTGCTGATACATCCAGTCAGGGGGATACTCGATTGCGAATGCTCACCAAGTCTGAGATTGAATCCATAGAAAAAGACGCAAAGCCCAAGCTTGACCTTATGAGAACCGCACTCGTAAAGAAGATATTGCGAGGAGAGATAGATGAAAATAAAATTAGAGAGATTGCAGGAAATTCACAGCGTTAAGGAGCTCCTTTCTGAGATGGAAAAGATGAAAAGCGTAAAGGAACTATTGAATGCTCTTTCAGAGGAAAAGAGAGATAGATGTCACGTTAAGCCGTAGTTGAACTTCGTTTCTTAGTTAGCTTAGCAATAACGAGTTTTCCCTCAGAAATTTCATCTACGAGTTCCTCTCCTTTCTTCCAACCTAATTCCTTTACCTTTGAAGGTGGTACAACAATAACCCACTTTGCGTATTCTTTCCTTTCCTTTCTTCGTGATAACTGCTTCTGTAGCTTCAATGTTGGGCACCTATTGATAATGAGCCACTTTCTTCTTTATAAAGTTTAGGTACCGAAAGATATAAATAGGTAGGTACCTAATGATACGGTAGGTACCGAACATGACAGCAATAACAACCGTCAACAACCGTGAACAAAGAGGCTTAGAGATAGCAAACAAAAAAGAAAGTCAAATCGCTCGCGTTGATTTCGCTATCTATAGGGTTCGTTCTCAGAGTAGGAATGGCGAGTATGCTGTTTGCCTTTCAGAAGACGAATGGATATGTGAGTGTCCTGATCATAGGTTTCGTGGTGTGAAGTGTAAGCATATTTGGGCTGTCGAGTTCAGCCTCAAAATGAGGGAACAAGTCAGAAAGAACATTGTGATAGAGGAAGTGACAATTTCAAACTGTGTTTTCTGTCATTCATCGAACATCAAGAAATTCGGAGTTAGGAAAAACAAGAGTGGCGGCATTCAGCGTTTCTTGTGTGCGGATTGTGGAAAGACTTTTAGTATGAACATTGGTTTTGAAAGGATGAAGCACAATCCTCAGGCTATTACTTCTGCAATGCAATTGTATTTCTCAGGAGAATCTTTGAGGAACACGATGAAGTCTTTGAAATTGTTGGGCGTTGAGGTTTCGCATGAGACTGTTTACAATTGGATTCGGAAATACGTTCAACTAATGAAGGACTACGTTGAGAAGATTGTCCCCAATGTTAGTGATACTTGGAGAGCAGATGAGCTATACGTTAAGATAAAAGGAGACATGAAGTATCTCTTTGCATTAATGGATGATGAAACACGCTTCTGGATTTCTCAGGAAGTTGCTGAAACAAAGTACAAACATGATGCTAGAAAGCTGTTTCAATTAGGTGTCAAGGCTACAGGAAAGAAACCCATGACGCTAATCACCGATGGTTTGCCAGCTTATCATGATGCTTACAAAAAAGAGTTTTGGACAATGAAGAAGGAAACAAGAACAGAACACATCAATGCAATCAAACTGTCAGGAAACATGAACAACAACAAAATGGAACGCTTCAACGGAGAAATCCGAGACAGAGAAAAGACGATGAGAGGACTCAAGAAAGACGACACACCGATACTCAAGGGCTATCAGCTTTTTCACAATTACATTAGACCCCATGAAGGCTTAGACGGCAAGACTCCAGCCGAAGCTTGCGGAATAACGGTAAAAGGAAAGAACAAATGGTTAACGCTGATTCAAAATAGTGCTACCTCTCATAAAGAAAAGTGCAGATGAACCATGCAAAGCAATCAAACTTTAATAGAGTTTGGTCTAATTGGGTATGAGACAGAAAAATGGAAGTTATGGGAAAACGTCAGGCATTGTTTTCAAAGACCATGAAAGCGTATGGTGGACGCGAAGAATTAAAACACTTGAAAACAGGGATAGGTACGGTTCTAAGTATCTTGCAGGTGTAATTGGAGAAAAAGAAGGCAGAAAATGGTTAACAGAACAAGGTTACGAGGTATATGAATTTGGAATGATGGGACACTTCTTCGATGAACTTGAAAAAGCCATTGATAGATTAAAAAGGAGAAGAAAACAAGAGTATATAGAAGAGGATAAAATTCACATTAACACGCTGGAACACAAGCTTGAAGACATTTTCGGCGAAAAGTTTGAGGAAATGAGGAAGTTCTTCTATACAGTCTTGCCACTGAGAAAAGAGATACGGAAAACAAAACAGTTCTCAAGTCAAGTCGGCGGAGTTTATCCAGATTTTATCGTGAAAAAGAATAATGATTTCTCTTTTGTTGAGATAAAAGCCAATCAGTCAATACTATCCAAATATCAGAGAATGTGTTTTAAGATTGCTAAAAGTTATGGGTTCAAAACAATGGTTCTAAGGGTGAAAGTTGAATCTAACATTCCAAAAGACATACGCCTTACAGAGTTTTAGAGCTACAGCTATTCGACGAAATTTCACAGGGAGATAAATCCGACGAAGACTTCACAGAACCCTAGTCATCAACCGATTTTTGACAGGGAGAAGAATCAACCGAGGACTTGACAGAACCAAAACAGGTTCTACAAACAAGTCGCTATCCAAGCATACACCCTGTCGAACCCCTTCATAAACCTGAGAGAAAACCCCAGATTATCATTACCCAACGAGGCAACAATCATTCTGATTCCCCAAGGCGGATGCACGACAGACTGGGAAGAACCCACCGAATAACCAACACACGCCAGTATCCAATGATGCGTGCGGCACAAAACTTCACCCTAAACCAAACAAAAACGACAACAATACAGGACAGCATTTCTCTATGTCAAAGATTACTCACCAAAACAAGTTCAAGCAACAATCCAGTCTGTTCCCCAAGCAAACTCATCACTCCCAGCATGCATACGACCAAACCGCGCGGGGTCAAGATTTTTTTTGAGTTGTCGATTGAGAGGGCAGTCAGAACGTTGCGAGGACCATGATGATTGACTGGTGAAACCAAAAATTTTTTGGCCAGTGAATTGAAAGCCCAGTCATCACGCCTACAGGAATTGACCACTCAGTAGAAAAAAACTTTGACTAGTCAATTGAGAGACCTGAACTCAAAGAGAAATCACTCAGTCATGACTCCAAAAAGCATGTTGAAACAATCCCTGTCGGAATCGCCCTAATCACAATCGCCACAGCCTACTCAAACGGCAACACAAGCATCGGCATCATAATACTCCTAGGCCCAATGCCCATAACATTAGGCGCAGGACCCCAAGCCCCCTTGCTCATAGCATTGGCCGCCGTTCTCACCATCGTGGGCATGGCCGCTTATCTGTTGACGAGAAGAACACTGAAGAAAACAGACGCCTAAGACTCTTTATCTTCTTTTCCGTACAAGACGTACAGGAAAACCAGAACCAACACGATGAAAGTCGCCGTCATAGCGACATACTCCAAGAGTTGGAAGTATGAAACTACGTCCATGGATACATTCTCCTTCCACAGGATTATTCAGAGTTTAAATATTTAAACAGTAGCTTTTTTCCATTCATTCATCAACGAATCATAAAGCTCATCATGCTCGCGAACAACTTCAAACCAGTCCAAATTCTTCGCCAACTTCTGCCCGATAAGATGATAACACAAATGCACTTTCCTGTCCAAAACCCTGAAATAGAAATCGTCACACGTGCAAAACTCCACCTCAGGCATCAACAAGTAATCACGCTCCTTCCCAACCACAATCCACACAACCCTGCCGCTGGGCTTGAAAACATACTTCTTCACTCTTCCCTCATTCAAAGCCTCAAAAGCCCTCGTAAACCGCTGACCAAAAACCTCATACAACCTATTCAGACTCTTCCCCGTCAACTTACCCTCTGCCTTAGCCTCCTTACAAACCACATCGAGCAAACCAGTTTCCGATTCTTCACCCATAACAACAACCAAAACAAAGAAAAAAGAAGCTACTCGACCTTCAACGATTCACCCTTATCCCGCTTGTCCTGCACAGCCTTCGGAAACGCAACCTCCAGAACCCCATTCTTGTACTGCGTCCTCGCCTCTCTCACCCTGACCTTCACTGGAAGCGCGACCTGCTTGAAGTACTTACGCTCAGGATTCTCCACCGAAATCGTCAACTCATCCTCAGTCGCCGTCAACTTAATGTCCTTCTTGTCAACCCCCGGCAACTCCGCCACAACCTGAACCTCACCATCCGTTTCCACGATGTCCACCAACGGTTCCCGTTCTTCCTTCACCTGCGGTCCACGAAGACTCGGCTTAACATTCCCGAACTCCCGTATCTCAGGTTTTCCATCTGGACCGATCTTCACGCTGTAGCCGTACACGAACGGCCCCCACTCACGCGCTGTGGAACCATCTGGCAGTTTGCGCTCCCGAACATAATCCTTGGGCACGCGAGAAGTAAAATCCTCAAACTCTTTCTCCATCACCTTTTCTATATCTTCAAACATCT
>Ga0315296_10001518_pt1 | contig 20282 bp, 25 predicted proteins | sample YL17G14_18_MG_FD_203921 | JGI IMG/M metagenome (GOLD analysis project Ga0315296, IMG submission 203921) | Sediment microbial communities from Yellowstone Lake, YNP, Wyoming, USA - YL17G14_18 | ecosystem: Environmental > Aquatic > Freshwater > Lake > Sediment | place: USA: Wyoming | collected...
AGCTTGATATAGTGAAAGCCTATTTTATGGTTTCGCCACCGCGGGGGTGAAATATTCCATGAACGCGTTGAAGGTACTGAAGAGCCATGGCGTTAGCCTTGAGTCCATGGTTGAGCTGGGCTTCGAGATCTATGTTGGAGAAGAAACGGGGAGGAAGCTTCAGCAGCTTAAGTCAAAACTGAAACGACTGCTCGAGAAGAACCTGGCAGACCCGAACATAGCCATGCTTCTAGCCGCCGCCTCTTATCTCGATGAGCTCGCACAAACAGAACGCACAGGCATCTTCCATTCCATGCGAGATCCGCCAGCGCTGGTTGCGGACGAACTCATAGGCATGTCGATAGCGGAATACATCGCCGGGAAAAAGGGACTTTTCAACTACGTTCGCTACGACAAAGCCAAGCCAGGAATCTTAAGCAAGCTGCCTCCGTTCATGGACGATGCAGTTGGAGCTCTCGTGGCGGCCTCCATGACTAGGCTCTTCGAGGAATAACATGGCAGGGGAGCTTTTCGGCCTTCTCACAAGGATTAGGATCGCGCGCAAGCCGATGGATCTCGAAACGGCTGCCAAGAAGCAGCATCTCTTCCCGCTTGTCGGTGCAGCCATTGGCTTCTTGGGAGTATTTGTTGCGATAGTCATCAACGCGCTCCTTGGAAGCAGGATGCCTTTCGTCTCAGCAGGTGTGCTGCTTGCGATGTTATACTACTTCACTGGAATAATGCACATCGAGGGCCTGGCGGACTTTGCGGACGGTTTCATGACCGCCGGATCACAAGAGAGGAAGAGAGAAGCGATGAAGGATGTCCACCTCGGTGTTGGCGGCGTGTTTACAGCGACTCTCTATCTCATTCTGATGTTCGGCGCACTCACGAAGCTCTCAGCCGTCAGCGGTGATTGGAAGGATTTCTCGCCTCTGCTATGGCATGTACCTGCCGCATCTGGGCTCGTACTAGCTGAGATGTCCGGGAAACTCTCCATGAATGTCGCAATGACACTTGGACCGAGCGTTCACGAGGGAATGGGGTCACTTTTTGTGAAAGAAGCTAGCCTATGGAAACTGTTGGTTTCTATCACAATAGCGAGCGCGGTGAGTGTGATGGTGTCTGGCTACCTGTTCTGCCTGGTGTTTCTCGGTCTCTTCGCAGGCTTTGTGGTTACAATGATAGCAAGGAAGAATTTCGGTGGCGTGAGCGGCGATGCTTTCGGTGCCGCGAACGAGATCGGCAGACTGGTAACATTGCTCGGTTGGGTGATTGCGATTTGAAGGGAATGATAATGGCTGGAGGAAAGGCTACAAGATTTCGTCATCCAGAGGAGAAAGGAGTTCTGGAAATTGAGGGAAGGACGCTTCTCGAGAGGTCAGTGGCTGCATTGAAGGCTGGCGGTGTGGATGATATCTCTGTTGCAGTAACTCACCGAAATCCAAGAACAAGAGAGCTGGCAAAAAGATTGGGAATAGCGACAATCGAGACAAGAGGTGAAGAGTACCACCAAGACATCCTAGAACTTCTTGCTGAGCAGGGAAACTTCATCAGCTTGAATGTCGACGTCCCCTTCGTAAGGGGAAGTCATGTAAAGAAGCTCACGGATGCAATAGAAGAGCACAGTATAGCCTGTGTTGTTCCCGCTTGCGTGAGCATGATCAAGCCTGAGCAAGACTCGATTATGATTGACGCAGAAGGGACTCGGATGCTATGGATCGGCCTTAATTTCGTAACTACGAGCCCCGAGACTTCCCTGCTCGTATACGATGACCCTCTCCTAGCAATCAACGTGAACACCGAGGAGGATCTGCTGACCGCACGAAAACTGGCAAAGGATCATGGACTATAGGTCCGGCTGTGTTCAACCAGTACCTCGGCACGCCCCCTCAGATTGCCAGTTAGCAGATCATGATTCCTCTCGAATCAGCCCGTCAGTCGGATTTGTCAGCCCGATCTCGCTTTGGCACAATTGGTGCGCTGGCAACTAGCATTTGCCCTTCGGGCAGGCGAGCAGACACTCGAAGCAGAGCTTTCCTTTTCTCCAAGTCTTGTTAACCCACGAGCCGCAGGCCTTGACGTCGATCGCGTCCTCGATGTTCTTTGGGTGATCCTCGAACTCCGCATATCTTATTGCTCTCACTGGGCATGAGCGGACGCACATCCTGCACTTTCCGCAATTGTTGTTCATTGGTTTCCCAGCCGGCAATGGCATGTCCGTGAGCACCGTCACAAGGCAGACTCTGGGACCGAAATCTCTAGTGATGAGCAGGCTAGACCTGCCAATCCATCCCAAGCCAGCCGTTTTCGCCAACGCCTTGTGGGAGATTTCTCCTCGCCAATACAGCGGACTGTTGCGCGAGACTCTTTTGTCGGGCACAACTATTCGCGATGAGTATCCGTTCTTCTCGATGAAACTCTTAAGATTCTTCGCGATTTGCTTCAATTTCGGAAACGCGAAGCCGTCTTCCGTGGAAGAATCGAACTTTCCCCATTGTTCGAGACTGATCACCACACAAATCCCGTATTCGAATTCCCTAAGGAGATTTGACGGAAATGTGAATATGCCATTCAGTCTCTCTAAATCGGCGAACCCCACGATAGCTGCACCGCCATTCCTCGCGATGCGTTTGATTTCTCTGGCATTCTCGATCTTGCTCAATGGCATCTGACCCACTGATGGTGACTCATCGGAATAGCTTTTCTGCGAGGTGGAAGAAACTGCGACGGCTCTAGGTTCTCTAGAGTCTTGAAGTCAAGAGTTCGATCAGGGGAAATCGCATGCTCTTGGACGCGATCATCATTCCATTCCTTTACCGAACATCCTCTCGTAGGGCATGTCATTCTATGGCTTCCATTTCTTATGTGCATCCCCAAAGATTCTTACCATACTCTCGACCAGTCTTGCAGCACATTCTCTATATTGATCCCGATTGGCATTGAATTCTGTGATCACGAGTGCTCCAAATGCAGGAGTTGAAATGAACACATTCAATGCGGCCATGGTCTCTGAATAGCTCAGTCCATTTCTGTGGGGGACGTCTATGGCTGCAAAATCCGCAAGGTCGATAACATCCAAATCGAAGTGAACGACGACGCTATTGAGCCTGGGGTCCAAATGCTCGATTGCCCTTTCTGCAGCGACCTTGGCGTTCCCTCGAACGATGGCTGACGGAAACTTCGTGGTCGTGATTTGAGAAAGTGACTGTAACTCAATCGGATCGATCCAACCAGAGTCAAGATTGTATCCGAACATAACAACATCCTTTTCGTCCATGAGCGGACAACGTGGACCGATCTGTATGAGTTCCTCTGACCCCTTTCCCAGGATATGAGCCATGACCATACCATCATAGATTCCAGACAGCGTGGTTTCTGGAGTATTCAAATCGACATCACCATCAAAATAGACGAGTCCTAACTTTCTCTCGTGGTTCAGGAAGCCTGCAAGGACACCGAGTGTCACTGTGCAATCGCCTCCCAGCACTATGGGTTTCGCATTGGATTCAATAGCCCTGCTGACTTCTCTAGCTACTCGTTTGGCTACTTCCCTCACCTGAGCGAGATTCTGGCGTTTCGGATTCTTATAGTCTGGATTGTAGGTTATCTTGGGTAAGTCACCAAAATCCACAACCTGCAAACCGGCGGAACAGAGTCGTTCGACCAGACCCGCTTCACGGAATGACGATGGGGCTAGTTCTTGGCCGGTCTGTCGTGCTCCGGCACTCGATGGGACTCCGATGACTGCAATCTTTTTCATGTTATGCCATGGAGGAAGGTGTCTGCGCGTCTCCCGTCAGTCGAAGGAGGATGATGTCAACGTGGATTCGCGGAGTCACCTATATCCCTCCGGAAACCCTGCAATCCTTGCACTGAGTTAAGGCTTCTACCGTCTTTGGGCGGCACTCTCGACTGCTTCCTGTTTCCCATAAATAAAGTTCACTGTCTTAGCAACAGTATGAAAAGACCCGTCGCTCACTTATCTACCACTTTCTGACAGGCACTGCAGAGCCTACACCTTTGAAGAGGCCGTCGCAAACAGTATTTGCCCACAACGAGGGCATGATTCCGCCTCGACTAGGCTGTTCCGTCTGGCGCAGCTCGTTTTCATTCAATCCGACCTGTAATGTAGTCTTCCCCTCTCATCCGCTGCATCGTAATGCAGTATCACATGAACTTGTCCAGGTCGAGCTTCGGAGCGCTCTTCTGCTGCTGTTCGATGGCTGCATATGTCTCCTGGACGACAGAGCAACAAGCCAACAGCAGCACCGGATATGACCCGTGTGAATCTCCAGTATATTGATCCGTTGACATAGCATTCCTGCACGGTTTATTCCTATCTTGTGCTTGCTTCACGGAGCTTCAAGAACGGATACGAGTTCCGCAGCAACTGCAATTGAGCTTTCCTCACGTGTTCTCCGAAGGTCGACCGGGAGACTCCTTCCCTTCTGGCAATGCGGTCCATCTTGGCTTTAGCGGGGATATCGAGAAGGCCGTTCTCAAATGCGAGTACAAGCGCGCGAATCTGCCGCTCTGTCAGACCCTCGAAGAAGTGGACAGGTATCACGGAGAGGTCGTGAATCACATCCAGATGTTCCCGGGGTTGGTTGGATACAATCTCCACTTTGCCAGTTCTCTTTACCTCTGCAATGAAATGCTGGAGCGAGGTCCTGCCTTTTGACAGGATTCTGTGGGTCTCCCAACCATTGCCAAATATCACAGGGGGGATTAGCCAGACATCGCTCTCGTCGGCTATGGTGGATACCGATCGATATTGTCTGCAGACGCAAGCGCGCATAACTGTCAGAGCAGAGCGTCCGTCTTGGACTATTTCGCGAGCGCACAAAGACTTCTGAGCTGCTTTCAGGACTTTTGGAAGAGACATCGAATTCGGCACAGAAATCTGCAGAATCTCGTTCGAGCCATTGCACCAGAGTACCATCTTCGCATCTGGAAAGGTCGCCGAGAAGTCGCAGAACGGGCACGGATGTTGTATCCTCACTCTGGTATCGAGGAAATTCACAATCGTTTACATCATGCGGAACCTAATAAGCTTTTGCCGCCCTAGGGCGGTTCCTGCAATAAGCCGCCCAACGGAGGCTCAAAGCTCAATTCCGTGAGATGTGTACTTTTCAAGCGTGATGTCACCAGAACTCATATTGGCAATGAATGCAAGAAATCCTGGCAGCAGGCTTTCAAAGGATAGGAGGGATCTCGCACGGTATCTGGCACGCGAACGCGGGTTTGACTCAGTTGGGCTGAGAAGCATGTGCGCATTCTGCAGATCGGAGGAACACGAACCGCTCCCGAAGAACGCAAGGAGAGTTGTGAGAGCGGGATTCTGTAACGACAGAGGAAGTCATTTCCCTCTTCTCTTCTTCCTCATTTTCATGGGCGCACTCCTCCTCTCCTTCTTTTTTTGGGTTTGGCGGGTGACATCATGAGTGACAGGAAAGATGAAACAGAAGGAGTACCCTGCACCTACTGCAACCACTTCATCCTTATGGACGAGTCGGTATGTCCCCGCTGTGGGAATGTTCGATTTGCGTCAGCTGGCTCTGAACGAATGTCTGTGGCGCTCGGGTCACCGCGAGATTCCGTTCGAAAAGCCCTAAAACAAGGATTGATCAACAACGAACAGGGAGGCCTTCTGAACGAAGCTATCACGAGAGCATGTCTGCTAGATTTCGAAAAGAGGGAGCAGCTGCTGGTTTTGATCATGGCCATAGCTGCGGAAAACGAACCGCACAAGCGTGCAGAACTCGTCGCTCGCCTCAGACGTTTCATTAGTGCGATGCGCTTCCCGGATGTGCTAGTGTTAAACATTGAAGAGTCATTTGGACTTCGATGAGCTCTCCAGACGAGAGTCAATCTACCTCATTCTCTGGCAGCAGGCATCGAAGATATGGACGAAAGGGGTTGGTGCATTCTCCTAGCAATAGACCATAGGGGAGGAAAGGCGTGTCGGGTGGGGATATGGCGTTGTCGAAACGAGTGCTATACGCAGTCACCGCGGTATTGGTCGTAGCTATTGTAATTGTTGGCTCGGTCGCATATGTCTATGAGAGCCCGAAATACTCGTGGAATTCTTCTATCAGAGATCACGACGGAGACGGTGTTCCTGACAGATCGGACCCTCTCCCTTCTGACCCTGCCATTTGGACCTATGGCACAGGAAGAGTCAATCTGACCATTCACAACAACTACAGCATCATCGTTCGGTTCATAGCGAACTTGTGCAGGATCCACAACGATACCAACGACCCGCATCTTGTTTATCCTTGGATCACATTGATTCTAGGAAATGATATGTCCCAAAAAACAATCGATGTCCGATGGCTTATGGGCTCGAACTGGACTGCATGGATACTCTATGTAGTTGGGATCCCTGACGGATCTTACTACGGAACAGTCCTAACGAAGACCACTTCTATCATGCATGACGGTCAGAACTTGACCCTCTCGGTCACATACCCTGACGATTTTCCTCCCTTGCCTTCCTAATGGAATGAAAGACAAAGTTCTCAGCCTCGGAAAAGACCATAGGGGAGGAAAGGCGATGTAGGAGCAGATATACTGCGGGCTTCGGAGCGCTATATGGCTACTCTGTCAACTGGTACATGGGATGATTCGGAGGCGCTTGATGATGCACATACCGCTAGGCGACTGCTAATGGGCGCGCGGCTTAAGGTAATCATCGAAAAGGAGTCGCCGGACTACAGGATGTCACCTTTGACCGGAGAGGTTGTTGCAGTCCCAGTGTACACCAAGGGAAAGAACCTCGCTGTGCTGCTGAGGCTCGATCAGAGCATCTTTTCCTTGGGTCTCTTCCTGATCTCCCTCCGCAGGGTCTCCCACATCCTAGTAGTCTTCGGGGAAAGCTATGAAGAAGTGCGCTTGTTTGCACAAGACAAAGACATTCTGTTGGGCAGAAAGACAAGGTTCCCTGGGCAGTACAAGGATTTTCCTGAGCTCCACTTTATCACAGGGCATGTCTACTTCGTTCGCAAAGCTGGGAACTATATAGAAACCATAGGGAAGATGGGGCCGTTCCACGCTCCATTCTGCTGCAAGTGCGATGTGGAGAGGAGTTGAGCATACACTAGACAAACTTCCGATCAAGGTCCGAGAGGAGGAATGCCACCAGGGAAGCCCCTGAACGCCTCGGAAAAGACCATGGGGGAGGAAAGACGATATGGCTGGGGAAATGACGATGAAGTGTCCGAAATGCGGAAGAGAGAATGAGGCGGGTGCCAGTTTTTGCTCGGTTTGTGGCAGTCAAATTGGCGGCGGGCAGTTGCAGGCGGCAACCGCCATCCAGCCCCAAGTCAAACACAATAGCAGTACAGTCTTGATTTCCGTGATTGTGGTGATTGTCGTTGTCATAATCGCTATTGGCGCAATCGCAGCCTATGTTGCGATGCGTACCGTGAATGATGTTGCGACGACGGACATAAGCATGTCTGTCGTAAGCGCCAAGGAGGTAGTCGATCCATTATTCAGTCCATCCGTTGGAAGCAGGTTTGTTCAGTTGACCGTGACAATGACGAACAACGAGAGATCGACAACTACGTTGAGCCCGTTCGAATTCCACATCCTAGCAAGCGATGGTAGCTCCTATGATTACACACTACTCATTGATGACACGGTTCCAAGTGGGCTGGCAGCGGGGTCAACAGCGACATTCTCAATCACCTTCGTGGTTCCCACCGACAAGACACCGACCAAGCTAACCTATCAAGCTCTATTCAGCACGAACTTGGTCGAAACGGCTATCGGTTCCGTCAATCCTCCTGTTATCCAGATAACGCTCGCTGTGACCGGTGCTACGCTAGGTTCTGGTTCGTACGGGCCATCAATTGGCAACAAGTATGTGTTGGTCAATTTCACGATGACAAATGGCTACACTAGCACTCTGTCTTTGAGCGTCTATGACTTCAAGCTCCAGACTGCCAACGGAACAATCTACGATTACTCCTTTTGGGTTGATTATGATGTTCCGTCTGGATTGGCTGCGGGAGCGACCGGTTCGATGTCCATTGGATTCGAAATACCGACATCTGCAACCGCTCAGAAGCTCATTTTTGAAAGCGGCAATCTCCATGTAGAGGCGACTGTCCCATGATTGAAACTTGAAGAAGATTTGAGCCTCGCCTTGGAAAAGACCATAGGGGAGGCAAGCGATGCTGGCAAGGGAACGGAATGAATTCGAAAGCCCAAGGGAATCACTCGCGGAGAAAACCTGCTTGGGCGCCGGTTATTCTGTTGGGATTCACCCTCTTGTTCTGGTTGATCACGTTTAATTGGCACCCCGGTGACTATGAACCATTCACTTTCCCTTTCGAATCATTGCTTTTCGCAACGGTTGTTGCATTGACGGTGGCAATCGCCTTTTCGACGCTTGGTCGAGTCCAGCTATCGAGGCTGTGTCTCAGCATTGGAATAGTGGGGTTAGTGGTATCTGTGGCGCTGTGGTACAAAGACATGATTACGGGGTTTTGAGTCTCGCCTCGGAAAAGACCATAGAGGAGGGAAGGTCATACGGAAGCGGGGGAGAGTGGCGAAGTCCTCAGATGGCAGGTACTGCTCGGGGGATACGTACCAACCCAGATTCTAGTGCCCTCTCCCTTCAATCTACTTGCGCCTTCAGGAAAAGCCCATAGGTAAGGAATGACGGGCGTGTCGTCTTCAGCCGAGAGGATCATGACGAGAGCATGTGGGATGTGCCCACACGGATGAGATCACTAGAGTCCGATTTCCTTCCTGAGATAGTTGAAGGCGGCCCTTCCCTTGTCGGTATGAATGGTCACGTCTGGGTAGTCGCCGGCCGAGACGGAATCACGGTTCCTCGATGCAAGAGCGGACTCGAGAGCATCCTTCCTCCAATGGATTGTCACGTCCACGTCCCGGTCGGCTCCGGGAAACACTCGAGCGTTGCCCTCGGTGTCCAGGAAAAGGGTGCACGTGCCGGATTCGGTCTCGAAGACCCAGACCTGAGGCAGATAGTCATGAACGAGGTTCCCCATCGACCCCCGGAGATTCGGCTTTATCTGTCTCTCAATATCTTCACAAAGATTTGTCAGTAGTTCGTGCACGAGATCCATTCTAAAGCACATAGAGGAACCTCTCAAGATGGTGTCAGCAAAAGGGGGAACCGGTTCCGGTGCAGTACCGATTTGGGACCCAACTGCGGCAAGAAAGAAGCCACAATCTCAATCTCCTAACGGAACCGGCGTTCAATCGTGACCAGCCTCTTCAACAATCTCATTCTTCGATTCGGTCTTCTTGAGTGTGCGTTGCCTCGGAATGAGATTCCAGTCCCATTTTCCCTTATCCTTGCGGAACACATTCCCACAACGAGGACAAACATCCTCGGCCGGTGAGATCCTGAGACCGCACGCACCACAGAATCTCTTCGAAGACTCTTCTTCGTCGCCCAGACTACCGCCAGCCAATCCGTCTCTGGGTTAGGAAAGTGACTCACGGTATATCAATTATCACATCTGTCAGTTTCAAGTATGATAAAGAGGATTACATCTACATCTCAGGAGGAAGAATGCCGAAGGTGGTTCTTGAATACAAAGAGCAGGCTAAGAAGCGTATCATGGATGCGGCGAGCGCGGAGTTCGCCAAGAAGGGCTATCGCAAGACCACAATGAATGACATAGCCAAGAGGATTGGTGTCAGCAAGGGAGCAGTGTATCAGTACTTCGAAAACAAGGAAGCGCTTATCGGCGCGGTCGCAAACGCCACCGTTGAGAGCATGATCATGAGTGAGTTCTCATCATCGCCAAGAAAAGGCCTCATTGAGACTACTGAGGGGGCATTTGAGAGAATACTCAAGTCAATGCCGAGCTGGTTTCCCAATCTGATCTGCGACTTCTTATCCGAAGCTCATCGCGACCAGAATGCAAAGCAGCAAGTGAGGGAGATCGACCTGAAGCTCGTACATGCAATCTCCGGATTCTGGGAAGACCGGAGGAAAGCGGGAGAGGTGCCGCCGGACGTCGATACGGAGAGAATCGCCAGGGGCCTGGTCGCGCTTCAGCTTGGGCTCATGGCCTTCGTTTCGACCGGTCTTCCGCGTTCTGATGCGGTCGAGGCCTGGACAGAGATGGTCAAGAGATTGGGTCGCGGTCTCGAGTCAAAGAAACGATGAGGGATTTGCTGAGAAACGGGCCAATAAGCAGAGTCTAATTCACGCCACTCCGCCCGAAGGATAGTGCTCCTCCATTTCCGCATAGTCGCGAGGCGATTCTGGATCACGCCCGATTTCCTGAATATAGATCCAAGGGCCCTTCGCCGCACGAAAGGCTTTATCCTGATCCACCGTTCGTTTGGTGGGTGAAGATGGAGCGGGTGGCCCTGGCCCATCAAGTACTCGACGTCTGCCTCGGCCTCACGGATAGCAAGAAGCTCTGGATTGATACGTGGAACCATGCCTTGGAGCTCGCCTCTTACCTCGGCTCGGAAGCGGATCGTCGAGGCTACCCACTTCTCCTCACCACGAAGTCCGAGGAGGATTGGTTTCATTCCCTCATCGAAGGACCGTTGGAGGCCTTCGAACACGTGCCTCCTCAGCAGGCGGCTGCGCTGGAGGAGACGGACGCGTTCGTCTTCACGTTGGGTCCGAGCCATCCCATCCCCTGGAACCGTGTTCCCGCCGGACGGCGCAAGGCTGCGACGATATGGTTTCTCGAGGACAACTCCTTCGTGAAGGAATGGATGACCATCGCCACGCGCAAACGCGTGAGGATGTTGGGGCTGGAGGCGACCTTGGCCACCCCCGCCCGCGCGCAGGCTCTCTCACTGGAACCCGAGGCGTGGAGCGAGGCGATGCTCGAGGGGTGCATGGCGGATTACCGAGAGGTCGCGGACCGAGGTCGGGCCCTAGCTCCGCTCCTGGGGGGAAATGAGGAGGTGCACGTGACCTCACCCCACGGGACCGACTTGCGATTCCGGCTGGACCGCCGCCGGGTCATCGTCAACGATGGCCTCGCGACGGAGGAGAAGGCGGCACAAGGGCAGGTGGTGTTCCTCCCTGCTGGCGACCTGGAGGTCACCGCGAAGGAGGAGAGCGCCGAAGGCGTGGTCGTATACGACCAGCCGATCCACTCGGCCGGGGGTGCCATCGAGAAACTCACCGTGTCCTTGTCGGAGGGCCGAATCGTGAAGGCCGAGGCCAACGTAGGCCTGGAGGTCTTCGAGCGTCAGGTCCGGGAAGGGGAGGGGGACGCGGACCGCTTCGCGTTCTTCGGCTTCGGGCTCAACCCGAGACTCCGCCATGGTTTCACCCAAGACGATAAGGTCCTCGGTGGACTCACGATCGGCTTCGGTCGCAATCAAGACAAGGGCGGAAGGAACCGCGCCGACCGGGACTGGTGGGCGTCCATGACCCAGGCCACGGTCACCGTGGGAGGCAGGATTGTGATGGAGGCCGGGAACCTCCTGGTGTAGCGGAAGAGCTCAGGCCGACCCGCGACGCCCCTCCTAGGTAGCTGTGCCCTTGGGGAGCCTTCACCGTTGCAGCCAGTCGTCGGCGTTCGAATCTCGGCGGGAGCGCCTCGGAGAGAAGAAAGGAAAGGGTTTGGGGCAATTCAAGACGAAAGGCTACGTCTTGGACTTCTTCGGTTTATTGGGCTCGATGAAAACGACGTCGCTGACTTCTCTCAGCAATGTCGCTTCACCTTGAGCAGGCAAGAAAAAGCCCATCGCTTCCGCCTGCAACTGCGAATAGACCTTGTCTTTCCAGTTGCGGAAGGTGTCGAAATCACCGTACTTCCTGATCTCCCATATATCGGTGACCTCATGCCGACCAAAGCCCAGAACAGTCATGTAAGACCCCCGGTATTTCCATCCCGGCGGCACATGGTTTTGCAGGTTCTTCTTGTTCTTCTTCACCCAAGCGATGTAATCGCCGATCCGTCCTTCTTTCAGATCCCTACTCCCAAGATACAGCATCATTTCCTCCGATTTTCCTCATCGAGTGTTCCCTAGATAACTTCTCGTATTATCCCGAATCCGCGGCAATGGGGAACAAGAAGCTTAAGCCCCGCTTGGCAAAAAGACCTCTAAGTTGAAGTATCCCTCGCGCTTCAGCATAATACCCATGGAGAAGGGCAAATCCGAAGGCCTAGGAGTCGCATTCACCCGTACGGAGAGTGATTAGTTGGTCAACGTGTATGAGTGCAATGTGTGCCATGTCCTGTTCGGGAAACATGCCCCTCAGTGTCCGGTTTGCCACCATGGAGCGCTGTCTATGGTTGGCTCCATTGTGCCTGAGAGGGGACAAGAACAACCACCGTGAATGGGCAATGCGCCTTGAGGAAAAGCCCATAGGGGAGGAAAGGCTGGTACCTCAAGAGAATGAGTTCAGTTTACGTGGTATGTGAATTCGAGGATTTCTCAAGCTCCTGGACCAGAACACGCAGCTTCCTGAACGCCAACTCCCTTTGGAGGTAGTGAAAAGATGGGCACCTTTCCACACCTCCCGAGCTAGTCTCAACCACCATCAAATCACCGCCGCCCTTCTTGAACGTGGGATATGTTGCACTGATCCTGTCCTTTGTACTTCTCATCAACAATGATACAGCGTATCCATCTGCGACGTCGGCTATCACGCAGTAAGTGAAATAGCCGAAGCTCCCCCAGTAGCCTTTCGATTTCTCATCGAGGCTGATGAAGTTGTACGCAACTCTGCTGGCCTCTCTCTCATCTAGCGCTGGCAAACACTCAACGAGCAGCGAGAATCGCCCTCCTCTTTCCGCAACTATGCTAAACGGCGACCCTAAGTACTCAGAGGTTAGCTTCACATTCTTGAATCCTTGATCGTCTAGCAAGGATGCAATCTTGAGAATATCGGCCATTACGCCACCCGATTCAGTTCACCCAAAGGAAGCTAGATCTGATTCCATAATGGCCTCCCTTGCCTTATGACGCTTTCTCATGGTCGAACCAATGCAGCAATCACTGGAAGGAAGAAAAGGGTTTAGGTCCGAGCTCAATCCCTGCTGATTGACGCAGTCCATCGAAGAGTCTGGCTATCCCAGGTACGCATTCTGCAGAGAATGAGTCGGAAAAGACCATAGGGGAGGAAACGCATCGGAGAGTGTCAGAGTTGCATCAATTCGTCCCAATACAAACGCAAATACGCCACAATTCCCTTCGCGGGATGGTAGCGTGGATAGACCTTGACGAACTCTGCTCTTGCCTTGTCGTAGCTTACTCTTGAAATTACTCCCTTCCTTGCCAAATAGACAAGCGCAATTGACGGAGCTCTTGACTGTCCCAGATTGCAGTGAATGAGTATCATCTTCGTAGATATTCTACTGTCAATGAATTGCATAGCCGAGGTCATGATCGGATGAGTGTAGACAGGCTTCAGTGTCTGGTCCATGTCCACCATGTTCAGGTACAACTGGTCCTGGCTCTCCTTGACGAGGTAATTCGGATGAGTTGGACGAAGATTCCCTCGATAGCCAACCCCTCTCTGATGGCAGGTCTTGCATGCATGAACGACCGCCCAATTGCTGTTCCGATGAAGGGGGCAATCAGAATCCGACCCGACGAAGAGGCCTTTATGGACTTCCAGCAACCGACATCTACCTTCTTGCACGAGAAAGCGTCCCAACGATTAATAGACATGTTTCAAGAATGAGGATGCATTCCAATCCCAGAGTAAAGACCATAGGGGAGGAAAGGCGGGAGAGGTCTAGCTCCGAAAGACCTTAGATAGGAAAGGCGATTCGGGGCTGGGAAATGGAAATGTATTGTCCAGTGTGTGGCGCAGGGATACCACCTCATTCTAGTTTCTGCCTCAATTGTGGGGCGAAACTTTCCGAGTCGAGAGTTGGGGTCAATTCGACCCTGGCCAGCAGCGTTCCATCACGCCAACTCTCAGAAGTGAGGAGGGAATATGTTATTGGTGGTGGTTTGATGGCCGCCTTCTTCTTCGGCTTGTTCTACTGGGCAATCAATTATACCTGGACCGAACGGGTTCGGCACGAGATCATGGGCTATAGCTACTACGAGACGATAACACGCACGATTGACCCCGCCATTCAGGCATTGTGTCTTGTGGCAGCCATAATTAGTCTGATAGTAATGGTCTATGGTATATTGTCCAGAGAGTAGTCTCCGACCGCGAACGAAGAAAATGAAAGGGGTTTGGGTCCGGTCAATCCTGGTTGATTGAATCGCGATAGGGAGATACTGGCTCAGCAAGGTGCGAGGTTCTTGACGACCTCGTTCTCTTGGAAAAGCCCTTAGGGGAGGAAATGCCTTCCAGAACCAGGGCAGGAGAGAAGTGAATTGGCAAACCTTAATGAGGTTCTTCAAAACCCGATCTTCTTGGTGATTACTACTGGGTTGGTCGGATTCGTCGGCGGCTATGCTTTACACTGGCTTCAAACGAGGAAGGAGGATTTGAAGGAAGACCTCGACAATATCTACATTCCAATCCACAGATTGCTGAAGAAAGAACTCGATGCTAAGGAATTCCGACTGAATCGACCTGAAGTTCGGTCGTACTATGATCTCGACAACAGCCTCGAAGACTGTATCGAGCACCGGTTATTACCGCGAGTCTTCAAGAGATTCCGGAGTCATCTATTGGACTTGGTTCGGTTGTCAACGGAAGCTGCTTCAATGGACAAGGTTCTGGACGAGATAGTCAAGAAGGAACTGAGTACCAACGTTGACAGGATGAGAAAGGATCCTGTTCAATCGGGTTTGCTGAATCCTGCGCTCTTTCAGACACTGGAATACCGGCTTCTATTTCCCTTACGCAAAGACTCTATTGAAGATGTTAAGAGCCTGATTAAGGAGATTAAGGAAGACAATGCTATTGCCGGAGACAAGGACCTGTTCGGGACGAATGCAGAGGATTTGTTCTACTTGATTAAGCCCAAAATCAAAGAGGCGCGCGATGTCTACTTGAAAGCAGCTGGAGATTACTTCACACGCCTGGAGTCTGTTCAATCTCGATTGACCAAACGTCTGGCGAAACGTGCGCGGTACTAATGCAGAGTTGGCAAGACAAGAGAATAAGGAAAGGGTTTAGGTCCGGCCTCAATTCCCGCTGATTGGCGACTCGTCCTCACTTGCTGGCTCGCAACTGACTGTCTCGGAACGGAGACCGTAGGAAAAGACCATAGGGAGGGAAGGGCGATTCGTATGAAGATGCAATGAGAATACTGTCGAGAGCAACTATCTATGGACTTGCAGTCATTGTTGCCGCAAGCACAGTTCTAGCGGCTCTATACTATATCGAGTACGGTAGTGAGTCCGAGCCGAAGCACCCGCCGACGGTCGATAGCTGGAATATACAATCAGGCACAAGGTATCCAATTCTGTGGGTTAACACCAGCGACTCTGGCGGAGACCTGTCAGCCATGAAACTAACCTTACTCAACCTGACTACGCGCTCTATTGACGGGGATAGATCGTCCACCTTCGGAGATTATGGATACGGGACCTCGCGGAACATAACCAAGGAGCTGAATTGCACCAATATGCCGGCTGGCAGCTATTACGCACGGCTAGTGGTCCTAGATCGCGCAGGTGGAGAATCCAATGCATCTGAGAAGATCATCGAGCTGCCGGACAACACTCCGCCCCTTCCGGAGATTGTCGGAGAGCCATGGACCTGGTACAATGCTACAAGTTCCACATGGCATTTCATGGTGAATGCCACCGACGGGGATGGTGACGGCTTGAGAATAGCTGTTGTCATCTACGAGACCGATACTTGGAACTCAGTCTACAATCACACATTTCCTAACGAGTACAATCTGACTTCATGGTACGCAGAAGGTGATGTGAGTTTGCCCCATGGCGAGTACATGATAAAGGCCGCTGCATGGGACAAGGCCGGGTGGCAGTCCCTGTCTGCAGAATCCTATTTTGACTACTAGCCATCGACCAATCCCTTCTTGGTCGGAAAAGCCCTTAGGGAAGGAAATGCGATGACCCGGAGACCAGCAAATGGATCAACTCAGGATTGTCAAGTTCATGAGCAATGATCTCCCTTTCGGGAAGATGTTGACTGACCTAGAGGGATGGCATCGGACAGTCGCCGATTGGAATCGTCTGTTGCGCGTAGAACCCTTGGGCATGACCAAAGCACAACTGGATGGCCGTGACGTCGGTATTGCGGGCCTCCTGTTGTATGAGGGCGTTTCTTGGATCCACTCAGTTATCGTTCTTCCAGAGTATAGAAGAAAGAGGATTGGCAGAGTCATGATGGAGACATGCATTGCCCAGGCGAGAGAAGCTGGCTGTCCATGCATCAAGCTGGACAGCGTTCACGGCCTCGAGGGTTTCTATAGGAGTCTCGGATTCGTTGAGGAATTTGAATCGCACAGATACCTCATAGATGGGGTTTCATTTCCGAAAGTAGCCGAAGAGATTCGGGCGTCGGACATGGACAACATTGTAGCTTTTGACAGGGCTACTGTTGGCATCGACAGAGGTCGAGTTCTTCGGGCGGTCTTCGAAGACAACCCTGGTTTGGCTTTTTGCACAAAGGAGGCCAATGGGATCTCGGGATACATCTTGGGACGCGAAGGCGAAGAACGTGTTCAGATTGGTCCCTGCGTTGCGAACGGGGGAGACCATTTAGTTGCACGTCGACTGATAACCACTTTGGTGGGATATGTTGGTCCCGAGAGGAGGCTCAGGATGTGTGTGCCAGGGACGAATAGAGAAGCAGTCAGGCTGGCTCAGGACCTTGGCTTCGTGAGCGGGATTTCGTCGACTCGAATGTACCTGGGAGAACGGTTCCAGGAATCTGATGCAGCGTTCGCGATGATTTCTCCCGAGAAAGGCTAGCATTGGGCAGCGGGAGGAGACTAGCTACGTCAGACATCAGAGGGACCGTTCCGACCGTGATGAGCCGTGAGGGAGCGAACAAGCCCTTGGAGGAGAAGATAGGGAAGGCAAGAAGAAAGGGGTTTAGGTTCGAGCTCAGTTCGAACTGCAGTGTCACCCTTCTATTCCCAGAGACTGGAATACTTTTTCGTCAGATACTGAACAAACGGCTCAGGTGTCAGAGAAGTGCCGGTGACTTTCTCGACAAGTTCTCCTGGATCGTACATAGCTCCACAATGTTGAACGCGATCTCTTAGCCAGTCAATGGCTATTCCTGGCCTGCCCTTCTCAACCTCGTCAGACCAGGCGCCATTTTCCTCCTCCATCTTCCGCAAGAACATGCCGCCATACACATTGCCCAAGGCATAGCTCTGGAAGCAACCGTAGCCTCCGACGCTCCAGTGCACATCCTGGAGGACTCCTTCTCCATCATGGTCAAATCGAACTTGAAGATACTTGTCATATAGATCGTTCCAAACCTGAGGCAACTCTGAGACCTCCACCCTACCTTCGAAGAGATCGCGTTCAATCTCGAAACGGATTGCTATGTGCAGTGAATATGTGAGCTCATCAGCAGTCACCCGTGTCTTCGACGACTCAACCTTGTTGATTGCTCTGAGCAGGTCGTCAAGTTGAACACCGGAGAATGCGCTACCAGTGAACTCCTTCAGCCTAGGCAGGTAGTACACCCAGAAACTCCGCGAGCGCCCGAGAATGTTCTCCGCGAATCTCGACATGGCCTCATGGATCCCCATGCTGGCAGCTCTTCCCACGGGTTGATACATCCAGTCATGGTTCAGATTCTGCTCATACAACGCATGACCAGCCTCATGCAATCCGCAGAGCAAGGCATTGAACGGGTCGTCCTCATAGTAGTGCACCGTGATTCTCACGTCGTTGAAGTAGCCCTCTGTGAATGGATGTTCGGTCTCGTCAATTCTGCCGCAGGCCTTATCCGAGGTCGTGTCATAGCCAATCAGGGCCACAGCGTCTCTCACGATATCGCGCTGGGTTCCTATCGGGATATGCCTCTTCATGACAGAAGTGTCGACTTCTCCCGAGGCCTTACTGTACTTTCGAACGAGAGGCACGAGCGACACCCTCAAATCCGCCAGCAGCCTGGCCACCTGCTCATGCGTCATGCCTTTGTCATAGTCATCTATCATCGCATCGAACACACATGCTGCACCCCTAGCATGCATTGTCGCTTCCGCACGTTTGATGCTCAGATCCACCAGCTTCTGCAGCTCGGGCTTGAACATCTTCCAGTTACGCGCCGCCTTTGCCCTTGCCCAAACATCCCTCGTGGTCGCCATCTGGCTTGCCAAGTTCGCTACAAGATCCTCCGGCACACTCGCTGCTATGTCGTGCTCTCTCCGGAGCAGATGCAGATTCCTGCGCTGCACCTCATCAAGTGAGCCAGCTCCCCTCTCAGATTCCGTCAACAGAGTCACGAGTTCGTCGCTGGTCAACATACGGTGACTGACACGCTCCAGGACGTTCAGCTGATCGCTTCTTAGCCCTATCCCTTGTGGCGGCATGTATGTCTCGAGGTCCCAATCTATAAGCCGCCGCACTGAGCCTACAAGAGCGATTTCGCGATACTTTTCCATCAGCTTGTTGTACGACTTCATCATGATCTCCTCCGGTCCCTTCCTAGACTGCAATTAGCGTGGCGTTCAGATGAGGAGGCCTTCGCCGTATCCTCCAAAGCAGTGGTGAGGTAACGGAGAGCTGCGAGATTAGGTTTTTTGCTATTTGGCCGAAAGTCCCAGGTTAGTTGTTCTCAGCACCAGCGTTCGAAGACAGCAGACACCAGGCAGTGATCTTGTCCCTTGGTAGCTCTCCCTACGAAAAAGCTGAAGAGGAGGAGTTCAGCTCGGTGCAATAATCCTCCGATTGAAAAGGAGCCAGATGTTCTGGTTCAAGTTCGGCTCAAGACGGGAAAAGACAATAGGGGAGGAAAGAACGGAAAGGGTTTTGCGCGTTCTCCCGTAAAAGAAACGCCAATTCTATGGAAGGCTCCATAGGATTTGGCCAGTATCGATTTGCCGGGTCCGGTTGGATTCGGACTGAGGAAAAGACCATAGAGGAGGAAAGGCTGGCTTTACCATGCAGGACGGTTGTTCACTGCAGTTTTTGCTTGCTGTCGAACATCTTCACTTCAGTGGTACTACCGGTGCCTGAAACGGGAGCTGCGCCCAGGTCCTTCTTTCGCATCCTGAGACTTACAATCGACAGAGTTATGCCGACTGCCAAGAGGATTGCGCCAACTATCACATAGAGAAGGTTGATTCCGCTGATTGTGTAGGTCAGGGTGACTGTCTGAGCAATGGAGGAAGAACCGGAATCGTGATTCGCGACTATGTAGTATCTGCCAGTCTCCGGAAGGTCGACCGAGAAAGTCCCACTAGATCCATGTGTCGACCATAAACTCGTCGTCGGCTGGAGATTGTAGACGTATTCTTGATACTGAGCTGAGGTCAAGAGATATGCATATGCAGTCTCGCCACCCTCGACTTCGATGCTGCCTTCGATATGAGCATTCATCCACATTGAGCTCTCTGTCTTGAAGGCCACGTAGTACTGTCCCCCAGCCGGAATCGTTGCGCTTGTCGTCCCAGTGCTGTTTGCGATGAACCCCTGATAAACTACGGCCCCGAGTCCCAATATGATTAGCACATAACCGAACACCGCTAACACTCTGGTCGATTTCATACGCTCCACTCTCCCTTTTGAAGTAAAGCCAGCGGCAACGACTTCTCGAGTGCACTCTTCACGGTTCTTGCGTATTCTTCTGTGGCGCTCTTCCTGTTCAGGCCCTCCGTCTTCTTATCCTTGACCAACGCTTGCGACGGCTGAAGGAACGCCTTGACCTTCTTCGGCTTTCCTCTGGAATCCTGGAAATCCACAAGAAGCGTGAACATCGTGCTAAGGGTGTACGACGAGAATCCCTTTTCTATCCCGATGCTCTGGATGCTAGAGTGTCGCACGACGATGTTGCTAGAGTCGGAAGCTATCTTCTCGAGGTCTTCGCCTTCATAGTCCACTACCTTCCGGTCTGACATTAGGACGTCGCCGAGCGCTCCAACAATCGCGGCTTTGCTCGCATGTTCCAACACGAATATCAGTCGCTGGTCCGTCAGCAGCAGGGCGTACTCCTTCACGCCCATAGCTCCTTTCATTATCACTCTTGGGACTAATGCGATTTTCTTCTCCATAGTCTCGAACCTGGGCTGTTACCCGGGGCAAAGAATGCAGTCCTGGATATTTATCGGTTATGAGTTGAAAGGGATAGACTTTTGATTTGCGAAGGAGAAGCCTCCGTGTTCAAGTGTCCCCGCGCCTAGGCATAACATCCATAGGGGAGGAAAGGCGATGACTCACCGAAGGATGAAAGGGTGACCGATCAGGTCAATACTAGGAAGGCT
>Ga0315296_10001519_pt1 | contig 20261 bp, 20 predicted proteins | sample YL17G14_18_MG_FD_203921 | JGI IMG/M metagenome (GOLD analysis project Ga0315296, IMG submission 203921) | Sediment microbial communities from Yellowstone Lake, YNP, Wyoming, USA - YL17G14_18 | ecosystem: Environmental > Aquatic > Freshwater > Lake > Sediment | place: USA: Wyoming | collected...
ATGCAGCCTCCAAAGACCTCGCCCTTGTCTTCATTATCCCTGCCAGGATGTATAGGGGAATGGACAGGGTCTCAATGCCGAGGAAGATCATAATGAGGTCTGAGGCCTTCACCAGGATCATCATACCTATAAGCAAGTATAAGGAAAGTGTTCAAATAGAAGCAAAAAAATTCATAAACAAAGTCCTATTTGATGGACATCTGTCGTAGCCGGAGGACTCCGCCAAAGATATAGGGAAAGTTAATAAGGTGATTCTTGTCCCCCCTGGAAGAACCCAACATCTATTCTTACGTTGAGACTTTAACGAAAGAAAAGTGTTTTGCAAAACACGCCGAAAAAGATATCAAAGGGATTATCCATGAATCAAGAGGAATAGGCTGAAACGGATATCTCTCAACACAAATATTATATATTATTCCTGATATATATCATCCAGACAGGCATTCATTTTTTAGTTATCCAAAGTCCTTCTTTAATTATTAACTGGCTTCTATCCAATGCATTGAAGCACGAAATGCTCAAGTGGCTCTCTATTTCCATTTCTATATTCGATTATTAACTGTGAATAGGGCGGATCCGACGGGCGAGGCTCGATGGGCCACTGTTCGGGCCAGTAGCCATATCTGCCTAAAATAGCCCAAATGAGAAATCGTGCGACGTGCCCATTCCCATTTACATAGGGATGGATGCGTAAGAATATCTCGAACACTCTACATGCAAAAACAACTGCATAGAGCACTTTATCTTCATTTGACAATTGGGCATCCGGCACAGTAGATGCCAAATCAAGGGCAGCAAAACCGTTACGGATCTGATCCCCGAGTTCCCCCATCTTTATGGGAACAGTCTCTGCCCGAAAGCCGACTCGTGGATCCCCCCGAATGAAAACATTATAGAATCTAAGACACCGATAGTTTTCGCCTCTATAATTACCAGCGTAGTACGCATAATTAAATGGTGTGAGATATTCAAAAAAATACTTATGAACGGGCCGTGTATCAGATGCGGTACTATTAATATCAAGCTTTCCAGATCGTAGATTTATTAGAATTCCCGATATTCTTTCTTCAAGTATTGATTGATATTTCGATATATTTTGATATTCCCATACCGGGCAATCTACGGGGTGCATTTTTAGTCATCAGCACCTATAACGGACTTAGCCATCGCTTTCGCCCACTTCTTGATGCTTCTCTTATTATCCTTTCGTTCATGGGCTTTCTCCGCAGCTCTCCTTGCAAACTGCCTGAATTGTTCTGAGACCGCTAAGGGTTTAAAAGTTCGTATGTCGTTCACCAACCTCATAAGTGGATCGAACAAATCAATAGCAGGCTCAATGTCCTCTAGTAAGGGCGTATATGACAAATGGATTGTATAGTTTTTAACTTCATGTAAAAGACCAGGAAGAAATGCAACAACATATTTCCCTGCCCCTGAAATGTTCCCAAAGTCTACGACTGAACCGATATTCTGAATGACAGGATTTATTGATGATCGCCACCATATACCGGATGGTTCTTTGGGGTAGTTTGGTTCTTTAGTCGCTTTACCAAGTCTAACAAGGTTACCTTCAATAAGGATAGGTTGTGCTGCTGAAGAGGATTCCAACCATATATAGGATGGTTCTTGGGAGTAATAGGGCTTTTTGATCGCTTTACCAAGGCTAACAAGGTTACCTTCAATAAAGATAGGTTGTGCTGCTGCAAAGGTGTCATCCTGGATTCTGAACATAGATTTCACTGGTTGTCCTCCGGGTAGTAAAGTTTGAGAATTGTGGTAAATTCTTCCGCTGCCAGTAAAAAGAATTCATTGAATTGGATTCCGCTGAAGTTCGTAGAACTGGACTCCTCAGCAAGCGTGTTAAGATCTTGTTCGACTAAAACCACCGACTTCCTATCTTCACCAAAAGATATATAACCTGTCTTGTTCCTCACCCATGAATTGACATTAAACTTTCCTCCCAAGGAAAAACGTTTGTGGGCATGTAATTCGAAATTCCCCAGGCGGTTGAAGGGGGACTTATGCCATCGTTCGCTGCAAAAATGGTTTGCCAGGAAAAGGCCAGGGGATTCATGAGGTGAAACCCAATTTAGGACAGCAGCAATGCGCCCAATACGGGGATTGTTCAACTTAATGTATTGAAGTAGTAAATCAGACGCATCCTTGTAGAAACTGTGAAGTGCTGGTTCGCTACTATCGAGGGAAACTTTCTTCCAAAATAGGTTGATTCGCGCAGATGCAATTTCACATCGCCACTCGTTTGATTTACTTTGGAATATAACTCGAGGCACCTCTTTGGGCAGCCCCTCCATTGCTGGAAATACTGTCGGTTCGCCGTCGAACCTATTGCTCCAATTTGGAAATATATCCCGCATGAGGCGAGTGGCTGAAACCTCCTCGTCTGGAGTAAAAAGAGTTGCTTGGCAGCTAACCAATTTAAAATTGGAAAATGTAGGGGATGTCATCATGTTGGCTTAATGTTAATTTAATGTACCGTAGATTTGGTGTAAATAGCAACAGAAATAATCTGTAGGCTACAAATATTGTGTATACCTTTGACATATGAGATCCCTCATTATTATTATATACAATCTTTGCGTGTCAGAACAAGATAGAGCGGGCGGAGCGATAAGCCAGGGCAAAAAGCCCACCGGGGAGAACCCCAAACCTCAATATCCCATAGACAACAGTGGCAAGGACCACTTTCACACCATCAAGGGAATGGAGCTTGATGGGCTTTTATCCTCAACCACTTCGCCTACCACCCTTTCAATACTTTCACAGAAGGTATCCATGCCAAGAGAAAATTCTTCCTTAAATAATTACTTCCTATTCAAATATATGTTTTGAATTGAATTATTCAAAATAAGAATTATTTAATGCTGTCTGTATTTTATAGTTCTAAAATCCCAAGTTCCTTCAAGGCCTCCAGTATCACTATACACGCCGGTTACATAAACATTTCCTGAACCATCAACCGCTATTCCATAAGCTGCATCATATTTTCCACTATTATAAGCTCTATCCCATATTATATTTCCATTATTATCATATTTAATAGTTCTAAAATCAGGATATGTTCCATCATAATTTATACCAGTTACATAAACATTTCCTGAACCATCAACTGCTATACCATTACCACCATAATTATAATCAGTATTTCCACAATTATAAGTTTTATTCCATATTATATTTCCATTTTTATCATATTTAATAGTCCTAAAATAAGCATTTATTCCATCATAAGACCTACCGGTTATGTAAACATTTCCTAAACCATCAACTGCTATAGAACGACCATAATCATAAACTCCAGCATCATAAGTTTTATTCCATATAATATTTCCATTTTTATCATATTTAATAGTCCTCATAATAGTATCTGCTCCATTATAAGTAATAGACCAACCGGTTACATAAATATTTCCTGAACTATCAAGTGCTATACCACGACCACGATCGTCATGACTATTTCCACCATCATAAGTTTTATTCAAAATAATATTTCCATCACTATTTAATTTAATAATTATAAAATCCCACCTATAAGTTGTTCCATTATCTGTATCACCAATTACATAAATATTTCCTGAACCATCAACTGCTATTCCATAGCTATCTACATTATTATATGTTTTATTCCATACAATATTTCCATTAAAATCATATTTAATAATTCTATAATTCGAACCAGCTATATAAACATAGCCATAACTATCAACTGTTATACCACGACCAGTTCCACTACTATAAGTACTATCCCATCCACCACTACCATATTTAATAGTTTTATAATTACCAGATGAAACACCAGTTACATAAGCATTGCATGAACTATCAACTACTATGCCATAAGCAATTTCATAACTTCCGCCATTATAACCCCAATTCCAAACTTCACAAGGTGGATATGCACACGGAGTACAATCAGAGTCTACTAAACAATCACAGTCGTTATCTATACCATCACTACATATTTCTGTAGTTGGAGTTGTTTCTGTACAACTACTCCATGTACCATTTGTACAAGTTTGTACTCCCTCTTTACAAGCACCAATATTTCTAGTTCCAGTAGGGCCGGTATAACAACTTCGTGTTCCTGTTGTACAAGTTTCTTTTACTACACATTTTTTATCTACACATGTATAATCAGCAGGACAATCACTACTGGAATTGCATTGAATAATAACTTCTTTTGTTTTTTCTGCACAACTACACCCATATAGAGCATAAGAACCACCCAAAACAATACTTCCCGCCAAAGTATAAGCTAATATTATAGAAATTAAAGAAATATTTATATTGTTTCCAATTCTTCTTAATAATCCTAATTTGACTTTAGATTCCAATTCCGTGATTTTTTTAATACCTAAAAACCTATCAAAGTAATGATACGATTCTTCTTTTTCCATGGTTTCATCCTCTCTGAAATAAAATCCCCGAGCACTTTATTTAAATGCCGGGGTTTCTCCCTCCTGCCTTTTATTTATGAAATGATCCTTTTTCCATATTCCTTCAAACACAATCGCAATTTACCATCCCCCTTAAATTTTGTCAAATTTTATTCATTATCGATTATCTGCTTGTATAAAATTGTACAATGCTTAGGAATGGAGGATAATATACACCACCTTAATGGTATAAATAAACATACCAACATGAGGATTGTAGAAATTTTATACGTTGATAAAAATATTTAAAGCACAGTCAAGAAAAATCTTAATATACTCTTTACCTATTCAATGACCAAAATATATCAAGTAGAATGGGTTTTTCTGGATATATTGCTCTCATACATTTTTGCCAAGCATAATACATTTCCTTAAATATTATTCCTGAGAGTGAAAATTCAGAAGGATTTACTATCCTATGCAAATAAGATTCCTCCCCTTGCTTTATGAGGTTTTCTCTAATACTTTTTTGTATCAAATCGTAAATACCCACTACATATTTTCTATGTTCGTCTGGAAACTTTTCCTTTACCATTCGCATGAGAATGGAATCGAGTGGAACATGCAAATATTTTCGCAATTTATTTGATATTTCTAAAGTCGGTCTACTTGCCCAATCAACATACACTTTCAGAAAAACATTTATCGGTTTTTGGGCTTGACCATAAGATGGTTTCTCACTTTTTACTGTTTTAATTTTTTCTATTACATAGTTAACAACCGAATCATGAAAGTTATTAAATTCTTCTTGGGAACCAATTCCCTCTAATTGTCTTTCTATATCAACCATTAATTCTATAAACTTTTCTACACCGCCTTTTTCTAAAACGCGCCCTATTGATGGATTGTAAGTCATCATTGCTATACCCTCCACAATGGCGGTTCCTTCATAATTTTTAAGTTCGTCAATTATGTTCACAATCAAGACACTCTATATTTATAAGTAAAGGCTTCTAAAACCTTTTGAAACCTTCTCAGCAATTCTTTAGAACAGAATAGATCGGGCGGAGCGGTAGGCCAGGGCAAGAAGCCCGCCGGGAAGAACACCAAATCTCAATATCCCATAGACAGCAATGGCAAGGACCACATGCACACCGACAATGGAGTGGAGCTTGATGGGCTGGGCCGATGGCTCCTGCATATACATCACATACACGACCCTGAGATAGTAGTAGGCGCTCACCGCGCTCATTAGGACTCCAATCACAGCGAGGCCGATGTAATCAGCCTTCACTGCCGCACTGAAGATGTAAAACTTCCCCACAAACCCGGCTGTCGGTGGAACACCGGTCAATGAGAATAGAAATACTGCCATTGCCAGGGCAATCAAGGGATGGCGCCAGCCAAGCCCGGCATAGTCTGAAATAAGGAGACCCTCTCCTCCCCCCTCACCCTCACCCTGCCCTCTCCCTGTTAGGGAGAGGGGGTTATTGGCTCCACCCTGCCCTCTCCCTGTTAGGGAGAGGGAACTATCATTGTCACCACCTTCGAGACGCTCAAGAAGAAGGACTGTGCCAAACGCCCCAACATTGGTAAGGGTGTAGATGAATAGATAGAAAAGGATGCTCATGAGCCCGATGTCCGTCCCTGAGGTCAGGGCAACAAGCAGATACCCCGCATGCGCAATGGAGGAATACGCAAGCATCCTCTTGATGTTCTCCTGGGCAAGGGCTATGAGGTTGCCCAGCACCATTGTGGCCACAGCCAAACCCCAAAGCACAGAGCTCCACTCCACCTCTGCGCGGCCAAGGGCAAAGAACATCATACGGGCAAGGGCGGCAAAGGCCGCTGCCTTCACACCAACGCTCATGAAGGCCGTCACCGGAGTGGGCGCCCCCTCATACACATCCGGCACCCACATGTGGAAGGGCACTGCCGCCACCTTGAACCCAAACCCGATGAGCATGAGGCCCATGGATGCAAGGAATATAGGATTCTGAATTAGCTCCGGCCTCATGTTCAAATGCCTTGATATTTGAAAGAGGTTGGTGGTGCCCAGAATGCTGTAGAGCAGGGCGATCCCGAAGAGCAGAAACGCCGAGGAAAAAGCCCCCAACACAAAATACTTGAATGCAGCCTCCAAAGACCTCGCCCTTGTCTTCATTATCCCTGCCAGGATGTATAGGGGAATGGACAGGGTCTCAATGCCGAGGAAGATCATAATGAGGTCTGAGGCCTTCACCAGGATCATCATACCCATAAGCGACAGGAGCAGGAGGAGGCAATATCCTCCCATCAGCGCTGCCCTGGAGGAGATGAGGAGCGTGAATCCCGCTCCCAGAAGGATCACAGCCTGCAAAAAGGAGGAGAAGTCCTCCACAGAGACCATGCCGAAGAAGCCCGTGGTCCTGGTCCCAAAAGCGTCGTCAATGGCCAGAAACGCCCCGACGATCCCAAGCAATGCCACCCACCTCAAAGCCCCCCTCCCTTCTGGCCTCAGGAGCAGCTCCAGTATCAGGACGAGGAGGGCAGTGCACGCAATGATGCTCTCAGGGACAATGCTTGAGAGATTGACCTGGATCATTTCGGAACTCCTATGCCCTGCTGTGGAGGAGGCTGCGCCGGCACTGCAACGGGCTGCGTCACTGTGGTCATGCGCGTGATGAGCGCCTGGACCGAGGCGTCCATTTTCCTAAGGAACGGCTGGGGATACACGCCTATCCAGACGATAAGGGCGAGTATGGGAAGGAATGTAAGAATTTCCCTCGCATTCATGTCCTTGAGTGCTTTGTTCTCCTCCTTCACCACTTCTCCATACATGACCCTCTGGAACATCCACAGCATATAGACGGCGCCGAGGATCAACCCTGTTGCGCTGAGGATGGCAAACACCTTGAAAGCCTTGAATGCCCCAAGGATGATGAGAAGCTCGCCCACGAACCCATTTAACCCGGGAAGCCCGATGGAGGACAAGGTCACGATCATAAATACCGCTGCGAATACAGGCATGATTTTGGATAAACCGCCGAAGTCGGCAATGAGCCGCGTGTGCCTCCGCTCATAGATTACGCCCACGATAAGGAACAAGGCGCCTGTGGAAAGGCCGTGGTTGATCATCTGGAGGATGGAGCCCTCAAGGCCCTGTATATTCAAGGCGAAGGCGCCGAGCATAACAAGCCCAAGGTGGCTCACCGATGAAAATGCCACGAGTTTCTTGAGGTCGGTCTGGACCATGGAGACAAGGGCGCCGTAGATAACCCCTATCACTGCGAGTATGGCAAGGAGCGGGAGGAACTTTGCAAAGGCCAGCGGGAACAAGGGCAGTGCAAATCTCAGGAAGCCGTAGCTGCCCATCTTTAGGAGGACGCCGGCCAGGACAACGCTGCCTGCAGTCGGGGCCTCCACATGGGCGTCCGGAAGCCATGTATGGAATGGGAACATTGGGACCTTGATCGCAAAGGCCAGGGCAAACGCCAGGAACAGCAAGTCCTGGGCCTGCGGTGATAGGACTACATTATAAAGAGCAAAGAGATCAAACGAGTAGACGCCGGTCTGGCTCCTGTGTGCAAAGTAAAGATAAAGGATTGCCACGAGCATGAGCAGGCTTCCCACAAGGGTGTAGAGGAAGAACTTGATTGCTGCATAGATCCTCCTCTCCCCTCCCCAGACCCCGATGAGGAAATACATTGGGATAAGCATTGCCTCCCAGAAGATATAGAAGAGAAAGAGGTTGAGGGAGACGAACACCCCGATCATGCCGGTCTGGAGAAGCAGGAGACAGATCATGTATTCCTTGACCCTTTTCGTGATGGCTGTCCATGAGCACAGGACCGTGATGGGCCCGAGGAATGTCGTGAGGAGCACGAGAAGGAGACTGATCCCGTCCACTGCCATGTAATACTCAATTCCGTGCCCGGGGATCCATTGATACTTCTCAACAAACTGCGGGCCTGCATTGGCCAGCTCAAATTTCCACCACAATGGGAGGGAGACAATGAAGTCAGCCAGCATAAATATGAAGGTGCAGTATTTCAGGGTCAATTCTTTGCTCCGGGGGATGATGAAAAGCAGTGCCACGCCGACCAACGGGAGAAATGTAATAATTGTCAGGAGATTATCCATGTAATTTCATCTCCACAGGAAGTGCCCCAGGATGAGTAGGACCCCAATGGCAATAAAGAGCGCATAGGCCTGGGCGTTGCCGACCTGGATCCGGCGGAATGCCCCTCCGAAGAATTTCACCGCCTTGGCGCTCCCGTTCACAAAAAGGTTGTCAATTACGCCAACATCCACGAACTTCCACAGAAGCTTTGTTGAGATTGACTTGATTGGGTTCACAATGAGTGCGTCATAGATCTCGTCCACATAGTATTTATTCAGGAGCAGCTTGTAGACACTATTAAGCCGCCAGGCAATAAACTGCGGGATGCCGGGCATCATGATGTATAAATAGGTTGCCAATCCGATCCCTATCAGCGCCATGAGGATAGAGAGTCCCATAACCAACTCTCCTCCCCCTCCTTCTATCGGGTGAGGGGTACCACCAAAGAACGGATGCAGGACGCCCTCCACGCTTAGATAGCCTCCTACAGCAGAGAGGGCAGCCAGGATCACCAGGGGCAGCAGCATCACCCACGGAGACTCGTGCGCATGTTTCTCATGCCGCGCCTCACCAAAAAATGTCATGAATAATAACCGGAACATGTAAAACGCCGTCAGCCCAGCCCCTACTATGCCCAATACCCCTATCCCCACATTCTTCTCAAGCGCCGCACCAAGTATCGCCTCCTTGCTGAAAAATCCGCTCAGCCCAGGCACCCCGGCTATCGCCATGCATCCAATAAACATCGTCCAAAATGTCCACGGCACCTTGCCCCGCAATCCACCCATCTTTCTTAAGTCTGTCTCTCCACCCAAGGCATGCATCACGCTGCCTGCACCAAGAAACAAGAGCGCCTTGAAGAATGCATGGGTCACAAGATGAAAGATCCCGGCCGCATAAGCTCCTACCCCTACTCCAATGAACATGTAGCCCAACTGGCTGATCGTGGAATATGCCAATACCCGCTTGATGTCGTTCTGAACAAGCGCAATTGTCGCCGTATATACAGCAGTCACCGCTCCTACCCACGCCACTACAGAGGAAGCAAAGGGAGATAGATCAAACAGGAAATGCATCCGCGCCACCATGTAGACCCCTGCTGTCACCATTGTGGCTGCATGGATCAGGGCAGACACAGGGGTCGGGCCCTCCATGGCGTCCGGCAGCCATACATACAAGGGCAGCTGGGCAGACTTGCCAGTGGCACCCATGAAAAGAAGGAGGCATATGACGGTGATGGTAGAGGGGTCAATCTGGGAAACCGCGGGCTTAATTTTATCAAAGCTCAGGCTCGGCACTCCTAAGGCCGAAAGACTCCAGAATAGGAGGATGAACCCCATGAGGAAACCAAAGTCCCCAATGCGGTTGACGATGAACGCCTTCTTCCCTGCATCGCTTGCGGATTTCTTCTCATACCAGAAGCCAATGAGTAGGTAACTGCAAAGCCCCACGCCCTCCCAGCCCATATAGAGGAGCACTATGTTGTCGGCCAGGATGAGGGTGAGCATGAAAAAGACAAAGAGGTTCAGAAAGGCGAAATACCTGCCGTATCCCCTGTCCCCGTGCATGTATCCCACGGAATACACATGGATCACAAATCCTACACCGCTCACCACGAGCGCCATCACGCCGGAAAGAGGATCGAGCTTGTATGCAAACGATATATCCAGGTTCCCCGAAGAGATCCATGTGAGGGCATTATCCCACACCTCTTCCCCTGCGAGGACATGGGCGGAAAACAAGGAAAGGGAGATAATGAACGCTGCACCAACGGAGGAGCAGCCGATAAGCCCGACGAGCTTGCTCCCGAGCCTCCTGTTAAAAAGGCCTATTACTATGAACCCCAGCAGGGGAGAAAGCGGAATCCATCTGAGAAGGTCGGTTTCCATCACCACCTCATGATGTTGATTTCGTCAACGTTCAAGGTCCCCCTCGCGCGGTAGATCGCTATCAGGATGCTCAATCCAACCGCAGCCTCGGCAGCAGCCACTGCGATGATGAAGAAGGCAAAGGCCTGGCCGTCCATATTATGGAGAAAGCGGCTGGAGGAGACAAAGGCGAGGTTAACGGCATTAAGCATAAGCTCAATGGACAGGAATATGATAAGGATGTTCCTCCGGGTCAGGACACCGAGGGTCCCGATGGCAAAGAGCACTGCAGCCAGGATCATATAATGCCCAAGTCCGATCATCGTCTATCCTTTCTGGCAAGGATCACGGTGCCCACCATGGCGGCAAGGAGGAGACCGCTAAGGATCTCGAACGGGAGCACATAGTGGCGAAAGACAGCGCCCCCCATTGCCTCTACGGTCCCGAACCCCCGCGAGATCTCCCCTCCATAGTCAGGAATTCCCCTTAAAGGCCCTACGAGCAGGGCAAGAAGAAACCCTGAGACTGCCAGTCCGAGAATGCCCCAGAGGAGGCGGGAGCGCCCTGCCTTCCTCTCGCCTGGATCAAGCATCATGATCACAAGGACAAAGAACACCATGATAGCCCCTGCATAAACAATGATCTGAATGGCAGCTACGAAATGGGCAGAAAGGGTGACATAGAGGACAGCCAGCGAGAAGAGACATAGCACGAGGGATAGGGCTGCCCTGAGTGGATCGCGTGCAAGGACGGTTCCCAGCGATGCAGCGATTGCGATGGTCCCGGCAATGTAGAAAGTTATGATCATGTGAATTGCAGCCCCAGGATCACCCCTCCGGTGACCACGATGTTCACCAGGGAGAGGGGAAGGAGATTCTTCCAGCACAAGGCCATAACCTGATCATAGCGGAACCTTGGAAGCGTCCATCGGATGAGGAGGAGAAACCAGCAGAAAAAGACGACCTTTGCGGCAAAGGCCCCCACCTGCATCGCCGTGACAAGAAGGGCCGGCATGGGAACACTCCATCCCCATGGCAAGGAAAATCCGGTGGCGGCAAGGAACGGGATCTGCCAGCCGCCGAAGAACAATGTCGTGATCAGTGCGGCCGAAACAACCACCTCAGCAAATTCGCCGAGGTAATACATCCCGAACCTCATCCCGCTGTATTCCACGAAATATCCTATGATCTCGGATTCCCCCTCAGGGAGATCGAACGGTGCCCTCTTGGTCTCTGCCACCGAGGCAGTGATGAAAAGAATGAGGGCAAGTGGCTGGACAACAACACCCCACTTTGGAATAAAACCCCAGAGAAGCGAGCCCTGGGCCCTGACGATCTGGTCCAGCTCAAGTGAGCCGTAAACCATGATGACCCCGACAAGGGAGAGCCCGAGGGTGACCTCATAGGAGATCATCTGTGATGCAGCCCTGAGTGCGCCCAGGAGGGAATAATTGCTGCTGGATGACCATCCACCGATGACAATCCCGTATGTCCCCAATGAAGCAATGGCGAGGACAAAAAGGATTCCTATATTGAGGTTTGCGACCTGGAGTGGGATGACCTTGCCTCCGATTATCAGCGTGTCTCCAAAGGGGATCACGGCAAATGTCACAAGTGCAGGAAACATGGCAATGAGCGGCGCTATGGTGTATAGAAACTTGTTGGCCCGTCCGGGGACAAAGTCCTCCTTCATGACAAGTTTTATTGCATCGGCGATCGGATGAAACAGGCCGTAGAGCCTGAATTTCAGGATGTTCGCCCTATTGGGACCAATCCTGTCCTGCATCATTGCAGACTCTTTTCTCTCGGCCCAGGTCAGGAGTGCTGTCAGGGTAAGAAGACTCCCGAGGACCACGGCGATCTTTGCCAGTATGATCAATATGTCAATAATCAGGTCAAGCATGTTGGCTATGTCCAAGCCTTCTGGAAAGCCGCGAGAGGATCTCATTTACAGGGAGCGCGCTCCCCAGGGGATCAAATGCCTTCTCGAACTTCTGGGCCTTCCCATTGAAATTCGTGAATGTCCCATCCTGCTCCGCAAATGTCGGAATGGGCAGGACAATATGGGCGAGCTTTGCGGCTTCGGTCAAATTTGATCCCAGCACTACGAAAAGCCCGATCTTTCCGGCGGCCTCCCCAAGGGCAGGCGGGACCTTCCATCGCGAATACGGGTCCTGATCTATCATGATAAGAACTTTGCTCTCCCTGACAACCCCTTCCCACCCGCTCGCCCCAAGGATATTCTCCGCACCCTTCCGGTTCGGGCTCCTGTCCTCCTTCATAAGAAAGGCATCGGCGAAACCCTTCACCATCTCTCCTGCCAAGGGCGCGATCCTGTCTGAGCCCAGGACAAGCGTGGAAAATTTCTTAAGGGCGTCATTCTCCTCATTTGAGGCCCACGGCGATCCAATTGCGCCGAAGGACTTCCCTCCGGACGAGCCGAGCGCTCCTGATATTCTAACGGTCAGTGTCTCCATCGCTTCAGCCCATGTCTTTGAAACGAGCTTCTCTCCCTCCCTGACCAACGGCAAAAGGAGGCGGCTCTCGCTGTTTACATGCTTGTAGGTGAGCTTGCCCTCATCGCACATCCAGGCCTGCTTCCCGTTCCCGTTGCTTCTTGGCATGAGGCGGAAGACCGTCTCCTGGATATGGGGGATTATAACCTGTTTCCCCACTTCCATATTTTCCCTGTATATCTTTGCAGACAGGTCCTGGGATTGGTACTTGGTGTGATGGATGAAAACATTGCACCCGTTGGCGCAGCCCGGACAAACAGAGGGGGTGTGAGACAGGAACCAGGCGCGGCACTTGAAGCGAAAATCAACGCTTGTCAGGGCTCCGACAGGGCAGATGTCAACGATGTTGGATGAATAAGGGCTCTGAAGCCCCTTCCCGGGAAAGGTGTTGAGTTCCACCCTGTTTCCTCTCTTGAAGATGGCAAGCTCCTCGCTCTTGGCAATTTCCTGCATGAACCGCACGCACCTGGCGCAAAGGATGCACCTCTCCTGGTCCAGCTTGATACCCCTTCCCATATCTATGTGCTTTCCCTTCTTGACCTTGCGCTCAGCAAACTTGCTCTTGTAAAGTCCGTATTGCATGTAGTAGTTCTGAAGCCAGCACTCCCCGGCCTGGTCGCAGATCGGACAATCCAGTGGATGATTGATCAGGATGAACTCCAGGACGCCCCTGACTGCTTCCCTGACCTCTTCCGTGTCGGTCAAAACCACCATTCCTTCGGCTGCTGTCGTATTGCAGGAGGGCTGGAGCTTGGGGTTCTTCTCTATCTTCACAAGGCACATCCTGCAGTTTCCAGCAATGGACAGAGAGGGATGCCAGCAGAAGCGGGGAATCTCTATCCCAATCTTCTCAGCCGCACGGATTATCGTGGTCCCCGGTTCAACCTCAAGTCCTTGTCCGTTGATGGAGAACTTTATCATTGTCCCTTGGTGCATCCTTTTTTCTCAACATGGGAAATGAACTCTTCCCTGAACTTCTTCACAAAACTCTGGACGGGCATTGCGGCCGCATCGCCGAGGGGGCAGATGGTCTTTCCGAAAATCGCATTGGCTATGGCAGTGAGATTATCTACATCCGACATTTGTCCCTTGCCGTTCTCCAGCCTCTCCAAGGTATTGGCGAGCCACCCCACCCCCTCCCTGCATGGAGAACACTGTCCGCAGGACTCATGGGCATAGAACCTTTCAAGGATCATGAGTGCCCTGACCATGCATGTGTTCTTGTCCATAACAATGACCCCTCCGGAGCCGAGCATGGTGCCTGCCTGGGCCAATGATTCATAGTCAAGGTTCACCCGCAGGGCCTCCTCTGCCGTGAGAACAGGCGTTGACGAACCGCCGGGGATCACGGCCTTGAGGGAGCTGCCATTCCTCATCCCCTGGGCATCTTCCTCTATGAGCCGCTTGAGAGGATACCCCATTGGGACCTCATAGACACCCGGCCTTTTCACATGGCCGGAAATGGAAAAGAGCTTTGTGCCCGTGCTCTTCTCTGTTCCAAACTTCCTCCATGCCCCGGACCCATTCGTGATGATATAGGGAACAGAGGAAATGGTCTCCACATTGTTGACAATGGTTGGACTTGCAAAGAGCCCCTTGACAGCAGGGAAAGGGGGCCTGATCCGGGGATTCCCCCGCTTGCCCTCTATGGACTCAATAAGGGCTGTCTCCTCGCCGCAGATATAGGCGCCTGCGCCCTGGGCCACGGCAAGGTCAAGAGAATAACCGCTTCCGAGGATGCCCTTTCCGAGGAAGCCCTTGGAATACGCCTCGTCTATTGCCCTCTCTGTCCTTTCAATACCGGTGTGGAACTCGCCCCGCATGTAAATGTAAGCCCTTTTTGCGCCTATGGCATAACTTGAGATAATGGCCCCCTCAATCATTAGGTGGGGATCCTTTTCAATAATGACCCTGTCCTTGAATGTCCCCGGCTCCCCTTCGTCTGCATTCACGCAGAGGTATTTACTGAGGGCCGGATCTTTGGGAACGAACCCCCACTTCATGCCTGTGGGGAACCCTGCCCCTCCCCTACCCCTGAGGCCTGACTTCTTGACCTCCTCTATGACCTCCTCGGGCTTCATTGACAGTGCCTTCTTCAGGGCAGAGTAGCCCCCGCCCTTCGTATAGGTCTCTATGCCCATTTGGCCGGGAACATTAATGTTCTTGAGGAGGATTCTCTCTTCCATGGCTATTTTAGAGACCCCAGTATCTTGTCCACCCTCTGCTCCGTGAGGTTCTCGTAAAGCTCCTTGTTCACATGCATGACTGGAGCCGTTCCGCAGGCTGCAAGGCACTCCACGCCCGAGAGTGTAATTAGTCCGTCCTTTGTTGTTTCGCCGGATTTGATCCCGAGCTTTTTCTCAAGATAAGTGAGTATATGTTCTGCACCCATGAGCGAACAGGGCAGATTCCAGCAGACCTGGATGTGATACTTCCCGACCGGGGACTTCGGCACCATAGAATAGAATGTCGCCGTGCTATAAACCCGGACCGGTGTCATGCCCAGCAGTCCGGCAATATACTCCGCCACCTCAAGTGAGATATAGCCGAACTCCTCTTTGGCCAGGAACAGGGCAGGGATCATGGCAGACTCCTTGCTGCCGAGCTTTTCAATGATCCTGTCCACCTTCTCCTTTCTTTCAATTGAAAATTTCAATGCCTTATTGGATTTAGCGATCGTTCTCCCCTGCGATCATGTTGATCATCCCGAATGTTGCAACTATGTCTGCCACGAGGCCCCCGACGATCATCTTGGAGAGGCCCTGGAGCAGCAAGAAGCAGGGGGGTCTCACCCTCACCCTGTAGGGCCGGCCCGTCCCATCGCTCACCACATAGAAGCCAAGCTCACCGTTGCCTCCCTCCACAGAAAAATAAACCTCGCCCTTTGGCGGCTTGATCCCCTCTGTGACAAGCTTGAACTGGTTCATAAGCCCCTCAATGCTCCCGTAAACCTCCTTCTTCGGGGGCATAATGATACTGGGGTCTGAAATGTTAATGGGCCCTTGAGGAATCTGTTTGAGTGCCTGCTCTACGATCCTCATGCTCTGGCGCATCTCCTCTATCCTGACGAGATAACGATCGTAATTGTCCCCCTTGTCTCCGAGGGGAACATCAAAGTTCATCCGGTCATATACAAGATACGGATGGGCCTTCCTTACATCGTAATTGACGCCCGTGGATCTGAGACATGGGCCTGTAAATCCCAGGGAAATTGCATCATCCTGAGAGATGGCGCTGACCTCCCTCATCCTGTCGTAATATATCCTGTTCCTGCTCAGGAGCTTCTCTACATCAACTATGTATCCTCTCACAGTAACAAAGGCCTTCCTTACATCCTCTTCAAATCCGTCATAGATGTCCCTGGCCAGCCCGCCTACCCTCACATAATTCACCGTGAGCCGGTGTCCCGTCACCTTCTCGATGACCTCGTAGAGAACCTCCCTGGCCTGCATGAAATAGAAATAAACCGTGAAAGCCCCGAGCTCCATGGCATTCGCAGCAATACAGGTGAGGTGGTCGGTGAGCCGCGAAAGCTCGCTCATGATCACCCTGATGTATTTGGCCCTTTCCGTCGCATCTACTCCCAGGAGCTTCTCAACAGCCAGGCAGTAGCCAACATTGTTGATAAGGGGAGAGACATAATTGAGCCTGTCCGTATAGGGAACCACCTGACAATAAGTCACGTTCTCGCAGGTTTTCTCAAATCCACGATGAAGGTAGCCCATCTCCACATCGGCCTTGAGGACCTTCTCTCCCTCGAGCTCGAGGGTAATCCTGATGACCCCGTGCGTGGACGGGTGAGAGGGCCCCATATTCAGGAGCATGGTTTTGGTGGATGCGGGCTCTATTGCCGACATTATTGCTTCCTTCCGGACAGCTGCCGGACAGCGCCGCCTGGAGGCGGGGCGCCGGCAACCCTTTCCCGGTAGCCAACCCTGGGCTGCCTCTTCCTGAGTGCGTAGTCCTTTCTCAGGGGATGCCCCTCAAAACCATCATACATAAGGATCCTCCTCAGGTCCGGATGGCCTGTGAAGGAGATCCCGTACATGTCATATACCTCCCTCTCAAGCCAGTTGGCCGCCTGCCATAGGGGCACCACAGAATCAATCTTTGGAGCTTCGCCGGGCACAGGTGCCTTAATCCTCACCCGGGTATTGGCCTTAAATGAGTAAAGATGATAGACAATTTCAAACCGTGCATTTTTATCAAACGACCCCTCAGGGTAGTTGAGGTAGTCCACTGCGGTAAGGTCCATGAGAAAGTTGAAGCCCATCTCGTCTCTTAAAAACCTGCACACCTGGAGGATGTCTTCCCTCTTTATAATGACAGTTTCATCCCCCCGGAAGGAGTAGCCCCCGAGGACGGAGCCGGGGAATTTTTCCTTGAGATTTTCCGTCACTCCCACTCAAGGCCTCCCTTCCTCCAGACGTAGATCAGGCCGAGAACGAGGACCAACAAAAAGATTACCATCTCAATAAAGGCCACAATGTGGAGCCTGCGGAACATCACTGCCCACGGATATAAAAACACGATCTCAACATCAAATATCAAAAAAAGGATGGCGGTCAGGAAAAAAGGGACAGAAAAGCGCCCCCTCACGACAGAAAAGGGAGAAAAGCCGCATTCAAAAGGCTCGAGCTTGGCCCTCGTGGGGTTCTTTGGCCCGAAGAACATGGCTGCGAAGAGGAAGCCCAAAGTCACCGCTCCCCCCGCGAGAAACATTAGCAGGACAGGAAGATAGTCGTAAAGCATAATATTGAAAAGTATGGCAGGATATTGATTAAGTCAAGGAAAAGCAATACCAAATATCGCACTGAAAATGTCCCATCATTGAAATTCATAACAACCCAATGCAAAGTTTGTTGCCTATGACCTAAAATGTATTTTCTCTTGTTGACCTGGAAGGATTATTGGTATCTATCTCACGATAGGAATGTAACCTTTCCCAGTTCTTTGGTCTTATCCCTTAATTTTATGGTATATACGACAAATAAAAAGAGGAGCAATAAAAGGCTTATACCCTGAGAAACACTGACATAAGGTACAATAAAATATCCTCTATCAGCGTCAGCTCTAAAATATTCCAGTATGAATCTTAGAATGGCATATAAGCCAACAAAATTAAAAAAGTTTTGTCCATCAAACAACTTTTTTGAATCATAAATAATAATTATCATAATCAAAAGACAACCTATCGCTTCATATAATTGTACTGGATGAACAGGAAGTGAATAAGGTGAACCGGGTGTAAGTATAAGACCTTCTATTTGACCTTTATATGGGCCACTTCCTTTAGGATAATGCACCGCCCATGGCAATAAACTAGTGGTCCCATAACAACACCCGGCTAGAAAACAGCCAATTCGAGCAAAGGCTATACCTAATGCAATAGCTGGAGCAATTGTATCAAAGTATTTCCATACATTCAGCCCTGTCTTCCGGCAATAGAATAATAAAAATATAAATCCTCCTATAAGCCCTCCATAATAAACCGAACCCCCTCCCCATATTTTAAATATTTCAATAGGATGTTTATGATAATACAAATAATATTGGATTACATAAAATATCCTCGCAGATATAAAGGCAAATGTTAAACCCCAAAAAGAAGCGGTTAATACTCGAGATGGATTGAGTCCCAATCTTTTTCCCCTATTGGCTACAATTATGAATCCTATAATGGCTCCCAAAGCACGGAGGGCTTCATATGAAAATATGGGGATATAACCAAAATATGGAATTGGCAAACTAAAGAATACCGGTCTCACTATGTTAGATTTCCGATCTATATTTCAGTTGAAGAAATAAATAAAATAATAAAAATATAGCAATAGGAAGAAGATGACCTATTATTGACTTCAAATCAGGGTTACAAATAGGTTCTGAATAAATTACCTCAATAATACTTTTATGCATATAATATTGGAAGACAAGAGTTTTTTAGTGTTTCGTATTAACAATTATACCCAAGGAATTCAATATATCTCCAATAGTAGCTCCTTCATATTGAGGCAATTTTCCATACAGCTCCATTATAACATTTGTTAACGTAGGATCTTGGTTGGGTCGAGAAGCAAATTTACTGAGATAAAGCTGGAGTGTTTGTATGTCTCCAGGGGTTATTACACGATTTAGTTGGCCAGGTGGAAGGTCATTATTTACTATTCCATCTATAATAATCTTATATCTCTCTATGATGCCCCTTGCCATTAATCTCAGATCAGAATCCCCAGCCAAAGCATTGGCTATTTCCTCAGAATGGCTAAAATATAAATGTATATAATGTTTTGGAATAGAGCTATGGAATCTTATTATTTCTCCAAATAAAACAAATGTTCTCATATCTTTTTCTAATGCTGTTCCCACTACTGCACTTTCACATGTACACGTACAATCCACTTGGCAAGTCCCAGAACTTCCTTCACAACATTCATTCGATGGACAACCAGTAACTCTACAACTTGTATCAGGGTAACACGCGTCGACGCCACTATAAGTTAAACAAGTCTGATGACATGGACAGCCACATGTTTGACAATCAGTATCTCGATCTGTACCTGTACTTGCGCAGCACTTACAATCACAGGTACATAATGTTCCAGCAGGGCATTCAATTCCACAACAACAAGAATTGCATACGCAGGAACCATTAGTACATACATATCCTACGCTACACCCCGTACAACGACAGTCTCCCTGGGCATAACATTTTCCATCGCTTCCACAACACTTGCCTAATGATGCGCAAGTTTGACATCCGCTATCCGTGCATACTTGACATGAAGGACAACCCTTACAATAACATGCATTTACACATCCTCTTGCTTGGCAACATCCTGTCGAGCAACATGATCCAAAGCAACAGGGATTTGTACTCGTACACATAAAAACGCATTTACTACCCTGAGGACTATAACACCCTGAACATGTTGTCCTACATACACCATCGGGATAACAGTATCCTCCGCTTGGGCATCCACAGACTGAACAGCTTCCACTTACCTGATAACACGCTCCATCAGAACCACAACATACATTAATATCAGGATTCTGGTCTGTGCACCATGTATCTTCTCCACAACAATTGCAATTAGATGAACATTGGCCAGAGACACATGCAGCACTATTCACAGAGGAACAGCATTGACCAGTAAGACAATCTGATTCACTTTGGCAGGTAAGTCCTTGGGGTAATATCCTTAGAAAATTACTTTTCCCTTTTTTAGGGAAAGCCATAATATCTTGTGAGGTGAATGAAGGTGTGCCATTGTTAGTTGATCTTTGCTGAAGCGGCCCCCAGTGTGGTGAAATAAGTGTGTGTTTTTTCAGGAAAAACCACAAAAGGAGGCCGCAATGAGAAAGGTACTACGGATTGGCAGCAA
>Ga0315296_10001520_pt1 | contig 20253 bp, 19 predicted proteins | sample YL17G14_18_MG_FD_203921 | JGI IMG/M metagenome (GOLD analysis project Ga0315296, IMG submission 203921) | Sediment microbial communities from Yellowstone Lake, YNP, Wyoming, USA - YL17G14_18 | ecosystem: Environmental > Aquatic > Freshwater > Lake > Sediment | place: USA: Wyoming | collected...
TCACTCGCTATGTGCGGAACAATGTTAGAGATCCTTCCTTTTGTTTCAGTGACAATGCCGACGATGGGTTTCATGTCGGCCATGAGTTCTCCGAATTCAAGCGCCATGTCCAGCTTGAAGATCACCTGTTCAAGCGCGAGTTGGCTGCTGATGATTATGTGAGCAATCTTTCTTACCTCAGCGCATTCGTTCGCGTACAATCGTGCCCGAGCAAGATCGTTGGATGCCTGTGCGCCAACGCATCGTTCGAGAAGGTCTCGATCCTTCTGTTGGATCTTAATGGCCATGGTCTCGAGTCTGTCTTTTTGGATTTCGAGTCTGGACCTAGCTTTCACGATTTGCTCCTTGAGCGGAACCTGATGGATGCGCGGGAGGATTCTATCGACTATCATCAAATCGCGTCACTGCCTATGCAGGATTCTCTTCGTTGATTTTCACAACGACAAAATCCGGAATTCCTTGCCCAATTCCATGAGACGCTGTTTGCTCTTGCACCGAGCGACCTTGTTCCAGAGACGTCAAGCTCTCAAGTGTGGCTTGAATGTCCTTCTTTTCAGCAAGGTGACCGTTCAGCATTTCATGTATGATTTGAGATGCTTCTTTGTATGCGATTGCTTCAACGACTCCAGACGAGTAAAGTAGTTTGTTATCCGTCAATGTGAGCTGGAGTCTTCGAGTCTCGTCCTCCAATTTCAGCGTTCTTTCCTTGAGCGAATCAACAATTGCGACACGACGACTCTCCATGGCACGTATGGCGCTTTCGTATTCGCTGGACATCTCTCTGTAAGAGGCTGTGTCGATGTCGCCGTCGGAGAGGAGCGATTTGAGCGCTGTAATTCGCTTTGAGGCGGTCAAGTACTCACGCTCCAAGTCGGCTGCTTCGTGCTTCCACGAAGGGGTGACCACTAGAGAACCATTCTCTACCCTCACTTGTGTGGCCGGGTACTTTGCTAGGATGCCTGATTCCTGCTCGACGTTGACTTGAGTCACCTCGTTGCGGATGTTAGTGTCCATCCCAATCAGCTTTCCAACAGGAGTCTTGTATGAGGTTTGAACCGTCTTCCCTAGGAACCTTCCGACATCCTCCACAAGTATGGCCATAAGTCCACACCATGAAAGGCTCAGTGCCGCTACTGGAATCCCTGCTCCGTTGCCTTCTGAGGTACGAGAGTTTGACCGATTGGCAGCTCTGGGAAGTGTTGCTGAATCCTGTGCTCTGCCAAGGCGTTGGCCTCTGAGAGGATCTTCTGAGCATCTTCACCGGAGGCCTGGACTACTGAGTCTGAGCCAAGAGGACCGCCTATCTCGCACACAGCGCTGTTCAACACTTCTCCTATCTCAGTGAGCTCTAATCCTACTTCGGGGATGATCCCAGCGACGTGCCGTTGCACTGATTTGACAACCGACGCGACAGGCGCCATCATAGAAGCGATGTTCCCAAATTCGAGAGCAGTCTGGAGTCTCAGAGAAGCCTGCATGAGTGCCAGCTGGCAATGCAGTGTAATCTTAGCCATCTTCCTGATCTCCGCGCAGTTGTTGGCGTACATTGCTGCTCGGGCATCGTCCTTAGCAATTTGAGCTCGCACGCACTTGTCGAACATCTCCTTGTCGTGCTGCTGCATCCGGGCTGCAGCTCCCGCGAGCCTGTTCTCTTGGGCCTGCAGGCGGAAGACCGCCTCGTTGAGCCGCTCATTCAAAGATCCACCACGGTGGACCATACTGGTTATTCGTGTCCGAAGTGGTGACCCATTCCAGTCGTTGAAGCCATTTGACAAGATTGTCACTCCTAGATTGTGCAACCCACAAACTGAGTTGTGAGTTCGTCGTTTAGTGTGCCTATCGCCATTAGATTTCTGGAAAGAAATCTGTCAAAAAGAGCTGGATGACCCGAGGGGCTTTCTCATAACAAGTCCCTTCGAGGTCTGGAACGACTAGGGGAAAAAGATGCAGGAGCATAAACAGCAGTTGCTCGGGATTCCGGGGCTTAAATAGGATTGGTTCTTGCGTTTTCAAGAAGACTTGTTGTGCGGACCACATAGGATTGCCAATGGTTCTGTGTTCCCATCACAATAGCGTCGGGCCTCCATGAAAATCTCAGCAGGTCAACTCAACAGTGACCGACTCGGCTTGGCTGGCGCAGTGAGCACGAAATGATCGGGGAACATACTCGCTGGCGGCAATCCGGGACCTTCTCCTTCAAGCTAGCGAGGCCGAGTATGGTAAGCCTTAAGTCAACTTCTCGAAAGTATAGGCTTGCACTTACCCCAGGATTACTCTGTTTCGGAGGTGAGCATTGCATGACAGAAAAGCCAGCGCCTAGTGCCCCGAGAGAACCCATCCCCCCTGATACAATACTCATCGGCAAGAAGCCTGTGATGGCCTACGCTACCGCGGTTATGATGCACTACCAGAGCGGAGCAAAGATACTGACGATCAGGGCTCGCGGAAGAGCAATCAGCCGAGCAGTCGATGTCGTCGAGGTTGTCAGGAGGAGATTCTTCGGTGGCAAACTGTCCGTCAAGGAAGTCACAATCGGAACACAAGTGATGGGCGAAGGAGGAGACACCAGGAACGTCTCCACCATGGACATCAAGATAGAGAAGAGCGACTAGTCGCCCACAGAGCACTTTTTCAGCCCTGCATTGTGTTCAGGCTGCGTACGTGAGAGGCGGCCGTACCACTGTAGCTGTAGCTTGTGACCCATCACATCTTCCAGTCGCATCTCAGGGAATAACCTTGAATGGAAACATCAAGTAGAAACCTACAATCACGGCACCGAGGTAAAACGCCACGATCAGTCTCGGCGGTGCCTGGTCAATGATCATACTCGCTACAGAAGCTGCAACGGCCGGGATAGTATTGAGAAAATAGAAGATGTACATTATGCGGTGTCCGAAAACTGCCGCAGGTATGAAAGGGAGATACGTCATCGAGAACCATGCGAGCATGAACAACGCAAACTCACTCTTGGTCTCGTAGTAGCGGTATACGTTGTACGCCATCGCCGGAATGGCTAGAAACACTATGGTTGGATTCATAGCTCCAATGAAATCCACGCTAGGATAGGTCCGGGCCACATTGTGATCCGCAAACACTGTGACATTCACAGTCGCATAGTGGATCTTCACTTGATCTACCAGCCACTCCCACGGGTAACTCCAGATGTCGTTTGGCTGCCGAACATCGGGGGCGCGAAGTCCAAAGCTATAAGTGTAGATGTACGACAGGTGCTCGAACGGATTCTTGTAGCCTGCCCAGAAGAAGTCAAGCAGGGCCATTAGACCTATGAAAGAAGCCAAGTAGACAATCGCGTATTTCTCGAAGACTGCCAAGAGGCTCTGCCAGTCCAATTTCTTAGTTCTTGGGAGAAGTTCTCTTCCCAGATGGAAGACTGCGAGAGTCAGAACACCGTAGAGCCCTGATATCTTGCAGAGTGTGGCCAAGGCCATCGCGAGTGCACTGAGAGTCATCCTGTTGGAGAAGTACCAATAGAACCCTAGCAGCATGAATCCCAATACGAATATGTCTAATGTTGCTATCCGACTATGTACAAAGACTAACGTGTCGAAGCTGAATAGGAGCGTTCCCATCAGAGCGATGAGCGGATTCTTCCCGGTCTTCTTGAGAAGGAGATAAAGGACGAAGATGGAGAGAAGGCCGAATACGACGCTCGGGATTCTCCATCCCCATCCGTTGTCTCCTATTATGCTGGTTGAAAGTGCAATGAGCAGCTTCGCAAGGAGCGGATGCTCTTGGTTCACGGAGTCGATTCCAGGTATGGCGTTCGGGTAAACATTCGGCTGTTGGGGCAACTTCAGAAGGATTCTGGCCACATTGACGTAGTATGATTCGTCAAAGATCAGCAATCCCGCAGGCTTATCGAGCCATATGAGCCTGAGTACAGCACAAATCACGAAGAGGTACATGAAAGCGTGATCGTACTTGTTCTTCCTTGGATGAAAATCGACCATGAGGAGGCTTTTCAGGTTGAACAATCAGTCTCCCACTCCTTGCCGACTCCCGAATCGATCGCCATGGCACTCTAACCTCAAGAAGCCTAATTGACTCATCACATTCTCTCCGATAGATCGATCCCGAGCACGCCCATCGAATTTGCCAACACTGTCCTAAGCGCCCGCACGAGCATGAGCCTCGCAGCTTTCAGGGCTGGTGTGTCCGCTCGAAGGACATTTACTCTCTCGTAGTATTCGTGGAACTTCTCTGCCAGCATGTTGACGTAGCTGGCGATCTGTTCTGGCTTTAGTCTATCTGCGGACTCAGCGAAGATCATCGGCAACTTTCCTATCTGGAGAATCAAAAGGCGTTCCAACGGATCAGTCAGAGCTCTGTAGTCCGGGTCTTCTTGGACCTCGCCTGCCTTGGAGAGTATTCCCCCGGCTCGAGTGTAAGCGTAGTTGATGAAAGGCGCACTGTTCCTCTCCAGGCTTAGGACTCGATCCCAGGTGAACGTGATAGTCTTGACGCTCGAAGTTGAGAGCATGGCATATCTTATCGCACCCAGTCCAACTGTCCTGCTGATCTCTGCCCGATCTCTTTCGGAGAGCGGTTCCTGCCGAGAAGAGATCTTCTCTTGTGCACGCGAAATGGCTTGACTGATGATTTCATCAAGGCTGATGTATCGCGCCCTGCGCTTTGACATCTTCACTCCTGGCAACTCGACAATTCCATATGCATAGTGAATCAGGTTCTCGGCAATCTGACCTGCTCCAAGCGCATAGAGCGCAAGCTTAAGTTGCAGCTGGGCAAGTTTCTGTTCGGAACCTATCACGTTTACTACGACATCAGCGTCACGGAACTTCTTGAGCGAGTAAGCGATGTCACGAGTGACATAGAGCGTTGTCCCATCACTTCTGACAAGTGTTACCGGGGGGACCTCATAGTTCTCGGCGAAACCCAGAGCCTTATCCAACCCGTATGTCTTTGCGATCTTGTCAACATCGAGAGATAGGGAAGTGCCATCTGTGATCGCGAATGGAGAAGAGGACAGCTTTTTCATCGAGTCCCGGACTTCGCCACTCCAGACCAAGTCGCTCTCCCAGTCCCACGCGTCAAACATGATCTCCATCTCCTTTAGGGTCCCGCGCATTCCCTGCAGGGAAAGTTCAGCGACTTCTCTCACGATCCTTCTTGTTCTATCATCACCCTTCTCGTACTGGATGACGATCTGCTCAACCTCCCGCATTGGTTCGGTTCTCGATCGAACCGCTTCGAGAGTTCTATGCAGCAGCTCAGAATCGATGGATTCGAGTTCCCTCGCGACGGATGCCCAGTCGTCCAGGTCCCTCGTCAGCTCCGGAGTCTTCTGTTCAGGATCGGAGACTCCGCGCAGACGTGAAATCTCAGCCTTCAGGGTCTCGGTCTGAACCGCACAGTTCACGCACGCGTACAACAGGCCAAGCCACTCGTCCGGTTTCCCGACAGGCTTTGGTTCACCTAGAAGAGAGTACCCATAGGCGAGCATCGCGACCTGTTTTCCGACGTCGTCAATGTAGAACCTCGTCTGCACTTTGTGCCCTCTGGCTCGGAGGATCCTGGCGAGCGCGTCGCCTAGGATCGTGTTTCTCGCGTGTCCGAGGTGTAATGGTCCACTCGGGTTAGCGCTGGTATGCTCGACCACGATCCTCTTCGGTTCTGCAATCGCCTTCAAGCCATAAGACTCCGCAGATGATACTGCATCCATCAGGATCTCGCGGGCAGCCTTGCTGAAATCAAGATGGAAATTCACGTATCCGGAACCTGCGGGCTCAACTTGCGCGATTAGTTCGAATTTTGCCGGATCAATCTGGCCTGCGATCTGCTTGGCGATATCAGGAGGGCGCATTTTCGTGGTCTTCGCGAGCTCAAAGGAGACCGATGATGCCAACTCACCGAACTCAAGGGATGGGGGCTCCTCAAGCATGGGGTCAGGCAAGTCCAGATGGTAGAGCTGGGATATGGACAATGTTAGGGCCTGACAGCATTGTTCTCTGAATCTCGTGAGAGTTAAGGGCATCTTGAGCTTCCGCCAAGTCGCCGTGTATCGACACGCATTGTACACGTCTAACCTACTGAATAGATTTGGGGAAGACCACGAACATAGGCTGTCGGCCAATAACGCACCTTAAGTATCTTTCAGGAAACTATCTGACTCCAATTGCAGGCTAGAGAGATGACGTGGTCGCTCGTCTGCAATTCACTGGATAATCGGGCGGGTAAGGGCGGGTATAGGGTGTGTGGTCTCTCCCGACGCCTAGCCAGGACAAGGCACAGGCCTCCGGAGCCTGGAATCGCGGGTTCGAATCCTGCCCCGCCCGCCAAGTGCAGCACAACACACTACAGCGAGAATCATGCCGACCACCGCTCCCACTTGCGTGAACTCCGGAATCGGAAGACTCACCGTTGGCAGTTCTGCAAACGAATTCGTGCTGGCACTGTCGTAGTAGACTTGAAAGTGCCAATCCTGGGTCGTTGATCCCACGAATACAAAGAAACCGAGGATGTTGCCCTTCGTGAAGGTTCGGTTGACGCTGAAAGCGAGCGTGTATGGCGCAGGCGAGCGCCCCAGCACGTTTTGGAAGCCATAATAGTATTGATAGAATTGGTCACCGATTGGGTTTCCCATGCCGTCTACCTCGGCCAAGCCGAACGCATATCCAGATGCCGTTGGATCTTGATCGACCGCGTTCATCCAGACAGTCATGCTCACGTTCCCTTGAATCGCCATATCCTCGGGCAGTGGCTGAGTGATCCATGAGATCCCGCCAAACCAAGCATCAACCTGAGTAAACCAGACCTGAGCGCTCTGACGGACTCCGCAAGAAACCACGGTGGTCGGGGGGCTCGCATAGGTAGGGGGGTTTGTGTCAGCGCCGCTGTAGACGAATATCGACGAATTGGAGCTGGTGTAGACTGGCCGGTACATGTGGAAGTTCATCTTCACAAGACTTGCCCCAGATCCCAAGTCGTTAGCGCATGCGGCCTGTGCAAGCTGTCCGCAGACTAGAAGGCTCAGTGCGACCAACAGACTTGGGCGCAGACTGATCCGTCCCTTGTGGCGATTGATGGACTCATGTTCGCCGGTCATTGTTCGACAGGTTCGAAACGGCATGATTCCGCCAACTTAAGGATTTCACCACAGCACAGCTATGGCATCAGAAAGCTTTGCGAGCGACTTGTTTGGAGCCGGGGGTGGGAGTCGAACCCACATTCTGCGGCTCTGCAGGCCACCGCCTGAACCGTTCGGCCTTCGGTGGTCACGTCGTATGGGACCAACCCCGGCGTCTTTCCCCGGCACTCGAAACTTCGATTCTCGCCGTATAAGTCTATTGAACGGGAATTAGACCGGCGTTCTCATGTCTTCCGACGGAAGGCACCATCTTTTTCTCTAATCGCAAGTGGAGAGATGTCGTAGAGATGGCTCAGATGAAAGAGGGAGCGGTGTTCATCATCAGGCTGTGTTCCGACAGGGCAGCGTATGAAGCCGTTCCTAAGAGGAGACTTAAAGTGGATCTGACAAGGGTGAGGCGCTCGCTGGAACGCAAAGGAGACAGCGAGGTCACTCTTTGGACTCGGCGGCTGATGGTCGTTAGACAGAGAGACGCAACCGAGATCACGATAGTTGATGATGGCCGCTTGATCATAAGGAATGTCGCTGACGAAGACGCCGCGCGTAAGATCGCCGAGGGCCTTTTGCCTGACTTGAAGGTCTGAAACTGCTGACCTAGATGTCCACTATTTCCACATTCTCAAGCGCACGTGAGATCATGTGATCCACATCCAGATGCGTCTCCGATTCTGCAATCTCTTCAGATCGGGAGTGCGTCCTTGGCTTACGCGTTGGGATCCCGCAAGCAGCAACACCGGGGCTTGTTGAGAGTTCGAACGTTCCAATAGCCCTGGCGAGTCGTTCGATCTCGTCCTTGTTCATGCCGACAAGAGGCCTAACGATGGGAAGCCCATCGGCAGTAGTATCCGTCACAAATAGGTTGTGCAGTGTCTGGCTAGCCTTTTGCCCCACGACGTCTCCTGTGACAATGCAGTCTCCATTCTCTCTGCGCGCAATCTCGCTTCCGACTCTGAACATCATTCTTCTTGAGATCACGCATGCCAAGTTTCGCTGACAGGATGTCACAATGTCCGTCAAGTCTTGAGAGTGTACGACAACATAAGTTTTGATTGCGGGGCTATGTGAGTAGTTTCTGACCTTTCTAATGCTCAGCAGAGCGATCTCTCTGCCTCTCCGGTCAGCCAATGGGTAGCTGTCGAAGAAAACGGCGATTGGAACCATGCCAGCCCTCATTACTGACCAGAGAGCGACGGGAGAGTCGATGCCTCCCGAAATCAAGCATACTGCTTTTCCTCGAAAGGCAGCTCGAACTGGAGTTTCCGTTGCAGCTCCTGCAGTGGTCACGCATATCGACCTGGTCTTTTTGTGCCGACCTTGTCTATGACTTTCCTATACACGTCGATTGCTTCTTCTTCAGACGCAACGCCCTTTATCAACATCCTGCCATGAGCGAAAAGGGTGACCTCCCGATCGCCATATTGGAACACCACAGCCATCGGAGTCCTTAGATGGATCTTAGCACCCTTGCCAAGGCGTCTTGGAACAGACCTAAGGTCTATCCTAAGCGGTCTTGCCGGGTTTACATTCACGGTGCTCTGACCGCAAAGCCAAGTCAGTTTTTCTTGCTCCACTTCGGGGATCGTCTGCTTGAGCTGACACGCCTTACAGTCGGGTCTGATCTGGATGTCTATCGTTCTGAAGTCCATCTCGCGAAGATCGCAGACGAGCAGTTTTCCTTCAAGCAGCGGTTGGATTCCGGCGAGGAGCTTGATCGTTTCGGTCGCTTCGAGTGCACCGATGCTACCAGTGGTTGTACCGAGCACTCCCCGCGTTTCACAAGTGGGCAAGTATCTGTCATCGAGATTAGGCATAATGCATTCCAAGCATGGTGTCGTTGGCGGTCTGAATACGGAGATGTTCCCTTCCATACCAATTGCGCCGGCGAAGACGTATGGGATTGTTTTTCTCACAGACGCGCGATTGATGGTGTATCGGGTCGCCATGTTGTCGAGGCCGTCTACGATACAGTCACAACCAGAGACCATGTCGTCAACGTTCGCTTCCCGCACGTTTTCTGCGATCGGTTCAAGGCGAACCTGAGGGTTAAGGGTCTTGAGTCTTCGGACTGCTGCCTCGACCTTTGGTGTTCTCACGTCCTCTATGTCATAGAGGATCTGTCTTTGGAGGTTGTGGGTCTCAACTGTGTCTTGATCAACCAATCGTATCCTGCCGACGCCAGCCATTGTAAGATACGCTGCGGCAACTGCGCCCAAGCCTCCGAGTCCAATTATCGCCACTGACGCTCGCCGTAGTCTTTCTTGACCCTCACGGCCCAGCTCCCGCATAACCTCTTGCCGTGAGTAGTAGTCCTTCAGCGAGAGATGTCGCCTTTTTCTCAACCTGGTTCAGAAAGCGATATGGCGACTTGGCTATTAAGGCTCCAACCTGTCGCTTGGCCCGATCTCGGTTCAATGTGCGCCGAGTTAGGGGAACTTGTAGCTCAGCGAATTGTTGGGGCATGCATCGGCGCATTCGCCGCATAGAATGCATTCTGGGTCATTGAACTTCTCCCAAGGGAGCGTCAATATCCGGATCTGCATCGGGCAGGCTGCTTCGCAGTGTGGGCATTTGCTGCACTTGACAGGGTCTCTCTTCATGCCCAGGAAACTGTATTTCTGAAATGGAGCCATCTTGGCTCCGACTGGGCACAAGTACCTGCACCAGAATCGTGGGACCTTGTATGCGCCATAGAAGAATGCGAACAGAATGATCAGTCCGGCGTAGATCACGAGCGGAACTGAGCGAATCCACTCTGCCAGCTGATTCACCGAAAGCTTAGCCAAGAAAGTTGGAGCCACACTTGCCTTGAGATATAGAAGAGCTCGGGGAATTGTCGAGAAGAGGGTGCCTTCAGGCGCTAAGGGAATCAGAAGTCCGTCGGCGAAGATCGATAGTGACTTCTTGTATTCCCCACCTGCTCCCAGCCAGAGCGACACAGCCAGCGATACACTGACCACCAGCGCGGCCGCAAGCACGAAGTACTTGAGCCGTTTTCCGCTCTCGTGAGTGCGAACATTAACTTGGGCAAGCGTGCCCTTTGCCATTGTTACCATGTCTTGAATGAATCCCATCGGGCACACCCAACCACAGAAGGCTCTGCCCAAGACCGCACCGACGATGAATACGAAGGCCAGCGCAACCCATGGTGCAATAGGATTGGCAAGAGCTACTTGGATTACGTCCAAGCTTCCGTACGCGAGGTTCGTCGGTGCATTGATGCTCAGCAGGATAGGAAGAGGAACGGGATATCGCTGCAGTTTCAGATTGGGGTAGAGTTCCGCCAGCAACAACCCGTTCAGGAGCAAGAGCGATACAAGCTGCACGATAAAGCGAGGTATGCCGTACAGGAACTTGAATCGTCTTTTTCCTTTGTCAGCCATGGGACAGTCAGCTTCCTTCATGGGAACGGTACGACATACGATGTGAGCACTTTCGCGACAGCCTCTACGTTTCCGAGGTACAAGGTCAAAGTTACGAAGGTGAGCCCCAAGAGAAGTGCAAATGCGGCTATGACGCGCTTCAACAGGCTCCCTTCATTGAACTTCAGGTTCGTCCGGAGTTTTCTAAGCGCATACGGATGTGACATAATTATGTCTTATGGCCTTGTTTTGTTTGGAAAGCCGGGCGGCGCTTCTAGAGTCGGTCCGTAGTAGCGATTTGCGTATAGAAATGCACCATTACTAAACAATGTACACCCTAGTCACACCATCAGGACTCTGCTGGCAGTAGAATGCGTCACGTTATCAGGATAGGCGTAATAATCTGTGTGTGCCATTGGTGGTGCGCGACGACCACCACAAGGAATCCCTCCTGTGAGGGTTCAAATTCAGTTGCCCGACTTAGGAGACCTCGACGACGCCATTCATGGTGCGGCCAATCGCGCTCAATCAGGGGTTCAGGAACTTCTTGCGTGCTCCGCAAATCGTATTCATATAGGCTTCCTTCATAAGGTGCACCTTAAGTATCATTCAGGTGCGCCCTCTGGCCAAAGACGAAGCGTACATCCACATAGAGAACGTCGTCGCGTCGGCCACGCTGAATCAGAAGATAGACCTTAACTCGATTGTCCGGCTTTCTCCTGGCGTCGAATATAGGCCTGAGCAGTTCCCCGGACTCGTATACCGACTGAAGAAGCCGAAGACCGCCACACTGATCTTCAGCTCTGGGAAGATGGTGTGTACCGGAGCGAAGTCCGAGAGGCAAGCAAGGAAGGCAGTCATGAAAGTTGTCGACGAACTCAAGAGGAGCGGCATAGTCATCCTTGGAAAGCCGGAAATCCAGATCCAGAACATAGTAGCCTCAGCAGGGCTGGGAGGCCACATCGACCTAGAAAAAACAACATACTCGCTGAAGAGAACGATGTACGAACCCGAACAATTCCCAGGCCTCATCTACAGAATGGACGACCCCAAAGTAGTGATACTAATCTTTGCGAGCGGAAAGCTAGTGTGCACAGGCGCCAAGAAAGAAGCGGAAGTACCTACGGCCATCACAAAATTGAAGGAAACGCTCGAAGAGAAGGGACTCATAACCTACGAGTAATCCCGAACCCGGTCGCGCGAATTAACACCGCTCAGATGGTACCCCCGAGCGAACCACTCATTCGAAGGGTCCAGAAACGAGTGCGCTCGGGCTTGCGAAGAGAAGTCTCGCTCTGAATTCCCGCGATCGATGGGGATCTGTGCGTCTTGAGTGAATCATACTACGAGAGGGCCATGCGGCACCCAATCAGCCATTCATGGTGCAGGCGGCGTAATTTGAACCGTCAGGAGGAGGACGCGCATGGGAGAGGGGCGACTTCTTTTCGTCGTCGGGTCTCTTAGCGAAGAGCAAGAGAAGATGTTACAAGGAGGGGGACGGAGTGCCACTAGGAAGTGAACGCACCCTGGCAACTTCAAATGAGACCCAACAACGACTGGATCTGGCGCGTACGGAACTAGAGAAAAGGCAACAGCAACTGCTCGAAAGTAAGACGGTCATATTACAGAAAATTCGAGAGGCCTTTCCCGGTTTTGTTGATTCGGCAATAAGAAGAGTTGTGGAGAAGAACGCTTCACGCATCGATCAACTGTCTCCTGAAGAGCTTAGGAAGATGAAGATGGAGATTGAGAAGGAGAAGCCCAAAACGATTGAGAATGCTTTGAAAGCATTCGATTCATGCCCAGATTGGCTGTGGTGCCCGTCGTCAGCTAAGGGATATAGGGAGGATCCGATCGACGACTCCGGGGTTAGCGAAGAGGGGGCTATCTGGAAGGTGCTTCAAGGATACAGTAGACCTTTGGAAGAGATCTTTGCCAGATATGGCCTAAGTGTCGGAGTACCTGTGGTCCCCGGCGCAACCATTACTGGTTACCCGTTGAAGCTACCTTATCGCTTCTTGGAAGATCATGCATTAAAGGAGCTTAACATGGCCGTCGGCGAAGCTCACGAAGGGTTCTGCAGGGCAAAGCGTGATGTTGAAGTTCTGGAAAGAGAGCTCAAAGAAACCGAAGCCTTGAAGAAATTCGAATCGGCCTAGTCTTCAAACCTTGCGAGAAAGTTCCAGGAAATTCCAAACGTGCTGAGACAAGTGTGAGAGGTCGGGAACGGCTGCAGGGTAGCTAATCAGTACTATGGTTGAGCTTGAAAGCCTTGCGAAGCCATATAGCTCGCAATTTGTTGTCATCTCTGTTTTCCGTCTTCGGGTCTCTTGGTGCGCGACAACGACCATCATTTGGTGCGGGCATTGGGATTCGAACTCTCACTTGGCACTCGGCTGGGCCTTCCACTCTTCTTTTCCGGCGTCCTCGACGAGCTTTTTCATGTCTTCATAGGCACGCCTGCATATTGATATCGCGCTCTCATTTGGTCGCTCTGCAAAGCGTATCTCGGCTGACTGCGTCTCAATCGGAAGCCCCTCCGCATACTCAGACGTCGGCAGAGGGGATGGAACCCACTGAGATCCTGTTACGCTGACGGCGACTGAGCTGGGAGACCAGTTGACCGTATATGCAAGAAACGTTGAGCCCTCCCCTCTGTGAACCGTGACTCTCCTTCTCTCAAACAGGATACGGTGTTTCTCTCGTAGCTTTCTAGTTTCGTTTGTCAGCCACCTCAGAAAGTCGAGCGCCTCTTTTCGGTCCAAAACCTTGGCAGCAAGTCTGAACTGTTCTTCGCCTAGGTAGTTGTCACGAGTAAGGTTCAGAGAGAACTCCTCTGCAAAATCGTAGAGCATGACGTCGATCACGCTGTGCCAAGACACTACGAAGGCACTGAGATTGTAGTCGAAGGGTTCCTTGCGGTCTTCGAATTTCTCGAGGTGCTCTAGGAAATATGCGGCCTCATCTGACTTTCCACGGGCGTGTACGTCAGCCACTTCAGCCAACGGAGCCACGGCTACTAGACTCCCAGGCCCTACCTTTTGCGATAGTGCAACGCTGACCGAGCTGGTCGGTGCTCACCGTAAATCCTGACAGAATTATGTCTTTCTAGGCCTCTCCACCGCAGAGGCATTACCTTAACGGCAAGTCACAACCGAGAGAACGAACTCATAGTACCTGCGTTGCGAACGCATACTTTCCACCAACAGCATCTCGCCAAGCCTTATGTGACCAAGCATCGTCCACGTGTGGGAAACGCCCCTCGGGGAAACTTGAACGTGTAGCAAGACATGCATGTAGCTCCATGGTTATCGAAGAAGATCCGGTCAATTGCACACCGCAAAAGGGACCGGAAACCGTCATCTATGCTCTCGGCGCGCGACCCCGATCTCCTTGCAGTAGCTGAGATAGCATACCAGAGAAGGTTGGACAAGGCACGGAGCCTGGAGACGGTGTTCGAGAAGGTAAAACCAATACTGCAAAGAAAGAAAGAACCAGCACATCCGGTCCACGTTGCCAAGTTACCACCTGATCTGAAAGCGCGAGTTGCGGGTATGCCCGACCCTGAGCAGAGAATCCGCGCCATTGTGGAATTCAGGCTCTCTGCCAGAACGGACTCGAATCAGCACGACTAGGCCGTCTGAATCCCAACGGTCCTTTCAATATTGAAGATATGCGGCCCTTATGAGCCTCTTCTGCATGGTTCTTCTCAGCCAATGGTGGCTAAGATGGTGGAGCTGGAAAAGCCCAGGGGCTTGTTTGTCACGGCATCGAATGCGTCAATGCTTGCTGACCTCTACGAGCTGACCATGGCTGCCGCGTACTTTGAGAACAACGTCCCTGGCGAAGCGGGTTTCGAGCTGTTTGTCAGGCATCTTCCGAAGAACTTCTCCTATATTATCGGAGCAGGACTCGAGCAAGCCCTCGACTACATTCTCAACCTTAGCTTCACAGACGAGCAGATACAGTTCCTCAAGCAGCATCCATGTTTTCGCCACGTCAGTCAGGAGTTCTTTGAATACCTAAGGGGGTTCAGATTCAAGGGCGATGTCTGGGCGGTTCCTGAGGGCACCGTGATCTTTCCAGGAGAACCACTCGTTCAAGTCGCGGGCAGCATCATTGAAGCACAGATTGTGGAAACATATCTGCTGGCCATGATCAATTTCCAGACTCTAATCGCCAGCAAGGCGTCTAGGGTCGTCGAGGCCGCGAAAGGTCGAGATGTTGTCGAGTTCGGTTCTAGACGAGCGCACGGTCCTCAAGCCGCACTTCTTGCAGCAAGGGCTTCATACATCGGCGGATGCATCGGGACATCTGACCTGCTTGCCGGATACGAGTTGGGCATTCCGACGTATGGAACAATGGCACATTCATTCATAATGACCTTTGACTCCGAACGAGAGGCTTTCATGGCTTACAAGAAGGCTTTCCCAGACAACATGGCGCTTCTCATTGACACTTACAATACGATTGAAGGAGCAAAGACAGCTGCCAATCTCGGCACCTCTCCAACGTTGGTGCGTCTTGACAGTGGTGATCTGCTTGATCTGAGCGTGAAGGTGAGGCGTATCCTCGACGAAGCGGGACACGAAGGAACAAAGATCTTCGCCAGCGGAGACCTTAACGAATATAAGATCCGAGATCTGGTCGCCAAGGGCGCGCCGATCGATTCCTTCGGCGTCGGAACGGAACTGACCACGTCAAGAGAGGACCCAGCTCTATCGGGCATATACAAGCTGGTCGAGCTTCGGCGGGGATCACAGAGCATTCCTCGGGTCAAGCTGAGCCCAGCGAAAGTCACGATCCCCGAGCTCAAGCAAGTATTCCGCGTCTACACTGATTCAGGCCTGATCAAGAAAGATATCATAGCGATTGATGGAGAGGATCCCCCAGACATTACTGCCCAAACACTCCTAACAAAGGTGATCGACGACGGACGATTAGTATACGAGGTCCCATCCCTCTTGGACACTCGTGAGCACACGAGGAAACAGATAGAGACCCTTCCTGAAGAGTTCAAAGATCCTGCAACCGCAGCTGAGGCGCCTGTGCGCCTGAGCCCCAAGCTTTCCGCGTTATGTGAGCAACTCTACCATGGGATAGCTTAGCCTGTGTCGCGACAGACACTGCGGCCGTGCGACGAGAATGGCAGCAGCTCATTCCAGCGGTCTGGGGCTGAAGACTTAAGTGGGATGTTTCGTATCGAACGCGGGTCTACAGGTCTAGCACTCTCACAGAGGAGTAAAGCAAGCTTTTGTGATCATAATGACGTTTCTACTCAACCTGCGAGACTACGTCGAGGTCACGAAGCCGAAGACTGTGGCTTTGCTGGTGTTCACGTCAGTTGCGACAATGATGATCGCAATGTTGTCGGAAAGATGGATGGTGCCAGGCCTGATGGTGGCCGGCTTGATCGCGATTACGACCGCATCAGCCGGGTGCAACACAGTCACATGTTATATCGACAAGGATATCGATGCGGTGATGCGTCGGACGAGCAATAGACCACTTCCCACTGGCCGCATCGCGCCTCCGGAGCGCGCGGTGATCTGGGGCGTGTTTCTGATTGCGACTGGTCTTGTGCTAGGCCTGTGGATCAATGTTACGTCCTTTGTGATTCTGCTTCTTGGCGTACTTGACAACGTGGTAGTGTACAGTCTTTGGCTGAAGAGGAGAAACCCGCTCAACATAATCTTGGGCGGCTTTAGCGGAGGATTACCTGCGATGTTCGGGTGGAGCGCGATTACTGGTACAATCAGTCTTCTGTCGGTCCTTCTTGCCGGGCTTGTGGTGCTATGGATTCCCAGTCACATCTGGAGTCTTGCGATTCTCAGCAAGGACGACTATGCTCGGGCTGGTGTGCCGATGCTTCCTGTCGTGATGGAAGAGAAGGCTGCCTTACGATGTATTGTAGCAACTGTGATCTTGATGATTCCCTTTTCTCTCGCAGTCTATTGGAAAGGGGGTTTTGGGTGGATTTATGCTGGATCCGCTCTTGTTCTAGGAGCAGTCGTCTTGATCCTGAATCTCTACCTGTTTGCACGACCGACGCGGGACAATGCCTATCGAGCGTTCAAGGTGTCGAGTCCCTACCTTTTCTTGTTGTTCCTCAGCATGGTCGTTGACAGAGTCATTCTTTGAGTGCGAGGAAGAACTCAGTATCCGAGCAGTCTCATCAGAATACCGACGCCACTGGGAACCTTGCAAGTGACAACGTTCTTGATTCCGCCGGTTCCCAGCATCCTCATGGTGCAGTCGAAGAGCCTATCGTGAGACATGAAGAAGTCAGCAAATCTCCTCATCCGCGTCGAGGCATACAGTTCGCGCCCGAAGGCCGTCTTCCATCTAGTTTCGTAGCTGGAAAGAGGCTCTTTTCTCTTCACGTGAAGAGCTGCAACTTCACCTGCGATGCGCCCCGACACCATAGCGGTCGGAATCCCTCCCCCATTCGTCGGCATCACCATACCGGCAGCATCTCCGGCCAAAATGAGTCTGTCAGAATAGCTCTTCGATACTGCCCCATCAACTGGCAAGACATCAGCGATCATTGTTCGAATTCTCCCCGAACGCAATCTGTCGGCCGTCAGAGAATAGCTGCGCACGAAATAGTCGAGCCGATCTTTCCCTTTCGGAGATTTGACCGTCGTCCGGATCCCTATCCCCACGTTCGCAGCTGTGGAGCTCTTTGGAATTATCCACCCATAGCCACCGGGAGCGATACTGGTACCAATGTACATCTCGGTGACGTCGGAATCGATGTCTAGATCATCCATGACGTACTGGTAGTTTATGGCCACGTTCTCTGGAAGGAGATAACGATCGCAGGAGAGGCCTCCTGACTTACCGGATATGGATGGGAAGCCGTCTGCCGCGATGACTACTTCCGCCTTGGATGATTCTTCTTCGGTTGGCCCAACTCTGATTTGACCGATATTTCCAAAGATGCGAACGGGACGTCCAAGTCGGATCTCTGCGCCGAGGTTGCTAGCCTCCTTCGCCATTCTCTGCTCAAGAACGACTCGATCCAGCACGTGGGCTTTGAACGGAAACTCCCAGCGACTTTCTTGTGGTGAGAAGATTCGAAGCGTCTCACATGTGTTGGTGATCGCATCAGATGGTATCTCGAAGAGATGAGCGAAATCTGCGGACCCAGGCAGCAGATCTAGCATTTCTTCCTTACATGGGAAGAACTCGCCGCATCTCACCGGCTGGCCAATTGTGCTCTTCTTGTCGAACACAAGGACGGATGCTCCTTGCTCTGCCGCAGCGATAGCTGCCTGCAGGCCAGCTGGGCCGGCCCCTGCGACGATGACGTCGAACCGTCGTGAGTCGCGCAATTGTGATTCAGACCGCGGTCACCGAGTCCGCCTCGGCCAGTTATGAAACTGGACGTTTAAGCACTCTTCCGGATTAGAATTGGTCAATTCGAAAGCACATCGTATATAAATTGGGGCGTAAGCACGTACGGTACATACGATAATGAGGGCAGAAGCTTGGAGGCAAGGAAAGTACAACGTGTAGGGTATTCCACCCTGACAGTCTCTCTCCCCCGCAGTTGGGTCCAGGAAGTCAACCTCAAACAAGGCGATGTAGTCTCGATCAAGAGAGAGGACGATGGATCCCTTAGGGTTTTCAGTGGCTTGGAGCAAAAACACGAGGAAGCAAAGAAGTGCATAATCGATGCCGATCTCTGCGATAAACCCGACCTCCTCACGCGACTGATCACTGGCAATTACATACTAGGCCACGACACCATTCAGGTGGTCTCCAAGCGAGAGCTGAAACCTGAGCACCTTGAAGAGACAAGGCGAGCAACACAACGGCTGACCGGCCTAGGCATTGTTGAACAGACCCTGAGACAAGTGACCGTGCAGAGTTTCGTGGATCCGACCAAGTTCCCTGTCTACGGACTGATTAGGAGACTTCACATCGTCATTTCGTCAATGCAAGAAGCCGCTGTCAAGGCCCTCGTCGAAAAACGACCAGATCTGGCGAACGAAGTATCACATATGGAATCAGAAGCCGACCGTATCTACTGGCTTGTCGTCAGGCAACTCCTTCTTGCTATCCGCGACAGAAGCGTAGGCGGCAGGATTGGAATAGAGTCACCGACTCATGTTGCAGGCAACAGAATAGTAGTGAAGACATTGGAGGAGATGGGTGACTCCGCCGAGAATATCGCGAAGGAAGTCTTGGGAATGAAAGAGCCGGATGCCGTCAGTGAACAGATACTGGATGGAATATCGAAGTTTAGTACCATGGTGCAGTCCATCTCTGACAAAGTGATGAAGGCGTTGCTGACCCTTGACGTGAAACTTGCTAACGACGCTATCGCAAGCGCTGAGCTAGCCATGAAGGAGCAGAGGAAGCTTACTGAGAAGATACTCACCTCTGTGAAGGAGGTCAGTCTGGCAGTAGGCCTCAGAACAATCGTCTGGAACCTTGCGGAGGTAGCCAAGTACGCCAAAATCATCGGCGAGATAGCCATTAACCGCACCCTCGAAGCCCCCAGCGAGATCTGCAGACTCGAGAAGGCCTAGAGGCCGCCTGCAATCCGCGTGATTATCGAGAGAACGGGCTCAGGATACACGCCGATCAACACAATGATTGCAGCCGAAAGAGCCAGCACACCGACGAAGAGACGCGGTTCCTTAACAGGCGTCATGTCAGGTGCCTCGTCAAGATACATCCGTTTTATGACCCATCCGTAGTACGCAAGGGAAAAGGCACTGTTCAGCACTCCTGCCAGTGCCAACCAGTACAAATGTGAGTCCACGGCAGCAGTGAACAGGACCAATTTGCTCATGAAGCCATTTAGCGGAGGCACACCCGCAAGTGCTAAGAGCGATATGCTCAACGCGAACGCCGTGCGCGGCATCCTCTTTCCTAGACCCGAGTAACCGTTGAGAGCGGTCGTTGACAGCTTCATCAAGATCGCTGCTGCAGCCAAGAAGGCTGCTGATTTCATGACCGAGTGATTCAGAATGTGGAAAAGAGCGCCCTCTATGCCGAGCATTGTTGGGGCTGCGAGTCCGATCATTATGTATCCCGACTGGGCGATGCTGGAGTAAGCGAGAAGACGAGTGAAGCTCTTTTGCATCAGCGCTCCCAGATTGCCCAAAGTCATCGTCAGCAGGGCAATAACGGCAAAGATCGTTGACCAATCACCCTTGAAGAACACTAGAGCGACCACAAACACTCGCAGCAACGCCGCGAATCCGCCAGCTTTGGTCCCCGCGGCCAGCAACGCGGTAATCGTTGTCGGAGCGCCTTCATAGGCGTCAGGTATCCACATATGGAATGGAACGGCTCCAACTTTCATCCCAAAGCCGGCAACAAAGAGTGCTACCGCGAGGACGGTCATCGGTTTCAGCAACAGGTTTTGAGAGCTCAACGCTTCACTGATTGTAATGATATTCGTGCTTCCTGTCACTCCGAAGAGCAGAGATATCGCGTAGATGAGCAGGCCGGATGACAATGCACTGGTCAGGAAGTACTTGACAGCCGCCTCATTGGAAGCCGGGTCCTTCTTCAAGATGCCAGTGAGAACATATGTAGGTACGCTCATCAATTCCCAAGAAACGAATAGCACGACCAGATCGACGGACAAAGCGACCAACATCATTCCAAATGTAGAGAAAAGAAGCAGACCGTAATACGTGGCGTGATTCTCGGTCTGTTTCATGTAGGATATCGAGGTGACATTGACCAGAATGGAAATGAACAGGAAGATAACTGCGAAAAACAGAGAGAACTGATCGACCGAGA
>Ga0315296_10001521_pt1 | contig 20245 bp, 22 predicted proteins | sample YL17G14_18_MG_FD_203921 | JGI IMG/M metagenome (GOLD analysis project Ga0315296, IMG submission 203921) | Sediment microbial communities from Yellowstone Lake, YNP, Wyoming, USA - YL17G14_18 | ecosystem: Environmental > Aquatic > Freshwater > Lake > Sediment | place: USA: Wyoming | collected...
GGGAAGACCTACGACCTAGGCTACAGGGCCCACATCGCGGCAGACGCCGTGTCCGACCTCCCAGTAGCCTTCATCACAGCACCGGCAAACGATAACGAGAAAAAGCATGCCCCACAACTCCTCGAGAAGGCCTTGGAGGCCACAGAGCGACGGGTGAAGAGGCTTGTCGCCGACAGCCAGTACTCCAGCGACAGGTTCAGGAGCAAGGCAGCCGAGAGCGGCTTAGAGGCCGTCATCCCGTACCCGTCTAACCAGAGGCGCGGGGAACCAGTGCTTAGAGTTGATAAGCATTTCAGAGCTCACGGACCTGAGCGAGAGGTGGCGATCTACGGGAAGGCGAGGTCCTCAATAGAGCGCGTCAATTCGAGGCTGGAGGACCTGGTATGCCTCAACAGACACAGGGTCAGAGGCCTCAGGAACCTGACGGTGCACATGGCCCTCTGCATCATAGCCATGCTCCTCGTAGCGGTAGCCGCGCTACGTCTGGGAATGCCGGAGAGGGCAAGGTGCATAGTCTCATTAGGATGGAGGTGAAAGTTAACAGAAAGATGCAATTTAGCAACGCCCTAGCGCGCAGACTAAGTAAGCCCTTGTCAAGTCTTCGGTCCATCGCTGGTTCTTTGTGAAGCCGGAAGCTATTCGGAGGTGATGTTAAACGCGTAATCAGGTACAATGATTTATACCTCATCCTCTTAATCCGTTATAGGAGAAAACACATGTCAGACTTCCTCGGGAAAATCAAGAGCGGCGCGGGAAGGGTTGCCTTCGAAGCCGACAAATTGGTTGATGTGAAGCGGATAGAAATTGAAATAGGAAATCTCAAACGACAGAAGGAAGCTCTCCACACGAAGTTGGGCGAGATGACCTATCGCAGCTACATCAACAAGGAACCAGAAAGTCCTGAGGTTGCAGAAGTTTGTCAAAATATCAGCAAGCTGGAGCAGCAAATAGGTGAAAAGGAGGAAGAGATCAAGCGCATCAATGCGGGAACCTTCTCATCGAAGAGCGGACCATCGCCCACTCCTGTGCCCTCTACTACCACTGCAGAGGTAGAACCGCCTTCCGTTGCCTCCCAGACGACATCTGCCGCGAGGGAGCGGCAGATAAACTATTGCACAAACTGTGGCAAAGAAGTCGCAGTCACCAACAAGTTCTGCCCATATTGCGGCACGAAAATGGCCTAGCCAGACCAACCTCTTCGAGTGCCGTCAAATGTCGACGCGACTTCTTTTTTTTTTGGATCGTTCCGTGACCAAGCTATCAAACACCTATAGATGAATTGTCAAGGAAAAGGCATCAATCACAGGGTTCTTTTGGACAATGGGACATAGAAGTAGCCGTCTATGTATCATAGATACTTCACTAGGTTCAGAATCTGATTGAAAGTCTCCAGTCCTCACAGATGAAGGAAATAGCTGAACCAAGATACAAGACGGTCAGGATCAAGGTCCTTGAGACACTGTATAACTATGCCGTCAAGAAGCTTCACTGGGCAGTTCGTGACATGACTAAGAGCCTTGTAGAAGAAGCCGCAAGAGAGAAGCTTCTCAACCTGATGCTTCTGATTCCCTGTGAGGAACTAGAGTCTCTTGGAATGAATCCTCACTTGGACTAGGGATATCATATATTTCGATCAATGCTGAAGTCTCTCAGATGCGTTTTGGGCCTTTCTTACCGGTACCACATTGCCATCAAACTCTGAGGCTGATGAATCTTCTTGGCGAAATTGACATTTAGTATTGCGGGGTTCATAGCTTCCTTTTTGGGGATACTATATATGGCGGAGGGATATTGAGGCTGACGTGATTTGTCGTAAGTATGTAGAGCCTCTTGTTGCCTAAGGTTATGACGATCCGAGGATTCTGCACCTAGTTGTGAGAAGGATCTTGGACGGTTGTTGATCGATTTTGAGGGTTTCTTGTCTGTTGCGTTGTCGTCATTGATTTGGCACAAAGGGTTCGATCCAGTTCTCGATTTCCTGTGGGCTGACCTTCTTGTGTGTACTATATCTTCTGATAGCTTCAAGCCTTGCCGGAAGAGCTCTAATGCTTCCATGGACGAAGTCAAGCTCGCGGTCTTGAATGATCCTCTTGACCAGGTCAGAATCCATCTTCCCTGCCAGTACTGATGTGTGGGGGCGCGGATCCAGGAGCGCGATTAAGTCTGACTGATCTATGCTCAACTTGGCCTCCAACCAATTTCTCCTCTCGGCGCTTATGATGACTCGTCTGGTCCTTAAGTCATAGGAACGATCTCTCTCAGCCTTGAGCTTATAGAGGAAAAGGAGAGCCTTTTTGGGTATGAAGCAGACCGCGTCTCGGTCAAACCTGACCTCGCTGACGAGTTTAGGGTCGGCACACAGCCCCTATGGAAACGACTTAGCGTTGTCTTCATGGAATTGTCCCGCGTCGGCTTCGAAGCTGCATGCATCAATCTCAACATAGCCTTCAAGCCTAGAGTCCCTGAGGATGGGCTTCCTGTAGGTGTCTTGGAGGCCGAGGAGATCTCTCTGCATGCGCTCGTATCGGTGTGCTTGCTCATATGTTTCCATCACGTAGTCGAAGGATCCTCCGAGCCTGGGCCCTACTATGTCAATGTCAGCTGACCCAAGATAGGAGTTGTACATCCAGACTGCCCATCCACCAATAAGCGTCGGGGTGGGACCAGACCTTGAGAACCACCTCAATAGGTTGATCAGTTCCTCGTACGATTCTTGAGCAAGTACCTCTCCGGTGCTCATGTTTTCACCATATCAACCAGTTTTATCGCTGCATCCCTTCCCAAGCCGCTGCTGAACAGGTCAATCATGACTTGTGCCCGTGAACAGACAGAGAAACCCTGTAGTTCGCTGGAGTCACCTAGGATATTTGAGTGGTCAGCCTGCAACAAGTTGAGGGATACTGGTCCGTTACCCTTGGGGATCTGATGGGAGATTCGTATGTCCTCTACGTAAGCGTGAATGGTTGGATAGGTTATGTAGTACTCCATGTAGCGACTCAAACCGCTGAACACCGTGAACCCGTATCTCAGATGCTCTCTCCGACAGGATTCTCTGAGCAGGTTTTCTCCCTCAGTGATGGAGAGTGCTTCAAGGTTGAACGAGCGTACGGTCAGCCTGCCGAATGGCCTCTGAAAGGCCAGTATTTCAAGAAGTCGGAGTGCATCAATCAGCTCGCAACTACGCCAACCAACTGAAACAATCCCCACATCTCTAAGGAAGTTCACTACCTCGTCGGTCCATCCATAGGAGATGTCAGCGACCTTGGAGATCTCCAATATATTGGTCCTCGGATGGTCAAGCAGGTAAGAGACTATTCTGTAACTCTGAGCTGATGTGAGATTCAAGATAGATCATCTCCCTGTGATCAGGAGTGCAGAAACAATAAAATACTATCGGCATTTACCGATAGTATCGGTGCAAACCGATACTAGACCTCTTTCCCGGGCAAAACGACGAGGTTCAATACACCTGAATCTTGGACACTGGTAAGTCTATGGTCCAGGCCATCTTCGGTATAACATGTTTCTTATGGCGTCTCTGTAGGCTTCGTCTACGCTGATGTAGGGGCTTTCGCCGCTGTCTACCCGCTCCTTCATCAAATCGATCGAATAGATGCAGACTATAAGTCTAAGACTTCCTGGGACGATCCTTCAAGAGATAGATGCTTTGGTGGAGAAGGGGATCTACGCAAATAGAACTGAGGCGCTGAGGGAAGGGGCGAGGCTCCTCCTGAGAGCCCAGACGGGCTCCTTGCCAAGAGGGCCTATCGAGGTTTCGAAGGACAAGATATGGAAAGAGTTTGAGAATGAATCATAGGCGATTTGCTATGTCTCTCAATGAATCCAGTAGTTTCGGTAGGAGCTTCTCAAAGTCTCTGGAAAGGTCTTCAACAAAGAGTTCTCTCTCAAAAGGGTCTTCTAAGATGTCGGTGCTGACTGTCAATGCCTTCTTGCTGACTTCTAGGTTGTCTCTGTACTTCTTGTAGTATAACGAGGCTTTTGTCTTTCTGATTGTCTCATCGGTCAACTCATCTATCTCGAAACCATGGGCGTTAAGCATGAATATGTCGTAGAAGTCTCTTAGCTTCTGAGCCTTTCTTGTGAGTATGGCCCTCACCTTCTCACACAGGATCTCTTTTTCATCGTACGCCTTGACCTCAAACGGTCTGTAGAAATCCAAGAACTCTTCAAAGTATGTTTTTTCATCTCTAGAGAGGGGTATACCATCAAGCAGAGTTCTGGTCATCACAGATCTAGCAGGGAACAATAGTTCCTCAAGAAAGTTCACCTGGATCTTCACCAGTTCTTGGCCCTTCCAGAGTTTGAATGTGACCATTCTCCCACCTCCACCGAACTCGAAGTACCGTCGGTTGCTCGGAGCATTCACGAACTCTATTCCAACTTGGTTCGATACACTCTCCAGCAGTGTGCCGAATGCTCTGATCTCTTCATGGAGTCTCCTTCTCAGCTCTTTCTCTCCGACCTTCCACGCTTCTTGGTTTCTCCAAGTGAAGTCCAAGTCGATGCTGAACCTGTAGTAGCCGAAATAGCATTTCACTAGGCAACTTCCGCCTTTGAAGAGATAGCTTTCTGCGAACCGAGGAGAAGTATGAAGCTCTTTCAAGATCCTGTGAAGGAATATGTCTTCTTCTACCAGCCTGGTCTTCTTTACACCGGATCTCTCCGCCACGAAAGCAATGAACTCAGATAAGTCCGGCATACTTAATCACCTTGGCAACGGTCCTTGGATAGGACTTCAAATACTCTTTGAGTCTCTTCGAAGCAACTCCGTTTGCGTATACTTCTATGCTTGAGGCTATCCTCTGTTCGGGTGTAGACCTGTACTTGGAGATGTAGACCATGTCTAGAACGGTCTTCTCTAAGTCTGAAAACTTGACACCGTTTTTTTCTATAACTCCAAAGCCAAAGAGGTTTCTGCTGAGCTTCATGAACCTCACGTTCTCTCCTGCAACTTTCACATCCTTTGCTCTGAAGATCTCATCACTTAGAACGAAGATCGTGTCAGAAAACTCGTGGGTTACTCCGTTGAGCCTCAGAGCTGTATAGAGCCCGAAGTACCAGTTAACCATAAGCTCATCCATGCCCAGTGAAAGGATCCTGTAGATCTCGACAGCCTTTTTGAGCATGAACTCCTCCGGCGTCTTAACATAGTAAAGCCCTCTTAGAACCCTGACCAGGTAACCATAGGATATCATGAAGTTCACTGTATTCGTCGGATCTGCGGCAAAGCTGTTGCAAGCACTCTCAATTGTGTTTCTTCTTATGGCTTTGCCACCGAAGCTCGACAGGATGTACTTGATCAGAGGTTTCATACTAGTTATTCATATAACAATAGAGAAAAAAGCTTTTGATTGTTATATATAATGACCCCGGTTCAGTAGATCCTCTCGCAAGGACACGCCAAATACCATCGCTGATCACCGACAGGATCGTTCAACATGGGTAGTAGACCAGTCCCAGACAAAGCCTGGAGCCTGAGATTGGAAAATGTCCAAAGCCGCTCAGTTCTCTGGCCATCTCCCGTATAGGATGTTTCTTATCGCGTCTCTGTAGGCTTAATCCACACTGACATAGGGCTTCGCCACTGTCGACCCAGTGCTTGATAGCATTGTAGTCTTCGGTTGGGACGCTGACGCTTCTGTAGAACTCTTTTCTCACCCTCTTTCTAGGCATATCTTTCGATCGATCGACGAAATGGCCTTGCTTGAGGCACAATGGATAATCGTTACGGAAAACTGTCGCGGGATTACCGAATTTCCTAACAACGAACAGGGCTTGAATCAAGCTTCTTTCTTGAATCCGTCTCTGAGAATGGTGGACCGGGCGGGATTTGAACCCACGACTTCCACATTGCAAGTGTGGCGATCATACCAGACTGATCTACCGGCCCGCCTCTAGTGCAACACTTACGCTGGTAACTGCTATTGAGTCCTTCGAAGAGATAAGTTTGTCCTTCTTCATGCCGATCGATGCTGTACTCGATAAGTGCAATCAGAGAACCCATCTGAAAAAAATACTTAAGCCCGGGGTGTCAGTTTGTTTATGTGCAAACGTCATGCAGAGCATCGCAGTCGTGATCGGTTCTAACGAGCCCGAGAAAGCATGGAATGCTTTCAGATTCGCCAACCTCGCTGTCAGCAAAAGCAACACCGTGAAAGTGTTCCTCATGAACAGCGGGGTTGAATGCCTTGTTGATGTAGGAAGGCATAACGTCAAGACATTGTCACAGCAGTTCGAAGATAAGGCCGGTAAGGTTCTAGCCTGCGGAACTTGTGTCAAGAGCAGGAACTTGGGCCAAATATGCGAAATCTCAAACATGGAGACATTCTACAGCTTAGTCACAGATAGTGACAGAGTAGTGTACTTCTGACCTTGAATCGGTTTCGCAAGCTGGTTTTGGGTTAGTCGAGGAAAACCGACCTAGAAGCTATGACACGGAAAACGAGCAGAAGAGACCGGGATTCTGGAAACCTATATGAGCCCCCTGCATACGCAGGGGTAAAGAGTGAGACCACATTGATAACTCAAGATATTGAAGCCATAGTATTTGACCTAGATGGAACCCTCGTGCATTCCACGATAGACTACCAGAAAATGGTAAGCGGCGTCACAGAGATACTGAAGACTAAGGGGATTGAAGTTGATGCTTCGCAGAGGAGAATCTGGGAGATCATTCAGAGAAGCGAAGAAGCACTGAAGGACATGGGCAGGAACCCTTCAGAGATGGAGGAACTGCTTCCAGAGATTACGGCACACCTGAACGCAGTTGAGCTGGAAAACATGGATAAGGTCACTCCTATTGAAGGAGCCAAAGAGACTCTTCAGGAGCTGAAGGCCATGGGACTCAGAATAGGAATCGCTACAAGAAGCTGTAACGCCTTCACTAAGGAAGCACTGCGTAGAACAGAGATGGACAGAGTCGTCGATGTGTTCCTGGCAAGAGACGATACACCCTTCCCAAAGCCTGACCCGAGACACCTCATCCAAGTCATCAAAGCCCTCAAAGCCCCCTTAGACAAGGCCATGTTCATAGGAGACACCACAACCGACCTGAAAACTGCAAGAGAAGCAGGCGTTGCCTTTGTAGGAATCCCCTCAAGACCCGAATGGGCTGAGAGATTCAAACAGGAAGGATGCGAAAACCTCATACAGAACCTAAGACAGCTTCCAACACTCTTGAATAAGCCCAAGACCCCGTGAGAGAACCTCAACAGGTGGAAGACTAAGATCGAAGTTCAGAGGACTGTGTACAAAGGCAGACGGGGGCATATGAGGAATTCGAGACCATGCGCAAGACTTACAGACTTCTAGTGGCGGAGCACCTCAACCAGTCTGGTTAAAGCTTCTTCAGAGTCAACCTTGAAGATCCTTTTCCCGAATTGGTCCATCATCATATTCGACTTAAGTCCTGTATCCGTAACGATGCAGACGATTCGTCCCTTCGGCTTAGCCCTCAAAGCTCCTGCAACAGCAACGGCCGCAGTTGGCGATGCGTAGACACCGTTAGAAGCTAAGATAGCTACCGCTCTTAGAATCTCTTCATCTCTTACGACCCAACCTGTTCCATCAGTCTCCTTTACAAGCTTAACTGCCTCATCCTTCCTCTCTGTGTACGGGACGATAACTCCCTCAGCTAATGTCGAATCTTCTTTAAGAAAATCGGTGAACTCTCCAGCTATGGGAGCACAAGCTGCAGACTGGACAGCATGAAGTTGAGGAATTCTCTCCACTTCCGAAGCTTTTTCCATTTCAAGATAGGCTCTTCCTATGCCGACCAGATTGCCGCCTCCGCCCACAGGTATGAAAACAGCGTCAGGAGTGAAATCCTCCTGTATCTCATAAGCCGTCGTCTTGAATCCGGGTATCGCATTCTCTTCCACTGCAAAGCCGATGTACCTGCAGCCGAGCTCCTTGGTCATCTTTCTTGCATATATGCGGGCAGCTTCCCTGTCAGGAGCCTCAATGATTGTTGAGCCATGCCAGAGAACGTTCACCTTCTTCTCCAAGTGAGAATACTTCGGCATAACTGCCAAGTGCGTGATTCCTGCGTGAGCACAATAGGCCGAGGTGGAGACCGCTGCGTTGCCAGAAGAGTCTATTAGAACCCTCTTTGTTCCCTCTTGTTTCAGCTTCGAGACTAGGAACGCTGTACCCCTATCCTTGAAGCTCCCAGTCGGGTTCACAGACTCAGTCTTCACATAAATATTTGAACCTTGGAGCTTGAAAATCGGAGTATCGCCTTCACCGAGCGTGACTTGAAATGGCTTTGGAACCTTGGGAAGACGATTACTGAACCTCCATATCCCTGCTTTCATTGCAGCTGCACAACATCTGATTGTCCTGAGAAGAAAAAAATCTTGCGAAACAGGTCGCCGGTTTTAGGTCTTCATGGAAATCAGAAGTCTTCTCAACTGCCTAGTGTTTTCAATAGACTCTTCAAACTCGTCATCAGTCATACTCATCATTCGTGAGTACTGAAGTATACGGTTCAGAAGTAACGGGTTCATCGGACCGAACTTCATGAAATAGCCTGAGAAGCTGCAGAAAGAACACACATGGAAATCGTATGCGGAATTATTCATCATTCTCGACCTCTTCTCATGAAGCTGCGAAAGCTTGTTGGCTTTTTCCTCGCTTACCTCAACAGCAACCCCCACTTCATTCAAGCCATTGAGAACGTCAATTGTACTTTGCAGGCTTCTCTCAGGCATCTCATCAGCATGATAAACGAAAGTATCTTCGCTCACCGTGTAATAGCTCTCAATGAGATGACCTGAACGTCTCTCTTCAGAAACCCTCAGAAGGCCTGCATTCAGAAGCTTCTTTACATGATGATAGATATTCTGACTCGTCAAATCCAGCCTAGACGCTATTTCCCTGACTGTCAGCTCATTCTCTCGAAGAAGGAAAACAATCTTCCCCCTAGTCTCATCCTGCAACAGCCTGAATGCTTCCTCACCTATGGACTTCAGGAGGCGGTAATGCTCAGTGTCGTTCACATCGAGTACCTGCCTGCCTAGTGATGCACACTTGGTTACTTGAATCCCATTTGGTTAAACAAACGCAATGATTATAGGAAACCACTCAATGAACCAGAACATAGATGTAAATTGAGCCCTGAAACAAGGAGTGAGTCCTACATCATTGTAGACATAGATGATGTAGCTACTAGGGCTGTTCTAGTTGAGAGAAGAGAAGGAACATACAGCATAAAGGGGAAATGCCAAGCATCGACGACCTTGGATCTACCTATCCTCGATGTCACGGAGGGTGTCAAAAGAGCGTTGAAGGAACTGGGACAGAAAACAGGAAAAGAACTCCTTGTAGATGATGCTCACACCAGCGACCACGGATTCTTATGCTCCAGCAGCACAGGTGGCAGCTTGTACATGATGGTATCCGGAGTCATAGGCATGATCTCGGGTGAAAGCGCTCAGAGGGCCGCTCTAGGTGCAGGAGCCTTGCTCATAGATGTGTTCTCAAGAGATGACCCGCGTCCTGCTTTTCAAATGGTGGAAAGAATGAGAAACATGAAGCCGGATATGTTCCTCCTTGCGGGAGGAACGGACGGGGGCGCAATAGAACAGGTCCTCGAGATGGCTCGTCTCATCAGCGCCGCAGATATCCAGCCTCGATTCGGATCTGAATACAAGCTGCCAGTCGTGTTCGCGGGTAACGTTGAAGTAAGAGAAGAGGTTTCAGAGACATTATCCAAACGCAAGTATGCCACAAAAGCAGTGGAGAATGTCCGGCCTCTTATCGAGACAGAGAATCTAGGACCGGCTAAGGAGGCTATCTATGACTCCTTCATGCAGCATGTGATCATCCATTCTCCCGGCTACGAAAAGCTTGTCCGTTGGGTCGATGAACCCATCATCCCCACACAAGCGGCCATCGGGAAAATCCTGTATGCCTATGCCTTGGAGAGACAGCTGAACCTTCTTGCGGTAGACCTAGGAGGAGCTACAACAGACGTCTACTCCGTCTACAATGGAATCTTCAACCGATCTCTCAATGCAGACATAGGATTGACCTATGGAATCTGCAACGTCATGAAACAAACAGGAATTCAGAACATAATGCGCTGGATACCCAGCAACATAGGAGAAAGGGAAGTTCGCAACATCATAGGCAACTTGATGATACTTCAACCAAGGTCTCTAAGCTTCGAGGAGATGCTCGTTGAGCAAGCTGCGGTGAGAGAGGCCATTAGAATGGGCGTAGAAAGCCATAAGAACATGGCAAGTAGGCTCAAGGGGCTTTCACTGAAACGTACGCTGGGAGATATCTTCAACCAATTTCTAGAGCCTACGTACCTTGAGATGATGAATACTCCGCTCGTCATCGGAAGAGGCAGAGTCTTCATGGAAAGCAAGTCTAGGGACGCGGCGCTTTTGCTTCTTGATGGGTTTCAGCCAGAAGGAGTTACAGAGATGCTGGTTGATAAAGCCAGCATCATGCCACATCTCGGAATGCTTCTGAGATCGAAGACTGAAGCAGCTCTGGGCATCTTGTCGAAGGAGTGCTTGCACATGCTCGGCACCTGTGTGGCGCCCAAAGGGAGATCTGGCGGCCATGAAGAGGCTATGAGGATAAAGATGGTCAAACCTGACGGCTCTGTGATTGAAGATCAGGTGATTTCTGGTGAACTGAAGACCGTTGCCCTTGCCATAGGTGAAACAGCGAGACTGGAGGTGGTTCCCGGGAGAGGCCTGGATGTGGGCAAGGGAAAGGGAAAGAGAGTTGAAATACAGGTCGCCGGGGGAGAGATAGGACTCATACTGGATGCTCGAGGCAGACCCTTAGAGACACCTGCTGACAAGGACCTCACGGCAAAGTGGAAAGAATCATTGACGCCAAGTCAACATATTCCTGTGCAAGCAGTAGGAGCGGACTGATGTGTCTCATGCACAAGAGCCTCCTATCCAAGAGGCGAGCATAATCAGAAGGATTAGAAGGATTCCTGCTAAGGGAGATGTGCTCGTAAGCATAGGCGACTTGGTGGGCCCAGAAACCGTTGTGGCAAAAGGAAGTGTGACGAACCCAACAATTCTTGAAGTGAGGGTTCACACCGACCTAAATGTTGAACCGCATGAAACTGAGAGGTACATGCTGAAAAAGGTTGGAGACGAGGTGAAGAAAGACGAAGCAATTGCAGTCCACAGATCCTTTTTCAGCCGACTCACTAAGGTTTCAAGATCCCCTATTGATGGATTCATCGAATCCTTCTCCGGTTCATCAGGACGCGCTCTCATTAGAGGCAAACCGATCTCTGTTGAAGTGAAAGCCCACATACCAGGTAAGATCGTCGAAATAGTCGCAGACGAGGGCGCAGTCGTCGAGTCAAAGGGATTTCTCCTAGAGGGAGTCTTCGGCTTGGGAGGTGAAACGACAGGAGAACTAGCCCTCGCAGTAGACGAACCGAGCGAAGCCCTTACTACAGAACAGATCTCAGAACAGCACAAAGGTAAGATTATTGTAGGCGGCGCCATCACGACCCTTGAGGCTCTTCGCAAAGCAGCCAAGACAGCGGTGAATGGGATAATCACAGGGGGAATAGACGAAAAGGACCTGGCAGAGTTCCTCGGAGAAGAGATTGGAATAGGAATAACAGGCAACGAGAGGATTGGCCTTACCATAGTCCTGACAGAAGGATTCGGAACTCACCCCATGAACGAGAAAAGCTTCAGACTTCTCAAGTCACACAGAGGAAGTCTTGTGAGCATAGACGGGTCAACGCAGATTCGTTCTAGAATGCTTCGTCCAGAAATAGTAATACCGGCCTAAGCGGATATGCCCAATTCTCAAACGGAGCCTACGATCGATCCTACCCCGAAGTCGGAACAGCTTAGCGACCTTGACCATACTAGGTTCAGTTGACCGATCTGGAATGCCTCACCCAAAACCAGCAGTAGTGCCCGGGTCAGCATGTGAACCTGCCCCACCAAGGAGGAGTGCGCAGCTCAAGAATCCGAATTATTTGAGGATTCTACCTGTCTCCATGTACCATAAATACAGGTCCAGCTCTGCCAAGCTCAGGTCCACCTTTTTCCCGATCTTTCTTAGAAGTCCTTCAGTCTCCAAGTATCTTTTCTTTGTGAGTGTCTTAGGTCTATCAATTAGATTGCATTTCACTAACAGGTCGATAATGTGAAAATCAAGAATGGCAAGGTCTCTGAAGCCGATGTTCCTGAGGAAATGGCTCGACTCCTTGTATCCAAGACCTTTCACATTTTCTGCTAGCCAATCTCTAAGAGCCCCTTGTGAGTAGAAGGATCCGAGAACACTTTTCAGCGAACCAAGGTGCCTTCTTGCTTCCACAATGTATCTCGCTCTGGCTTCAGGATAGCGGTGACCAAGCATCCGCAGCCGCCCAGCTAGCTCTGACTCAGAAAGGCTGAGGAACCCATTACCTATTTCCTGCTGCATCTTTATCCCTCTCTCCGCACTGAAATTGGCAGTCAGGACGCAGAAACAGAGTTCTTTGAAGATCTCTTCAATCGGACCTTCGCCAGCCTTCCTGAATTCCTCCATACGAGCGTCTATCAGAAGCTTGATCTTACTCTCTTTCAACCCCTGCAAAGCTTTGAGTAATTCTTCCATGTGATTCACGATGGTTCTTCAAATGCTCATTGAGATTGGAAAGAAAAGCCAAGCATGGCGCTTTCTTCATTCTCCTTGATACAAGCAATTTCTACCGCTAGGCCTTTCTCTTCCGGGAAAACTCCAAGGTCATCAGAACGATCAACGAATCCACGCTACACGTAGAACGTTATCGCAGATGCTGTCAAAGAAATCCTCATGTATCGGAACAATTCTCCCTTAAATCTCAGATGCTTCAAACCTGTTGAGGTCTCCTGTGGCTCCGCAAGAGTCTTTCTCATAGGTTCTTCGGTGATTTCGCCAACCTTTCAATGCGTCAGTAGAGCCTGTGTACTCCTATTTCCATATGTTTCTTCAGAATATCATCTGCCAGCCTGTCGAGTGCTTTGAGATCAAGTTCTTTTGGATATCCTTTTATGATGACAGGATCGAGAAGTTGCACCTTCACGCCTGATAGCATTCCAGTTATCTGTTCCAAGGGCTTCCCTCCCCATCCATACGAGCCGATTAGTGCAGCGAATCTCACTTTAGGTCGAAGTGCATTAGCGAGATAAGTTGCATAGACAGCTGCTGGATGAGCTCCAGCGAGAACGGTTGGTGAAGCAACGACCAAAGTAGCCACATCTACCAGAGCTTTAGCCAACTCTCCAAGATCGGTCTTAGTTAAGTTGAACGGTTTTACGGCTATTCCTCTGGAGATAAGTCCTTGAACGAGGTGGTCTACCATCTTTCTTGTGCTGCCATGCATTGACACATAGGCTATCACCGTCTCATTTTTCACTTTGTCCGAAATCCAGTCTCTATAAGCATCAAGGATGAACTGGGGCTTATCGTATATCGGACCGTGGCTGCAAGCAATCATCTCTATGTTGTAGTTCTTCAGTCGATCCATGTGTCTCTGAATGAAGGCTCTGAAAGGCATCATTATTTCGGCATAGTATCTTTTCGCCGACTCGTAGACAGTGGACTCCTCGACAGCGTATAGACTGCTGGTCGCAAGATGCGAACCAAAGAGGTCACAGGGAAAGAGGATTCTGTCCTCACGTAGATAGGTGAGCATAGTTTCGGGCCAGTGAACCCAAGGAGCAATGATGAATTCAAGAGTCTTGCTGCCTAGCGGCAAGGTGGTGCCATCCTCCACTGTAAGGAACTTGTCTTCAGAAATCAAGAGAAGTTCTTTGAGCAAGTCCTTGCATCTTGGGTTTGTGACTACCTTTGCTTCTGGATACGCATTGAGCACGGTTGGCAGAGCCCCAGAATGGTCCTGCTCAGCATGGTTTGCGATAACATAGTCAATTCTGCTTATACCCAGTTTCCGGAGATTATCTAACAACTCTTTCTCTTTTGTCGGATCAACAGTGTCAATGAGCGCCGTCCTTTCAGTTCCCTTAACCAGATAGGAGTTGTAAGTGGTTCCTTCTGGAAGAGGAATCAGCTCGTCGAAAAGTCTCCTATCCCAGTCTATCACCCCTACGTAGTATACATCAGGTCTCATTTCTCGGAAAGCCATATTCATCAGCTATTTGAGTATCTACAACTAGTCATTCATTAAAGGATTTCCTCGGATTCAAAAACCCAAAAAACGAAGTGTCTGGTAGGTCTTTCCCAGGCGATCGATGCATCTAGAGGCTACGGGTCCTCAATAAATGAAAAGATGGATCATGTTCGACATGTCGTCGCCTGATCAAGGATCGCCTCTCGCAAAAGAAGTTCTCTGGAAGGGAGATCTTTTGCTAGTTGAAACTTCGATTCGGCGTCTGGCTTGAGTGGAGGGTCGCCAGGCCTTCTGCCTGGCAAATTCGTCGATCGAGAACCATAAGAAGAGAGTGCACCCCAGATCCTAGAGGGTGAGAACCGAGTGAGAATTCTACTTACGGGCCTGCCTGGATCAGGCAAATCCACTGTTCTTATGAGAGTCGTAAATGATCTCACAAGCAAAGGGCTCCGGGTCGGCGGAATCATTACGCCTGAAACTCGAGTTCATGACCGAAGAACAGGTTTCAGGGTTGTGGATCTTTACACAGGAAAGGAAGCTGCTCTAGCCAGTTCTGAGGCGCGGACAGGCCCACAACTGGGTCGATACAGGGTTGATGTTAATGCCTTTGAGGCCATCGCTCTTCCTGCTTTAGATTACGCAGAGAAGCAATGCGACTTGGTATGTATAGACGAGATTGGGAAAATGGAATTCTTCTCAAAACGATTTGTAGAGAAGATCAATGCTCTTTTTGAATCAGAAAAACCGATGATAGCTGTCGTTCACCGAGACTTCGTCAGATTGTACGGAAAATACGGTACTCTTATCACAGTAACATTGGAGAACAGAGATCATCTTGTTACGGAGATTCCTGCCTTGATCCTCAATAATAGAAGAAAGGGTCAAGGGACCTGCTAGAGTACTCCCTTTGCTACCATTAACTCGGCGCTTAGGATTCCGGCACCCGCGGCTCCCCGAATCGTGTTATGTCCCAAGCATAGATATTTCAGAGTCATTATAGGATCTTTTCGCAAGCGTCCTACGACTATGCTCATGCCTTTGCCTGCCATACGGTCGTAGAGAGGCTGCGGCCTATCGATCTCTTCTCTGACGATTATCGGTGTTTGCGGAGCTGATGGAAGATTAAGCCTCTGCGGCTCGCCTATAAAATCTTTTAAAGCCTTCTTGACCTCGGGTATGCCAGGATTGGATTCAAGCTCAACAAAGACCGACTCCAGGTGACCATCTCTGACATTCACCCTGTTGCAGCTGGCACTCAATGCGATATCTGCCGGCTTGACTAATGAGCCGCTGAAAACTCCTAGAATCTTCTTGCTTTCATTCTCCATCTTCTCTTCTTCTCCTGAGATGTATGGGATGACATTATCAGCAATGTCCATTGAAGCCACACCAGGGTATCCTGCCCCGCTTAGAGCCTGCATAGTTGTCACAATGACTTTCCTAAGGCCGAATGGCATGAGCGGCTTCAGTGTGATCGCAAGCTGTATAGTGGAGCAGTTGGGGTCGGTAGAGATGAAGCCCTTCCATCCTCTCTTCTCCTTCTGAACCGGGATCAACCCTAGATGCTCAGGGTTAACCTCTGGTATCAGAAGGGGAACATCACCTTCAAGTCTGTGTGCACTTGCCTTGCTGAGAACAGAGTATTCCGCTGCGAATTCCTCTTCAACAGGTCCTGCAAGGTTTCCCGGCAGAGCAGAGAAGATGAAGTCCGCCTTTCCAGCTCCCTCTATTGACACCAGATCCGTCTTCACAACCGCCATCTCCCCTATATCTTCAGGTAAATCTGCGCTTAACTGCCAGTTACAGGCTTCTCTATACTTTTTTCCTGCAGACCTTTCTGAAGCTGCTAGGACGGATACTTTGAACCAAGGGTGCCCTTGAAGCAGTTGGATAAAGTTCTGGCCTACGATGCCTGTCGCACCAAGGATTGCCACTTCACGTTTCAACAAGATTCCTCACGACTCTGATTGCATACTCAAGCTTGGACTCGTCAACAAAAATGTTTGTGGAGGCCCTGTTTGTTGTTATCTCAATGATATCAAGGCTCTTAGACATAAGTGCGTCTGTTAGCTTCTCATTCCACCTTGGCGAATTGATGAGCATAGGGTTGGTCAGCTGTATCATTGCCACTCTTTCTCTTGAACTCACGGCCTTGCAAATGTCCAAATTGTGCAGATCCTTCAGGATCTCTTCTCCCTCCTCTTTGGAGGTAAAGAGTGTCAGTGAACCTTCTGCTGTGCTTATTCCATATACTGGTTTCTTAAGCCTTGAGAAGAGAATGCTCAGGTTTTCAGGGTTTATTTCCGAAAGCACACTGATGGCTGTCAGATTCTTCCTTTCCTTTATCCCCGGTGAATCAGAGTGTAAGGCTCCATAGATTTCGGTTCCCTGCGATCTGAGCCCATCAGAGAAGCTTACGATTCTGAGCTTCTGTTCAGGTAGCTTGTACTTCAAAGCTTCTGGTTTGACAACTTTCGCTCCTCCATGGGAGAGAACAAACATCTCGTAGGCACTGATTCTACCGAGCAGCTTAGCTTCGGGGACAAGCTTCGGATCCGCGGTCATTATGCCGTCGGTGTCTTTTACGAGTATCACTTCTTCCGCTCTGAGGGAGTTTGCTAGTAGAAGAGCAGTTGTGTCGCTTCCCCCTCTGCCTAGAGTTGTTATGTTTCCAGACTCGTCGATGCCCAGAAAGCCACAAATGACCGGGATCTTCTTGCTTAGGACTGGTTCTAGGAACCGCTGTGTTCTTCTGCAAGTTTCCTCCAAGTTCGGCGTGGCCTCTCGGTAGTTTGAATCTGTGACTATGGGCCACTCGGCCATGCTGGGCTCAATCAAAAGTGCTGGGGCTCCCTTGACCTCCAAAGCTGCGCAGAATAGACGAGCACTGGTCCTCTCACCCATCGAAACTATCTCAGCATATTCCTTGTCGCTGATTTCACCGACCTGAGACATGGTTTCAATGAGGCTATCCGTGCTCTTGCCCATAGCCGAAACCACAACGGCGGTTTCCCCGTATCCAGCGTTGATAACCATCTCAGCGGCTTTTCTGATGTTCTCCCCTGTGGAAAGGTCAGCCCCACCGAATTTGACCACTACGCGGCTCTCAACTAAGTTCATGTTCATGCCTCCTTGAGGAGTCATCATTTGAGTGGGCCCCCACACGGATGATGGCAGGAACCTTCCCTCCTGTCCCAACCCGGTCTCTGTACAAGATGAAGACCCCTTCAACGCCATCAATAGACAGTCCCTTTCTGATCCCAGTTTTGATAGCTTCAACGGGATTGTTTCCTTTTACGAGGTTTCCCACCGCAGTCGCAGCTGCATCAGCTAGACCCGCGTTCTCAGCGAAGATCGTGACCGCTTCTGCATCCCCAAAGCTTAGAGCGTGGCTGAACACGCCTGAACTCGTTGCAAGGCCTATTGGAGAACATTCCAGCCTGAAGCCAACACGCTTCGAAAGTGGAGCATCTCCTGCTGCAAGGGCAATGTTGATAGATCTGTCAGAGACCACAGAGGCTTCTCCACCGTTCTCGACAACCGCTACTCTGGCTCCATCGGAGACCATCTCTTCAACCGCTAGGTCAGCTAATACCCCAGCAACAGCAGCCATAGGACCGACCCCTGCCACCACCCCGGCTTCTGCCATCAATTCAGCCACTTTTGGACCTTTCTCCACGGCAACTGGCTCCAGCGAATATAGAAAACGTGGATGGTCGCTAACGTACTTTTCAAGCTCCCTTCTGTGGAGCTTTATGGAAGATACAGCAGCCTGAACTGCCTGCTCACTGTCCGATGTGATAGTTCCTCTGGATTCTTTGCACTCGTAGGCTTCTCTGAACAGATCTCTGGAAAATGAATGCACTCCTAGGACCTCCTCCCGAATTCAACGGCCCAGGCTCTACTTGACTCCCCCTATGGCCCTTACTGGACAGGCATCGACACAGAGACCGCAGGTCACTCCTAGGCACTTCTTGTCATTGAAGATGACCGAGTTGTCTTCATCGAATGTTATGGCGGCAACCGGGCAAAGGGACACGCATGCGCCGCAGTCGATGCACTTTTCATCGTCTACTTCGATGAGCTTCCGGACATCTACTGTCACGCCTTTTTCCCTGAAGGCTTTGACTGCTTTTTCAGCATCTGTTTCAGGGATCTCTGCCAGGATTTCTCCGCCCCGCTGGTCTATGTGTGCGCTCAGAATGTTCACAGGGATCTTCTTCTCTAGGATTACCTGTGAGATTATCGGTTGCTCTACGATTTCCTTTGTGAATCTCAGTAATACTCTAGTCGTTTCTTGCACCTCCTCGCAGCTTTGATATGTCTTCGGATGTGGCGATTCCGAGAACCTTCCCGTCCTTGTTGATGACTGGCAGCGCCGATATGTTGTGCTGAGCCATGGTCCTAGACGCAGAGTCTAGAGGTTCGCTAAGCGTCGCTGTAACAACACGCCTCGTGACAATATCTGAAAGTCTCGACTTGTCCTCTGCGATCGCCTTGGTTATGTCCCAGGAGGTTACGATTCCCTTCAGCTTGTTCTCTCTGTCAACAACGATTACGTGGTTAACCGACCGGCTGATTATGCGATTTGCGACCGCTCTTATTTCCTCATCTTCGTTGCATGTCACGGCTTCTTGAACCACGTTCTCCACAAAGGCGATTTCCTTTGTCTGTTTCATAGGCTGAGCCGCAGAGTCGGTCGGAAGAGTCTCAACAGGCAGAGTCAGGTAGAACCGGGCGTCTTCAACCCAGGACTTTAATGTGCCAGCGATATCCTCAGCTTTTCTGAGACTTGAAAGGGAGCTGACTTTGACGTCTTTGTCCTCTATGGCGATTTTTCCAGATCTCAGCTCCTTGTAGCTCACTCTTCCCAATGTTGGCCGGTCTCTCCGGGGAATGCCATAGTCAACTATGTCTGTGAAGACATCTTCGTTACGGACGGCGGCTTTCCCGGCGATTCCCTCATTCAGAACGGGTATCGGTATGCCTACGCCTACGTAGAGTGTTGTGCCGTACTTGGTGAAGGTCGCACCTCTGATATAATCGGCGCTCATCTTCTTAGCGTCTCCGCGGACGCTTAAAGTGCCAAGCTGCTTGCCTGGGCTGTGCTGTGTTCCTTCACCTATGACGTAGCCCTGTGCTCCTCCTAGCAAGATTCTTGTTCCTATTCCTATGGTCTCATAGTCAGGATCGTTCACAAGGGGGTTGAGTTCACCTGCTCCTGAGAAGGTCGCATTGCCGAAACGTGGCAGAAGCTTACCCATGTAAGTGTGTAGTATTTCGTCCCTGCTGTTTGTCGCGCAGTTGTATCGCTGATAGCAGTTTCGGAAGTTGAGCAAGTAGAACTGGTTCAAATCGTCCTTAGTCAGGGTTGTTTCGATCCTGGTCCGCGGATAGCAGTCTGTTCCATACGCGGTGGCTCTGAGCTCAACTTCTTTGCCTCTTATCAGGTCTTCTATCACATGTCCTCCACCATACTCGAAAGGCTTGGTCTCAGACATGTTTGTTGCACCTATGAATAAGTCAACAGCAGCACCAGGGTGACAGACCTCTACGTCGTTTATCCATGCCCGCTGAATCTTTATAGGGGGATCTGAATGGCCAACGTTTATTATGGCCCCTGAAGAGCACATAGCCCCGAAGGTCCCTGTGGTAACAACATCCACCTCTTCGAAAGCAACTTCGACTCCGCTGCTTTCGACGAGCTTCTTCATCTCTTCGGCGGTTAGAACCTGAACATCACCATTCCTTATCTTCTCATTGATCTCGGATAAGGAACGTTTCCTCTCGTTTCTAGTTGTTTGGTTGAGTTCTTTGCCTCCTGATCTGTTAGCCTAGAATCATGCTGCCTAGCATTAATATTTTTCTGACAAGAATATTCCGAAAGGAATATATCGGTTCACACGGTTCTTGAATCTGTGCTTCCTTCCATCGAGGACATCTCAAGAAAACGTAAGATCCTAGGCCTAACACAGAAGGAACTAGCTAACTTAGCAGGCGTAAGCCAGTCTCTGATCGCTAAGCTTGAAGCGGGGAGAATCGACTGTAGCTACACAAGGGTCAAGTCAATCTTTGATGCCTTGGCCGGGATCGAGTCAGAGAAGCTTGTTCAGGTAAAAGAAATAG
>Ga0315296_10001522_pt1 | contig 20240 bp, 11 predicted proteins | sample YL17G14_18_MG_FD_203921 | JGI IMG/M metagenome (GOLD analysis project Ga0315296, IMG submission 203921) | Sediment microbial communities from Yellowstone Lake, YNP, Wyoming, USA - YL17G14_18 | ecosystem: Environmental > Aquatic > Freshwater > Lake > Sediment | place: USA: Wyoming | collected...
CCCCGCGGCGCTGTTCTTTATCCTCACTCTCAGTACAATCGCAGGATGTAACGGGCACTCAAGCCCTTACGTAGTCACAGGCAGGCAATCCATGGTCCCGAAAGGAGGGAAACCATGAGACCACTATCAATCATCATCATCGCGGTCTTGTTTGTATCCATCGGCTGTGCACAAGGCGGAGCGGATGTGCCGGTGACTCCTGGACCGGATGGCCACGTGGGAACTACGCTGGACTCCGGCGGTCAAGCAGTCCGGGGGGGAGGGTACGTCAACTGGGGTTTCTATCGGCTCGAGATCGGCCGCGATGGTTCATACGCTCATGTGATTCCCCATCGGATGGCGTCGACGCTTTGGGAATATCCGCTTTGGGGCTATCATCTGAACGCTGTCAAACTCCTCGAAACCGCCCCCTGTACGGATTGCCTGAGGCTGGGTAACGTGCACGTTCTTCCCAACGGTGATGTATCAGTCGACGTTTCGATCAGGCACCCTTGGCCGGCTCTTCCGACGGTGAACCGCTACTGCACCGGATTCGATGTGCGAGGCATCATCATGTTTCCTGCCTCTCAGTATTTTCCCGATAACGAGCTGAGGGCCGAGGCAGGCTTGGAACCCTGGCATACATGGTTTCAGAGGTATTCCACGCACGATAAGGGCGATGCCGAGCTTATGAATCCCGACGGCTGGACAACGATCTGGGCGCCGGACTTGGAGTGGTACGGCTACGAGGTCGGAGAAGGTTTTCCGATTTTCGAATACTATCGCGGCAAGATGGCCTCGGGCGAGGAGTTGGGGACTATTAACGCGTTCAAGCGTTTCTACTCCAACGAGAACCGGCACATGTTCGAGGTCGGCGAGACCGTGACCAGAACGTACATCATCCGGCCGCCAGCCCAGGGGCCAATCGAGGCATCGTATGCAATCTACGCTCACTGGGCTGAGCCCGTAACCACCCCCGTCGTCAATCCCGCTGTGGACTTCCCTCGGGAAGCGAATTCGCCCATGCCATACGAGTTCTGGATCACCCAGGACGGCATCATCGACCCCGATGCCCCGGCTCCTGAGAGAGGCCGGCATATCCACTGGCACATCAAGACCTGGGATATAGGGTACGCTGATTGGCTCAATACAAAGGTGGATCTGTTGTACGTATGCTGCGGCGGCGGGGACCTATACCCTCACCCGGATGGTGAGCCGGACGACTATTGGGCCATGGATTTCTGCTTCGAAGGCCCCGTGTATTATCCGAGTGGCTTGCCGGGCGAGTGGCCGTACATCTTCAAGGTGGAGATATTCGACCCTGACGAGCCCGCATACGGCTTGCCCATCGGTACTGACTATTACATCGCCGAGGTCGCACTCGGCGCGCTCGACGGCGAGTGGTGATCGTTCCTGCTGTGCACCAGCGGACTCTTCTTCGGGCATCCTTGTTCCCCTGCGGTTTCGCAGGGGACTTCTGTCAGTGGACTCTCCTCGGCCACGCAAGCTTGCGGGGATTCGAGCATTCTGGTATATTCCAATCGCCCCTTGCTGGATGGGGTATGGTTTTTTGTGCACCCATAGCTCAAGGGATAGAGCATCGGCCTCCGGAGCCGGCGATCCAGGTTCGATTCCTGGTGGGTGCACCACCCGACTTCGCCGAGGCTTCGTCGGGCAGAGCCCTGAGTTCGCTGAAGCTTCGTCGGGCAGGTTCATTCGGGTAAGAGCCCTCGGACAAGCTGAGGGCACCGCGATGCGCTCGTAGCTCAACGGATAGAGTATCGGCCTGCGGAGCCGGCGATACAGGTTCGATTCCTGTCGAGCGCACCAGACCCCCCTATGGTCCCCCCGCAAGCGGGGGGGATTAAGGGGGGGTTGGCATGCCCTCATAGCTCAACGGATAGAGCACTGGTCTCCTAAACCGGCGATCCAGGTTCGATTCCTGGTGAGGGCACCACGAAACCGAGCTCAGGTCGGCTGCTGACAAGCGGAGACGCACATGGATGAAATCACAGAGATAGTCGGCTACGGCGCGAAATGGGACCTCGACGAGCACGAGGGCCATCTGTGGCTGAAGTCCGCAGACGGGGACGTCTACGAGGAGAGCGTGAAGACGCCCGAGGAATTGCACCTCCTGGTCCACCTGCTCCAGACCGAGATGCCCATTTTCTACCACGCCAAGGATCATTACATCTCGACTTCCATGGAGGATGTGGGCGAGGAATTGGACCGCTGAGCGGCTTTCGCTCAGGCGCGGAGAGGTGGCAGAGTGGTTGAACGCGCTTGACTCGAAATCAAGTGAGCCGGGTTTCCGGCTCCGTGGGTTCGAATCCCACCCTCTCCGCCATAACGACAACATCCGCCCGGCACAGTTGCCGGGCGTTTAGCTTCACGAGAATGTCCCTGGTACTGCTCCTGTATTTTGCCCTGGCCTCCATCGTGTTCATCGACCGGAGGATGAACGGTCGCAACGGATGGAGCTGGGGGGTCTTAGTCTTCTTCACGGGAGTAGTCGGGCTGGTCATCTACATCATCGTCAATCGCCGGACGCTGAAGTTTAGACAGCAGTTCCTCGGAATCGATGCCGAGGCGCCCGAGCCCGCGCCAGGCGATCTTCAGCGCCGCCGGCCGCTAACTTGAAAAACAGACTATCCGCCAAGAATTGCCTCAGCCGGCATTGCCGCCGGATGCCGGCCCTGCTACCATATATCCGAATTTCCTGGAGGATGAAAACATGTCCATCATCTATCGGAACCTCTTTGCACTCATGCTGGTCGCGGCGTTTGTGTGCGGGTGTGCGGGAGCATCGGCGCCCACCCAGGCACCGATCAGCCCGTCTCAAGCTCTCACACATGAGACCTCCGTGCAATCTCCCGGCTCGGATTCCCAGGCGAGACACTACCTCTGGTCTTTTCAGTACATCGCGATCGACCCGGCCGATCCGGAAGGCATCACGTTCGACGTGATTCCTCTTCGCGAGGTGGTGGGACACTGGAATGTCGCCTCGTGGCTTGAGCAGGGGCCGTGCACGACCTGCTTCAAGCTGGTGAGCCTTACGCCGTCGGGCACGGGGACTCTCCTGGCCGACATTCAGGTGAAACACCCGTTTCCCAAGGCCAACCTGACCGGGTTCGATGTTCGCGGGATAGCGATGTTCAACGCGAGCCATGCGTTCCCGGCTTCAGGCCTGACGTACTCGGACCGGACGGCGGGTGACGGGGCGGTAGTGAATCCCGACGGCTTCACGACGCTTTATAACGCGACCACTGCGGGGTCGGGTCCGAACGGCCTTCAGGGCTACCTGAGGGGCAAGCTTGCCACCGCAACCGCTCCGGACGGCCTGCTGAACGCCTACAAGCGCTTCATCACGGACAATCCCGCCAACATAAGAAACGCCTTCTATGCGGGCGACACTGTGACGGTCACATACGAAATCGACATGCCCGACGCGCCGAATCCGTTCGTGCTGGGCTACGCTGTCGATGCGTGCTGGGCGCCACCAACAGTCAAACCGGTTACCGACCCGATGACTGATTTCGGTCCCGAGGCCAACTGCCCGGAGGCGTGGCAGATTTCGGTTTCGGACACGCCTGTCGGAGCTGGTCTCACTGACTGCGCCGGGCAGGCCAAATTGACCATCGATGTATACGACTGGCAGGGGAAAGACACTGCGCATCCCGTCCTTGTCGAGTGTCCCGAGCTGTTCGACTCTGAAATCGAGGCGGTATGGACGCAGGACGGCGCCGATTTCACAAGATACGAAGCGGTCGTTGGGAACTCGCTGACCGCGCCGGCGGGCACGTACAAGTGCCTCGTCAGTCAGGAAGCGGCCGAGAACGATCCATCGAAACCCTGGCTTGATCTGACGGTGTACCAGGTTTGCGAGCTCGACGTGATTGTCGAGACGAGGAATCCTCCTGAAGCTTTGGCGGAAGCGAGCAAGCCGATGGCGTCTGTGGGAGAGGTGATCTCATTCGACGGGTCCGCTTCGCACGACAACGACTGCAGCGGGCAGTCGATCAGCACGTACGAATGGGACTGGGAAAGCGACGGGACGTACGACGAGGAGGGCGTCAGTGTCGATCACTCGTGGGATTCCCCGGGCACCTTCTATGTTCAGCTCCGGGTTACCGATGATGAGAGCGAAACGGATGTTCTCGACGAGCCCCTGGAGGTCGCGGTTCTGGAAAGCGGAAGCCTGATCTGGGCTAAGGGCGTCGGCGCGGCAAATTATGATTATGGAAAGGGAGTCGCAACACTCTCGGACAACTCGACCGTAATGACCGGATTGTTTCACGAATCAGCCACATTCGGCGCCGGCGAACCTAACGAGACTGTGCTTGTCTCCGACGGGGACTATGATGTGTTCGTGGCGCGGTACAACTCCAACGGAACGCTCGCGTGGGCCAAGCGCGCCGGCGGGGAAGGCGCTGATCTCGGACAGGCGGTCACAGCGCTCTTGGACGATTCCACCGTGGTGACGGGCCACTTCTACGCACCAGACGCCACATTCGGAGAGAGCGAGCCAAACGAGACCGTGCTTGTCTCCGACGGGGACTATGATGTATTCGTGGCGCGATACAATCCCGACGGAACACTTGCGTGGGCTAAGCGCGCCAGCGGTGCAGGCCTTGACTTCGGATATGGAGTCACGGTGCTCTCGGACGATTCGACGATTGCGACGGGGTCCTTTGGAGCCAACAGCGATTCGGCTACATTCGGACCCGGCGAGCCAAACGAGACCGTGCTTGTCTCCGCCGGGCTCTGTGATGTTTTCATAGCGCGGTACAATCCTGACGGAACACTCGCGTGGGCTAAGTGCGCCGGCGGGACAGGTTGGGACATGGGACAGGGAGTCACAACACTCTTGGGCAATTCGACCGTAATGACCGGATATTTCAACGGATCAGCCACATTCGGAGACGGCGAACCTAACGAGACCGTGCTTGTCTCTTCTGGTTCCTCTGATGGTTTCGTAGCGCGGTACAATCCTGACGGGACACTCGTGTGGGCTAAGCGCGCGGGCGGTGCAGGCGCTGATTCAGGAAATGCAGTCACAACGCTCTCGGGCGATTCGATTGTGGTGACCGGGCGTTTCGAGCAATCGGCCACATTCGGCCCCGGCGAACCTAACCAGACCGTGCTCGTCTCCGACGGGCTCTATGATGTTTTCGTGGCGCGGTACAATCCTGACGGAACACTCGCATGGGCTAAGCATCCCAGGGGGACAGGGGACCACGATGATGTCGGATGCGGAGTGACAACGCTCTCGGACGATACAACCGTGGTGACCGGCTACTTCTACGATTCAGCCACATTCGGAGAGGGCGAGCCCAACGAGACCGTACTTGTCGCCGGTGGGGGCCGTGGCGCGTTCATAGCGCACTACAATGGCGACGGAACACTTGCATGGGCCAGAGGCGCCGCCGGGACAGACTGGGTCGAAGGATGGGGAATCACCGCGCTCTCGGACAATTCGACCGTGGTGAGCGGTGACTTCTACGGAACAGCCGCGTTCGGAGAGGGCGAACCCAACGAGACCGTACTTGTCTCCGCCGGGCTCACGGATATTTTCGTGGCGCGGTTTTATAAGTGATCCGTGAGGGGGGAGCTGTGGTCCGATCGTGATGTGGTGATACATTAGGACGCGCGGTTTCCGGCGCATGCGCCGGAAACCCGTGGACTCGCGTCTCGGTGAGCCCTCGGCTGATGTCCTCGAACGATTGAGGTATCATACCGGAGGATGGTTCCTGCGATCGCAGGACGGAGGACAGTGTGTTACCGTTTACATCACCGATAGTCACGCTGGTCCTGTGCCTATGCCTGGCGGCCCTCGTCTACTATCACCAGAGGATGAACGGCCGCAGCGGTGTGGGATGGGCGTTTGTCGTCCTCCTGCTCGGTGTCTGGGGATTGATCATCTACTTGATCCTAAATCGCGAAACGCTCAAGCTCCCCGCTCAGCGTCTGCGCGGGAAAAGTCTCGCCGAGAGAATCGGCGCCCGCGACTACGATTCCGCAAAGGCGCGCATCGACCGCAGCAGTCTCGCCCAGCCTCCGGAGACCGCCACCGTATCCCCTGATTTTCTCGATCGGGAGCTCGAAATCCTTCTGGAGACAGGCGAGCTCGGTGCCGCGAGGACATATCTCTACAACGTTCTCAGAGTCGCCCGCGAGATGGGTGACCACGAGACAGTCGAGAAGTACAAGTCCTACCGCGAGAGACTCAGGGAATTGGAGTTGAGCAGCCAATGGCTGACGGGCGGGTAGGGGACCGCGATCCGCCCGCGGGGAAATGCGGGTGGCGCCTACAAACTCGTCCTCGAGTTTGTAGGTGTCTCGATACGATCCAAAGGAATACGAATCAGATGCGGTTGATTGGAGATGGTCCACCTACAAAATCCGCGGACGGATTTTGTAGGCGGCACCCGTTGGATCGGTCGCATACAAATCCGGGTGGCGCCTACAAACTCGTCCTCGAGTTTGTAGGTGTCTCGATGTCCTTACAGGATCACCTTCAGCCCGTGTTCGTTTTCGGCTGAGTAGATGAAGACCCCGTCGGTGTCCATCCCGTCAGGGCCCCGGGTTTGAATCTGGCCGACCTCGACCATTGACGCGGGATTCGTCACGTCCAGCACTTCGATTCCCCACGACTGCGTCCCGAAGTACAGGTAGCCCTGAGACATCACGACCGTCGAGCCGTAGTAACCCGAATCCGACTTCCATTGGCCCAGATAGACCGGAGCGGTCGGGTCGGTGATGTCGTGGGCCTGAGTGACCGTGCCGCTCCAGAACGCCGTGTAGAGGGTGTTCCCGACGGGGAGGATGTCGTGACCCTCAGTATTCGCGAAATTGGCGACCTGCACGGGCGCCGACGGATCGGTGAGATCGAAAATCCTCGGATGGTCGAATGTCGCCACATACAGGTAATTCCCTTCCCTGTAGAGCGCGTAGCCTCGGCTTCCTGATGTCACGATTGCGTAGGGAATCGGATTCTCAGGATCACTGACATCAACAGGCAGAAGCTCGGTGCCGTTCTTCGTCACGTAGGCCCAGTTCCCCGTGACTAGGACTCTGAGCGCGTCGGCGAAATCGACGGTCGAAATCGTCTCGGGGCCGTCGGACGCATCCGGATCTACAATCATCATGCCGGATGCGTAGGCAACATAGGCATACACCCCGTCGTAATCGACACCCTTCGCAGCGCTTGCCGCGAGCGTGTCGATCAGCGACGGCTCCGTCGGATCGCTCACATCGATAATCTGAAGCCCCAGGTACTCATCGGCCACGAAAACCCTCTGATGCGCGGGGTCGGCCTTGACCTCCCGCGCGTTGTTCCCGTCGCAATCGAAGCTTCCCACCTCCTGCGGCCATGTCGGATCGGGCGTGTCGTCCGGGATCACGGACATGTACACCGTGTTGTCTTCCTCATTCCCGGCCTGATCGATCGCCCTCACCGCGACGTAATACTCCTGAAAATTCTCGAGGTCGGGAATCACCCAGCGATGATCGTAGTTGCCGCCGCCCCAGAAGCCCACATCGGCCTCGCACTGCGCGGTGGAGAACGCAAACGGAAGCTCGGTCGTCCAGTAGACGTTGAAATCGACCGGAGGGGTGCGCGGATCACTCGCGGAGTTCCAGAAAAGCGCCGCGGCGCGGTACCTGGGAAGAGTCACCTGCACTCCTACCGCGCCGTCCCATGTGGGCGGCTCGATGTCGACACCGACCTCGTACGGCCCGAACGCGTACAGGAACCTGTCGTACGCGATCTCGATCCCCTCGCTGGTCTCGACATCCTTGTAGCTCGACAGGACAAGCTCGAAGGTCGCGTCCTCGGACACGCCGGTTATGTCGGCCTGAAGGAAGTAGCGCACCGGGCCGGTCGAGGCGGTGATCTCCTCGTAGAGGTTCGAGAAAATCGCGCGATTCGTGCCGTTCAGCGTGGCGACTCCGACGCGCTGATCGAGGCCGTCGAAGGTTCCGTTCACATACGAATCCTTGTACAGGCGCAGCCCCGTCAGCTTCGCGCCGGGCATGGTCCCGCTGACGTTCATAATCAGCTTCGTGATGTGCGTCCGCAGGCTCGAGGAGAAATCGAGATGCCCGAGAAGGATGTTGGACCTTGAGATATGGATAAACCCGATGTCATACGTCTCAATCTCGAGGTCGAGCATGGGGTCCACATAGGCGGCGGTGAGAGTATAGGACGAAGAATCGCCGTAATCTCCCGGGGTGACCTTCACATAGAAGGTCTGCCCGGCCCGGCACTCGGTGCCTACGACCTCGTGCGAATTCGTCGCGTGATTCTCGCCCGCCGAGATATCGATTTGCGTCGACGGGTTCAGGGTAGGGGAGCTGTACAACCTCAGATCGAGGGTCTCGCCCCAGGTCCAGATGTCCAGGAAGAAATTGAGGTATCCGTCCTGCGTCGCGGTAAATTTGTACAGATCCTCGGTATCGGTGTACGGCGGCGAGACCGCATGAATGCTGTCGATGACCTGGTTTTCGTGCGCAGCCAGGTCGACAAATCCGAGCGCGTCCTCTTCGGATTCGTACCTGTCGGGCCCATAACACGCCCGAACGACATTGACTCTTCCCCAGCCCGTCTCGCTATCATAGCCGGGCACGTCAAGATCGTCCGATGTGTGTATGAGTCGCTCCCTGAGCCACACGTTGGTCTGGGTGGGGTGCATGCTCTTCAGGAGTGCGAAGCTTCCCGCGACCATCGGACACGAATTCGATGTTCCCCTGAAGAAGTTGTCGTTGACTCCGTCCCAGTACTTGTGATCGTTTCCGCCGTGAGTGGTGATGTAGTTCTCGCCGAAGGCCATCACCTCGAGCAATGGCCCGTAGTTTGACCCCCAGTCGAATCCCGCCGCCTTAGAGATCCGGATTTCATCAATCGGCTTGTACGACCATCTGTTCCCGAAGGGGGACGTTCCCCCGACGCAGACGACCGAATCGAAGGCCGCGGGCCAGTTCGGATCCTGCGTTCCGTCGTTCCCGGCGCTCGCCGCCAGAACCAGCCCGTCGTCCCATGCAGCGTCCATCGAGCTCTCAAGCAGGGAAGAGTAGGTGTCCGTGCTGAACGACATGCTGATGATGTCGGCGCCGTTGTCGCGGGCGTATTTTGCGCCGACAAGAATCTCCGACAGGAAGGAATAACCGAATCCGATCCTGATCCCCATTATCTTTGCGCCCGGAGCCACTCCGCTGCAGCCGAGCGCATTGTCCCGCTCCGCGGCCACAACTCCCGCGCAGGCCGTGCCGTGATAATACTCGTCCCCAGTGTACTCGGTGATGTCGTTGTCGTTCTCGATCATGTCCCAGCCGTAGATGTCGTCGATGTAGAGATTTCCGTCATCATCGATACCGTTGTCGGGAATCTCATCCTCGTTGATCCACATCTGGTTCTGAAGGTCCTGGTGCCAGACCTGGATTCCGGAGTCCATGACACATACCACGACATCCTGTCCGACCACGGAGTCGGCCCATGCCGCGCTCGCCCCGATCTTGGACGGCCCGAACTGCTCGAAAACCGTCGTCCGAGGATCTTCATCAAAATCGTTCGGATTCTCCCAGAACGGGTCATTCGGAGTATAAGGAATGTCGCAAAACTTGAACGTTATGTTCGGCTCCGCACGCTCAACTATCGCCAGCGATCCGAGCTCCGCCACCTTGTCGGGGACCGATGTGCCGTCCGTGATCTTGAGACGGTAGACGGTTGCGAAACCCGCGTCCAGCATCTCCTTCAGTCCAAGTCCGTGCTCCGCGAGAATCGATAGCGCCTGCGCGCCGATCCCCGGCCTCACCTGGCCGTTTTCGTCCCTGGGGAGCACATCTTCGCTCAGTACAACCAGCACTTCGTCGGGGGCGTAGGCAGGTATCTCGACGGCTCTGCCGCGAGACGGGGCAGCCTCTCTGCTCAGATCGGCCGTGCCGGACGTCAGCGACGCGCCGTACGTCGCGGGAAGACCTTCCGCGTCAGCATCGACCGTCGGCGCGGTCGGAGCTGAGCGGCTGCACGACAGGGTCAGGAACAGTGTGACGGAGATCAGTAAGGCGAGCGGGGTAAGAGGGAAGCGGGTGGACATGCAAAAAGCTCTGGTCATAACGGTTATGTACTGTGTACTCAGAAAAACGAGGCTGTCGAGACTGAAACAACAATCGGGCGACACAGATCGGGTGTCGCTCGATGAATCGGCCAGGTCGCGCCTTTCCCTATTATAGATGAAAAACCGGCGCGGTTCTCTAGAGAATGATCTTCAGACCATCCTCATTTTCCGCGGAGTAGATGAACAAGCCGTCGGTATCCATGCCGTCGGGCCCGTCGGTCGAAACCTGCCCGACCTCGTACATGTTGCTCGTATTGTCGACATTGATTACTTCAACGAAATGGTCGTTTGTGCCGAAGTAGATGTGGTTGTTGACCCAGACGATATCCGATCCGCCGGATCCGGAATTCGAAGTGAAGCCGGCGAGAAACGATGGGCTGGCGGGGTTGGACAGACTGTAGACGGAGAAGCGGTCGCCGTCCCAGTAGGTGACATACAGCCGGTCGCCCAGTGCATCGACCTCATAGGCCCCGTTTCCGCCGAAGACCGCCGTCTCGACCGGCGCTGATGGATCGGTCAGGCTGAAAGCTCTTGGCTTCGTGTACGTCGCCACGTACAGATATCCGTTCTGAGCGTCCATGCCGTAGCCGTAGTATCCGGAGCTCACGGCGGTGTATCGGACCGGATTGTACGGATCGGTGACATCCACCGGGACCAGGCTGGAGCCGAAATCGGTCACATAGACCCAGTTGCCGACCACGCAGGCGTCCAGAGCCGACGAGATCGTCGCCTGCCCGATCACCTCCGCTCCGCCCGGTGCGTCAGGATCGATGATGTACAGCCCCGTCTGACCGGCCGCGAAAACGTAGGTCCCGTTGAAGTCCACTCCCGCAACCGCCGCGGCGGGCACCTGGTCGACTATCTGAGGAGACAGCGGGTTGCTGACATCAATCGTAAGCACGCCGCCGCTATAGTCGGCGACGAATACCCGCTCGTTCCCCGGGTCGACGACCACCTCCCATGCGCTCCCGGGCGTGTCGACCGATCCTATCACCTCCGGCGATGTCGGATCGCTCACCGCCGTCGGCACGACCTCGAGGTAGGCCGTGTTGGTCTCCTCAAGTCCCGCCTGGTCCTGCGCCCTTACGGCGACATAATACGTCTCATCGTTGATCAGGCCCGTCAGAAGCCAGGCGTGATCGTACGTGCCGCCGCCCCAGAAACTCACCGCCGGTATCTTGTTCGCCGTCCCGAAATCGAACGGCAGATCCTGCGTCCAATAAACGTTGAAATCCACCGGCGGGCTGAGAACATCGCTCGCGGAGTTCCATTTGAGCAGCGCCGCTTCATATCTCGGCTCCGCCGACTGTATTCCGACGGTACTGTCCCATGTCGGCGGATCGTAATCCACACCCACGGAGAACGGACCGACAGTGATCGGGAACCTGTTGTAGGGGATCCCAAGCCCCTGCTCCGTGGTTATGTCCTTGTAGCTCGCGAGGGACAGTCCAAAGTCTCCGTCCTCGCTTATCCCGCTCAAGTCGACGGTCAGAAACATCCTCATCGGCGATGCATCGTACGTGATGAGAGCGTCCATGTCCTGGAAGATGAAACGGTTCGTGCCGCTGACGGTGGCGTCGCCGACAAGCTCGTCGCTCCCGTCGAGAGCCTCGTTGCCGTTGGAGTCAAGGTAGGCATGCAGGCCGCTGATTCGGTCCGCGGGCATCGAGCCGTCATGGCTGACGATCATCCGCGTGATCCGGGCTTTGAAGCTTGTGTCGAGGTCCATGTACCCGGCGGGCAGGTTGCTTCTGCCGTTGCGAACAACGCCCGGATTGTAGCTGCCCGACCCGGCGGTATCTATCATGTTTTCCACATGGGTCACAGTCAGCCCGTAGGCGGTCGAATCACCTGATCCGCCGGTGAAGACTCGAATGTAGTATGTCTCCCCGGCCTCGCACTCGATTCCGCCGCTCTCAAACGATGATGCCGCATGGTTCGCGCCCGTCTGGCTGTCGAGGAGGAATTCCGGGGCCATGGATGGATCGGAGTACAGCTCGAAGTCCAGGTTCTCGCCCCAGGTGAATATGTCGAGATAGACAAGCAGGCATCCCTTCTCGGTCGCGGCGACCTTGTATCGATCCTCGGTGTCGATGTAGCTGCCGGAGGGGACGTCGTGAAGCGTGTCAAAGACCTGCCCGTCGTGCGGCCCGATATCCACGAACCCGTTCATGTCAGCCTCGGACTCGAATCTGTCCGAGCCGTAGCATGCCCGGATCACGTTGATCCGGCCGTACCCGGAGTTCACATCGAATCCCGGCTCGTACAGATCGTCCGCGGTGTCCCGAAGGCGCTGGCGCAGCCATTCATGCGATTCGTCGTGATGGTAGCTCTTCAGAAGCGCGAGCGCCGCGGCTGCCATCGGCGTCGCGTTCGACGTCCCGCCGAAGAAGAAATCGTCCACCCCGTCCCACTACGCGCTGGGACCGGAGCCGTATGTCGTGATGTAATGCTCCCCGAACGCCATCACCTCGAGATGCGGGCCCCAGTTCGAGCCCCATCCGAAGCCCGCCGACACCGAGATCCGAATCTCGTCGGTAGGAACGTATGTCGGCGCCTTCAGAAACGGGCTCGTGCCGCCGACCTCGATCACGCACGACCAGCTCGCGGGATACGTTAGCTCCGTAGAGTCCTCGTTGCCCGCCCCGCCCACGAGCAGAACGCCGTTCTCGTACGCGAAGTCCATCGTGTTGTGCATGGCCTCGGAGTCGCTGTAGGTACGGAACGACATGCTTATCACGTGCGCCCCGTTGCTGCGAGCGTAATCCACGCCCTCGATGACGCTCGACGTGTACCCCGAGCCGCCGCCAAGGTCGCATTTCACTCCCATGACCCGCACGCCGGGCGCGATGCCGCTGCAGCCGAGATTGTTGTCCTGCTCCGCCGCAATGACTCCGGAGCAGGCGGTGCCGTGATAGCTGTAATTTGCGTTGTATTCGGTTATGTCGTTGTCGTCCTGGTCTGTGTCCCAGCCGTAGAAATCATCGATATACCCGTTCTCATCGTCGTCCAACCCGTTGTCGGGAATCTCGTCTTCATTGGTCCACATGATCGCCTGCAAATCCTCATGCCACCACTGAACGCCGGTGTCGAGCACGCAGACGACCACATCCGACGATCCCTTCGTGTCGTTCCACACCACACTTGCGCCGATCTTCGACGGCCCGAACTGCTCGAACACCGTCGATCTCGGGTCATTGTCGCTGTCGTTCGGATTCTCCCAGAACGGATCGTTCGGGAAGTACGGCGCCCCGCAGAAGTACACCTTGTAGTTCGGCTCGACCAGCTCGACTTCCGAAACCGATTTAAGCTCCGCGACCTTGGCCATGACCGACTGCCCGTCGCAAATCCTGAGCCGATACACCGTAGCCCAGCCGGCGGGGATAACCCGCTTGATCGCAAGGCCGTGATTGGCGAGAAACGCCGTCCCGTTCGCGATTCCGGCGGGAGTGGGGCGGCCGTCGCCGTCGGTGAGGACCACACCGTCCTTGAGGACGACCAGGACCTCCCCGGGCGCGTAGTTCTCCGAGTCGTTCCGGATCGAATGGATCACCGGGTCCGCTTCGAGCCGTGCCGATGCGACCGTCGACAGGCCAGGATTGAAACTGGAGACCTCGGTGCCGTTCAAACCCGGCTCAGCCGGCATCGTCGGGTTTCCGGACCCGGAGCATGAGATCAAAGCTGCCGCAAAGAGGATTGTGCAAGAAAAAACAACCGCTGAAACTCGATATCGCATGGGATACCTCTAAGGGACATATTGGTAAGATGAAGCAATTATAGAAGAAACCGGGGATTCCGGCCAGTAGGGGCGTCAGTGATTTCAAGCCGGCATCTTTCTCAGGATGCCGCCTGGAAAGGCGGCGCACCCGGAGGCGGCGCACTTGGACCTGGAGGCGCTTCCTACAGAATGACCTTCAGGCCGTGCTCGTTCTCGGCTGAGTAGATGAAGGTCCCGTCGGTCTCCATGCCGTCCGGACCGTTGGTCCATACCTGGCCCAGCTCGAATATGTTAAACGGATCGTCCACGTTCAGCGACTCGATGTAGCTGTAGTTCGTCCCGAAGTACAGGTACCCGTTGAACGTGATTATGTCGGAGGCGTAGTAGCCGGAGTTCGATGTCCAGCTCTGGATAAAGCTTGGATTCGCCGGGTCGGCCAGTGTGTAGATCGAGAACGCATGGTTGAACCAGTAGGTGATGTACAGCCTGTCGCCGACGGCATCGATCTCGTACGCGTAAGTCCCGCCGAAACTGGCTCCCGTGTTCGCCGGGGCGGAGGGATCGGATAAGTCAAAGACTCTCGGTCTGTCGTTGGTGGCCACATAGAGGTAGCCGTTCTGCGCGTCCATTCCGTAGCCGGAGGTGCCGGATGTGACGACGGGATGGGTGACCGGTGAGGCCGGATTCGTCACGTCCACCGGGAGAAGCCCGGTCGCGAACTGAGTGACATACACCCAGTGGCCGACCACGCAGGCGTCAAGCGCGGAGGAGAACGGAACCAGCGTGACCAGCTCGGAGCCGTCGGCTCCGTCCGGATCGACGATCAGAAGCCCGCTCGCGCCTGCGGCATAGATGTAGGAACCGTCGTAATCCAGCCCTGTGACCTCGCCCGCGGACACGTAATCGGTCAGAGTGGGTTTCGTCGGATCGCTGACGTCTATGACCAACACCCCGCCGTCGTAGTCGGCCACAAATACTCGCTGGTTCGCCGGGTCTGTCACCACTTCCCAGGCGTTCCCGGCGGTATTCAACGAGCCGATAATCTGCGGAGCATACGGATCGCTCTCGGCGGACGGCGTCACCGCAAGATAGACGGTGTTCTCCTCTTCGTTGCCGGCCTGGTCCTCCGCCCGCACCGCGACATAGTACTCCTCGCCGTTGTCAAGCCCGGTGAGCGTCCACATGCGGTCGTAATCTCCGCCTCCCGATGAGCTCACGGCGTGCGCCCGATTCGCACTGCCGAAATCGAAGGGAAGCTCCTGGGTCCAGTATACGTTGTAGACCACCGGCGGCGTGCGCTCGTCGCTCGCGGCATTCCAGTAGAGAACCGCCGCGCGGTACTTCGCATCGATGTCCTGAATCCCGACTGTGTCGTTCCATGTGGGCGGCTCGATGTCCACACCGACCTGGAACGGCCCGAACGTCCGCGGGAATCGCGCGTACGGAACCTCGACGCCCTCCAGCGTGCCGATATCCTTGTAGCTGGTGAGGACCAGCTCATACTCTGCGTCCTCGGTAATCCCGCTCAGGTCGATCGTTATGAAATACCTGATAGGGCTGTTCCCGAAGTTGATCTCCTCGTAGAGGCCGGAGAAAATCGCTCGATTCGTGTCGCCGAAATCGCCGTCGGCTACGCGGACATCCGCGCCATCGAACGACTTGTTGCCGTTCGCGTCCCGATAAAGGTGGATTCCCGCCAGCTTCTCCGCCGGCATGCTTCCCTGCTGGCTGATCATGAGCTTTCTCAGGTGAACAAGGAACCCGGCTTCGAAATCAATGTATCCAAGCAGCTTGTTGCTGCACTGGACGTGCGTGAATCCCGGATCGTAGCTTCCGGAGTCGATGTCGAGCCAGTTGTCTACAAGAATGGCGGACAGCCCGTACGCCGTCGAGTCGCCAGTGGCGGCGGTGAAGACCTTGATGTAGAACGTCTCGCCAGCCGAGCACTGAAGCCCGATGATCTCGTGCGAGTCGCTCGCATGATTCTCCCTGATCGACTCATCCAGTAGCGACTCCCAGGTCATCATCGGGTCGCTGAAGATCTGGATGTCCAAGTTCTCGCCCCAGGTGAAGATGTCGAGGTCGATCGCGAGGCCGCCGTCCTCCGCGGCCGTGATTTTATAGAGGTCCTGGGTATCGATGTAGTTACCGCTGGAGGCTGCATGGAGGCTGTCGTATATATGGCCGGCGTGCGGCTCGAGGTCGACGAATCCGGTCACGTCCTCCTCGCCCGCGTACCTGTCGGCTCCATACACGGCGCGGATGACGTTCATTCTCCCGTAGCCGGTGTATTGGTCGTAGCCCGGGTCCATCACATCGTCGGCCGTCTCTCTCAATCGCTTCCGGAGCCATGCAGCCGTCTGCTCGGGATAGTAGCTCTTCAGCAGCGCGAAAGCCGCCGCCACCATCGGCGTCGCGTTCGATGTTCCCCCGAAGAAGTTGTCGTTCACGCCGTCCCAGTACTTATTCGCGCCGCTGCCGTGGGTGGTGATGTAGTGCTCGCCGTATCCCATGATCTCCAGTCCGTTGCTGTACGTCGATCCCCAGCCGAATCCGGCGGCATTGGAGATTCTGACCTCATCGATCGGGCTGTACGCCCACGCCTGGCTGAACGGGCTCGTCGCGCCGACCTTGACCACGCAGTCCCACGAGCAGGGATAGTAGATGTATGGGCCATCATCATTGCCGGCTCCGCCCACAAGAATCACTCCCGCGGCGTAGGCGGCCTCCATCGTCAGCCGCACGATGTCCGAGTTCTCGCTCATGATGAACGACATGCTGATGACATCCGCGCCGTTGTCCTTCGCGTACTCGACCCCCTCGATCACCGCCGAATAGAAATTCGTATCGAATCCGATCCTTATGCCCATGATCCGGCTTCCGGGAGCGATGCCGGCGCAGCCCTTGCCGTTGTCCATCGTGGCGGCCACAACCCCGGCGCAGCCCGTCCCGTGGTAGCTTGAGCCGGACTCGCCGTGGTCCGTGATGTCCGCATCGTTTTCATCCGTGTCCCAGCCGTGGATGTCGTCCACATACCCGTTCTCATCGTCGTCTATGCCGTTGTCGGGGATTTCGTCCTCGTTGACCCACATCGAGGCCTGCAGGTCTTCGTGCCATACCTGCACGCCGGTATCGATCACGCACACCACCGTGCCTTCACCTCTGGTGTCGTTCCAGACTACGCTGGCGCCGGTTTTCGACGGGCCGAACTGCTCGAACGCAGTCGACCTCGGATCATCGTCATAGTCGTTCGGGTTCTCCCAAAGCGGATCGTTCGGAAAATGCGGCTCCTCGATATAGTAGACCCTGTAGTTCGGCTCGGCGTACTGCACCTCGGAAACTGTCCTGAGGTCCTCGACCTTGTCCAGCACTCTCGTCCCGTCAAGGATGTTCAGGCGATAGACGGTGTTCCAGCTTGTGGGAATGACCCGCTTAATCTCGAGACCCTGTTGCGTGAGGAGACCCACGGCGGCGGAGTAAGAGCTCGGCAGGAGCTTTCCGTCGCTGTCGGTCGGGAACACCCCCGGCTTGAGCGTAAGAAGGATTTCCCCGGGGGCGTAATCCGGCTCGTCCGCGCCGTATGGAAGGGCAGGGGGCGGGGAGCCGTCGTCCTCGACCTCGGGCGATGGAATCCCGTCGGCTCCTGTTGTATCGTGAAGGCCGTCCGGCGGACTGTCGGCGGGGATCACAGGACCGCCGCTCTTTCCGCAGGAAGTGAAGACAAAAACTGCCGCAATAACCAGGCAGGCCGAAAGCACCGAAATGGAGAGTCTATGCATGGGAAAGCCTCGACAAAAGAAAGTGGACATTCGATGACAATGGCGAATTATATACCAGAATGACGCCCTGGGAAAACCACGCGGTTACCTGTGGGGCAGACTTTCCAGTCTGCCTGGAGTCTTCTTGCCTGGCAGGATGGCAGACTGGAAAGTCTGCCCCACATTCCGGGATGCCCGGTTCTTCGGTAACCGCCCTGCAACACTTCGGCATTCGGCGGGTCCTACATCCGGTGAGACAGAATGTCCATCGCATTCATAAGCCTCTCCATGATATTCACGATCGTCCTCGTGATCTGGGTCTACACGGACGCGGATGAGCACGGGCAGGACGGCCTCCTCTGGGCTATCCTCGTGTTTTTCCTCGGCATACCTGCCGTGATAGTCTACGTCCTCTTCTTCCGACAGGGCATCGCTCCTCCCATCAGGCACAAGGCAGTCAACCGGAATGAGGACTTCCTGATCCGGGCCAAATACACATCCCGGGCCAGACGGTCTTCCGCGAACGGCGATTCCGGAGCAAAATCCGCTCCCGGTGGACCTGATGCGGGTTTTGTTGATCCGGAAGTGGAGAGGATGATCGCCGATGGGCGGTTCGCGGACGCGAGAAGGTATGTGGACGACATGATCAAGATCGCGCGGGAAATGAGCGACCGGAAGGCCGAGGCGGACTGGAGGCGGTACACGAATCGAATCGCCCAGGCCGCAACCCGCCCCAAGCTCAGATCGAGAACGCCATAATGGTCTGACATCAAGGCAGTGCGCAGGATGCGCACGACCGGCTCTCGCCACTTGCCGCGCCGCACGATTCGCGAGTATCGTTGTCACCCGATGCGAATGACGAACCGAGAACGCTTTCGTGCATGGCTTAGCTTCAAGCCCGCCGACCGCATGCCAGTCATCGAGCCCTTCAAATGGTGGGACCTTACCCTGAAGCGCTGGCGCGCGGATGGACTTCCCGAGAGCACCGACCTCGCGGGCTTCTTCGGCCTTGACCCGCACCACCAGACCTGGATCGGCCCGGCTCCGGACAAGAATCCCGACCGTAGCGACGGCCTGTGGGACGTTGACTCCTTCGCTTCGTACGAGAGAGCGAAGCGTCGGCTCTATCCCGTGCAACCGTTCGATCAGGACCTGATTCGGTCAATCAAACCGCTTCATGACAGAGGGGACATCTTCGCCTGGATCACCGTCGAGGGTTTCTTCTGGTTCCCGAGAGAGCTTCTCGGGATCGAGCGCCATTTCACCGCTTTCTATGAGCTTCCTGAGCTCATGCACGCGATCAACCGCGATCTTCTCGAATACAACAAGCGCGTCATGTCAGAGTACTGCTCGATCACCGTCCCCGACTGGATGACCGTCGCCGAGGACATGAGCTACAACACCGGATGCATGATCGGGAAAAGGCACTTCGACGAGTTCATGCGGCCGTACTACATCGAGCTCGTCTCGCACGCGCGCGAGTGCGGCATATCCTTCGTCTTCATCGATACCGACGGCAACTGCTCCGAGATCATTCCCTGGTTTCACGAGGAGCTTGGCGTGGACGGATTCGTCCCGTTCGAGCGGAACGCCGGAATGAACCTCAACATCGAGCGCGCGAGGCATCCGCGCCTCCTCGTCATCGGCGGTTTCAACAAGAGAGTCATGTCGGGGGCGGACGAGGAGCTGATCGCCGAATTCGAGCACGCTCTCCCGGCTTTGAAAACACGCGGGATCATCCTGGGATGCGATCATCAGACTCCGCCCGAGGTCTCCATCGAGCAATACCGCCGCTATGTCGCGCTGCTCAGTGAGTACGCCCTCAAGGCCGCATCCTGAACGGGTGCATCCGCGACTGGATTTTCAGGCGGGCTGGAGGAGGGGAGTCAGGTAACGGGCACAGACACGCTCGACTTCGTCGAGCTCAGTCTGTGCCCGGCACCCGGCCAGCCCCAGATCAACGCGCGGATGCGCCCGCCTGAAACGCCCGGCGAGCCGGTTTCCAGAGCCCCTCAAGCTAGTGTGGCTGAATAGAGGTGAGGTCCGTGATGAGAAACCCGGTTGCGCTCCTGATCGCTTCGCTGATGCTCCCGTTGATGGGCTGCTTTGGGGATAATTACTCCCGTCATTATCCCACCTATCCCTATGGCGGCGAATATGACGGCGGGTATGGCGATGGATCGTACGGGGGCGAGTACGATGGTGGCGGAGGATACGACATCGACTGGGGGCGGGAAGTCGAAGGCGAATGGGAGGGCTTCATGACCGAGAATTACCGCTCAGATCACCGTCCGCTGTGCAAACGCAAGCTTGCGATGCGCATCCAGCGCGCGGGAACGGGCTACGACTACTGGGGAAGCTACTCGCTGGTGAACATCGATGTGCTGCTGGACGGCCGTCCGGTCGCCTCGTCGACGACCGAGGTCGGCTCAGGGGGAAGGATCGGTTTCAATGCCGGCAAGAACGATTTCTCGATGAGCGGCCGCTTCAGCGGCGGTTCAGCCGACGGCACGATGAGTCTGACCTGGGAAGAGAAGGTAAAGAATCCGTACACGGGCGAGCCTGAGCTGCGCCATGTGCACATCGCGGGCGATTTCTCGATGGGCCGCGTGCACGGCGCGCACTGGGCGGCGGCATGGGCGCTTTTCGATACGTATGGCGAGGGAATCA
>Ga0315296_10001523_pt1 | contig 20236 bp, 21 predicted proteins | sample YL17G14_18_MG_FD_203921 | JGI IMG/M metagenome (GOLD analysis project Ga0315296, IMG submission 203921) | Sediment microbial communities from Yellowstone Lake, YNP, Wyoming, USA - YL17G14_18 | ecosystem: Environmental > Aquatic > Freshwater > Lake > Sediment | place: USA: Wyoming | collected...
GACCCCTGTCTCCTCAGACTGTGTCAACGCATCACGCGGACAAGCCCTAACGCACGGGGGGTTCTCGCAAAGTCGACACGTGACAGACAAGTTGATCAGCTGGTTAATCCTGACCACGCGTATGCTTGACTTCAATGGGTTGAACGCTTTGTTCTTGGTCACTGAACAAATGTATTCACAGACTTGACAACCTACGCATTTGTCTGGGTCAGCTGACACAAACTTTCTCTCGTGAACCTTAACCATCTCTTATCACTCCTTGTTCTCCACTATGCTGATCAGATCTTCCATGCCCAGCTCCTTAAGCTTCTCAACAGGCGGTATGCCTTCTTTCGTCCATCCGCGAGCCTCGTAGTAATCGTCTAAAAGCAAGTCCAGCTCTGCTTGGGTGACGAATGCTCCTTTCGACGGGCCTTCGTCTGGAATGGGGTCATGCATAACCTTCCATGGCAGTGTGTCGTCCTTTCTGGTCAAGCCTTCCCTTATGTTGAAAAGTCTGGCAGCGTTCTGAATCCTCTCGCCTGCTTGCTTGAGCTGTTCTGGGGTCATCTCAAACCCTGTCACCAGCGTGTAGAGCTTGGCCATGTCTGGGAGCTCCTTGTAGTATGTGCCTCTTGAAAACTTGCAGACTATGAACGAGTCAATCAGATTGTAGGTGTCCTCCATGTCCTTAACAAGTTTCCCTCTGCCCTTCTCAGCTACTAGACGGTTAACTTTTCCCTTCACGTCGAAAGCGTAAGCGCCATGCCTATTGTGGTCTGCTCCTCGGAAAGAAACAGCAAAGCCCAAAGCCGCCGTCTTCAAGCACCTAAGATCGTAGCCCGTGGTCTCAACGCCTTTAATGGTCGCAGCCAGCTTGTACGAATCCTTACCGATCTTGTCAGCGGCAAACTTCGCTCCGTCAGCCAGCAAGTCACCTACACCTTCACGCTTGCCGATTTTCTCAACAAGCTGAACCATGGCCTCGGAGTTGCCGAACTTTGCGTCTATACCGTCAAGCTCCTCCTGCGTCAAGATGCCTCTCTCGTAACAGTCCATCGCAAACCCGACGGTCACACCTGCGCTGATCGCGTCAATCCCATAATAGTTTGAAAGCTCCATCCCCTTTATGATGGCGTCCAGCCGATCCACACCACAGTAGGGTCCCAGCGCCCACAAGGTTTCATATTCCATTCGCGTCATCGTGTTCTTGTACGGCCCTTCTGCAACCACGCACATGTGTTCACAGCGCATCGCACAAGAACTGCAGCCGATGATTTTCGCGACGAACTTGTCGTTCAATACTTCGCCGCTGACTTTTTCGGCGCCTTCGAACCGTGAATTGTTATAGTTTCTCGTCGGCATGCAAGACAGCGAGTTGTGGACAAGGACGTTCTCAGGTGTGCCCAAGGTTCGGTATTTCTGCGTTGCAGGGCCCTTCATTCTCTCGTGAAATTCCTTAACGTACTCCATGAACTCGTCTAACTTGGCAACCGTGATGTCACTGGTTCCGCGCACGGCAACTGCCTTGAGGTTCTTTGAACCCATAACCGCGCCTAAGCCTGTTCTTCCGCATGCTCTGGTCTTGTCGTTGATGATGCAAGCCATTCGAGCCAGTTTTTCCCCAGCAACGCCAATGGCGGCGACGCGGATGTAATAGTCGCCCAACTCTTCCCTTATCGCGTCCTCTGTTTCGCTTGGTGACTTGCCCATTAAGTGTGAAGCGTCTACAAGCTGAACTGAATCATCGTCAATCCAAAGGTAAGCAGGCCTTTCCGCCTTCCCCTTCAAAACAACAACATCGTATCCTGCTCTCTTGAGTTCTGTGCCAAAAGAACCGTGTGCCTTGGATTCGCCGACCCCGTAGCTTTGCGGCGATTTTGAAACAAAAGCATGTCCGTTTCCGCCTGTCGGCCACATGGTACCTGATATGGGGCCATTTGCGATTATCAGCGGGTTTTCCGGGCTGAAAGGGTCAACTCCCGGCTTGGAATTGTCCAGCCACATTCTTATGCCCAAACCGATGCCGCCGATGTATTTCTTCGCATAATCCTCATTCAAAGGCTCAACATGGGTTTTCCCAGTTGTCAAATCCACGTAAAGCACGCGACCAGCATAGCCAAACAACATGCCATCCTCCATACTCGTTGAATTCTTAGCCTTTGATGGCTAATATTAATTTATCCCTCTAAGTCGGACGATTTGCACGCACTCAGTCTAGCGATGACTGCTCGATCAGAAAAAGAGAAGAAATGTTAGACTGCTTCTTTTATGATTTCCAAGATGTCTTTTACGGATATCTTGCTTTCGACATCTAACACTTTCACAGCGTCTTCCAACGTAGTTGTGCAGAACGGGCACGCTACAGCAATGTTTTCTACGCCAAGTTCCAGCGCCTCCTTGACGCGGCTTACGCTGGGTCTCTTCTCAGGGTCTGCCTCTTCCGTCCAGACTCTTCCTGCTCCTCCACCACAGCAAAAGCTGCTTTGCCTCGTTCTTTTCATTTCAACAAGCTCCACGCCGCTCACTGACCGCAAAACGTTTCTGGGAGCGTCGTAGACGTCGTTGCGTTTGCCTAGGAAACACGGGTCGTGATAGGCAATCTTCCTCTTGACGGCGTTGGGTAGCTTAAGCTTGCCTTGTTCGATAGCTTCAGCAATGAACTGCGTGTAGTGTTGAACGTTTAGCTTAGCATCGCTGTAGGGCTTGTCATTCTTGAAGGTGTTGTAACAGTGTGGCGAGATGGTCACAATTTTCTTCACGTTAAGCTTTTCAAACATGGACAAGTTGTGTGCAGACAGTTCTTCGAACAATCCTTTCTCGCCGAGTCTGAGCATGTGGTCTCCGCAGCACCATTCTTCTGCGCCCAACGTTGCAAAGTCAACGCCTAGCTTGTTCAGTATCGAAACCATTCCCCTCACGATTTCTTGGTTCCTAGGGTCAAAGGCATTTGAGCAGCAGACAAATAGCAACACGTCGGCCTTGGCAACAGATGGAAACGTTTTGACGTCCAGGTCCTTTGTCCACTCCATTCTTCGGCTCTGGTGTGTTCCCATCGGGTTGTGATATTTGTAGACGCTCTCCAGCACGTCTTTCACGGTTTTCGGGATGCTTCCGGCTTCCACGAGCAGGCTGTGATCGTCAAGTATGGCGTTGGCGCAGGGCAGCTTCTTGGGACAGAACATGGTGCATGAGTTGCATTGAGTACAAAGCCAGACATTGTCAGCCATCGGCTTCAGTCGTTCCTCCAAACCTTGGTCTCTTGAGTCTGAAATGAACCTGTACGTAGCGGTTAGGCTTGAGGGTCCTAGAAACTTGGTGTCTATTGCGGCTGGGCAAGCAGAGTTGCAGATTGAGCATTTAATGCAAAGCGTCATGTCCCAATACTTCTTGAGGTCTTCAGGCGACTGTGTAAATTCATCTGTTTTCTTGAGCTCTTGTTCAGGTTTTATCAGAAAGGTTTTGATTCTCTTGTAAGAATCAAAGAAAGGTTCTATGTCAACGACCAAGTCTTTTATGACCTGAAAGTTTGAAAGCGGTTCCACAGACAGGGAGTCTACGCCAAGGTCGAGCACTTGCGTGTAGCAAGCCAGCATGGGTTGCCCGTTGACGTTGACTCCGCAGCTTCCGCAGATGCCCATTCTGCAAGAATGCCTGAACGTGAGCGAGTCGTCAAGATTGTCTTTAATGTAGAGCAAAGCGTCAAGCACTGTTGTTCCCTTGCGAATAGGAACCTTGAACATGGACGCGTAATGCTTGTTCTGTTCTGGGTCAAATCTGCTTATCCTAAACTCGACAGTCTTCTCCACTTTGGTGCCCATCATGTTCATCCTCCTAGTAGGTCCTCGCCACGGGCGGCCACTTCGTAATCGTAACAGGCATGTACTCCAGCCTCGGGCCGTCACGTGTGCAGTAAGCCAGCGTGTGTTTCAGCCAGTTCTGATCGTCGCGCTTTGGATAGTCAGTTCTCGAGTGTGCTCCCCTTGATTCGGTTCTGGGAAGCGCGCAGGCTATAGTCACTTCGGCCAAGTCAAGCATGAAATCAAGTTGCAGCGTCTCCAGCAATCCCGTGTTGAACGGCTTGCCCTTGTCTTCTATTTTCACGTTTCTGAATCTGCTCTTGAGTTGTCTAATCTCTTTCAAAGCGGTTTCAAGCTGAGGTCCGTTTCTGTAAATCCACACTTTCTCGTCCATTATTTGCCTCATTTCATCTCTGATTGCTGGAACCCGTTCGTTGCCGTTGCGGCTGATGATTTCGTGTATTCTGTTTTCCTCAGCTGCAAGCATCTGCTGTGGGACTTCATGCAGGCTACTTGACGATGCGTGTTTCGTCGCTTCTTCGCCCGCGACAGTTCCAAAAACCAGGCAGTCTGCGGTTGAGTTGCAGCCGAGCCTGTTTGCTCCGTGCACGCTTATGCATGAACATTCGCCTGCGGCGTACAGTCCTGCGATGGACGTTTCAGTTTTGACGTTGGCTTTGATTCCTCCCATGGAGTAGTGGGCCGCTGGTCTGATCGGTATTGGCTCTTTGACGGGGTCTACTCCGCCCAACTTTATTGCAACGTCTCGAATGAGTGGCAGCCTTTCGTTTATCTTCTCCTCGCCGAGGTGTCTGAGGTCTAAGGCTATGTAGGGTCCGTATGGTCCTTGCAGTCCTCTTCCTTCTAGCATCTCTGTCTGCTCTGCTCTTGAGATTACGTCGCGTGGGGCGAGCTCCATCTTTTCAGGGGCATATTTTTTCATGAAGCGCTCGCCGTTGGCGTTGAGCAAATATCCTCCTTCGCCTCTGGCTCCTTCAGTTATCAACACTCCTGGAGGAACCAAGCCGGTTGGGTGGAACTGGACGAATTCCATGTCTTCAAGCGGCGCTCCTGCGCGGTAGGCCATAGCCATTCCGTCTCCTGTAGTTGAATGGGAGAACGTTGTGAATTCGTATATGCGCTCATGGCCTCCAGTTGCCATTATGATGGATTTTGCGCGGAATGCCTGCATTTCGCCGGTTTTCATTTCTATGGCTGTCAAGCCCACTGCAGTCTTATCTTCAACCATGAGTGACGTGACGAACCATTCATCGTAGAATCTTATGTTCTTGTACGACGTGACTTTTCCATAAATCGCGTGCATTTCAAGGAAACCAGTCATGTCGGCTGCGAAGCACGCTCGTGGAAACGTGTGCCCGCCGAACGGTCGTTGGTCTATTCTTCCGTCAGCGTTTCGGCTCCATGGACATCCCCAGTGTTCTGTGAGGACTATTTCTTTTGGCACTTGCCTGACGAAGAATTCAGCAACGTCTTGGTCGGCCAAGAAGTCGGCACCTTTTACCGTGTCATAAGCATGAAGGTCATATGAGTCTTCTTCGCGCATCACAGCCGCAGTTCCGCCTTGCGCGCACACTGAGTGCGAGCGCAGCGGATGGTGCTTGGAGAGTACGGCTATGTCGAGCTTACTGTTTACTTCAGCAGCTGCAACTGCAGCTCTCAATCCCGCCAATCCGGCTCCGACGATGATTATGTCATGCGAGTATTTCTCCAATAGAGCCCACCTTTTTGTCGTCAATTGGAAGATTACCTAAATCTGTGATGTGGGCTTTATAGTTTTTCCAGACTCTTCAGTAGTTGGAATGTCTCTCGGCGTTAGTCCGGGCCTACGACCTTATCATAGTCAAGACCATTTTGAATCTTGTTACTGCTTTGACTGCGTGGGGCTCGTTGGCAGGCATTACGATCATGTCCCCTTCTTTCAGGCGGTGACTCTTGCTTGAGATGACTATTTCAGCTTCTCCATCGAGGACATGGACCATTGCGTCGAAAGGTGCTTTATGTTCGCTTAATCCTTGTTTTTCGTCGAACGCAAAAAGCGTTACAGTCCCAGTCTTTTTGTCAATCAGTGTCCTACTTACCACAGCTGCTTCTTGGTAGTCTATCAAACCACTCAGCCTTGCAGCTTCCGAATATAGTTTTCTTCTGGGCTTTCGTTTATTGGGCTGTTCCATGGTAAGCTTTCTTCTAGACATGTTAAAGAGTGATGTAGGCTAATGTGCTTTTTTCTTTTCTCCCGTGAGAATGCACGGCTGGTCCGGTGTTGGGCATTCCATGGCGGGGTGATACAGGCATTTTTTCTTCTTCAGGTTCTCGTATCGATTCGTAGAGTGTGTGTTGTGCTCTCGGCTAATGGCATTCATTTCTGATCGCTCGAATCGTACGGGTTAATGGTTTTTGTGTTCTCTTCCGTCATACATAAGGTTGACAGCGTTGCTACCTTGTTTTCTTAGGCCTGTTGTGAGCTGTGTTTCCAGACCTATGGGTCTGGGTTTAGTATGTTCGAGTACAGATTCAGAATTCACAATCGATTTATCCTCAATGGATGCAGACTACGGGAATGAGGCTACACAGATGCGTAAGTCAAAGTTGGAAACATACGAGGACGTACTTGAAGTTCTAGTGAGCAAGCCTTCTACCGTCGACCACATTGCATACGAAGTTGGCTTGGACTGCACAGTTCTCAGAGAACGTCTCGACTTCCTCCTGCAGAACAGTCTCGTCGAGGAGCGTGCGCTAGGCAGAAAGGAAGGCTACGCCATCACAGAAAGAGGAATAGCAGTGCTGAAGGCGCTTAACTTCCAGAGGTACCTCAAGAAAGTCACAGACAAGCTGATGGTGATGGATGAGGCGTTGCAGATAGTTTCGAAGAATGGTCGTGACTTGGAAAAGACTGAAGGCTAAAGAAACCGGTTCGTCCTCTCCGTATAGCGTTACAAAAATCTTAAATGTTTTACACCAGTTACTATGGAATCGGGAGCTTAAGGAGAAGGAGAGGTCATGAACAATTTTAAAAGCATAATTGAAAAGCTGAGGAATCTGGAGACTGAACGCAAGAATCTCTTAGTGGAGATTGAAGAACTCAAGAAGATGGCTGACTCGAAGGCTAAGGCCTTGGAAAGTGAGGTCAGCATGCTTCGAGAAGAGGTCAATTCGCTCAGAGTGCTTCTCGGCGCGGGGGAGCCTGAGCCTCAGCCTGACGTTGGAAGGAAGAAAAGGTAATCTGAGAATTAGCTCTCGGCCTGAATCTTTCTCGTGTTGACAAACCTGTTTTTGCTCGTGTTTTCCGCTTTTCCGAACTATTCTAGCCTTTTTATTATGTGATACCCGTACTTCGTTTTCACGATGCCTGAGATTTGTCCTTTCTGCAGGGCAAAGGAGGCGGTTTCGAATTCTCTGACCATTTTTCCTCTGCCGAACGTACCGAGGTCTCCGTCGCGCTTCCCAGAAGGGCATAGCGAGACTTGTTGGGCTATGTTTGCGAATTTTTCGCTTTTGTTGAGTCTTTCCAAGATGGTTTTGGCTTCCTGTTCCGTTTTCACGAGAATGTGAGTGCAGTGGACTTTGTCTGGCGTGGGCTAATGATATTTGGTCTCCATTTATAATGTTTCCTTCCAGCAGTGATCTTCTTAGCTGAATGAGTTGCTTGCGTTTCGCGTGTTTACAAGATTTTTATAGTCGCTTGTTAATCGTAGCATTTGATGGTTCCATGTTCGACGCCGAGAAGTTCATCGAAGAAGCGGTTGAAGAGCTGAGGCGCAGGATAAAGGGGAAAGCGGTTATCGGGATTTCTGGCGGTGTCGATTCCACGACGGCGGCCATTTTAGTGCATAGAGCCATCGGCGAGAATTTGCGGTGTGTTTTGGTTGATACTGGCTACATGAGGAAAAACGAGATAGAAAACAACGAGAAGATGCTCACTAAGCTGGGGTTAAGCGTTCTTGTCGTTGACGCCAAGGAACGGTTTTATAAGAAACTTAAAGGCGTGGTGGACCCTGAGCAGAAACGGAAAATCATCGGCGAGCTGTTCATAAGAGTCTTTGAAGAAGTTGCAGCGAAAGAGAAAGCCAAGTTTTTCGTTCAAGGAACAATCGCTCCAGACTGGATTGAAAGCGGCGGCGGGCTGAGAGACAGAATCAAGTCTCATCACAATGTCGGTGGTTTGCCGGAGAAGATAGAGTTCGAGATTGTTGAGCCTTTAAGAGACCTGTACAAGGATGAGGTGCGAGTTATCGGCTGCAAGCTGGGCTTGCCTCCTGAGATTTATGAACGGCAGCCGTTCCCAGGGCCAGGACTGGCAGTGAGAATCCTCGGCGAGGCTAATCCAGAAAGTGTAAAGATTGCGAGGGAGGCGTGTGCAATCGTTGAGGAGGAGATTGAGAGGGCCGTGAAGGACGGTGAGATGAGCAGGCCTTGGCAGTATTTTGCCGTCTTGTTGCCCTGCAAGACAGTTGGAGTCCATGGTGACGTGAGGGTTTATGGGGCTGTGGTGGCGGTTCGGGCTGTTGAAAGTTTGGACGGAATGAGTGCCGCGTATTCGAAGATTCCTCACGACGTTTTGGAGCGGATTTCCGTGAGGATTACGAATGTTTTGAAGGATGAGGTCAGCAGAGTAGTATTTGACATTACTAACAAGCCGCCGGGGACGATTGAGTATGAGTAGACCCGTCAAGGTTTACGTTGTCGACAACGGCGGCCAGTGGACGCATAGAATCTGGAGGGTTCTTAGGGAAATCGGTTGCGAGACCAAAATAATCCTCAATACTACGCCCGTGGGCGAGATAGATGCTGATGCTTTGGTGCTGAGCGGAGGAGCACCTCGAATTGCTTGGGAATCTCCTAAGCTGGGCTGTTGTACTGATTATCTAGATCATTTCCACGGGCCTATTCTCGGGGTCTGCGTTGGGCTTCAGTTGATGACGGTCCATTTCGGCGGCCAAGCCGGGCCCTCTGAGGTTCCTGAATACGGGTTATCTAAGCTGAAGGTTATTGACGAAGACGACCTGTTTAAGGGCTTGCCGAAAGAGTTCCTTGTTTGGGAGTCTCACAACGACGAGGTAAAAGCAACTCCTAACTTTACTGTACTCGCCACGTCTGAGAACTGCAGGATTCAGGCTGTGAAGCATTTTGAGAAACCGCTTTACGGGGTTCAGTTTCATCCTGAAGTGAACAACACTGAACATGGGGAAGAAATCTACAGAAACTTTGTCAACGTGACACGATCCAGATAAAAAACAGATTCGTCGCGATTTTCTTTGGTTTTGCAAGTGCCATTGTTTATTCAGAAACTTTTTTATAAAGTGTTCAACATGCCTTAAGCATTCTGTGAAAGGAGTTGAGGTTGATGTTTGTCGGCATGGATCACGTTGGCGTCGCCGTAAAGAGTCTGAACGACGCTGTCAAGCTTTACTGTGACATTTTGGGCTTCAAGCTCGGAGGCATTCACACTCTGACTGAACGAAAAGTCAAGGTAGCGTTTCTTTCAAGCGGCGGCGAGACTAACGTTGAGCTTCTGGAACCTCTCGGTAGTGACAGCACCATTGCCAAGTTCCTTGAAACCCGAGGCGAAGGGATTCACCATTTCGCGATCAAAGTCGAAAATATCGAGGCAGTGCTTGACGACCTTAAGAGGAAAGGCGTAACATTGATCGATGAGAAACCGCAGGCAGGTGCCGGCGGGGCAAGGATTGCTTTCGTTCACCCGAAGAGCACGAAGGGTGTTTTGCTAGAGCTTTGTGAAAGGCCATAGTGGCTGATTGTTTTTGTTTCAGAAGATAAGTGTGGACAAGCTTCAGGAAGGTTTACAGACCAAACGTTTTGGAAGAAGCATTTTCCTCCGCCGAGAGGTCGATTCGACGAACACTTGGGCTAAGGAACTGGCAAGGCTGGGCGCAGAGGAAGGAACAGTTGCGATTGCGGAAACTCAGACCGCTGGACGCGGAAGGCTTGGCAGAAAGTGGATTTCCCCGAGAGGCGGGTTGTGGTTTTCGATCGTTCTCAGACCTAGAATGAGTCCCTCCGAAGCCGTTGGGCTTGTTTTTGTGGCTGGCTTAGCCGTTGCGGAGGTGTTGCAGGAAAAATTCGGCTTGAAAGTAGAAACTAGATGGCCGAACGATGTGCTAGTAAACGGAAGAAAGGTGTGCGGCATACTTGCTGAGATGAACACGAAAGGCAGAACTGTCAATTTTGTCGTGCTGGGTCTTGGAGTTAACGCCAACTTTCTGGTCGAGAAAGTTTTTCCAGAATCGCTGAAGAAAGCTGCGACTTCGGTTGAGAAAGAGCTTGGCCAGAAGGTTCAGCTTGAAGAGTTGTTCAAGGCAGTGCTTGAAAAGCTGGAAAGCAGCTATGACCAATGCGCTGAGAGAGGGTTGGCATTCTTGCTGGCAAAATGGAAGAAGCACGCTGCCTTCTTAGGTCGCAAGGTGGAAGTCAGAAGTGGGAGTGAGAAACTGCTTGGCGTGGCGCTGGATGTTGACGGCGATGGCGCGTTGGTTCTTAGACTTGAAGATGGCTCGACCAGGCGCATTTTGGCTGGCGATGTGTCGCTGAGGCTGTGAACGTTCAGAGGTTATTTTGCTTCTGCCAAGTATTTCAGGTTGAAAGGTTTTATGAGTTCTTTTCCGCCAAGATTCACGAGAACGGATTGGACGTCATCTATGAAATCTCCCAGTTCAAGCTTGTAGCTGCGCGTGAACTCGTCGTAGTCTGAATAGCTCTTGTGAAACGACATCATGAAGGAATCTACGCCAAACCCTCTGCATCCCCCTGCCATGACCACTATGCTCTGGCTAGCTAGCCATTCCCTGCCTCTCTTCCGAACCTCGTCATATCTTCGCTTGGTAGCAATGTCCGCTTTGATCTTGATAAAAGTCATCGCAAATATCTCATATCCGAGCTTCTCCCACTTCGGAATGGCAGTGTAACCGTCAATCAGTTCCCTTTCAAGAAAGCCTCTCCTTCTCGTCACGGTTGGCTGGGATGTGCCAAGAATCTTGGCTAGCTGTCTGTCGCTTCTGCGGCTGTCTTTGACCAGTTCCCACAAAAGCTTAAGATCTAGAGACTCGAGTTCTCTCATGTCAACCCATTCACCATATTGTCTGTTTCTGTTTTTATGATTTGCGTGAATCGCCGGTTAAGCATGAATGATTCCAATTCATGAGAAGACTTGCATCTTTGCTACATTAGAATCAACGGGCGTTCTCCATAGGCTCTAAATATTCGTGAAGCAATATACTCATCAACTTGAGGAAACAGCAATGGCAGACACGAAGGAGCCTTCAATCGATGAAAAAACTAGACGTTTCAAAGAAATGAGAGAAGAGGCCAAGCTTGGCGGCGGAAAGAAGCGGATCGAAGAACAGCATGCAAAGGGCAAGCTCACGGCCAGAGAACGCGTCGAACTGCTTCTCGACCAAGGCAGCTTCAACGAGCTTGACCAGTTCGTAGTCCACCAGTGCACGGAATTCGGTATGGGTGAGAAGAGAATTCCTGGAGACGGGGTAGTAACTGGCTACGGCACAATAGACGGCAGACTCGTTTACGTTTTTTCCCAAGACTTCACTGTGTTCGGCGGCTCGTTGGGCGAAATGTTTGCAAAGAAAGTGTGTAAACTTATGGATTTGGCTTTGAAGACAGGTGCGCCTGTCATAGGCTTGAATGACAGTGGCGGAGCGCGCATTCAGGAGGGTGTGGCGAGTCTTGCTGGTTATGGTGACATTTTCTTTCGCAACGTGATAAGCTCGGGTGTTGTTCCGCAGCTTTCTGCAATTATGGGTCCGTGTGCGGGTGGGGCGGTCTATTCTCCGGCGTTGACTGACTTCATCATCATGGTTGACAAGACAAGCCACATGTTCATCACGGGTCCAGACGTTGTCAAAACCGTGCTTGGCCAAGAAGTAACCTTTGAAGAGCTTGGCGGGGCTATGATACACTCTCAAACAAGCGGAGTGGCGCACTTCATAGCCAAGGACGAGCAGCACTGCATAGAAATCGTCAAGAAACTTCTAAGCTATTTGCCGAGCAACTATCTCGAAGACCCGCCTGCTGTTGAGCCTACAGACGACCCAAACCGCACGGACGAAACCATCGCCAAGATCCTTCCAGACGACTCAGACAAACCCTACGATGTGAAAGAAATCATGCTGCGGGTGGTTGACAATGGCGAATTCTTCGAAATCCAACCCCTCTGGGCGCAGAACATCGTTATTGGATTCGCACGCCTCAATGGCAAGACAGTGGGCATAGTCGCTAACCAGCCCATGCACTATGCAGGAGCGTTAGACATCAACAGTTCAATGAAGGCAGGGCGGTTCGTGCGTTTCTGCGACTGTTTCAACATCCCAATAATAACCTTTGTAGACGTGCCGGGCTTCCTGCCGGGTGTTGATCAAGAACACGGGGGGATAATCAAGCATGGCTCAAAACTGTTATACGCTTATTGCGATGCCACTGTGCCGAAAATCACAGTCATCCTCAGGAAAGACTACGGCGGAGCATATGATGTCATGGGTTCAAAACACAGCGGCGCAGACATCAACTATGCTTGGCCAACAGCCGAAATTGCGGTTATGGGACCGCAGGGAGCTATAAACATCATATTCCGCAAAGAAATAGCTGAAGCTAAAGACCCGAAGCAGAAGCACGCTGAACTGGTGGCAGAATATCGCCAGAAATTCGCGTCTCCGTACATAGCTGCGCAGAAAGGCTACATAGACGAAGTTATAGACCCAGCCCAAACGCGGCCAAAACTCATCAGCGCCTTGGAAAGCCTAGCCACGAAACGCGAGCAAAGACCGACAAGAAAACACTCGAACCTACCACTGTAAATCAACATTGTCTTCACTATTGTGCGCGCTGTGCATACAAGAATGTTCTTACGTGGTAGGTTCGCCTAGGTTTTGCTTCTGAATTGTTTCTTCCACGCTGGAATTATTCCTCTGTTGACTAGCATGACGATTCCTAAGCAGACGAAGCTGAGGGGTACGATGATGATCAGGCCTTCGGCAACCCAGACGAGGCTGGTGACCAAATATGGAACGGCTATTCCTATTTGATTCATGATTGGCGAACTTCCTTCGGCGATTTCTTTTAGGCCTATTGTTATGGTTGAGAGTTGCTGTTCATCCTGTCCAGTTTGGTTTGTTTCTGTTTCGGTCACGCTTATGCTGATGTGTGTTACTTTGCCATGCGCGCTTATCAGTTGTCTAACGTCAAACGTGAATGTGGTCACGTTTTCGGTTGGGATTTTGCAGTTCATGTCTCCATGCCAGAGATCATTCTCGTAAAGCATGTTCAAATAGGGCATTTTCCCATCGTAATAGTCAGTCAAGTTCTTCAGACTTTGGACTACAACTTCAAAGGAGCCACTGTTCAATTCTCCTTGGACGTTTTCAGAAATCACCTGTTGCGTCGAAAGGTAGTTGCGTTGAGAAGTCGCTGACTCGGACGAAAGAAGCGAAAAAGTCCCCTCCTCAGGTCTTGGCTGACTGAAATAGGCAGCACAAACCAAAAGAACAATTGCCATTACAGCAGCAGACGCAACTTCTATCCTGGTCTTTTTGCTTAACTTTAACCGTCTCATGCAACTCACCTGAAAAATAATGATATTGTTGCGGTTCTATAATCCTATGCTTTAGTACAGCAACGTTCAGAAAATAGAACAAAGCAAGCGCGCTGAACTGGTAGCAGAAGACCGCCAGAAATTCGCCTCTCCGTGCATTGGTGCGTAGAAAGGCTACATAGATGAAGCCGTAGACCCAGCTCAAACATGGCCAAAGCTCGTCAGCGCACTCGAAAGCATGGCCACAAAACGTGCAGCAAACATATATCGAAGAATGTCCGCCATTCAACCCAGCCACGTCACGCGCATACCGCAAATGGAGCATCCTCACCGAATACCTCATCGCCGACCTTGCCATCCTCAAGATCAGCTGTCCAGACAAGTTCCTTGAACCAGAAATACATGGCAACGTCGTGTTCCACTTCGACAAATCAGACAAAGTCAAGCCTCCCAAGTTCGACAGAGAAGCCTTTGCAAAAAAGCACAAGCAAGACTGGGAAGACTGCAGGCGAGGTTCGACATGTTCAACAACTTCGTACAGAAAGAAATCAACAGGGGCAACAGCCTCGAAGCCCTAGACCTATACCGCGGTCTCACGCTTGCCACACTGCTCGAAACCTTGGAATCAAACACACCCTTTTCACTACGACTTCAAAATGCGCTACGTACACTACGAACTTCCACCGAAGATGATCGAGAAACTCGAACATCTACTTCGTCAAGGACCCGAAGGGTCTGCAGAAAGAATTGCCGCGAAGCATCCGAGTGGTTCCGTGAAGTAATGTCGACTATTGACCGAAAAAAGATAGAAGAACTAGTCAAGAATTCCTACGGTCTAGCCCGCTAGAACAGAATCTCGTCACTCATCTTGACCTTTCCATTCTCGATCGGCACGCCTTCCTTCTCAACGAGCTTCCTCCTAGCCTCAGCCGCTTTCTCCTCTCCTCCGAAACTGCCGTCAGACTTGACAACCCGATGGCACGGAACAACAGGGTGAAGCGGATTCTTGTGCAACGCGTTGGCAACAGCCCGATGAGCACGCGGCTTGCCAACCTTCTCTGCTATTCTCTTGTACGTGCTGACTTTTCCCCGCGGAATCTTGAAAGCGGCAACGAGAACCTTCTTTTCGAATTCCGTCTTACCTGATAACAGACGAACCACATCTTCCTCCGTCTTGATCTCACTCTTATCCATCGATCCTACCTCTCCTCATGCGCTACTGTTCATCATCCCACAAAGCAGTTCTCTTCTCATCTTTTAACTTGTTCGGTGGGAAGTCCGCACCGCTTCAGGGTGGGGATGAAAGTCGGGTTCTGTTGCTTTTAAAGGTGTTTGATCTCGGTGTTGCAGTTTCGGTGACGAGATAGACTACAATCCATTACGGTACGATAAAAGAATATGAAATAACACAAGGGTTTTGGCAATTGTAAGTTAAGGTTTTATTGGTTTGATGTGAGTTCAACTTTTTGTTCATCTACGTATATTTTGAACTTGGCTAGAAGAATATCCATCCCAAGCACAGATGGAGTAGACCTTAAGATTTTCTCTCTTTCCTCCCTAGTTGCATTAGGAGGAACGCATATTACCCTAAAACCGCTATTGTAATTGATTTTGTATTCTTGTTGGTTACTCGACCTAAAAGTAAGAGTAGCGAGCCTATTTATCATCTTCGTCTTGAATAATCCCCCGAAACCAATTGCTTCGCCTTTCGCTTCAGGAAGATCTGAGCAATCGATCCCCATGATCGTCGCTTCCTTCTCTGAAAGTGCAGAAAAAATGGAGCCTGTATCAACCAGAAAATCAATCATTTTGCTTCTTTTATATGCGCGAACTTCAAAGAAGACTGGAATTATAGGTCGTTTTCCTACAACCGCACCTGTAAATTTAAAGGTTTTCCACCGTATTGAGAGTTTTTTAGAAAAACATTGCGATTTGCTTTGATTGCATGTACTCAACTATTACTTTGTTCGGATCGTGCTTTCTAACAAAAGCTAATATTTCATCAAAAGTGCTAGCACTCTTGACAACTGTCTTGTTCTCTATTACGATCCAACGCTCATCATATTTCTTCTTCAAATTTTCATAGTTTTCTTTGAACCATTCAACATTCTCTCTCGAATTCTTGAATAGTTCTGCTTTTTCCATTTCTTTTTCCCCATTGAATGCTTATAATACACTGATATGATACAATATATCAGTATATTTACTATATGTGTGCTATTGAAATCTTTTTCGGTCAAACAAAATATATTCTTTAATAACATTCCCCTTCCAAATCAAAACACATATTTCTATTTGTTGAGCAAAGCTGAAACGCTAATCGGTGAGATAAGGTCTGATTCGCCACCGTTTTTGCAATACCGCAAACGAACACCACCAAATACAACAGAACCGAAAGTCGAAAAACATGTCTTTTGCGGTAAATTGTTGCTTGTTCACTGCAAGCTCCCGCAAGGGAGTGCATACTGTTAGTGCAGGGAACGATAAGCGTATCTCCCTCCTTTGCTTGTCGCCAAGCAATCAGGGAAGGAGTAGTGCCGACGTGACTCTCGGCTGAGGTTATCCGAATGAGGAGCCTTGAACCCCGTAAGCTTCCGAAAGCATGTGCGGACCTGCGACCACACGGCGAATGTGGCGAGAACCAGAAAAGTGGTGGAAACCCCAGGCTTCAGGCTGAGGGAGGAGGTCACGTTTTGGTCTCCTCGGCGCTAGACTGGACGAAACAAAAGCGTTTGCGTTACCTAAACTGATTAATACGGCTATTCTCAACCTTTCTATTCCAGTATTGAACCCTATATATACAGAGGGGCCTAGAAACCCTTGCCAAGCAAACCGGTCAAAATAACAGACACCACGTTTCGAGACGCACATCAAAGCCTAATGGCCACAAGAATGAGCACCGACACAATGCTCAAAATCGCCGAAAAAATAGACCAAGTAGGCTTCTTCAGTCTTGAAGCTTGGGGAGGAGCCACGTTCGATGTGGCTATACGTTACCTGAACGAGGACCCGTGGGAAAGAATCCGCCAACTCAAAAAACACGTCAAAAAAACACCCTTGCAGATGCTTCTCCGCGGACAAAACGTGGTGGGCTACCGAAACTATCCAGACGATGTTCTCATAAAATTCATCGAAAAAGCCTCAGACAACGGCATAGACATCTTCCGCATCTTCGACGCATTGAACGACATCAGAAACATGGAAGTCGCCATCAAAACCGCCAAAAAACAGGGCAAACACGCACAGGGCACAATCAGTTACACAATAAGCCCAGTGCACACGGTAGAACACTTCGTCGAATTCGCCAAAAAACTAGCCAGTCTAAACTGCGATAGCATCTGCATCAAGGACATGGCGGGAATGCTTGCGCCTGAACCAGCCTACCAGCTGATAACGGCGCTGAAGAAGGAAGTAGGCCTCCCAGTGCATTTGCATTCTCACAGTACAAGCGGCATGGTCATGATGACATACCTGCGTGCGTGCCAGGCAGGCGTAGACATGCTTGACACAGCCTTTTCGCCGCTTGCAGGCGGAACCAGCCAGCCCGCAGTCGAACCCATCGTGTACGCACTAAAAGGCACACCATACGACACAGGCCTAGACCTGCAACTGCTCAACGAAATAGCCCAGTACTTCCGAGAACTCCGCGAGAAATACTACGACCAACTGAAACTGATAGATCCTAAAGCCGAAAGAGTTGATGCCTCAATAATCATCCATCAAATTCCAGGCGGCATGTTCTCTAACCTGCTTTCACAATTGCGCGAGCAGAAAGCCCTCGACAAGCTAAACGAGGTTTTGGAAGAAGTGCCTAAAGTTCGAAAGGAACTGGGGTATCCGCCGCTTGTGACGCCTACAAGTCAGCTCGTAGGCATTCAAGCTGTGATGAACGTAATCTCGGGCAAACGGTACAGCATCGTACCCAAGGAAGTAAAAGATTACGTCAAAGGGCTGTACGGAAAGCCTCCAGCCCCCATTGACGCGAAAATAAGGAAGAAAATCATCGGCGACGAACAGCCAATAACCGTCCGCCCAGCCGACCTGCTGGAGTCTGCGCTTGACAAAATCCCAGATAACGTCAGACCATACATCGAAACCGAGGAAGACAGAATCACCTATGCGCTGTTTCCACAACCTGCAATAGAATTCTTCAAAAGACGAAAAACCAGAAAAGAAGAAGCTAAAACGGACATCCCGCCTGAAAGGCTCAGGGAGCTTGAAGAGGTCGCGGCGTTATCAGTGGCCGTTGCCGCTTATCTGACAAGCTCAAACGGAGTCAAAGCACTAACTATCACGTCTGCAAGACCAAGGTCAGCAATGTCGCCGTGGGTACTTGCAGGGCGCCAGTCTTTGGCCGAGCGAGGTGCATGAAATGCCGAATTATGAAACGCAGGTGGACGGCAAACTGCACAAGATCGAATTGACCAAGACGGCGCAAAACGCTTTCACAGCCAAAATAGACGGCAAACCGTGCAAGGTCGAGTTGGAAACTGACAGAATCGATCCTGAACAAGTTTTAACCATAAACATAGACGAGAAAACCTACAAAGTCAAACTGCCGAAAATCGAGCAAGATAAAATCATTCCTATCATAGTCGAAGAAGCTACCTTCGAGGTGGAAGTCAAAACACCCAGCCGAAAACAAGCACTCATAAGTTTCGAACCTGCTCCAACCTCGCCGGCCAAAAGAGCTGTTTCGCCCAAGCAGGCAACTGCAGAGGGAGCCGTAACCGCGCCTATGACAGGCAAGATAGTTTCAGTCAAGGTTAAGAAAGGCGACGCAGTCAAGGCCAATCAGGTTCTATGCGTCATCGAGGCTATGAAAATGGAAAACGAAATCACCGCGCCTGCGGCTGGGACGGTTCAAGAGGTAAACATTCAAGATGGCCAGCCAGTGAACGAAGGCGAAACCCTCTTCGTAGTTGCCTAGAAAATCGAGGGCGGTTTGTACTCGCCGAATATTTCTCGTAAGGTGCGGCAGACTTCTCCCAGCGTCGCATACTCCTTCACCGCCTCGAGTATGAAAGGCACCAAGTTCACATTTTCCTTTTCAGTAGCGCCACGTAGCCTAGTCAGTGTTTCGTTCACTTTGTCGCTGTTTCTTTCTCTCTTGATCTTCTTTAACTGTTCCACCAGCTTCTTCTCAATCGCAGGGTCAATCTGGAGAAGCTTCATTGGCACTTTTTCATCGCTCGCAAAGTCATTCACACCCACGATGACGCGTTTTTTTGCTTCAACTTCCTTCTGGAAACGGTAGGCGCTCTCGGTAATCTCACGCTGCATGAATCCTTTCTCAATGGCTGCCACTGCCCCGCCCATGCCGTCGATTTGTTCAATGTATTTTTGAGCTCGCTCTTCAATCTCATTCGTCAAATACTCCACATAATACGAGCCTGCGAGTGGGTCAACGCTGTCAACGACGCCGCTTTCATAGGCGATTATCTGCTGCGTCCGCAAAGCAACGGTCACAGCCTGCTCGCTGGGCAAGGCATAAGCCTCGTCAAACGAGTTTGTGTGCAGCGACTGTGTCCCGCCTAGGACAGCTGACAACGCCTGCAAAGCAACGCGCACAATGTTGTTGTACGGCTGCTGAGCGGTTAGTGAAACGCCTGAGGTTTGCGTGTGAAACCGTAGCATCCACGAGTTGAGGTTTCTGGCTCCGAAACGCTCACGCATAATCCTAGCCCACAGTCGTCGAGCTGCCCTGAACTTGGCGATTTCCTCAAGGAAGTTGCTGTGAGCCGCAAAAAAGAACGACAGTCGTCCTGCAAACCTGTCCAAATCCAGGCCTCTGTCAATGGCTGCTTGGACATAAGAGATGGCGTTTGCAAACGTGAAAGCCACTTCCTGAACCGCCGTGGAACCAGCTTCGCGTATGTGGTAGCCGCTTATGCTGATGGTGTTCCACTGCGGCATGTTTTGGCTGCAATACTCGAAGATGTCTGTGACCATGCGCATCGACGGCTTCGGCGGAAAAATATACATGCCTCTGGCCACGTACTCCTTCAAAACGTCGTTCTGAATGGTGCCGCCGAGACGAGATTGTTCAACGCCTTGCTTCTGTCCGACTGCGGCGTACATTGCGAGCAAGACGTTGGCTGGCGCATTGATCGTCATAGACGTGGTAACCTTGTTAAGTGGAATTCCCTCAAAAAGAACCTCCATGTCTCGCAACGTGCTTGCGCTGACGCCGACCTTGCCGACCTCGCCGAGCGCCAACGGGTGGTCGCAATCATATCCGACTTGAGTTGGAAAGTCGAAAGCCACGCTTAAACCTGTCTGCCCGTGTTCCAGCAAATATTTGAAACGCTTGTTCGTCTGCTCCGCCGTGCCGAAACCCGCGTACTGCCGCATCGTCCAAAACCGCGCCCGATACATGGTCGGATAAACACCGCGGGTAAGCGGATACTCGCCTGGAAACCCCAAATCACGCAGATAGTCAAGCCCTGAGACATCAACAGGCGTGTAAACATGGCTGACTGGGATGTCTGAGCTTGTGCGAAATTCGCCGCGTTCAGGAAGCTTGTCAAAACTCTTGTTCAAAGTCTCTTTTTGCCATTTCTCCTTTTGTCGGCGAATCTCATCCAGCTTCTTCTCTTCAAACGCCATCAAACTGCACCTTGAGACTAGTCAGTTCGAGAAGCATAAAAGAATTGTCAAAAAGTCCATTCAGACTGAAACGAATATATAACAAGCCCAACTCTAAGAAAAGATGAGAAGACTGGTGTACAGCTTGCAGGTCAAAGTCGAGTATCTCGGGCACATCAAAAACATACTTGGCAACAAGAGAGAAGAGGAAATCAACCTCAAAGACGACGCTTCCGTCGGAGACCTGCTTGCGGCGCTCTCAAAAAGGTATGGCGAACCCTTCAAAAAAGCC